>Ga0075365_10001793_pt1 | contig 10016 bp, 2 predicted proteins | sample EndMetdeltDD1765_FD_71387 | JGI IMG/M metagenome (GOLD analysis project Ga0075365, IMG submission 71387) | Populus endosphere microbial communities from Tennessee, USA - Endosphere MetaG P. deltoides DD176-5 | ecosystem: Host-associated > Plants > Roots > Endosphere | place: USA: Tennessee... | reverse complement strand
ATCGCCGGCGACGACAACGACAACAACACCGCCACCGCCGACGGCACCAACGCCGCGGCCTACGCCGGATACGCCGGCGACCACAACGACGACAACACCGCCACCGCCACCGGCAATGCGACTGCGTGGGCCGGTGCCGAGGGCAACGACAACGACGCCAACACAGCCGAAGCGACCGGCACCGAAGCCGAATCCAGTTCGGCGACTGCGGCGCGAGGGACCAACGGGGTCACGGGACTCACCGTCATTGCCGGCCCTGGAGAGAACCCGGTTAAGCCCTGATCACCTGCAGTCGAATTGCGCCGGTGGTGTCCATTTCGCTCGACTGGCGCAGGCTGCAGCGCCACTAGTTGCCTCGGATTCGGAGCGCAGGCCCGCAATTTGGTTGAGAATGCATCCGATCGCGGACTCCCTCGCGGTAGTTCGGTCCGGAAGGTGACATGGCAGCGGAGGAACCTGCGGCGAGCCGCACGGCAGTGGTGGTCGTGCACGGGATGGGTGAGAAGCGCCCGTTGGAGACGTTTGAAAGCTTCGTGAAGACTGCACTGCATCCCCGCGACGGACGATGGGACTACTCCGCGCGCCCCGTCGAGATCACCGATTACTACGAGGCACGCCGTCTATCTACCGAGCAGACGGATTTCTTCGAATACCACTGGCAGTTCCAGATGACGGCAGGCAAGTTCGCGGGCGTTGCGCCGACCGCACTGCGACTCTTTCTTCGTCGGCCCTCCAACGTTCCCGACGCTCTCTTCGGCGCCTGGCGCCTCGTGTGGACCTCAATCCTCGCTGGGCTGCTGGTGATCCCGGTGCTGTTCGTTTCCGGATACGCGCTCAATTCCGATGTCCCCGTGTGGATCATCGGCTTAGTGACCAGTGCCGTCGTGCTGATCTTCTGGTTCGGTCTTTACCGCATGATGGCGCGGGCGTTGGTCAACAAGAAGACCACTCCTCTCGTCGATTCCGCGCGCTATCTGGATCCGTTACCGCACTCGTACGTCGGGCGGCGAGCCATTCGCGCCGGGCTGGTCAAGTTGCTGGACGATCTGCACGACCGTGAGTACGAGCGAATCGTCGTGGTGGCCCATGGCGTCGGTACGTATATCGCCTATGACGCGTTGATGGTGTTCTGGGCGAAAACATGCTCTCGTATAAGCGATTTCGTCACCATCGGATCGCCGCTGAGCCTCGCCGACCTCGTGATGACGCAGCCGTCGTTGGCCAGTGGGCTCAAGACATCCGACGGCGCATTCCGGCGCGAGTTGTTCGACGGGCTGCTACGTCGCGGCGTTCTCGTCGAGTGCCCTCCCGATCCGGCGCCGGATTCTCCGTTCGCCGTCACGCGATGGACGAACCTCTGGTTCCCGGTGGCTCGCGGCAGCAGGCACGGTGATTGGTTCGGCGGCGCGCTGGGTTCGCTTTTCGGCGCGGGAGTGCGCGACATCGCGATAAACGGCAACGAACCCGAACGGTTCAAGCGCGGCTCTGCACACACCGAGTACTTCAGCCGTCCTGACAGGGGTGGCGAAGGGACCATCGCCTGGCACCTGCGGCGCACGTTGGCGTTGTAGAAAACCTCCCTGTCTGGGAAGAATTTGCAGAGGGAAATTTGCGCGCCGAACTCATTGCGGATTCGATTCCGAATTCGCAATAACTGGCAATCAGTTGTCCCTGACGCGAGGTCACCGTAAAAGACCCGCAGATATCCCGTCAGAGACAGCGACGGTGCTGGCCTTTCTCGATCGCAATGACGCAGTAAGAAGGCCTAAACAATGCCGCTGAGCAAAGTGAGAGTTACTACCAATAAAAGTGGGAGCGACTATCAAAAAAAGTGGGAGCAACTACCAAATAAAAATCTCTGAGCAAATGCTTGCGTAGCCGGCGACCCTCCTCTAATAATTACGCGCACATTAAATCCATACGCCGGTGGCTGCCCTTCCGGCTCGTGACGGAGAGAGCCGCATGGGATACGCAAAGTACGTCGGTCGTGTTGGTGCGCTCGCGCTGGCGCTGGGTTTCGGCGCCGCAACGGTGACGATGCCGGGCATCGCGTTGGCCAACACGGACGGCGACTCCTCGACGAACACCAAGAACGACTCCCCATCGGGTGAATCGGATGGCAAAGGCGCGAACAAGCCGGGCGACACCAACTCTCCGAACAACTCCCCCGATCCAGACGGCAAGCCGAACTCGCAGCCCGACAAGAAGTCCGAAGCCTCCACACTCGGCGCGGGCAACGATGACGACAACGACGCCCCGTCCAATGAGGACGACGATGATGACGAGGACGACCCGTCGGCGTTGGACGACGAAGATGATCCCAAGTCGGAGACTCCCGGTGTCACCCCCGATGGCGAAGCAGAACCCCAACCGGAACCTAGGCCCGAGCCGAGACCGGAGCCCGAGCCGAAACCGGAGCCTGAGCCGAAGCCAGAGTCCGGGAACGACAGTCCCCCGACCCAGCCCGTGAACAACGGCGGGTCCAAGGATGCACAACCCGAGAGTCCCGCCCGTCAGCAGCTTCGCACCGCATTCGAAGGCGCGGCCGCGGACACCACCGTGGATACGGTGTCGATCTCCATCCCCGAAGACCAGGAACCGTCACTCGAGACCACCGACACCAGCTTCACGGCACAGACGACTGATGCACCGCTTCTGTTTTCCGCAGCCGGGCAGGACCTTCCACCTACGCCGCAATCGTTCGTCACCGTGGCGACAAACCTGCTCACCTCCGCGTTCAGCCCACTTGCGCTGTCCGGTCCCGGAGCCCCGATCGAGTCGCCCCTCATGTGGGCCGTTTTCGCCTTCGCCCGCCGCCCACAGGTCGCTCAGATCTCGGCCACGTCATCGGGCCCGCTGTCCAGTGGCTGTGCATGCGCGTTCGGTCTCACCTTGGTGAAATGGGGCAACTCGAGCTGCGAAGCCGAAGGTGCAGGATCCTGGGCAATAGCGCTGGGCGACAACAGTTCAGCCGAGGCCGTCGGTGGCCGCGGAAACACCGCACTGGCGTGGGGCGCAGGCAGTTCAGCGGTGGCCAGCGGCGGAGACCACAACAGGGCATCAGTACGCGGCACCAACAGTCACGCCACAGCCGGCGATGCGGACTACGAAGGCAGCGACAACAACTGGGCCGCCGTGCACGGCAACAATGGGTGGGCATACGCGGGCGTCGATGGGGACGACAACGACGGCAACACCGCCACCGCCCACAACGGTGGATTCGCCCAAGCAGGCGCATTCGGCTCAGACAACGACAACAACCACGCCACCGCCAATGGCGTCGGCGCCGCCGCGTACGCCGGGCATTACGGCAACGACAACGATGGCAACACCGCGACCGCCACCGCGACCGGCGGCGCCGACGCGGTCGCATATGCAGGTGCGGGAGACATCGTCGAAGAAGAGCGCGGTGACGGGAACACCAACAACACCGCGACCGCCACCAACGGCGCGGCCTACGCCGGATACAACGGTCTCGACAACGACGGCAACGTCGCCAAAGCCGCTGACGGCGGAATCGCTTATGCCGGTTTTCAGTTCGAGAACAACGACAACAACAGGGCTGAAGCCACCGGTGAGGGGTCGGAGGCTTACGCTGCAGCCAGTGCCCGCGATTCGCAGGACAACGTCGCGATCGCCACCAACGGTGGATTCGCGGCCGCCGCGATCGCGGGCCTCGATCATGACGCCAACACCGCCACCGCAAACGGTACGGGCGCACAGGCTTTGGCCGGCTACATTGGCGCCAACAACGACCGCAACACCGCCATTGCGACGGGACAGGGCTCGATCGCTCAGGCAGGTGCAGGCGACACCATCGACGGCACGCCGACCACGAACAACACCGGTAACACCGCCACCGCCACCAACGGCGGCCAGGCCTACGCCGGCGGCCTCGGCGATGACAACGACAACAACACCGCCACCGCCAGTGGAAACGCCGCTCGCGCATACGCAGGATGGCAAGGCAACAACAACGACGACAACGAAGCCACGGCGACCGGGACTGGCGCGGCAGCCTACGCCGGGTACTACGGCGACGACAACGATGACAACACCGCCGAAGCCAGCACCACCGGCGGAATCCAGACCCTGGCATATGCCGGCGCCGGAGACGTCGTCGAGGAAGAGCGCGCCAGCGGAAATACAGGCAACGAAGCGACCGCCACGAACGGTGGCGAGGCGTATGCCGGGTACAACGCTGACGGTAACGACGACAACGAGGCCAAGGCCGCCGACGGCGGAATTGCCTACGCCGGTTTCCAATTCGAGAACAACGACAGCAATAGGGCCGAAGCCACCGGCGAGGGGTCGGTGGCCTACGCCGCAGCCAGTGTCCGCGATTCGCAGGACAACACCGCGATCGCCACCAACGGCGGTTTCGCCGCGGCCGCAATCGCCGGCTTGGATCATGACGGCAACACCGCCAGGGCCAACGGTGCGGGCGCCATCGCGTACGCGGGCTACATCGGCGGCAACAACGACGACAACACCGCGACCGCCGGAGCAGGCTCCACCGCCGTCGCGGGTGCCGGGGACTTCATCGACGGAATCCCGAGCACGAACAACACCGGCAACACCGCCACCGCCATCAACGGCGGCCAGGCCTACGCCGGCGGCCTCGGCGACGACAACGACAAAAACCAAGCCACTGCCAACGGCGAGGGCGCGGTTGCCTACGCCGGATGGCTGGGCAATGACAACGACAACAACGAAGCCAACGCCACGTCCACCGACGGCACCGACACCGTCGCCTACGCCGGCGCCGGAGACGTCAACGAACCCGAAACCATCAGCAGCGGAAACACCGGCAACACCGCCACCGCCACCAACGGCGGCAGCGCCTACGCCGGCTACAACGCCCTCGACAACGATGGCAACACCGCCACCGCCAGGAACGGTGGAATCGCCTACGCCGGTTACCAATTCGAGAGCAACGACAGTAATGTGGCGAGCGCCGATGGTGCGGGTTCGGTGGCATACGCGGCGGCCAGCGTCCGCGAATCAGAGGGAAACACGGCTACGGCCGCCAACGGCGGCTTCGCGGCGGCCGGGGTCGTCGGCCTGGACCTCGACGGCAACACCGCCACCGCAAACGGTGCCGGCGCCATCGCATATGCCGGCTACATCGGCGCGAACAACGACGACAACACCGCCACGGCGACGGGCGAGAACTCCGTCGCGCAAGCCGGCACGGGCGACACCCTGTTCGGCGGGATCCTGACGACGGACAACATCGGCAACATCGCGACCGCCACCGACGGCGGACAGGCGTATGCCGGCGGTTTGGGCATCGGGAACAACAACAACCAAGCCACGGCCGAAGGCGTCGGCGCCGTCGCCTACGCCGGGTGGTACGGCGACGACAACGACGACAACGTCGCTGAGGCCACGACCGACAACGGCTACGCCGCCGCATACGCCGGAGGCGGAAGCCTCGTCGAAGTCGAACCGGGCAGCGGGAACACCGGCAACACCGCCACTGCCAACAACGGTGAGGCCGCGGCCGGTTACGACACCAACGACAGCGATGGCAACACCGCAATCGCCACCGACGGCGGCCAGGCCTACGCCGGCTACGGGTTCTACAACAACGACGACAACAGCGCCAGCGCGACAGGCGCAGGCTCGATCGCGGGCGCCGGCGCGAACGCCTATGACTCACAAGACAACACCGCCGACGCCGCCAACGGCGGCTTCGCGGCGGCCGGCGTCGCGGGCGAGGATCACGACGGCAACTCCGCCACCGCAAATGGCCCAGGCGCCGCCGCTCACGCGGGTTACATCGGCGGGAACAACGACAACAACACCGCGACGGCCACCGGGGAGAACTCGCTGGCCGAGGCCGGCGCTGGTGACACCATCGGCGGCACGCTGACAATGGACAACGTCGGCAACACCGCGACTGCCACCAACGGCGGTCAGGCCCACGCGGGCGGTCTGGGTATCGGCAACGACAACAACGCGGCCACGGCCGACGGTGTCGACGCGGCCGCGTACGCCGGGTGGCTTGGCGACGACAACGACGACAACGTCGCCGAAGCCACCGCGACCGATGCCATCACGACCATCGCTTACGCCGGTGCCGGGAGCGTCGACGAACCCCAAACCATCAGCACCGGGAACACTGGCAACACCGCCACTGCCACCAACGGCGAGGCCTTCGCCGGGTACAACACCCTCGACAGCGACGGCAACACCGCCATCGCCACCGACGGCGGAAGTGCCTCCGCCGGTTACCAATTCGAGAACAACGACGATAACCGGGCCGAAGCCACGGGCTTTGCTTCGATCGCTTACGCCGGAGCGAGCGCTTACGACTCGGGGGGCAATACCGCCACCGCGTCCAGCGGCGGTGCCGCCTTTGCCGGGATCGCCGGTGTGGATCTCGACGACAACACCGCCACCGCCGTCGGCCTGAATGCGGTCGCCATGGCGGGCTACATCGGCGGCAACAACACCAACAACACCGCGACGGCGACCGGTGAAAACTCCATCGCTCAGGCCGCCGCCGGCGACACGATCGGCGGCACCCTGACGATGGACAACATCGGCAACACCGCCACCGCGACCGACGGCGGCTTCGCCCAGGCGGGCTCGTTGGGCGTCGGCAACGAGAACAACCGTGCCAGCGCCACCGGCAATGCCATCGCCTCGGCGGGCTCCATGGGCGATGCCAACACCGACAACGTCGCATCCGCCACCGGGACCGCGGACGACGCCAGTTCGGCGTCGGCGGGCGTCGGTTCAAATGGCAACTTGGGTCTGGAAGTCGAGGCCGGGCCGGGAGAGCACCTGAGCGCGCCCTGACCCGAATGGATTCGGGCCGTTGCGCTCACACGTCCCTCCAACCCCCCAGTTGTGGGCGCAACGGCCCGATGTTCACGCCACTTGCCATTGGCAAACAGGCGCAGGCGGTGACCGACGAGGCATATCGAGGCGTCGACCCGGGGAATTGGCTGCGAAGATGCTGCTTGAGCGGCGCTGCTAGCTAATATTCTTGGTTGCAATAGTTTCAGCAGCCGGTGGTTTCGCTCCGGCTTGCACAGGAGAGAGCGGCTGGCATAACGAACCCTGACGATTTCTGACGACACTGAAAGTTTTCTGTGGAAATGCTTGCGCCCGCAAGAATGCTAGCTAATAATTAGACGCGTTAATTTCAGATGTCGGCTGGCATTGATGCCGGCTTTTCCGGGGGGAAAGCAACATGGGGTACGCGAAGTACGTCGGGCGCGTTGGCGCGTTGGCGCTGGCATTGGGCTTTGGCGCCGCGACCGTGACGATGTCGAGTGCCGCGTTCGCCGAAACCGGTTCTGATTCGTCGACGAGCGCCAAGAACGACTCGCCATCGGGTCAATCGGATGGCAACGACGCAAAGCCGTCGGGAAATGCCATCTCCCCCAGCAAGTCGCCCGAACCTGCTGATAACAAACCGAATTCGCGGCCCATCAAGACGCGGCAGGTCCCGTCGTTCTCGTCGACCAACGATGACGATGAGGACGCACCTTCCCTGAATCAGGTCACCGATCCGCCAGCCGCTGAAGTGGACGACGAACCTGAATTCGAAGCGCCCGACGTCACTCCCGACGACGTCGTGGCAGAACCCGAACCGGAACCCGAGCCCGAACCGCAGCCGGAGCCCGAACCAGAGCCGGAGCCGCAACCCCAACCGGAGCCGGAATCAGGGGGCGGCAAGGACACTCCCCCGGCAAAGCCGACGAACAACGGCGGATCGAGGGGTGCGCAGCCCGGAAATCCCGCTCGTCAGAATCTTCGTGGGGCATTCGAGGCGGCGCGATCCAGCACGACGGCAGGTGCGGTGTCGTTCTCCTCACCCGAGGACGAGCAGGCGTCACTGAAGACCACCGAGCTCACTTCGGTTGCACCGCAGACTGCTCCGATCGAGGCGCCGATCGTCTTTTCGACTGCTGCACAGGACGTTCCCGCGACGCCGCAGTCGTTCATCACCGTGGCGACGAACCTGCTCACCGGCGCGTTCAGTCCGCTGGCGCTGTCCGCACCGGGAGTCCCGGTTGAAAACCCGCTCATGTTGGCGGTTTTCGCCTTTGCGCGCCGTCCTTTGGCCGACGAGTCGGACGAGCCCGAGCCGACGCGGGGACTGTTCTCGAGCGGCTGCGCATGCGCCAACGGGCTCACGTTGGTCAGCTGGGGATCTTCCACGTGTGAGGCCGAAGGCGCGCGGTCGTGGGCCGTGGCACTTGGTGACGACAGCAGGGCGACGGCAATCGGTCGCAGGAACTTGGCCGTCGCGTACGGCCCGGGCAGCAGCGCGGTCGCCGCAGGGGGCGACCGCAACACCGCACTCGCGCAAGGCGAGGACAGCATCGCGCAAGCAGGTGATGCCAATTACGAAGGCAGTGACGGCAACCGGGCACACGCCTACAGCGGCGGGCACGCAACGGCCGGCGTAGGCGGAAACGACAACGACGGCAACACCGCCACCGCCCGCGCGGGCGGGCGCGCCTACGCGGGTTACACCGGCGAGAACAACGACAGAAACACCGCGACCGCCAGCGACGCCGGCAGCAGGGCCTACGCCGGCTACCGAGGCAACGGCAACGACGGCAATACCGCCACCGCGTCCGGGGGCGGAATGGCCCATGCCGGCACCCTGGGTAATGGCAACGACGGCAACACCGCTACTGCCGCCGCCGACGGCATGGCCTACGCCGGACACAACGGGGACAACAACTTCGGCAACACCGCCACGGCAAGTGAAGGCCACGCTCAAGCGGGACGCGGCTCCGGCAACGTCGGTAACAGCGCGACGGCCATAGGCGGCGGCGCCGCGGCTTACGCCGGTGCATTCGGCAACGACAACGCGGACAACAGAGCCGTTGCGACGGATGCCGGCTTCGCCTACGCCGGCGCATTTGGCGACCGAAACGAGCGGAACACAGCGGCATCTCGCGGCGCCGAGTCATTCGCCTATGCGGGCTACGAAGGCAACGACAATGTCGGCAACTCCGCCATCGCGCTCATCGGAGCCAGCGCGTACGCCGGGTACCAGGGCGACGGCAACAACAACAACTTCGCCAACGCGTCCGAGGGAGGCATCGCCTACGCCGGGGGCAGCGGAGCCAATAACGACGGCAACATCGCCCAAGCCGCCGGCGCGAACAGCGCCGCGTACGCCGGATGGATCGGCAACGACAACGACGGCAACACCGCCACCGCCACCAGCAGCGGCCAGGCTCACGCCGGCGGCACGGGCGACAACAACGACGACAACGAGGCCACCGCTGAAGGGGTAGAAGAAGGCGCCGGCGCGTTCGCAGGATGGCACGGCAACGACAACAACAACAACAGTGCAGTCGCCGATGGCGACTACTCGACGGCGGGCGCGGGGGTCCGCGGGAACGACAACGACGGCAACATCGCGTCGGCTACGAGCGGCGGCAGGGCGTACGCGGGTTACACCGGTGACAACAACGACGGAAACTCCGCCGCCGCAACGACCAGCGGCATCGCCTACGCCGGTTACCGCGGCAACGGCAACGACAACAACACCGCGTCCGCATCCAACAACGGATTCGCCTCAGTCGGCACCCTGGGCAACAACAACGACAGCAACACCGGAACCGCCACCGACGAAGGCTTTGCGTACTCCGGACACAACGGCGACAACAACATCGGGAACAGGGCCAGCGGACTCGGCGGGCACGCTCAAGCGGGCCGCGGTTCCGCCAACGTCGGCAACACAGCCAACGCCGTCGGTGCCGGTTCCGCCGCCTACGCCGGTGCCTTCGGCGCCAACAACGTCGACAACACGGCCAATGCAGTCGACGGCGGCTTCGCCTATGCCGGTGTCTTTGGCGACGGCAACTCCAACAACACCGCGGGGGCGGACGGCGCCGATTCTCTTGCTCAGGCGGGCGCCGACGGTGACACCAACGACGGCAATACCGCCGTCGCCACAGCCGGCGGCCAGGCTTTTGCCGGTGTCCAGGGCGACGGCAACGACAACAACGGCGCCACGGCCGACGGTGCTGGCG
>Ga0075365_10001792_pt1 | contig 10019 bp, 10 predicted proteins | sample EndMetdeltDD1765_FD_71387 | JGI IMG/M metagenome (GOLD analysis project Ga0075365, IMG submission 71387) | Populus endosphere microbial communities from Tennessee, USA - Endosphere MetaG P. deltoides DD176-5 | ecosystem: Host-associated > Plants > Roots > Endosphere | place: USA: Tennessee... | reverse complement strand
TGCCGCCGTCGGCCCAGTGGACGATGTGGTGGGCGTGGCACATCACCGGGGGCCTCGTGCAGCCCGGATGAGCGCAGTGCTTGTCCCGGGCCACCAGCGCCCGCCACAGAGCGGGGGTGACCAGCCGGGAGGTCCGTCCGACGTCGAGGACCTCACCATCGGCCCCGAGGCAGACCGGGATGATCTCGGCGTCGCAGGCGAGTCGCCGCACCGCGGCGACCGAGAGCCGCAGCCCGTCGTCGGTGGTCGCTTCGGCTCCGGGCAGGAGACGGTCGCTCAGAGCGGCGCGGAGGGTGGCGAAGTCGGTGGTGATCGCGACCCGGGGCCGGACGCCATGGCTGGACGGGGCCCGGTCGGTGTCCAGCGCGTGCTGAGCGACCTGGACCAGCGCGTCCCACATCCGCGCGCCGTGGTCGCGCGGGTCCGTCTCGGTCTCGCAGTCGGGGTTGTCGGGGTCGACGGCCGGTGCTGGCTTGGTCAGGGGCAGCAGGACGGCGCGGAGAACCGCCCCGTCCTCGGTCGAGCCGTGCCCTTTGACCCGGACCCCGCCCATGCCGTCCTCGACCACGGAGAAGTAGCGGCCCGCGTGCGCCGCCCGTTCCTCGCGCTCCAACGCCGCCTCGTCACGCCGTTCGGTGCGATCGGGGTCGACCACGTCCGCGACGTGCCGCGCCGCCCGCGCCAGGTCGGTCGCGTTGAGCCGCCGCGACTCCTCCAGCAGCAGCTGCTCACCCCGCCTGCGCAGATGCGGACTCGGCGGAAGGGTGTCCATCGCGTCACACACGATGCCGGCCTGGGCCTGCGAGACCTCTCCGGCTCGGAGCGCTGCGAGCGTGGCGGGTCGCTGGCCGACCAGGACCTGCGCGTGGGCGACCGCACGGCGGCCCTCGCGGCGGGTCAACCCGGCCAGGTGGGTGAACCAGTCCGCCGTCGAGCCCCAGTGCAGTCGCTTCCTCGCCAGGTCGCGATTGTCGATCTCGGCCACCATCTCGGCCTCCAGGGCCGCGAGTCGGCCCTTCACCGCCTGGAGGGCGGCGACGCCGTCGACCAGGTCGTCGTCACGGGCAGCCCACATCCGATCATCCAAGGACGCGAGCTCCTTGCTGGCAGCCTCCAGCACGGCCACCCAGCCGGGCGCGGGAGGAACCTGCGACATGGAGAGCACCTTCGATCGACGGGTGCCCGGTCCCATCCCTCCGAGCGATCGACGCGGGCTGAGTGCCTCGTGCGCCTGGCGCTGGCTTCATTCGAACACATGTTCGATCAACTGTCAAGAGGGACCGCGCTGAGGATGCGCAATGGCCCAGACGGGCCCTGCCTGCTCAGGCCCGCCGGCACTACATTGCCAGCCGACACCACCACTGATCGGAGGCGAGCCGCATGGCACGACCGAGAGGACCCGGACCGGTTCCGGCTGTAGCCCTGGTCATCTCCGTGCTGGCCCTCGTCGTGGCGTTGAGCGGCGTCGGCTACGCAGCACTGGTGATCACCGGCAAGGACATCAAGAACTCCTCGCTCACCGGCAAGGACGTCAAGAGCGCCTCGCTCACCGGCAAGGACGTCAGGGACGCGTCGCTCACGGGAGCCGACGTCCAGGACGAGGCACTGACAGGCGCCGACGTGGCGGAGTCGTCGCTCGGCACGGTCCCCAACGCCACGGCCGTGGGTGGGGCGACGCTCGGACAGCTGACACTTGGCACCTCCGCGGGGACCACCGGCTGTACGACGACCGGCGGGACCTTCCTCGACTGCTCGACCGCGACCATCGTCCTGCCCAGGCGTCAGCGGCTGCTGCTCATCGCGTCCGCGGAAGTGGGTGTCGGAACCAGTGCCAACTCGAACGCCTACGCCACGTGCCGGCTCGAGGTGGACGACGTGCCGACCGGGCAACCCTCGCAGGTGGGATGGGGCGGCACCGGGTTCACCGCCGGCAACGCGTTCCCCCAGTTCGCGGCCGCCCTGACGACGGTGACCACGCCGTTGGCTCCCGGCGCGCACAGGGTGGACATCGCCTGCGCGAGGTCGCTCGGCACCGCGCTGGCGGTGGTTCACAGCGAGGTGTCCGTGGTCGCGATCAGCGGCGACTGAAGCCCCCGTTGCTCAGCGACGCGCCAGCACCACGACCAGCCAGATCAGGCCGCCGAGCACGATCAGCGGCACGAGCACCATGACGGCGATGACCACGAGCTCGAGGGCGCCCAGCCCCCCGATGGCGAGACTCACGATGTCGGCGGTACCCAGCGGCGTGCGCTAGGACGACTCGGTCCGGTCCCATGCCGCCAGCAACAGCCGGCAGGCCCGGCGGACGTCGATCTCGGCCTGCTCGGCGCTGATCTCGCCCGCCGCGGCCCAGGTGAGCACGCCGTACGTCGTCTGCTCGACCAGCCGGGCCAGAGCCAGGTCGTCGTCGGTGGGCGACTCGACGCCGGCCGTCCGCAGGACCAGGTCGCGCAGGGTGGTGTCGCCCTGGGCGGTCTGCTCGGCGCGGACGACGTTGACCGAGGTGAGCATGGCCCGGGCCAGCAGCGGCCGGGCCAGCAGCCCTCGGCAGGCGCCGGCGAGCAGGTCGGCGACGGCGTCCACCCCGAGGTCGACGGGCGCGGGAAGGGCGGCCACCCGGTCGGTCATCAGCCCGGCGAAGAGGTGGTGCTTCGACGGGTAGTAGCGGTAGAGCGTGCCCAGGGCCACGCCGGCGCGCTCGGCCACCTGGGCCATCTGCACCCGCTCGAGACCGTGCGCGGCTCCCAGCCGGCCCGCCTCACGCAGGATCCGGTCGCGCCGCGCGTGCTGCGCACCGGTGCTCGGCTCGGCCGGCGGGCGGCCGTCGGAGAGGCGGGGCACGGTGAGCAGAATAGACGAAACTAGAATCAAGTCTAGAAATATGTCGTGCCCGGCCCTAGCGTGTGCCCGTGCCCGACCTCTCCCGCTACGGCCCTTGGGCCGTGGTGACCGGCGGCTCCGAGGGAGTCGGCCGCTCCTTCGCCCTCCAGCTCGCCGACGCCGGCCTGCACCTGCTGCTTGTCGCCCGCCGCCCCGAGCCACTCGAGGCCACCGCGCAGGAGTGCCGGTCACGAGGCGTCGAGGTGCGCACGCTGGCCCTCGACCTCACCGTCCCCGACGCCGCAGGCGCCGTGTCGGCGGCGGTCGCCGACGTCGAGGTCGGCCTCCTGGTGCACAACGCCGGGGCCAACACGCACAGCGCCGAGTTCCTCGACGGCGACCTCGCGGCGTTCGGGCAGGTCATCGCCCTCAACATCACCACTCCCCTGGCGCTGGTCCACCACCTCGGCGGCGGGATGCGCGAGCGCGGCCGGGGCGGGATCCTGCTGGTCGGCTCGCTGGCCGGCTACCTCGGCTCGTCGCGGCACACGGTCTACGGCGGGGTGAAGGCCTTCGGGCGGATCTTCGCCGAGGGGCTCTGGCTGGAGCTGCGCGACTCCGGCGTCGACGTCCTCGAGCTGGTGCTGGGCGTGACCCGCACGCCGGCGATGGAGCGCGTCGGGCTCGATTTCGACCTCCCGGGCATGCCCGTCTCCGAGCCGGACGACGTGGCGCGCGAGGGGCTGGAGGTGCTCGGCCGCGGTCCGGTGCACGTGGTCAGCGGCAACGAGCGCGGTGCGGCGGCCCGGTCGGACCCCGATCGGGCCAAGGTCGTGCTCGGCGCCGACTCGATGATGAAGAAGCTGATGGGACTCACGCCGTGAGCCCCGGCCTCGCCGACCCGATCGGAGATCGCTGATGGAGGAACGGTTCGCGGAGCTCGAGCGACGCGTGCAACGGCTGGAGGACGAGCTGGAGGTGACCCGGCTGGTCGCGTCGTACGGCCCGCTGGTCGACGCCGGTGCGGCCGACGCGGTCGCCGCACTCTGGACCGAGGACGGGCACTACGACGTCGAGGGCTGGTCGATGCGCTCGCGCGACGACGTCCGCGCGATGGTCCGCTCCGACGGGCACCAGCACCTCATCGCCGGCGGCTGCGCGCACTTCCTCGGCCCGGCCCACGTCGTCATCGACGGCGACACGGCGGTCGCGGTCTGCGAGTCGCTGCTCGTGCGGCTCCGGGACGGCGCCTACAGCGTCCGCCGGGCCGGCGCCAACCGCTTCGAGCTGCGGCGTACGCCGGACGGCTGGCAGGTCGCACACCGCACCACCCGCGCCCTCGACGGCTCCGCCGAGGCGCGGTCGCTCCTCGTGGCGAGCCGATGACCGCCACAGGGTCGGGCCAGCTCGAAGGCCGGGTCGCCCTGGTCACCGGCGCCGGCGCGGGGATCGGGGAGGGCATCGCGCGCCGGTTCGCCGACGAGGGGGCCCGGGTCGTGGTCGCCGAGCTCGACGAGACGGCGGGCGCGTCGGTGGCCGAGGAGATCGGCGGGGTGTTCGTCCGGACCGACGTCTCGGTCCGCGCCCAGGTCGAGGCGGCGGTCGAGGCGGCGGTCTCGACGTACGGCTCGGTCGACATCGTGGTCAACAACGCCTGGGGCGGTGGCTCCATCGGCCGGGTGGAGCGCAAGACCGACGAGGCGCTCCAGCGCGGGCTCGAGGTCGGCTACTTCGGTCCGTTCTGGGCGATGCAGGCCGCCCTCCCCCACATGCAGGCCCGCGGCTGGGGCCGGGTGGTCAACATGGTCAGCCTCAACGGCGTCAACGCCCACATGGGCTCCCTGGAGTACAACGCCGCCAAGGAGGCGCTCCGCGCACTCACCCGCACCGCGGCCCGCGAGTGGGCACCCACCGGCGTCACCGTCAACGCGATCGCGCCAGCCGCCAAGAGCCAGGCCTTCTTCCGCGCCATCGGCGAGTATCCCGAGCTCGAGGCGATGGCCGACGGCGCGAACCCCATGGGCCGGATGGGCGACCCGTACGACGACATCGCCCCGGTCGCGGTCTTCCTCGCCTCAGAGGGGTGCCGCTACCTGACCGGCAACACCCTCTTCGTGGACGGCGGCAGCCACATCAACGGCGCTCCGTGGGCGCCGGACCTCGACGCCGAGCAGCCGGCGTAGCTCGAGGCCCGCTCAGCTGTTCGCGGCTTCCTTGTCGGCCTCGGCCTTGAGCATCAGTGCGATGTCGATGAGCTGGTCCTCCTGGCCGCCGATCAGCTTGCGGCGGCCGGCCTCCAGCAGGATCTTGGCCCCGGAGACGCCGTAGCGGTCGGCGGCGTTGCCGGCGTGCTTGAGGAACGACGAGTAGACGCCGGCGTAGCCCATCATCAGCGTCATCCGGTCGAGCTGGCACTCCTCGGGCATGGCCGGCTTGATGACGTCCTCGGAGGCGTCGACGATCTGGAGGAAGTCGACGCCCGTGGTCCAGCCGAGCTTGTCGCAGACCCCGATGAACGCCTCCAGCGGCGTGTTGCCCGCACCCGCGCCGAAGCGGCGCACCGAGCCGTCGATCTGGGTGGCGCCCGCCCGCGCCGCGATGATCGTGTTGGCGACGCCGAGGCCGAGGTTCTCGTGGCCGTGGAAGCCGACATCGGCCACGTCACCGATCTCGGCGACGAGCGCGGAGACCCGGTCGGCCGTCTGCTCCATGATCAGCGCACCGGCGGAGTCGACGACGTAGACGCACTGGCAACCCGCGTCGACCATGATCCGCGCCTGCTTGGCCAGCACCTCCGGCGGCTGCGTGTGGCTCATCATCAGGAAGCCCACCGTCTCCAGGCCGAGCTCCCGGGCCAGCCCGAAGTGCTGGATCGAGGTGTCGGCCTCGGTGCAGTGGGTGGCGATGCGGCACAGCTGGCCGCCGTTGTCCTGGGCAGCGCGGATGTCGTCCTTGGTGCCGACGCCCGGGAGCATCAGGAAGGCGATCTTCGCTCGCTTCGCGGTCTCGGCCGCGATCCGGATCAGCTCCTGCTCGGGCGTCCTGGAGAAGCCGTAGTTGAACGACGAGCCGCCGAGCCCGTCGCCGTGGGTGACCTCGATGATCGGCACGCCGGAGTCGTCCAGCGCCTCGACGATGTCGTGCACCTCCTGGGCCGTGAACTGGTGGCGCTTGTGGTGCGACCCGTCGCGCAGGCAGGTGTCGGTCAGCCGGAGGTCGAGCTTGCCCCAGGGCTCGTCGCCGTGGGTGCCGGACCAGGTGCGGGTCAGGGTGTTGATGTCGTTCACGCGAGGCTCCTAGCGATGTGCTCGCCGACCTGGGTCGCCGCGGCGGTCATGATGTCGAGGTTGCCGGAGTACGGCGGCAGGTAGTCGCCGGCGCCCTCCACCTCGACGAAGATCGAGATCTTGGTCTGGCCGAGGGTCGCGGACGACGGCTCGTCGATCTGGGGCTCCTGGAGGAGCCGGTAGCCGGGCACGTACTCCTGCACCGCCTTCTCCATGGCCACGATCGAGGCGATGATCGCGTCGCGGTCGGCGTCCGGCGGTACGGCGCAGAAGATCGTGTCGCGCATGATCATCGGTGGCTCGGCGGGGTTGAGGATGATGATCGCCTTGCCGCGCTCGGCGCCACCGATCGTCTCCACGCCCGCGGCGGTGGTCCGGGTGAACTCGTCGATGTTGGCGCGCGTGCCCGGCCCGGCGGACCGGGACGAGACGGAGGCCACGATCTCGGCGTAGGACACCGTGGCCGCTCGCGAGACTGCCGCGACCATCGGGATGGTGGCCTGTCCCCCGCAGGTGATCATGTTGACGTTCATCGCTCCGACGTGCTCCTCGCCGTTGACCGGGGGGATCACCGCCGGGCCGACGGCCGCCGGCGTGAGGTCGACCGCGCGGATGCCGGCCTCCTCGTAGCGGGGCGCGTACTCGCGGTGCACGTAGGCCGAGGTGGCCTCGAAGATCAGGTCGGGCAGCTCGTCCTGCTTGAGCAGCCAGTCGACGCCCTCGTGGCTGGCCACCAGCCCCTGGTCCGACGCCAGCTTCAGCCCCTCACTGCTCGGGTCGACGCCGATCATCCAGCGGGGCTCGATCACCTCGGACCGCAGCAGCTTGTACATGAGGTCGGTGCCGATGTTGCCCGGCCCGACGATGGCGGCGGTGCGCTTCATCTCTACTCCTGGAATTCCACGTTGAGCGGCGCGAAGCCGCTGATGGACGCCTCGACCTTGTCGCCGGGAGCGAAGGGCACGAACGCTCCGAGGGCGCCGGACAGCACGACCTGACCGGCCCGCAGGGGGTCGCCGAACCGGAAGCACTGCACCGCCAGCCACCGCAGCGCCTCCAGGGGGTCTCCCAGGCAGGCCGCGCCGTTGCCCGAGGACCGCACCTCGCCGTTGATGCTCAGCTTCATGTCCACGTCCCGCGGCTCGAGCTCCGCGAGCGGCCTGCCCTCGTGGCCGACGACGTAGAGCCCGCTGGAGGCGTTGTCGGCGACGGTGTCGGTGAACCCGATGTCCCACGCCTCGATGCGCGAGTCGACGATCTCGAGCGCCGGCAGCGCGACCTCCACGGCGTCGCGCACCAGCTCGGTCGTGATCTCGGCCTCGTCGGCCGGGTCGACATCGCGAGCCAGCCGGAACGCCACCTCGGCCTCCACGCGGGGCTGCAGCAAGGTGCGCATCGAGATGGGGTCCTGTGAGCTGACGTCCATCTCGTCGAGCAGGTAGCCGAAGTCCGGCTGGTCCACGCCGAGCTGGCGCTGGACGGCCTCGGACGTGGCCCCGATCTTCCGGCCCACTACGGTGGCGCCCGCCGCGAGACGCCTCCGCACGAGGCCCTGCTGCACGGCGTACGCCGCCGCGAGGTCCTCGGTGCCGATCAGGTCGCGCACCGGCGCGCAGGGGACCCGGGTCTCCAGAGCGACGGCCAGCCGCTGGACGGCGGCCGAAATCACGTCCTCCGAGGTCACGCTCCGATACTAGAACCTGTTACAGTTTTGCGCCATGAGCGCCCCCCTGCCCGGCCCTCTGCCGACCGAGGTGGACGTCGTCGTCGTCGGCGCCGGAGCCGCAGGAATGTGCGCCGCGCTGGCGGCCGCGAAGCAGGGCCTCGAGGTCATCCTGGTCGAGAAGAGCGGCTACTTCGGCGGCTCCACCGCTCGCAGCGGCGGTGGCGTCTGGATGCCCGGCAACTACGCCCTCGAGCAGGCCGGCCAGGCCGACGCCCTCGAGCAGTCGAAGCTCTACCTCGACTCGATCGTCGGCGACGAGGTGCCGAAGATCCGCCGTGACACCTACGTCGACCGGGGCGGTGAGGTCCTCGACTTCGTCCGGGACCACACCCCGCTGCGCTTCACCTGGGTGCCGCAGTACTCCGACTACCACCCCGAGGCTCCCGGCGGCCGCGCCGCCGGCCGCTCCTGCGAGCCGATCCCGATGGACGCGCGGTTCCTCGGCGCGGAGCTCGAGCGGCTGCACCCGCAGTACACGAAGGCGCCGGCCAACCTGATCGTCACGCAGGCCGACTACCGCAAGATCAGCCTGGGCCTGCGCAGCTGGCGCGGGCCGGCCACGATGGTCCGGGTCCTGGTGAAGCGGATCATCAGCCTGCTCCGAGGCCAGAAGATGTTCGCGATGGGCAACGCGATCGCGATCGGGCTCCGCAAGGGGCTCGTCGACGCCGACGTGCCGGTCCACTACGACACCGAGCTCACCGGCCTGACCCTGGAGGACGGCCGGGTCAGCGGCGTCCAGGTCACCCACGACGGCCGGACCGCCGAGATCCGCGCGCGCCGCGGCGTGATCCTCGGTAGCGGCGGCTTCGAGAAGAACCTCGAGATGCGCGAGAAGTACCAGCCCCATCCGACCTCGGTCGAGTGGACCACGGGGTCGCAGTTCAACACCGGCGGCGGGATCCTGGCCGGCATCGCGGCCGGCGCGGAGACCGACCTGCTCGACGACGCCTGGTGGGGCCCGACGATCCCACTGCCCAACGGGCCGTGGTTCTGCCTGGCCGAGCGCAACCTGCCGGGCTCGATCATCGTCAACCAGGCCGGCCGGCGGTTCATGAACGAGGCGCTGCCGTACGTCGAGGCGGTCCACGAGATCTACCAGGGCGAGGCCACCGGGGTCGGGCACGTGCCGGCGTGGATGGTCATCGACCAGCGCTACCGCAACCGCTACCTCTTCGCCGGCCTGTCGCCCCGCCAGCCCTTCCCGGGCCGCTGGTACAAGCACGGCACCGTCAAGAAGGCCGCCACCCTCGACGAGCTGGCCGTCGAGATCGACGTACCCGCCGACGCTCTCAAGGAGACGCTCGAGCGGTTCAACGCCTTCGCGGAGACCGGCGTCGACGAGGACTTCCACCGCGGTGAGAGTGCCTACGACAAGTACTACTCGGACCCGAGGGTGAAGCCGAACCCCTCCCTGCACTCGATCGACCAGGCGCCGTTCTACGCCGTGAAGATCGTCCCCGGCGACCTCGGCACCAAGGGCGGCCTGGTCACCGACGAGCGCGCGCGGGTGCTGCGGGCGGACGGCTCGGTGATCGAGGGCCTGTACGCCGCCGGCAACGTCTCGTCCGCGGTGATGGGCCACACCTACGCCGGCCCCGGCGCCACCATCGGACCGGCCCTGGCCTTCGGCTACCTCGCCGCCGAGGACATCGCGCACGCGCCGGTGGCCGAGGTGCCGGCCTCGAAGCCCGTCGAGGAGACCGCCTGATGCCGATCGACCCGCAAGCAGCGATCGGCGCACCGGTCAACGAGCTCTCGTTCTCCTGGAACGCGAGCGACGTGCTGCTCTACCACCTCGGCATCGGCGCCGGCTCCCGCCCGGGTGACAGCGTCGACCCCGACGCGCTGCGCTGGACCACCGACGGGGCGAGCCTGCAGGTGCTGCCGTCGTTCGGCGTGGTCGTGCCCACCTTCCACATGACCGACCCGCCGCCGCTGGACCTGCCCGGGTGCGACATCAACCTCTCGCAGGTCGTGCACGGTTCACAGTCGATCACCGTGCACGCCCCGCTGCCCACGTCCGGGTCGGCGACGGTCCGCACGACGCTCACCGACATCTGGGACAAGGGCAAGGCCGCCGTCATCTGGCAGGAGGGCGTCGCCACCTCCGAGTCCGGAGAGGAGCTGTGGACCACGCGCTCCTCGATCTTCGTGCGCGGCGAGGGCGGCTGGGGCGGCGACCG
>Ga0075365_10001791_pt1 | contig 10022 bp, 9 predicted proteins | sample EndMetdeltDD1765_FD_71387 | JGI IMG/M metagenome (GOLD analysis project Ga0075365, IMG submission 71387) | Populus endosphere microbial communities from Tennessee, USA - Endosphere MetaG P. deltoides DD176-5 | ecosystem: Host-associated > Plants > Roots > Endosphere | place: USA: Tennessee... | reverse complement strand
GACGAGTCGGTGGTCGGCAAGTCCTTTGGTCGGGTGGGGCTCGATCGCGGCGGTCTGCACCCCGTCGACGCGTTCCTCGACCTGGTGCTCGAGCACGGTACGGCGTTGCGCTGGCGCACCACGATCTCCAACCACCGGCCCGAGGTGCTCAAGAAGCTGGCGCGCGATTCCGGCATTCAGATGGGCTTCTCCGACGCGGGCGCCCACCTTCGCAACATGGCCTTCTACAACATGAACCTGCGACTCCTGCGCCACGTGCGGGAAGCGCAGAAGGCGGGCAAGCCGTTCATGACCGTCGAGCAGGCCGTGCACCGGCTCACGGGCGAATTGGCTGATTGGTATCGCATCGACGCCGGCCACCTGCGCATCGGCGACCGCGCCGACGTCGTCGTCATCGACCCCGAGCGGCTCGATGAATCGCTGGAGGACTACGCCGAGTCGACGATCGAGCAGTACGGCGGCCTGTCGCGGATGGTCAACCGCAACGACGACACCGTGCGCGCGGTGTTCGTCGCAGGCCGACCGGTGTTCCTCGACGGCGAGCCGACCGACACCGTCGGCGCCCAGCGCACCGGCCGGTTTCTCCGTGCCGCGCACAAGGCGCCAGCCCGGACCACTCAAGAATCGGAGTTGTCAAGTGTCAGTTGAGGATACGGTCCTGGGCATGTGGAAGGCCCTGTCGGATCGCAACTGGGATCTACTCGAGACGTTCCTGTCCGACGACTGCATCTATTGCGATATGCCGCTGGGGCCGGCGCTTTCCACTCGTGGGCCCGAAAACATCATCGCGAAACTCAAAGTCGGGCTCGAGCCGCTCGCGTCGTACGAGAATCACGACGGCACTCTGGTGAGCAACGGCGACGATGTCCTATATGAGCACTCCGAGACCTGGAAGTGGGTCAGCGGAGAAACGGCGCTGTTGAGGTTCGTCACTGTGCACAAGGTCGCCGACGGCAAGATCGCCGTGTGGAAGGACTACTGGGACATGAGCGGGCTCACCAACACCGCCCCTGCGACCTGGCTGGAGGAGATAACCGCCGCCTACACGGTGCCGATGTTCGACGCCACCGGGATCATCTGAGGGAGTCAGTCGAGCCCGTAGAGGCGCTGGGCGTTACCCCGGGCGATGAGGTCCACCACGCGGATCGCGTTTGACTCGCTCCATTCGTCGGCGTCGATGAAGCCTTGGAGCACGTCGCGGATTCCGTTGCGCCACAGCCGCGCTCCGAGGTAGTGCAACTCGGCGGGACCGAAGCCGTCTGACGAATAGAGAATTTTGCGGAACGGCGCCATCTCCAACAACCGGCCGATGAACGCGGGCGACCGTGCGCCCAGATAGTTGATGGCCAACCCGCCGTCGAGGTAGACGTTGTTGAAGGCCTGCGCCAGATAGCCGGCCTCGCGTTCGTACGGGTAACAGTGCAACAGCATGATCGGCACGTCGCCGCTGCGCCGCAGGAAATCCAGCAGATAGAGCGGGTTGGCGGTGTGCAGGTCGAGGTCGCGATCGCCGAAGCCGACGTGGAACTGGATCGGCTTGCCCAGTCGCAGACCTTGATACAGCCCGAACCGCAACAGGACACGGTCGGTCAGGCGGGCCTCCCCGCTGTCGCGCCACTTCTCGGCCGCCGCGGCGACCTCGGCGGCGGTGGGCTCGGACACGTCACCGGCGAAACCACCGCGGTACGCCAGAATCGACTTGGTCGCCACCGCCGTCGCCGCCCGTTCGTGCAGGATCTCGGCGAATGCCGACGCGTAGTCACCGAAGGTGTGGACTGCCTGCTCGGCCACCGACTCCAAACGGACGATCTCGTGCACCCGTCCCACCGACAACTCGCCCAGATCCTCCAAACCGGCCACGCCGGTGGCGAATCCGGTGTCGACCAGCCAGTCCGACACCGTCGCCGCCGAAAGGAACAGCCGCGCGACATCGGCTTCGGAATGTTCACCACGCGCCAGCCAGTACGTATCGGCGTCGGTGTGCCGTGCCAGCCCCAGCAGCGGCCCGCAGTGGGCCCGTACCGCGAACCCGAGCTGCGTGTCGAACGCCGAATCGAATTCGGCCAACGGCTCGATATTGGCCTCGTTGAGGCTGTCCTCGAACCGGCGACGGTCGACCGGCTGGAGCCGGCAACCGTGCACGTGGTGGTCGATCAGAGCGACGCTGTCGATGTGCTCGGCGAGCCTGGTCATACGCTCCAGGCCAGACGGAACTTCTCCGCCAGCTCGTCCGGTGCCAGATCGCCGTAGTTCTGCTGTTCGTAGCGCCGCACGGCGACAACGGCGTCCACGGGCTCGTCCCCGAGAACTCCTCGTAGCAAGGTGGATTGGTCGAGTGCGTTGATCGCGTCGGCCTGGTCGTGCGCCAGCAATGCGATTCCGGCTTCCGTGCGCTCGGCGTCGGTCAACGAGGCAGGGTCGACGGTGACCTCCGGTGGCGCCGTCAACTTTCGCTCAATGCCATCGAACGCGAGCCCGAGCATCGCGGCGCTCGCCAGATAAGGATTGGCCGACGGGTCGATGACCTTGACCTCGACGTTGGCTCCCTGCGGATTGCTCGGGCCGCCAATCAGGAATCGGACCGCCGCCTCGCGGTTCTCGGTGCCCCAGCAGACGTAGGCACCAGACCAGTGGCCGGGCTGCATGCGCAGTCCGGACAGCACCGAGCCGCACAGGATGCCCTGCGCGTCGGGCAGGCCCGCAAGCAACCCGGCGACCGCGCTCTCCCCTTCCGGTGTCATCCCCGCAGCACCTGAACCGCCGGAGAACAGCGGAACATCACCGCGTTTCATCGAGAAGTGTTGGTGGGAGCCCGATCCGACGCTGCCCGCGAACGGCACTGGCGAGAGGCTGACACGCACCCCGTACTTCCGCGCGACCCGGCCGATGATGATGCGTGTCAACACCAGTGCGTCAGCCGCTGCCACCGGTGTCTGCGGAGACAACGAGATCTCGAACTGATTCCGGCCGTACTCGGGATGGATTTGTTCGATCGTGACACCGGAGTTCGTCGCGGCCTCGGTGACGTCGCGGATGAACCCTTCGAACTCGAGCACCCCGGCGAGCCCGTACTGCGCCCACATATGCGACGGAAGCTCGCTGCCGTCCGCGCCGACGAGGACGAACTCCATCTCGTGCCCGACCACCGTGTCGATGCCCGCCTCGGAAAGGCGTTCGCAAACCCTGCTCAGGGTCCCGCGACTGCAATAGGGATCCGGTGAACCGTCCTGATTGAAGAAGGCGCCGGGCGCCCAGCACAACCCGTCGCCGAGAATGCGCAACGCGCCCAGGTCGATCCGGATTCGCTGATCCCCGACCACGCCGATCGCGTCGCCGAACACGATGCCGGTCTGGTCGATGGCGAAGACGTGAAAGACAGGGCTGGCGCCGAGGCCCGGATCGGCGAAGGCGCCCATGCGGCGCAATGGAACGGCCTTGGCGTGCGTGAGGCCCGCCGGGTTCACGACGGTGCCGATCAACGTGGCGACACCGTCGGCCTCGAGTCCGGCGATGGCGGCTGCAGCGAGAGGTTTTGCGGCCCGCGACGTCATGACGCCATTGTGCGCGGTGCCGCTTCGGCTACAGGGTGATCTTGCAGCTTTGGCCGATGTCGAGCGTGCGCAGCATCCGGCCCATGCCGAGCCACATCGCACACGACAGCGCGAGGTCCGTCAACAGCTCTTCGTCGAATTGCTCCCCGGCGCGCGCCCAGAAGTCCTCGTCGTCGCGCAGGCCGGTGTGGTCGCTCGCAAAGCGCTCGGCGAACTCGGCGGCGACCCGCTCCTGCGCGCTGTAGCCGGGCCACGTCCGCCATTCGGCGGCATGGTCGTAGAGGTCTTCGTCGACGCCGGCGGCGATGCCCTCGGAGTCGCGGGTGTTCTGGCACACCACGCACTCGTTGTCGAGTGCGATGACCATTCGCGCCAGTTCGCGGACCCGCATCGGCAGGCGGTTCTTGTTGTAGACCGCGTGAGTGAATCCAGCCATCGCGACGCCGATGTCAGGCGACTTGACCACCCAGGCTGCGGCGTCGTCGTCGGCGAAAGGTCCAATTCGGCTCATGACGGCATCGTACGCCGAAAACCCCCCGTATTGGAACACGTTCTAGTTTTGCGTTTCAGCGGGTGGCAAGACCGATTCGGCTGCTTATTCGGCACCGCGCATGACGGCCACCACCGTCAGGGCGAGGATCTTCAGGTCAAGCGCGAGCGACCAGTTCTCGATGTAGTAGTTGTCCCACTCGACCCGGTCGGCGATCGAGGTCTGGCCGCGCAGCCCGTGCACCTGCGCCCAACCGGTGATACCGGCCTTCACGCGGTGGCGTTCGCCGTAGCGATGAATCTGTATTTCGAAGAACTCGACGAACTGCGGCCTTTCCGGCCGCGGGCCGACCAGGCTCATCTCCCCTTTGAGCACGTTGAACAGTTGAGGTAGCTCATCGAGCGACGTTGACCGCATGATCTTGCCGATGCCCGTCCGTCGATCGACACCTTCGACGCCGCCGGGCGCCGAACTCGACTTCAATTCGAACTCGGCGTCTGATGCTGTTTCCGGCCGCATCGTGCGGAACTTCAGGCACTGGAAGACTCGTCCGTCTCGTCCGATCCGGTCCTGGCGGAAAAAGATCGGTCCCGGTGAACTCAGCCGAACCAACACGACCAGCGTGATGAGCAACGGCGAGATCGCGAGCAACCCCAGGCCTGCCGCGACGCGATCGATCACGTGTTTTGCGCTGAACTGCCAGCCGTGCGGGTCGGCGCTCGGCAGAGACATCAGTGGCAGGCCGCCGAGATGATCGACCGTTGCCCGCTCGGCGACCGCGTCGAACATTCGGGGCACGACCCACACCCGCGCCTTGTGCCGATGAGCCACCCGAACGACGCGGGTCAGCGACTCGTCACGTACCTGCGAGAAGGCAATGAGCACGGCCGCTGCCCCGGTCTGCTCTATCGCTGCGTCAATGGACTCCGGGGGGCCGATGATCGGAACATCCGGGTTCGAATCCGCTCTCGGTTCCGAAGCCTCGGCATCGAGGAGGCCGACCGGTATCAGGCCGTACTCGGGGCGGGCACGCAACCGTTCGACGATTCGGTTGGCCACTTCCCCGCTCCCGATGATGAGGGTGGGAGCCATGAAGCGGCGATTCAGCCTCATCTGCTTCTGAATCCGCGAATGGATGAAGCGCGCTATCGGCATCAGGATGGCGGCACAGAACCACGTCTTCGAGACCACGGCTTCGGAATGTTGGGGTCCTGGGGTAAGGGTCGTGATGCCCAGTACGAGGATGGCCGCGAGTGCGACGTTGGTCTCGACCGGCCCGATTTCGTCGATGAAGTTTCGGTTCAGTTTTTGTCGGTACAGCGATTGCAGGGCGAACAGCGCTGCGACAAAGGGCACGAACAGGACGACTATCCACGTTGACGGAGGAAGCTGTTCCGACATCGACGACCACCACAAGCCGACGGCGACTGCCAAGGACGCAGCGAAAATGTCGATGGACACCGCGATGATCGTGCCGACCCAGCCGATACGAACCGAGGCCCCACGTGCGTCGCTCTTCGTGCGTGCAGTGACGTGCGGCCGATCGTCGTCCTCGTCGGATACCGCCACGATTGTTGGCGATTTCGTCATATCGGCCGGCGAAAGATCTTTGCGCTTGCAAGGTCGGCCATATCCTGCAAGACGAGTATCTGACCGCCCGACCAACTGATGGGCCGAGTATCCCAACTGAAGAGCGATCCGACCGCGTCGTCGTCATCGCTGAAAATCGGAACGCCTGCATAGGCCCCGACCTCGCCGCTCAGTACGGGCGGAAGGTTGGCAAGCAACGGGTGGACGGTTGCATCCTCGACGATGAACGGGATCCCGCTGACGACCGTGAACTTGCTGATTGACAGTTCCGCGGGGCGGACTCTCTCGAAGCCACGGTCGGCGAAATTGCACCCGACGAACACCTCCCTGCTTTCGTCGAGCAACGTAACTGCCGCATACGGCGTTGCGAGCGCCTCTGCCGCCAACATCGCGACGCCATCGAGCTTGCCGGCCCGGGGTTCGCCCAGCAGTCCGGTGCCACGGAGTGCAGCCAGCCGCGCGGGATCGCCCAACGAGAGGCGAATCAGGGGTTCCAGCGCATCGGGGTTTGTCGAGAGTTGTTGGATCAACAAATTGGAAGCGTCGTCGTCGACTCCGACGCCGACGACTGTCGCTATCAAGCCTTCTCGAAGTTCACGCTTTTCAGCAGCAGAAAGCCCCGCCGCGGCGTGCCCCCCGGCTGACGGCAATGCGTCATCCACGATCCTCAGCCTAGGTGTCGTGGGACCAGACGCCGTGTCTTTTCCCGCTTTGGCCCCAATACGCAGTGCACACTGGCAAGCTGATCGGGGGCTTTGTCTAGCCGTTGGCTCTGGTTCAAGTGGGGCGTACCAACGGCGAGTACGGCGAAGAAGGAGGACGGGATGGGCGACTTTTCAACTCGCACAACGGGATCGGGCGTTGTTGTGGTTCAACCGACCGGGCGGCTGAATATGGTCGCCGCCCCGACACTGCGCAAACAGCTGAATGACATTGTCGATGGCGGAGCGAGTCGGATCGTCGTCGACCTCAGCTCCACGGAATTCATCGACTCATCTGGCTTGGGCGCGCTGATCGCCGCCTTGAAGATCGCGAGGAACGCAGGGGGCGATCTGCGCATCGCCGCTCCCACGAAGCAGGTGTGCACCGTGCTGGAGTTGAGCAACCTTGACCGGGTGCTGCGTACCTACGCTTCTGCGGACAGCGCTTTCGATGAGTGAGCACACTTTCGAAGCCCAGACCGGTCCGGAGACGCTTGCAGAGATCCAGCGAACTCTCGACGCGGCATGGTCGGAAGACGATGTGCCCGACGACACCAGGATGTGTATAGAACTCGCCGTCAGCGAGATCGGCACAAACATCATCGAGTACTCGGGTGACGGGCAGCCGGTTCGATTGCGCATGGTCGTCGCCGTGCGACCGGAAAGTGTGGCCGTGACCTTCACCGACGACGGACATCCCGCGCCGGTCGACCTGGCTCGGATATCCATGCCCGGCGACACCGCAGAGAGCGGCCGCGGCCTGGCCCTCGCTCATCGCGTCCTCGACGAGCTGTCGTACTCGCGCGACAAGAACGGCAATCACTGGACGCTGATCCGGCGGCGGTCGGAATGAGTGTGCGCGACCGGTGATCAGCACGGCTGGGTTTTCTGACCAGGTCACGTCTAGTCCTCACCTATCCCTTGCTCATCCCGAGCGGGACAAACAGGCCTTCGTGATGAACGGGTGGCGGGCCCCCGACTCAGCAGTCATCGTGACGAACCTGCTCGCGATGGGTGTGGTTGCCGCGCTGAGCATCGTGAGCCAACCAGCGGACATGGCGACGCCGCCCCTGTGGCCGGCCTCCGGCATCGCACTAGGCCTAGGCGTCTGTTTCCCGCGTCGGTACCTGTGGTTCCTCGCGCCGGCCGTCGCAGCGGTGTCACTGCCGGTTCTGCTGTGGGCGGGACGCCCGATACCGCTCGCGCTTGCGTTGGTCGCGGCCTTCGCAATCGAGATGGCCGTCGGCACGCTGCTGCTGCGCGGGCGTCGCGATCGCGTGCCGCGGCTGGCGACTCCACGCGATCTTGTCCTGTTCCTGGGGGTCGCTCTCATAGCGACGTCGGTCTACGGCATTCTCGCCTTCGGCGCCTTCTCACTGCTCGGCGATCATGCCTCCGCCGTGGAGTCGGCGCAGACCGCCTTGCTCAAGCACGCCGCGGGCATCGCGCTACTCACTCCGCTGTACATGACCCCGCCGCTGCGAAACCAGCAGGCCGGACGTGGTGAATCGGCTCTGCTCGCCGTCGCGACACTTGGTGTCACCGCCGTCGTGTTCACGCTTGGGCCCTTGCCGCTGGAGTATCTGCCGTTCCTACCGTTGGTATGGGCGGCGCTTCGATTGTCGACCTGGATGCTGTCCCTGCTCATGGTCGCGGTTGCCAGTATCTCGGCCAACGGCAGTGTCTTCGGTATGGGTCCGCTGTCATTCGACCTGTGGGGAGTCTCGACGGGAACCGTTCTGATGCAGGTGTATCAGATGTCGATGGTGGCCGTCTTCCTGACGCTGTCCATCGTGGTGGGTTCCGAGCGCGACATGTCGGCGCGGCTTCACGAGAGCGAAGAGTTGTTCCGCAAGAGCTTCAACTCGTCGGTTGCCGGAAAGCTGATGGGCGTACGTACGACCAACCAATGGATTGTCGAGCGCGCCAACCCCTCAGCGCGAGATCTGCTGCCCGGGTTGCGACAAGGAATACGTAATCTCGACACGTTGATGGGCGAGGATGCCATCACGAGGCTTTCGAAAGCCGCCGATTCTCTTGTCGGCGACAACGCCCGTATGACTGTGCAGCTCGACGATGGCCGCAGCCTCAATGTGAGTATCGCCGTGATCGGCGAGAAACCCGAGGGAACCCAGTTCGTGCTGCACTTCCACGACGTCACCGAATCGGAGCGGCTACGTCAGCTCGAGCAGGAGGAAATGAGCCGGGCCATTGAGGTCCAACGTGCACTGACGCCGAACCAGTTACCAGCCACCCCTGGCTGGACGTTGGGCACATCCACCAGCCCGGCCAAACAGATCGGCGGCGACTTCTACGACGTGCGCGTGCAGCAACCTTCCATCGTGCTCAGCCTCGGCGACGTCATGGGCAAAGGCATAGACGCCGGAATGCTCGCCGCCGCAACGCGCACCGCGCTTCGGTCCCACGATCCCGACATGAACCCGTCAGCGGTCGTCACCCGGGCGGCGGGCATTCTCGAAGGAGATCTGCGCCGCATCAGCGCCTTCGTCACGCTCAGCTACGTTCTGGTCGACATCGACTCTGGCGACTTCCGATTCGCAGACGCGGGCCACGGGCTGCACTATGTCATCCGGACCAAATCTGGCCGGATCGAACGGCTTTCGTCCGACGACATGCCCGTGGGCGTGGGCAACCAGTGGCGGGAAATCGCCGACCGCCTCGCCCCAGGGGACATGATCCTTCTCGTCAGTGACGGAGTGCTCGACCTGTGGGGCGGTTCGCTCGAGGGACTCGAGGACGCAATCTCGCAGTGCGCCAACGGCAATGGGACGGGCCCGCAGGCAGTCGTCGACTACCTGTGTGCGAATGCGGGCGATGAACTCGATGGTGACGATGTCACCGCCGTGGCCCTACGTCGAGCCGGGTAGGCCGCGAATCATGTCACAGACCCCAAGCAGCCCCGACGCAGTTGACACCTCCGCACCGGATACCGCGATCGCACATCGGCGGCGCTTCTATTCGCGCCTGAGGGTCCAGGGTTGGTTGACAGTCGTGTTGTGCGTGATGGGAGTGGTTGTCCTCGCCAGTTCCGTTGCCGTCGCCATCCTGCAGTACCGCACCGACGCCGCCACGCACCAGCTCGTGGACACCATGTCGCCAGCGCGTTCGACCGCTTTCCAGCTGCAATCGGCACTGCGCGACCAGGAGACTGGCGTGCGCGGCTTGGTCATCACAGGAGACCGCCGGTTCCTGGCGCCGTACTTCACCGGACAAGAGGCCGAGCAGGCCGCCGCCGCTCGGGTACGCGAACTCTTGACGGGTAACGACGAACACATATTGGAGAACGACGAGCTGCTGGCTGATCTCGACGCGATCGAGACAGCCGCTCAGCGATGGCGCTTTAACTACGCCGAACCGCTGATCGCACGCGTGTCCGAGGGTCAGCCCTATCCGCTGAGCGACGCCGAAGCCGAACTGGGCAAGGCGGAATTCGATCAACTGCGTGCATTGTTCGACAAGCAGAATGCGGACCTCGACTCGGCGAGAAACAACGCCCGCTCTCAATTGCAGCAGGACCTGACACGGCTGAACCAGGTGCTGACAGCCGTTTTCGTAGCGCTCTTAAGTACCGCGCTGGCGCTGACTTTGCTGGTGCGCGGAGCAGTCACCCGGCCGGTGGCCGCCGTCGCCGCGGCATGCCGGCGGATCGCCAAGGGCGATTTCGACGCG
>Ga0075365_10001789_pt1 | contig 10026 bp, 9 predicted proteins | sample EndMetdeltDD1765_FD_71387 | JGI IMG/M metagenome (GOLD analysis project Ga0075365, IMG submission 71387) | Populus endosphere microbial communities from Tennessee, USA - Endosphere MetaG P. deltoides DD176-5 | ecosystem: Host-associated > Plants > Roots > Endosphere | place: USA: Tennessee... | reverse complement strand
GTCGTACGAGGTCAGCTATTCGCGTGCGGTCTTCTCGGGTGTCGTCGCCGGCGGCAGCGCGATCGTCGAGGACTACGACGCGCTCGGCTGGGTGCCGGCGTTGTATCTCTCGACGTCACTCGGGCGGTTCCACATGGCGGGCGGCGAGGTGCGGGTGGCGATCACGCGCGGGCGCACACGAGTGGTGCTCTCGGAGGGACTGACGAAACTGATTCATGCGTCAGTGCCGGCCAATTCTCCGCCCGCGGGCCAGGCGATCAGCGCGCGGCCCTACGGCTATGGGACGGACCTGGCGAACTGGGCGCGCTTCATTGGCAAGGCCGTCGTGCAGCACAATCTGTCGGACAAGTGGACGGCGACGACATCGCTGATTCACTACTCGGGTTTCGGGGGCGCGAAGGACTATGCCGCCTATGCGTCGACGTTCGCGGCGCCGCCCTCGGCAATCCCGCTCAGCGATCCGGGATTCAATGCTCCTTATGGGCCAAACCTCTACTGGAATCTCGGCCTGGCGTTCCAGGCCACGAAGAAGTGGAAGCTTCGTCTCGACGGATACAATCTCATCGCTCCCATGGACCCGCTGCTGTCGAAGCGCAACTACTATTTCCGCCTGTCGGAGTTCAGCGAGCAGCCGATCTCTCTTGCGGCCTCGGTGCGCTACCAGTTCTGAGCCAGGCGTGGCGGGCGACGCGAGGGCCCTCGATCGTCAGGCTTGCGGCCACTTGACGGTGGAAATGAAAGAGTGGTGGACCTGACCGGGATCGAACCGGTGACCTCCTGAATGCCATTCAGGCGCGCTCCCAACTGCGCTACAGGCCCATCGAGGGAAAGGCGAACCCTGATTTTAGCATTATTCTGGGGACGCCCATGCTGACCCGCACCGCGATTATCCTCTTGACGCTCGCCCTCCCGCCGATCCAGGCGCCGCCGCCGGCTCGAACCGCCGACGAAACCGCCATCCGCGCTGTCGTCGCCGACCAGGCCGACGCCTGGAACGCGGCCGACGCCACACGCTACGCCCGCCATATGAGCCCCGAGGTGTCGTTCACCAATCTGTTCGGGATGGTCATGTACGGCGGGCCCGCGTTCGAGGCGCGCCACGCCGACATCCTCGCCACCTTCTACAAGGGCACCACCAAGCACCACACCGTGCGCCGCGTCCGCTTCGTGACCGCCGACGTGGCGATCGTCGACATCGACAACGAGGTGCGCGGCGTGACAGCGATGCCCGCGGGCATCGTCGTCCCGGCCGACGGCGTGGTCAGGACGCAGCTGATGGAGGTGTTCGTCCGCCGCGACGGACGCTGGTGGGTCGACGCCTATCACAACGTGGACGTCAAGCCGGGCGCAACGTCCCGGTAGGCACCGGCCGGACTACCGTGGCGCGATGCGCGCCGCCGGACGCGCGGGGCTCCGCCGGCTCAACTCCGTGCCGGTGGTGGTCACGTAGTACTTCGCCGCCATGTTGGGGCGCTCCCATGCCGGCAGCGTGCGGCGCTGCGCCAGGTACTGCAGGAAGCCGGCGGTGACCTGCGCGAAATGCGCCTCGTGGCCATTGCGCAGCGGCTCCGGAATCGTCACGTGGATCTCGGCGCCTCGATCCTCGACGGCGACCCCCGGATAGGCCCGCTGCAGCGCGGCGATCTTCGCCTGGACGCCGGCCAGCACCTGGGGCTTGCGCGCGGCCGACGCCGGCACGACGTAGAGCTCCGGCAGGTAGCGATCGGCCGCGGTCTGTCGGATCTCGACGCGGGCCGCCGTGCCCCTGTAGAACGCGAAGTGCGTGTCGCCCGACCCCGCCGGCGCCTCCCAGTCCCAGATGACGTTCAGCTTGGTGTGGATGCCGCGCAGCGTGTACGAGACCAGCGTGTTCGCGTAGTACTCGAGCTTCCCCTCCTTGACCGACGCCGACAGCGCCCGTGGAAAACGCGGCTCGCCGGTCACCCGGCGAAAGTCGTCCTCCGGTATCCAGGTCGGCCATCGCTGCGCCGCGGTGACGCGGACGTCAGCCTTGTAGTCGATCGCTTTGTCCGGAAAGAGCGTCCACTGGACGAGGTCGACCAGATGCGTGCCGATGTCATTCAGGCCCTCGCCCTGCTCCGCCGTGTCGAAGAACCAGGACGGCCGGATGTTCGGGGCCCCGGCGACGGTCTTCATCAGATGGTGCACGCTTTCCATGTAGACGGCCGGGTCGGCGTCGGTACCTGTGACGATCTCCCCGAAAGTGGCGGGGTCGTTCACGAGCGCGCGCTGAAGGATCGACGTCAGCTCGAAGCGCTCGGTCATGATGTCGTAGGCGACCAGCCCCTTGTCGTCGGCGTCGGCGAGCGCCGCCTCCAGCTTCGGCAGGTCCGCCGACGCCAGGATCCACGGCTTGTCGGCCAGCACGTGCAGGCCGCCGCGCACCGACGCGAGGATCCGGTCGATCTTGCCGCGGTTGCGGCCCGAGAGAACGACCACGTTGCCGGGGCGCTCCCGGAGCATCCGCTCGAAGAAGTCCGGGCTCGCGTGGACTTCCGTCAGCCACGCCGTCGGGCGCTCCGCGCGCGCGTTGAACGACGACACGCGCTTGAGGTGTTCGATCAGATCGGCGCCGAGCGGCGCGAACACGTCGACCCGAGCCGCGACGCCCGGGTACATCTCTTTCTGAATCAGCGCGGCGTGAAAATGGCCGGGGTCGAGGGTCATGAGACGCACGTCAGGCACAGGTCCGCCACCTCCCTGTCCGGCGCCCTGGACGATGCCGCCGGCGGTCGCCGCGGCGACGAACAGCATGAGCAGTTTGGCCTTCATAGCTGTCGCTATGCTTCTCCCGGCGACCCGCTCGTGTCAATGAGGCGGCCTCGTCCGCCGCCGTCGCGTGCGAGCGTGGCGAGGGAATCCGAGGGGCCGGGCCGCGGGATCAGGGTACAGTTCAGCCGTGGCGGACGGCATCTGCAACGACTGCGGCGCGACCCTCATGGGCGCGTATTGCCACCGCTGCGGGCAGCGTGAGGTCGACGAGTGGCGATCGTTCGCGTCCATCGCGCGGCAGTTCTGGGACGAGCTCGTCAACTTCGACTACAAGACCGTGCGCAGCGTGGCGGCGCTGCTCCGCCCCGGTCAGCTGGCGTCGGAATTCATCGCCGGGCACAGGAACCGCTATCTCAGCCCGCTGAAGCTCTACTTCCTCGCCGGCGCCCTCTTCTTCGTCATCGCCCCGCGCGTCTCCGACTTCACGTTCGAGGGACAGATGGCGCTCGACTGGAACAGCGAGTTCCGCAGCACGGCGGAAGCGCGGATCGCCGAGACGCACATGAGCCGCGAGCTGTTCGCGGAGCGGTTCGCCGGCACGGTTCAGAAGGTCTATACGCTCAGTCCGATCCTGAGCGTCGTCGGCCTCATGCTGATCCTGCGGGTGGCGTACCGCCGCCAGTTCCCGTGGCTCGGCCCGCACGCCGTCTTCGCCCTCTACTACGTGGCGTTCCTCTACATGGTCGCGCTCGTCGTCCACGCGGTGAACAACGTCCTCGACGCCTCGTCGCCCTACATCCTGATGACGATACAACTGCCGATGGTCGCGGCCTACATGTTCGTCTCGCTGAGGCGCGTCTACGGAGAACCGGCGGGGCTGACCGGCAGGAAGACGCTGCTGATCCTCCTCCTGGCGTTCGCGATCGACATCCCGATCAACATTCTCGCCATGAAGCTCAGCGTCGCGCTGACCTAGCGTGCGAGGCCCGGCAGCAGGCCGCCGATGCCGCGCCCGAGGAGACCGAACGCGGTCGCGCTGACCAGAATGCCCATCACCCGCGTGACGATGTTCAGGCCGATCGGCCCGAGCCGCCGCGCGATCGGGCCGGCCGATCGGAACGTCAGCCACATGACGAGCGCCGTCCCGATGCACACGCCGGTGATGATCGCGAGATCGCGGAGGCTGGAATTGCTCGTCGCCGCGATGACCACCGTGGTAATCGTGCCGGCGCCGACGGTTCCCGGAATCGCCAGCGGCACGACCGCCAGGGCCTTCCAGTGCTCTTCGGGAACCTCCTCGGCCGAGACCTGTTCGGCCGGCGTCAGCTTCAGTTCGTCGACGGTCACCATCCGGATCCCGTAGAGGAGCAGGATCAGCCCGCCGGCCGCCTGCAGCATCGGCACGGTGATGCCGAGCACCTGCAGGAGCGGGCGGCCGATCCAGGCGCACACGAGCAGGATGATCAGGATCGCGAAGGCGCTCTGGTTGGCCATCCGCCGCTGGATGGTGCTGCCGAATCGCCCCGCCATCGAGGCAAAGAGCACGGCGGAGCTGATCGGGTTCACGATCGCCAGCAGCGTGGTCGTGAACAAGACGGTGTCCCGGAGGTCCACGCGCCTGAGTATGCCCTACTCGTACCGCAACGCGATCATCGGATCGACGCCGGTCGCGCGGCGGGCCGGCAGATACGCCGCGGCCAGCGCGATAACGCCGAGCGCCGCGGCCGCCGCGCCGAAGATCCACGGATCGGCGGGCGCCGTCTGGAAGAGCACCGACTGGACCAGCGCGCCGGCGGCGTAGGCGGCGCCCAGGCCGACGATCAGCCCGACGACGATGATCGCCGCCACCTCGCGCACGACCAGGCCGCGGACCTGCCTGGCGCTGGCGCCCAGCGCCATCCGGATGCCGATTTCCCGCGTGCGGCGCGCGACGTTGAACGCCAGCACGCCGTAGAGGCCGATGGCGGCCAGCAGCGTCGCGAGGCCGGCGAACGCGCCGGTCAGCAGCGAGAGCAGCCGCTCGTTCGCCACGTTCGCGTCGAGCTGCGCCTGCATGGTCCGCATGTTGACGATCGGCAGATTGGGATCGAGCGACGCGACGGCGCCACGGATCGCCGACGCCATCCGGGCCGGATCGATCGCCGTCCGCACGTAGAAGTACATCGAGCGCTGGCGTGGACTCTGGGCCGACGGCGTGTAGTAGACCGGCGGAATGGTGTCGCGCAGGCTGCTGTAGCGCGCGTCCTTGACCACGCCGACGATGAGCGTGTCGAACGTGACGTCGGGCGGGCCGCCGCGGTACACCCCGACGCCGATCGGGTCGCGGCCGCCGATGAAGTGCCGCACGAACGCCTCGTTGACGATCGCCACCTTGGGCGCGCCGAGGCGATCGCTCTCGGTGAACTCGCGTCCGCGCACGAGCGGCACGCCCATCGTCCGGAAGTAGTCCGGCGTGATTTCGTTGAGCGCCGAATCGGAGTCGTTGTCGCCGCGCGGCGTGAAGCCCTGGACCGTCAGGTTGGTGGTCGAATTGCTGCCGGCAATCGCCGGCACGCGCGCGCCCGTCGCGCTGGTCACGCCGGGCAGCGCCGCCAGGCGCTCGCGCAGCTGCTGATAGAGCTGGCCGACCCGATCGTCGGGGTAGCCGCTCAACTTCGGATTCAGCGAAAAGGCCATCAGGTTGTCGGGGCGAAGCCCGAGATCCACACGCGACAGGTTGAGCAGGGTCTTGCCGAAGAGCCCGGCCGAGACGAGGAGCAGCAGCGAGATCGCCGTCTGGAGCGTCACGAGCCCCTTGCGGAACAGTCCCGTCGATCGGCTCGCCGTCGTCTGTCCGCTTTGATCGCGGAGGGCGGACGTGAGTTGCGCCCTCGAGGCCTGCAGCGCCGGATAGAGGCCGAAGACCACGCTGGTGACGACGGCGAGGACGAGCGCGAAGAGGAGCATCCGGCCGTCGAGGCCGGCGTCGAGGATATTCGGACCGATCGTCCGCGGCGGCAGCGCCGCGAGAATGCCGCGCAGGGTCCAGTACGCGACGGCGAGCCCGAGGCCGGCGCCGGCGACCGCGACGACCGCCGATTCGAGCAGCAGACGGCCGGCCAGCTGCCACCGCGACGCGCCGAGCGCCAGCCGTACCGCGGTTTCACGCGAGCGCGCCAGCGCGCGCGTGAGCTGGAGGTTGGCGACGTTGGCGCAGGCAATCAGCAGGACCAGGAAGGTCATCGCCAACAGCATGAGAAGCGGCTTGCGGCCCTGCTCGCGAAGCTGGCCGCGGCCGTAGGTCCCCGGCTTCAGCTCGATCTTCTTGGTCCGGTATCGCTGCAGCGTCTCGGGCTTGGGCGCGTTGAGGAGCGCGATGTCCTGCTGCAGCTGCGGCTGGTAGGTGACGTTGATCGAGGTCGCCGCCTGCTCCAGCGTCGTCCCCGGTTGCAGACGTCCGAACAACGTGACCCAGTAGTCCTTGCGATCCTTCAGGGCGTCCCAGTCCGGCGTCATCTCCTTCTTCATCGTGATCGGCACGAACAGCTCCGGCGCGCTGCCCGGCTTCTCGCTGCTGAAGCCCTTCTGCGCGACGCCGACGATCGTCATGCCGCGGCCGTTGACGACCATCGTGCGATTCAGCATGCCCGGATCCGCGCCGTAGCGCGACGTCCAGTAGGCGTGCGACAGCACGACGAGCGGGTGGCCGCCGGGCTCGCGGTCGTCGTTCTCGTCGAAGACCCGCCCCATCGCCGCGCCGACGCCCAGCACCTGAAAGTAGTTGCCCGAGACCAGGTAGGCGGAGCCGGTCGACGCGTTGCTGTTGTAGGCGACGCTCGCGGCGACGGAGTAGGCGGCCGCGAGGCCGGTGAACGCGGTCTGCCGCGCCTGCAGTTCGCGGAACATCGGATAGCTGAACGCGGGCCCGCCCTGCTCGCTCGTCGAGGAGCTGCCCTGCACCGGCCCGGGGTGATAGAGGAACGCCAGCTGGCCGGGGTCCTTCACCGGCAGCGTGCGCAACAGCACCTGGTCGAGCATCGAGAAGATCGCGGTGGTGGCCCCGATCCCCAGTGCGAGCGAGAGGATCGCCGTGAGGGTGTACAGGGGCGAACGGGCCAGACTCCGGACGGTGAGGCGGATTGCTCGCATGGCGTTTGGACGGTCGTGGCTACATACGGGTTGGGGGCGTTCCGGTTATCAGCCCGCGACGTTTTTTCCAAACAGGCGCGCGTAGTCCGCGGGCGTATCGACATCGTGCGACACGCCGGCATCGCCCACGTCCACGTCCTCGACGCCGGCGGCGCGGACGACGGCCTTGGCGCCGACGGCGGGATCCGCCGCGCGGAGCGCGGCGAAGACGCGGCGCTTGAAGATGACCGGATGGCCGTGCGCTCCCGCGTGGACGGCGCGCAGGATCGAGGCCTCGGATGCCGCGGCGCGCGCCAGCAGTATGCGGATCGCCGCCGCGCCGATGAGCGGCACGTCGACGAGCGTGACGAGCGCGGCGTCCACGCCGGGCCGGTCGATCGCGGCAAGGCCGGCCAGCAGCGATGACAATTGCCCCTCGTCCGCCCGCGGATTGACGACCGCCCGCCCGAATCCGGAGGCCTCGACCTCCTCGATCACCAACGGCTGTCCCGGCCGGACCACCACGACCGCCTCGGGAACTCCTCCGTTCCGCAATGCGTCGAGGATCGTTCGAATGAACGTCCTCCCGCCGGCGTCCAGGAGAGCCTTCGGGCGGCCCATGCGGATCGAAGCGCCGGCGGCAAGGATGATCGCCGAGGTCATGTCGGCCATCCTATTACGCGGAACTTACGCTTCACGAAAAAGGGCCGAATTTGTTGACTTTGGCGTACGGATCTCCCTACACTGGCGGCGCTTCAGGCTCAGCTTGGGCCCTCGGGATATTCCCGGGGCAACCGTACGGCGCATCGGAGGACACGGGTTATGCCTACCGGGACGATCGCTCGGCTTCTGATTGACAAGGGGTTCGGGTTCATCCGCGACGAGGGGGGAATCGAGCACTTCTTCCACCGCAGCTCGGTTCGTGGTGCAGTGTTCGAGTTGCTGCGGGAAGGCCAACGGGTGGAATTCACGCCCGAGGAATCCGGCAAGGGGCCCAGGGCCGGAGAGGTTCGGCTCATCGAAAGCTGACGCACACCTGTCTCTCGCCCGGTGCGGTGGGCTGGCGCCGCACCCGGGTCCTTTCCTCGTGTCTCCTGGGTCCTGATGTCCGCACGCTCCCGCCTGAACACAGCTCTACGCCGCGCGCTCGTCGCGCTGATGGCCTTGTCCGCCGTGGCGGTCATCTGGCTGCTCTACTACGGCGGGCGCTACCTGCAGCACGAGGATCCGCTGCAGAAGGCGGATGCCATCTTCGTGCTGGCGGGCACGCGGCTCCAGCGGTCGTTCGAGGCGGTCGACCTCTATAAGGAAGGGTACGCGCCGCTCATCGTGCTGAGTCCCGGGCGTCCGGACCTCGGCGAGGCGCTGCTGAGAGAGCGCGGCATCCGCTTCCCGAGCGAGTCGGAGCTCGTGCGCGACGTGCTGGTGCAACTGGGCATTCCCGCGACGGCGGTTCTCGCGACCGACGGCTACGTCGACAACACCGCCCAGGAAGCGGACCTGCTCCGCTCGATGATCACCACGCGCCACTGGCGGCGCGTGATCATCGTGACGTCGAAGTACCACACCCGCCGCGCCGCGTTCGCCTTCAAGCGCGGGCTCGCCGGTACCGGCGTCGAGGTGGTGATGCGCGCGACGCGCTACGACATCTCGGACCCGGCGCGCTGGTGGCGCATCCGCAGCGACTTCCGGTTCGCCAGCAGCGAGTGGCAGAAGCTGATTGCCTATCGTCTGGGACTGGGCGGCTGACCAGGGTCAGACCAGGGTCAGACCGGGGTCAGACCGGGGTCAGACCGGGGTCAGACCGGAGTCAAGACTAAGGAAGGCGGGCCTGCCCGGCCGAACTCAGGCCGGTTCACGTGAGCGAAGGACTGGCGGGAGCGCCTGGGAGTCGAACCCAGCCCTCCCGCTCAACGCGGGAGGCGACCGATTTTGAAGACCGGGAGGGCCACCGGGCCCCGTTCGCTCCCTCTCTATCCGAGGGGCTTCGTCCCCCGGACCCCCGTACACGCGCTCTCGTGCGCCGTTGGCGTAGCTCACGCGCTGCGCTGGCTCGCGGCTGGTGGCAACAGTTCGAGGAAGGCCTCCGTGTTTGCCAGATCCTCGAACACGATCTCGGCGCCGGTTTCGCGCAACTGATCGACCGTGTAGCTGCCGGTCGCCACCGCCACGGGCGTCGCGCCGGCGACCCGGGCGCACTCGACGTCGTTCGGCGTGTCCCCGACCACGATCACGCGGGACGGGTCGACGGCGGCGACGCCGGCTTCGCGCGCGCGGCGCACGGCCACCGGCACGAGATCGTTCCGATCGGCGGCGTCACCGCCGAACGCGCCGAAGGGAAAGTGCTTCCACAGATCGAAGTACTCGAGTTTGATCCGCGCGCCCTCGACGAAATTGCCGGTCAGCAGTCCCAGTGACACGTCGTCGCGGCGCTCGAGCGCGTCGATCAAAGGCCGGATCCCCGGCATGACGTCCTTGACGCCGGTCCCCGGCAGCTGGATCTCTTCGGCCAGATGGGCGACGTAGCGCCGGTTGAGACGATCGAGCATCGGGCGATCCATCGGCCGGTCGTGCTTGCGCATGATGTCGACGAGAATGCTCCAGTCGGTGCGGCCCGCGAACTCCACGCCGTCGAGGGCGCTGTCGTGACCGACCTCATCGGCGCAGGCGCGGTTCATCGCCCGCCAACCCGCGCGCCCCGTCAGCACGAGAGTGCCGTCAATATCGAAAAGAATGAGGTACATTACGCGGCGGAGGCAGAGCCATGAGCAAACATCCAGTGATCATACTCGCGTCGGCGGTCGTTCTCGCGGGGGCGTCCCTCGCGGCGCGCCAGGCGCCACCCAAAGCCGCCGCCCCGTCGGCATCGGGCGCCGGCGTCGTCCGCGCGCACGCCGACATCAAGGGCGAGGGCATTACCGGGACGGCGGATTTCGTGGAATCGCAGCAGGGCACGGGCAAGATCGTCACCATCACCCTGAGCGTGACCGGACTGAAGGCCGGCATGCACGGCGTGCACCTGCACGCGGTCGGGAAGTGCGCGCCGGATTTCGCCGCGGCCGGCGGCCATTTCGATCCCGGCCCGTCGGGCAATCCCGATCCGGACGCGAACCACCCGTTCCACATGGGAGACATTCCGCAGTTGACCGCGCCGGCCACCGGCAAGGCCACCGCCAAGTCGGTGAC
>Ga0075365_10001788_pt1 | contig 10027 bp, 10 predicted proteins | sample EndMetdeltDD1765_FD_71387 | JGI IMG/M metagenome (GOLD analysis project Ga0075365, IMG submission 71387) | Populus endosphere microbial communities from Tennessee, USA - Endosphere MetaG P. deltoides DD176-5 | ecosystem: Host-associated > Plants > Roots > Endosphere | place: USA: Tennessee... | reverse complement strand
ACCTGCCACTCCGAGGTCGGGGGGCTCGAGGAGGGCTCGTCGGCCGAGGCGGCCTGAGTCTCGGTGGGAGGCTCGCCGGGCTCCGGCTCGGACTCGGGTCCGTAGCCCAGCCAGGCCATGAACTTGCCCACGCGCTTCGGATCCTGCGCGGCCTCCTCGGGCGTCGGGCCCGACTCGGCTCCAGATGCCGGCTGTGACTCCTCGCCGCCGCCCGGGTCGGAGTCACGCCTGAAGATTCCTGGGCGGCGCGCCATGCGACTCGCACTCTACGAAAGATCACGCCGAGGTTCGAGAACGTCTCGGTACGCCTCGATGACGCGGTCGGCCATCAGCCGGGTGGAGAACCAGGCCGCCCGTTGGCGGCCCGCCACCCGCGGGTCCGGCGCGGCCAGGTGCCCCCGGAGCGCATCGGCCCAGCGGCCGGCTTCAAACGGGGCAGCGAGGCAGCCGTCGACACCGTGGAGGAGGAATGGAGCGATCCCGACGGGCGTCGAGGCAACCGGGACGTTGCAGGCGAGCGCCTCCACGGCCACCAGCCCGAACCCCTCGTTGTCGGATGTGACGACGACGGCGTTCGCGGCGTTCATCCACGCCGGCATCTCATCGGAGTCGACTCCGTCCCCGGACAGGAGCTCGGCGTCGAGCACGCCGGCCACCTCCCGGGCCAGGTCGTAGCGCTTCACCGGCCGGGACTTCGCGGCCGGGAACAGCAGATATCTGCCATCCGGATCGAGACCCACGCGTTCGCGTGCCTCCGGGCGGGGCATCGGGCGGAACCGCTCCAGGTTCGCCCCGCATGGCAGGACGGCGGTGGCGCCCTCCCTGCGCGGCAGCGCCGGGCGTCCCGCTTCCCGGCGGAACAGGGCCCGCGAGGCGCCGGCGATCAGGTCGAGGCGACCGACGAGCCGGCGGGAGAGGAAGCCGGTGACCGGATGCCGGACGTCGGTCCCGTGGAAGGTGACGACGAGCGGTTGCGCTCCCGCCAGCGCAGCGCACCAGCCCGCGAGTCCGTAATGGGCGTGGACGACGTCGAAGCGCTCATCGCGAAGGATGCGCCGGATGGCCCGAGTGGCCGGGGCGTACTGGCGGCTGCCGACCGGAAACGAGAAGAGCTTGACGTCGATCTCGGCCGCGCGCAGCGCGTCCACCTGCTCGCGCACGAACCTTCCGCGCCACGGCGCTGCCTCGTCGGGGGTGATGTTCGTGACCACCAGCACGCGCATGGCGGCCAGCGTATCCGCGGGCGCCCGCTCGACCCGGGACGCGCCTCAGTGCCGTGTGATCCGCTTGAAGGCCTTCCAGGCGGGCTTGGGCCGCTGGTTGTGCTTGAACAGGCCCGAGCTCGCGCAGAAGGTGCAGCCGCCGCTTCCGGATGCCGGATCGCGCCAGCGGTACCAGAAGGCGTGCTTGAGATTCCAGCGGTGGCGGTAGCGCTCGAGCAGGGGAAAGACGGCCTTCAGCAGCTTCTTCTGGCCCCGCGGGCCCTTGTTGATCGGCTGGCTTTGGCTCGGGCGCTTCGACCCCCAGCCCAGCTCCGTGATCCACAGGCCGGTCTTCGAGTCGTGGTGCTTTCGCATCACGCGCCGCATCTTCTGGAGCTGGACGAACACGTGCCCGAAGTCCGCCGAGTACGGATGGACGGCGACGGCGTCGAAGTCGTGCTTGAGGCCACGGAACTTGTACAGCTTGTTGAGGTAGGTCCAGGCGTGGGAGTCGACGTAGCCGGGCATCCCGCCCAGCAGGAGCTTTGCCCTGGGATCGGCGGCGTCGATCGCGTCGTGGCTGAGCCGGACCAGCCGCGCGTACTTGCGGGGCTTCACGTGCTGCGCCCCGGCGCGGAGGTTCTCCTCGTTCCAGATCTGCCAGGTCTTGATCGGACGGATGGGACGGCCGGGGAACTCGGCGCGGTAGAGCGTCGGGTTCGTCCAGAACTGGCCGCCCGGCCCATAGCGCTCGACCGCGGCCTCCAGGAACCGCTGCCATCCGGTGCGCGCCGCCTCGGTGTCGACGGGCGCCGTCCCGAACGTGGGGGCGGCCCACTTGGGTGAGCCGGTCATCACCGGCAGAACCTGCATGCCGCGACTGGAGAGCGCGCCGATGGTCGCATCCGTCACGCCCCACCTGTAGACGCCTTCGTTCGCCTCGACGTCATCCCAGCGAAAGCCCCAGCGCATGATCTTGAGACGGGCCTTGTGCATCCGGCGCAGATCCGTCTGAGCGAGGCAATTCTCCTTCTTCGGAGTGATGTCGCACCGGGTCGGGAACGGGTCGACCACGCCGACGAAGCCGCGAGCGCGGGCCTGCGCCGTCGCGGCGAGCGCCCCCAGTGCGATCGCGAGCGCCATGGCGACGATGGCGATTCGCGTCGTCCGTCGGTGGGGTTGCGGTTTCCTCGTCCTCACGTGTATCCCCTGCCGCGCCCGCCGCGGCCCGCCAAGGGTAACGGGCGTCTCACTTCACTGAGCCAATGCGAAGAAGGCACATCTGCGTCTGGAGTCGTATGCCCGCCCTCGCGACGATCGGCGAAACGAAGACGGGAGGAATCCATGCTCGCAACGCTCGCCGCATACGTCCAGACGCAGTTCCTGCGCCGCTCCCGCGGCATCGTCGCCGCGCTCGAGGGCGAGCGCGGACAGGGGACGGTCGAGTACGTCGGCCTGATCCTGCTGGTCTCCCTGCTGATGGTGGGGATGGTCGCCGCGATGAAGGGATTCAACGGCCGTCAGGGCACCGAGCTCGCCGACCTGATCGTCCACAAGATCACGGAGGCGGTGAACGCGATCGCGTTCAAGTAGGCGGTCCCGCGGGGCCTCAACATGCCGTCGTCGCCCGCCCCGATCCCGCCGTCCTTGGGCGGGAGGAGAGCGGGCGGCGGCGTCACTCCGCCCCTGGCGTGCCGTTCGCCCCGGACCGCGAGATACTCCGCGCCATGCCGCTCGAGAACGTGGAGATCGTGCGAAGGGCCACGGACGCCTACGGCCGCCGCGACATCGAGGGGATCCTCGAGCATTGGGCGTCCGACGCGGTAGTGGATTGGTCCGAATCCCGTGGGTTCGAGGCGGGCGTGTATCGGGGACGCGATGAGATCCGGGCATTCCTCGAGCGCTTCCTCGATGCATTCGAGGAGGTCCGGATCGTTCTGGAGGGCGTGCGGGAAATCGACGGGGAAGTCCTGGTCGTCGAGAACGTGACGCACCTCCGCGGCCGCGACGGGATCGAGGTCAAGGCTCGAAGCGCATGGCTGATCACGATCCAGGACGGCGAACAGACCTCGCTGACGCTGTACCAGACGAAGGAGGAAGCGCTCGAGGCTGCCCAGGCCCGGAGGTAGCCGGCTCTGGAGCCGTAAGCGAGCAGGGGATCCGGCGACCGGTTACGCCGACCTCGGGCCTATTTCGTACTGATCCGCTTGAAGGCCCGCCAAGCGGGCTTCGGGGTCTGGTTGTGCCAGAACAGGCCGGCGCTCTCGCAGAAGCTGCAGTGGCCGGGTCCCGGCGGCGGGTCGCGCCAGTCGTACCAGAGGACGTGCTCCAGCCGCAACTCGTGGCGGCGGCGGATCAGCCTTGGCAGCGCTCGCTGGAGCTTGCGCTTCTGACCTCGGACGCCCGCATTCACCCCGAACTGGTCGGGCGGGTCGGAGCCCCAACCCAGCTCCGTGATCCAGATGGGCGAGCCCCCGTCGTGGTGTGCGCGCATGACCCGGCGGACCCGCTTGATCTGGAGCATCACGCGTCGCGTGTCTGGCGCATATGGGTGCAGGCCCACCGCGTCGAAGCAGCTCTTGATCCCGCGCTGCCGGTAAAGGCGCTCGAGGTAGTCCCAGGCATGCGGGCTCACGAACCCGGGCATGCCTCCAAGGAGCGCCTTCGCGCGCGGATCGCCGGCGTCGAGACCCCGGCGGGTGATCCGCAGTAGACGCGCGTACTTTCGTGGCGAGGGGTGCGGGGGAAAGGTGTGCGCCAGGTTCTGCTCGTTCCAGACCTGCCAGGTCGTGATCGGCCGAACGGGACCGCCCGGGAACCGGCTCCGATACGCGGAGTCCCAGTACTCGCCGCCCGGGCCGTATCGCCGCACCGCGGCGGTCACAAAGCGCCTCCAGCCATCGCGAGCCGCGCGGCTGCCGAGGGGCGGTGTCTCGGGTGTCTCGGCGATCCATCTGGGCGTCCCGGTGAGAACGGGGAGGACCTGGATGCCACGGCTGGCGAGGCTGCCGATCACCGCGTCCGCCGCCCTCCAGTTCGGGGGCAGCACCCTGAATGGCTGGATGCGCGACCAGCGGAGTCCCCAGCGAACGACTCGCACGTGGGCTGCGTGCATGCGCTCGAGGTCCTGGTCGGTCAGGCAGTTGTCGCCGCGGTCGAGCGTTCCGCAGCGGCTCGAGAACGGCAGAACGGTGCCCACGAATCCCTTGGGCGCTCGGGCCTGCGCGCCGCCGGCTGCCGGGAGCGCGATGGCCACTGCCGCGAGTAACAGGCCAACCCCACGCATCGAGCATCAGGCTATGGCGACCCACGGCCGGTCGCGCCGGTTGCCCTCTGACAGACTGGCATCCATGCCCGCCGAGCGAAGCTACGACCGGAGTGCCGCCGACCTGCGGCCGGTGGAGATCGATCCAGGCTTCGTGCGCACGGCCGACGGCTCCGTCCTCTACGCGCAGGGAGAGACGCGGATCATCTGCACGGCCTCGGTGACCAAATCGGTCCCGCGCTGGATGGAGGGCTCCGGGCGCGGCTGGGTAACGGCGGAGTACGCGATGCTCCCCGCGTCGACGGGTGAGCGTAAGGAGCGCGACACCAAGCGCGGCCGCCCGGACGGCCGCGCGGTGGAGATCCAGCGGCTGATCGGCCGCTCGCTGCGCGCGATCGTCGATCTCGAGGCCCTGGGCGAGCGCAGCGTGTACGTGGATTGCGACGTGCTCCAGGCCGACGGCGGCACGCGGTGCGCATCCATCACCGGCGGCTACGTCGCCCTGCGACTCGCGCTGGAAGGGCTGATCCAGGCCGGGGACCTCGATCGAAGTCCCCTCACGGGGTCGATCGCCGCGATCAGCTGCGGCATCGTCGACGGCGAGGCGCTTCTGGACCTGGACTACTCCGAGGACTCACGCGCGGAGGTCGACGCCAACGTCGTGATGAGCGGCGACGGCGGCCTGGTGGAGGTGCAGGCGACGGCCGAGCGAATGCCCGTCTCGCGGGCGTCGCTGGACGACCTGCTCGCGCTGGCCGAGCCGGCGATCGTCCTGCTGGGCGAGGCCCAGGAGGCGACGGTCGCCGCGGCGCCTTCGGACTGACGTCCTGGCCGGCCGGGCATAGGATGGCGCCATGTCGTCGAGGCCGGGATCCGTGGTGAGTGGCATCCGTAGTCATCTGAGCTACGCGAACGTGGTGTCGACGATCGCGCTGTTCGTGGTCCTGGGGGGCGTCTCCTACGCCGCATTCCACCTGCCGAAGAACAGCGTCCGATCCAAGAACATCGTCAACCACCAGGTCAAGCAGAAGGACCTCGCCAAGCCCGAAGCGATCCAGAACGCCGGCCTGGTGGGCGCCGCCGACTGCGCGTCCGCCGGCCCGAACCAGTGGATCGCGCAGAACCCTGGTGCTTTCGGTGATGTGGGGTACTACCGCGACCTCGACGGGCAGGTCCACCTCACTGGCATGGCGCAGAAGTGCGGGGCGCCGCCCGGCGGGGCCGTCGTGTTCCAGCTACCTCCCGGCTACCGGCCGCAGAACACTCAAACCCAGACATCCCCGGTATCTGGCAGTCCGTCCACCAGCACCACCAACACGATCCTGTTCGACGGCGGCGAGGTCTCGGTCAACGCCAGCTCGAAGGACGCGGTCTCCCTCGCCGGGATCAGCTTCCGTTGCGCTCCGCCTGGACAGAACGGCTGCCCGCCGGTCGGCAAGTAGCGCCAACGCCGGTCCCCGAGGCCCTGTGTGGACCGACGTTCGAGCCGTTTTGCGAGCGCGGCCTGTCGCCGGTATGGTGGCCTCAATGAGGGGGAAGGTGCTGGCGTGGGCCATGGTGGCGCTCGGGCTGATGGTCGGGGCGCCCGCTGCGCGCGCGGATCTGCTCTTCGAGGTCAACCGAACGAACGACCTGCCAGATACTGCTGTCGGCGACCACGCCTGCGATAGCCGTCCCACGCTCGCCGGCGACCAGTGCACGTTACGGGCGGTGATCCAGGAGACCAACATGGAGTCGGGGTTCGACGGGATCGACTTCAACATCCCCGGCCCGGGCGTCAAGACGATCGCTCCCAGCACTCCGCTACCGGCGATCACCGGGCCGGTGGAGATCGACGGCTACACGCAGGGCCTCGCTCATCCGAACACGAAGGGAGTCGGCCAGGGTGACGACGCGATTCTGCTGGTGGAATTGAGCGGCGAGAACACGCCGTTCGGTACCACAGGGCTGGCGCTCGATCCCGGCGCATCGGGCAGCGTGATCAAGGGGCTGGTGATCAACCGGTTCAGCACAGGGCTGCTCCTGAAGGCGAATTCGACGATCCAGGGCAACTTCATCGGCACGAGTCCGGGCGGCAAGGTCGCGCGGCCCAATTCCTTCGACGCGATCTTTACCGAGCCCGCGAACGTGCAGATAGGGGGAGCGACTGCAGCGGCACGCAACCTGATCTCGGGCAACGGCCGCGACGCGATCAACGGCACCGGAGACGTCAACGTGCAGGGCAACTTCATCGGTACGCAACGCGACGGCGCCTCGCCCCTGCCCAACGTCGGTTCCGGCATCGAGCTCTACAACTCCAACAACACCATCGGGGGAGCCAGGGCCAACGTGATCGCGTTCAACGCCGTCGACGGGATCACGATGTTCAACACGACCCAGGGCAACTCGGTCCTGGGCAATCGGATCTTCTCCAACGGCAACCTCGGCATCGATCTCGGCGGGGATGGGCCAACGCCGAACGACGCCGGGGACGCGGACACGGGGGCCAACCAGCGTCAGAACTTCCCGACGATCTTCTCCGCGACGCGACCCTCGAGCGGAGGCGTCGACATCACCGGCCGACTCAACAGCACCCCAAGTCAGAACTTCACGATCGAGTTCTTCAGGAACCCGCCCGGTGATGAGGAGGGTTCGAGGTTGATCGGCCGGTTCCCCGCAGTCACCACGAACGCCAGTGGGTTCTTCAACTTCTCGGCACATTTCGCGAGCCCGGTCGCCGTCGGCGATCGAATCACGGCCACCGCGACCAACGCGAGCGGCAGCACCTCGGAGTTCTCGAGGCCGCGCACGGTGGTCGCTGAGTAGATGACCGCGCGCCGCGGCGGGTCGTTCGTCGTCGCGTGGCTGACGTGCATCGCGCTCCTGGCGCTGGCCGCTCCGCCTCCTGCGAGCGCTGAGCTCGTCCTGGTGGTCAACCGAGCGAACGATCTGGCGGATATCGCCCCGGGCGACGACGTCTGCGACACGCGGATCGCGTTTGCCGGCGACCAGTGCACCCTCCGTGCCGCGATCGAGGAGACCAACGCGGTGCCCGGCCCGGACCGCATCGCCTTCAACATCCCCGGCCCCGGCGTCAGGACGATCGGCCTCACCGACCAGCTCCCGGGGATCACGGACAGGGTTCAGATCAACGGCTACACCCAGGGGGTGGCCAGGCCGAACACGAAGCCGCTCGGACAGGGAGACAACGCCACGCTGCTCGTCGAGCTGAGCGGCGAGAACGCGCCGTCCGCGGTCAACGGGCTGTCGCTTGAGCCCCCCAACGCGGCCGGCAGCGTGATCAAGGGCCTCGTGATCAACCACGTCCCCATCGGGCTGCGCGTTGACGCGAACGCGACCATCCAGGGCAACTTCATCGGCACGACGGCGAGCGGGAACGCCGACGGCGGCATCGCCTTTGACGGAATCTTCCACGAGATCGTCGACCTTCAGGTCGGCGGGACCACGCCGGCTGCGCGCAACATCATCTCGGGCACAGGCGGGAGCGCGATCAATGGCACGGGCGTCGTCACCGTGCAGGGCAATTTCATCGGGACCCGGCGAGACGGCACGACGCCGCTTCCCAATGCGGTTTCCGGAATCCGGCTCTTCAACAGCGGCAACACGATCGGGGGAGTCGGCGGCGGCAACGTGATCGCCTTCAACGGGTCAGACGGGATCACCTTGTTCAACTCCAGCGTCGGGAATTCGATCCGGCGCAACCGGATCTTCTCCAACGGCGGGCTCGGCATCGACCTGAACGACGACGGGGTTACGCCCAACGACGCGGGCGACTCCGACACCGGTCCGAACCAGCGGCAGAACTTCCCTGGGATCATCTCCGCGACTCGTGCCCCGAGCGGTGCGGTCACGGTCACCGGTCGCCTCGGGAGTGCCCCCAATCAGCAGTACACGCTCGAGTTCTTCGCCAATCCACCGAGTGGCGACGAGGGCCGGAACTTCATCGGGGAGAAGGCGGTGATGACGAACGGCGCCGGGCTCGCGAGCTTCACGTTCCATCCTGCTAATTCGGTGGCACTCGACAACCGCATTACCGCGACGGCCACCGACGTCAACGGAAGCACCTCGGAGTTCTCGCAGTCACGCAGGGTCGTCGCCGGCTAGGCGACAGCCCGTTCGCGGAGGGCTCGCCCCGTGCGCGGACCCTTTGACAGACTGGCCGACCGATGCCGGCGGGACGAGCGGTGGTGGCCACGCGCAACGAGCACAAGCTGCGTGAGCTGCGCGAGATCCTCGAGCCGCGGCTCGAATTGGTGCCGCTCCCGGATGACGTGGAGCTTCCCCCGGAGGACGCGGAGACCTTCGAGGGAAACGCTCTCGGGAAGGCACGCGCGGCGCACGCGGCGACGGGGATGCCGGCGATCGCCGACGACTCCGGGATCGCCGCCCGCGCGCTCGACGGGCGACCGGGCCCACGCTCGGCACGCTACGCGGGACCGAACGCGACGGACGAGGAGAATCTGAACCTCCTCTTGAGTGAGCTCGCCGACAAGGAGGACCGCTCGGTCGCCTACGTCGCCGCGCTCGCCTACGTCGACTCCGACGGAAACGAGCACGTCGTGGAGGGGCGCTGCGAGGGCAGGCTCGCGGAGGTGCCTCGCGGGACCGGCGGGTTCGGCTACGACCCCGCGTTCGTCCCGCTCGACACCGGACCCGGCGACCACCGCACCATGGCGGAGCTCGACCCGGAGGAGAAGCACGCGATCAGCCACCGGGGCCGGGCCGCGCGCGAGCTGGCGGAGCTCCTGGAGTCCCGATGGTGAGGGGCACCAAATCCCGCGCGGCGACCATCAGCGTCATCTCGAACGCGCTCCTGATCGCCCTCAAGATCGCGGCGGGGGCGATCACGGGCTCGATCGCGATCCTGACCGAGGCGGCGCACTCGGGGATCGACCTGGTCGCTTCGGTGATCGCGCTCGTCTCGGTTCGCAAGGCGGACGAGCCGCCGGACCCCGAGCACCCGTACGGGCACGAGAAGGCCGAGAACCTGGCGGCGGCGATCGAGGGGATGCTGATTCTCGTCGGGGCCGCAGTCATCATCTTCGAGGCGACCCGGCGCTTGGTGGTGGGGGCCGAGGTCGAGAGGCTCGGGGTCGGGCTCGCTGTCATCGGCTTCTCGGCCGTCGCGAACCTGGCGGTATCCGCCTACCTGGCTCGCCGCGCGCGGGCGCTGCGCTCGGCGGCGCTCGAGGGCGACGCGGCCCATCTGCGCACCGATGCGCTCACCTCGATCGGCGTCTTCGTCGGCCTCGGGCTCGTGGTCGTCACCGGCGCCGACGTCTTCGACCCGATCGCGGCGCTGGCAGTCGCGGTGGCGATCGTCGTCGCGGGCTTGCGGATCCTGACACGCTCATCGCGCGTGCTGATGGACGAGGCACCGCCGCCCGAGGAGCTCGATCGCGTAGAGGACGCCATCGCGAATGCGCGTCCCGAGGAGATGGTCGGCTACCACAAGCTCCGCGCCCGGCGGGCCGGCGCGCGCAGCTACATCGACCTCCACGTCCAGTTCCGCGACGGCACCACGCTCGAGGATGCGCATTCGCTCGCGCACCGCCTGCGG
>Ga0075365_10001787_pt1 | contig 10030 bp, 8 predicted proteins | sample EndMetdeltDD1765_FD_71387 | JGI IMG/M metagenome (GOLD analysis project Ga0075365, IMG submission 71387) | Populus endosphere microbial communities from Tennessee, USA - Endosphere MetaG P. deltoides DD176-5 | ecosystem: Host-associated > Plants > Roots > Endosphere | place: USA: Tennessee... | reverse complement strand
TGCGCGCCGAGAGGTGCTTGCGGTGGTGGCGAAGCGCTACCGGGCGGCAGGACGGCGTGAGAAGGGGCGTATGCTCGACGAGCTGTGTGCAACGACGGGGTGGCATCGCAAGCATGCGGTGCGTGCTCTGTGCGCGAGCGGTCGAGGCGTTCCAACCGGGGAACCGTCGGTGCGCCGGCGCAGGATTAAATATGATGCGATCCGAGACGCACTGACTGCGCTGTGGGAAGCTTCCGATCGTGTTTGCGGCAAGCGGCTGGTGGTGATGATTCCGACGTTGCTGCCGTCACTTGAGCGGCACGGCCGGTTGCAGCTCGGCGAGAGCGAGCGGGCAATGGTGCTGTCGGTGAGCGCGGCGACCATCGACCGTCTGCTCGGCGATGTGAAGGTTGCTGCAGCGGGTGGTCGGCGTCGGCGCGTGGGGTTCTACTCGGCGATCCGCCGCGAGGTTCCGATCCGGACCTTCAATGACTGGGAGGACCCGCCACCCGGCTTCTGCGAGATCGACATGGTGGCGCACGGTGGCACCTCGGTGGCGGGCTCCTTCATCCAGACGTTGACAATGGTCGATGTGGCGACGGGCTGGACGGAGTGCATCCCGCTCATCGCCCGTGACGGCGGCCTGGTGGCTGAGGCCATCAAGCGGGCACAGAGCCTGTTCCCCTGGCTCCTGCGTGGCGCCGACTTCGACAACGACACCACGTTCATGAACGATGTCGTCGTGCCGTGGTGCCGGGCTCAGAAGATCGAAGTAACTCGATCACGCGCCTACAAGAAGAACGACCAGGCATTCGTCGAGCAGAAGAACGGAGCTGTGGTGCGCCGGCTGGTCGGCTACGGCCGTTTCGAAGGCGTCGAGGCGGCACAGGTCATGGCTCGGCTCTATGCGGCCGCGCGCCTGTACGTGAACTTCTTCCAGCCATCAAGCTGAAGGAGAAGCGGCGCGAGGGTGCCAAGGTCATCAAGCGCTACCACCCTCCGGCGACTCCCTTTGAGCGCGCGGTTTGGCATCCGAAGGTCACTCGGGCCGCCAAGGCGCGTCTGCGGAGCATGCATCGCGCGCTCGACCCGGTGGCGCTTCTGGCTGAGATGCGCGCCGCCCAGACCGAGCTCGGCGAACGCATCGACTGTCGTCCTGGCAAGACCACCGCGCGCCTCTCGGTGCCATCGCCGCCGGCCGATGCAGCGACCTTTGCGAGGAAACTCGGCAGATCCGTCGAAGCCGGCGAGCTGCGCGGTACGCACCGGCGGCCCAAGCGAAACTACGTCCGGCGAGTGCGAACGCCATCCATGCTCGATCCGCACGTCACCACAATCGATGCTTGGCTCGCCGCCGAGCCGCAGCTCACCGCGCTCGCCATCGTCGGTCGGCTGAGCGAGAGCTATCCTCAACAGTTCTGCAAGAAGCAGCATTCGATCGTGCAGCGTCTCTTGAAGGCACTTCGGAGGACGGCGGCCGAGAAGTTGACCGCGGAGATGACGCTGACCACGCCACACCTCCTGCCCGGGGCTGTGGGCGGCGCTGCGTGTGAGGTTCACTCCGCCCCGCCCACAGCCCTCCCGCCGGTAACATAGGCAGATGAGGCAATTCGGGGGGTAACTATTGGAAGCCGATCGACACCGTGCCCTTCTTGTCTCTCACTAGCCCGTCGATTCTTATGCGGCCACGATGCTGACCAGCCGCACGCTTGCCGAGCTGCGCAAATCCAACACGATCGGCCGCGCAGAAGGTTTCCGCCGCGCGATGGTCGCACTCATGAGCGACGACAAGCGGCCTTGGGCTGCCCATCCCTCCACTTGGGCACCCTTCGTCGTCGCGGGTGCAGGCGCAGACGCATCGCCCGCCACTCTGCCCTCGACAAAAATCGCGCAAAGCGCGGTCCTCCAAGGATGATTGGATCAGCAGAGCGTTCAGCCAATAGTGAGGTCCTTGCGACTACACAGGGGCGGACCTAGGTGTGAATCCTCAGGAGGTTATTCCTGGTGAGGGCGAGTCGGCTGATGGGCGCCTTGTTGGCGAGGCTAGCATGGGGTCTGTGCCAGTTGTAGCGATGCAGCCAGTTGGGGAGTGCGTCGCGGCGTTGGTCTGAGTGGTCGAAGGCTGTTGCGTAGGCCCATTCGCGAAGGGCGGTCTGGATGAAGCGTTCGGCCTTGCCGTTGGTCTGGGGCGTATAGGGCCTGGTGGTGATGTGCTTGATGCCGAGGTTGCGGCAGGCAGCCGCGAACTGCCTGGAGCGGTAGCATGAGCCATTGTCGGTCATGATGCGGCTGATGGTGACGCCGAGGCGGTCGAAGTAGGCGACGGTTCGCCTTAGCGCGGCGATAGCGCTTTCCTTCTTCTCATCGGGGAGAATGTCGATGCGTGCGACGCGGGAGTGATCATCGACGGCGACGTGTGCGAACTCGTAGCCGGCGCCGTGGCTGCGGCGGTGTCCGGTCTTGCGGCCTGTGATGCGATGGCCGATTTTATCGAACCTGCCGAGTCTTTTGATATCGAGATGAACGATCTCGCCGGGGGTGGCGCGCTCGTATCGCGGTCTTGGCTGGTGCGGCTGGAGGTCGCAAATGCGGCTCAAGCCGCGGCGGGCCAGGATGCGCGAGACGGTGGCTTTGGAGATGGCGAGCTGGGTGGCGATGTGCTGCTGGGTGCGGCGCTGACGGCGCAAAGCCTCGACGGCATCGGCTGTGGTTGGGGAAGTTTGGCTTGGCGATGAAAGAGGTCTTGAGGATCGGTCGCGCAAGCCTGCCTGGCCTTCGGCCTTGAAGCGGGCGAGCCACTTGGCGACGGTCTTGGGCGTGGTGTTGAACTGGCGGGCGGCGGCGATCCTGGTGAGGCCGTGATCGGCGACGGCACGGACCATCTCCTCTCGACCTTTGGGCGTGAGGCGGGCATTGTTGTGGGTGTTCATTCGGTCCCCCGGCGTGAAGTTGGTGTGTTGCAACTTCAGCTTCCCCGGTCCGGGCCGAATGGACAACCTCCTGAGAGTTCACACCTAGGCCGCCGGTAGGCCGCTTGGGTCATCCTCTTCCGTCAGCAGTGGTCTGCGCACGTCCGCTGTGCCCCCGGTAGCCGATCCTTTGGTGAACTGGGCATCACGGCAAAGCTGCCAATTCACATTTCCCGTTGGCCAATTTGCAGATGCGCGCAAGTTCGCTCTGAGTGCGTCGTATGGGCGATGCTGCACCGCGTTCGCTCTTGTAGCGCGAGGGGGGCCAGGGTATGATGATCGTGTAGGGTCACCTCCCTACAAACCTTAGCCTCGCTTCTTCCTTTTTTTTTGGGGGCGGGGCTTTCTCATCCGGCGCGATGGCTTCGCGGTGCCGCTGAAGTCAGCTGGCGATCAAACGCCCTCAAATTGCGCGCTCGGTCCTGGCATCGAAAAAGTGCAGCCGTGCCGGATTGACCGCCAGACGCAGCGTGTCCTGGACCTTGGCGCGGGTTGTCGGATCGACGGCGGCCACCATGGTCTCCTCGCCGACGCGCACGTCGAGCAGGATCTCTGAGCCCAGCTGCTCAACCACCTCGACCTTGGAATTGAACGTCAACCCCGCCGGATCGGCGTCACCCGCCAGGTGCAGGTCCTCGGGCCGGATACCCACAGTGACCTGCTGGCCCACGTGCGGGCGCAGGCGCTCAGCATGCGTACTCGGCACCTCGATCTCCATGCCGCTGTTCTTCGCGATGAGGCGCCCTTCGCCGTCTGCCATCGTGACGGTGGCGAAATTCATCGCCGGCGAGCCGATGAAGCCCGCGACGAACTTGTTGGCCGGTTGGTTGTAGAGCTCCAGCGGGTCGCCCACCTGCTGCACCAAGCCGTCTTTCATGACGACGACGCGGTCCCCGAGTGTCATTGCCTCGACCTGGTCGTGGGTGACGTAGACCGCAGTGGTGCCGAGCCGCAGATGCAGCTTCTTGAGCTCTACCCGCATCTGCACGCGCAACTTGGCGTCAAGATTCGACAGCGGCTCGTCGAACAGGAACACGCGCGGATGGCGCACGATGGCGCGACCCAGAGCGACGCGCTGGCGCTGACCGCCCGAGAGCTGCCGCGGCTTGCGCTTGAGGTATTCGCCGATGCCGAGAATCTCGGCCGCCTCCTTGACGCGCTTGCCGATCTCGTGTCGGTCGAATTTGCGCATCTTGAGGCCGAACGCCATGTTGTCGTACACGCTCATGTGCGGGTAGAGCGCGTAGTTCTGGAACACCATGGCGATGTCGCGGTCCATGGGTGCCAGTTCGTTGACAACCTGGCCGTCGATAGAAATGTCGCCAGAGCTGATCGCCTCGAGCCCGGCGATCATCCTCAGCGTGGTGGTCTTGCCGCACCCGGAGGGTCCGACGAACACCACGAACTCCTTGTCGCGGATCTGCAGGTTGACGTCTTTGACGGCGTGCACACTGTCGTAGAACTTGTTGATGGCTTTCAGGACGACCTGTCCCATGCGTTCCCACTGCCTCCCGACAACTCATGCGCCTTCTGCGTGCGCGCGATTTCGATCTGCGGCCCTTCGACCGCCCGTCAGCCTTTCACCGAGCCCGTTAGGCCCGCAACGTAGTGTTCGACGAAGAACGAATAGGCGATCGCCACGGGTATCGACCCCAGCAACGCCCCCGCCATCAGCGGCCCCCAGTAGAAGACGTCCCCGCGGATCAATTCGGAGGTGACGCCCACCGGCACCGTCTTCTGCTCGGGCGAGGACAGGAATACGAGGGCATAGATGAACTCGTTCCAGGACAGCGTGAAAGCGAAGATGCCGGCCGACAGAATGCCTGGGATCGCCACCGGGATGATGATGTAGATCATGGCCTGCCAGCGGGAGGCGCCGTCGATACGCGCGCATTCCTCCAGTTCCTTGGGCACGGCCTTGAAGTAGCCCATCATCAGCCAGGTGCAGAACGGAATGAGGAAGGTCGGGTAGGTCAGGATGAGCGACCAGGGAGTATCGCCCAGACGATAGTTGCGAATGATCTCGGCCAGTGGAATGAACAGCAGCGTCTGGGGCACGAGATAGGTGATGAAGATGCCTGTGCCGAGGCTGCCCGCGAACGGGAAGTTCAACCGAGAAAGGGCATAGCCGGCAAACACGCCACATACGAGCGAGATTACGGTGGACACGAGCGCGATGAACATCGTGTTCCAGAGCCATGACGCAAACAGCGTCTCCTCGAACAGGTACCTGACGTGATCCCAGGTTGGCTTCCACGTCCAGAACGGATTGTAGTTCATCGAATTCCAGGGCCGGTACAGCTCACCGTCCGGCCGCACGCTCGTGATCATCATCCAGTAGAACGGGAACAGCAGAAACAGCAGGAAAAAGGCCATCGGGATGTAAAAGAAGACCCACCGTCTCCAAATTGCGCCTTCGATCATGGCTCAACGGGTCTCCACGCGGCGGATGTAAAGGAGCTGAAAGATTACGACGAGAAGGAGGATCGGGAACATCGCCAGCGAGATGGCCGCGCCCTCGCTAAGGAGGCCAGTGCCGATACCGATCTGGTAGGCGTAAGTCGCAAACAGGTGCGTGGCATTGGCTGGGCCGCCGCCCGTCATCACGTAGACGATTTGGAAGTCGGCGAAGGTCTGGATGACCGAGAACAGCACCACCACCATCGTCACCGGCAGCAGCAACGGCCAGGTGATGTGCCAGAACCGTTGCCAGGGCTTGGCACCGTCGATGGCCGCGGCCTCGTTGAGCTCGGGGCTGATGGTCTGCAGGCCGGCCAGCAGACTGATGGCAAAGAAGGGGACACCGCGCCAGATGTTGATCACCATGATGGATGCCATGGCGAGGTCGGGATCGCCGAGCCAATTGATGCGGCCGGTGATCATGCCGAGCTGGTACAGGCACCAGTTGATGACGCTGAAGGTCGGATCGAACATCCACTTCCAGGCGAAGGTCGACAGTACGGTCGGAATGATGAAAGGCAAGAGGATGAAGGCGCGAGTGAAGGCCTTGCCCTTGAAGTGGCGATTGAGCAGCATGGCCAGCCACAGCCCGAGCGACAGTTTGAAGACGGTGGTGACGCCCGTATAGAGGAACGTATTGTAAACCGCGGTACGGAAGATGTTGTCGTTCCAGATCTTGTAGTAGTTGGCGAGCCCGACGAAGTCGCCGGGCACGCCCACGCGCGAGCTCGTGACCGACAGCATGATGCCGCGCACGAACGGGTAGGCGATGAACATGCCGAGCAGCACCATAGTCGGCACCAGGAGCATGAACGCGAGCCAGCGTTCGTCCTCGAGCAGTCGCTGCCGCCGTGGCGGCGGAGTCTCGCGGAACGTCGTGGTGAGCGCGCCTACTGCCATATTCGATCCCTGCCGGCCGGAATGTGCCTCCACAAGTGGCGCTGGCCGTGTGGTCAAGCAGCAACTTGCGGAGGCGTTCTTGCTTGATCTCGGCGCATCATGCCGAGCGCATCAGCCGTAGACCTTCTTGAGCTCGCCCTCGGCCCATTTGACGGCCTCCTCGGCCGGCATGCCTTGCGCGCCCTTCGCATACATGTCGATGATGATGTACTTGGACAGCACCTCGCCCGCCTTCGCTCCGGACAAGCCGGCATAGCCGGGTGTGCGGCCGAGGCGGCCCGCCACCTTGTATGGGGTCATGACGGGATCCTCGCCCCACAACTTGTGCTTCTCCCATTCGGGGGTCGCCGGCGTCGCGAACCCCTTCTGTGAGATGAACCACTTCTCGTACACGTCCTTCGAGTGCGCCCACCTCAGAAAATCTTTCGCCGCCTTCTCGTTCTTGGAATAGGTCGGCAGCACGTGCGAGTGGTAGGTGTGCATGGAGAACTGGCCGGCCGGACCCTTGGGCAGTGGTGCGTGCAGAATGTCGGTCTTCAGCTGCGCATTCTTCTCAGTCATGTACTTGTCGGGGTTGCGCAGCGACTCGATGTAAATCGAGGCACCGTTCAGCGTCGCCGAGATGGTCTGTGAGAGGAATGCACGGTTGTTGTTGGAGTCGTCCCAGGCAAGGCCGCCTTCATCATGAGCGTCCTTCCAGAAACCCGTCATGAACTTGACGGACTCGATCGTCTCCTTGCTGTTGATCGCCACCGTCTTGCTGTCGGCTTCCACCTCCTTGCCGCCCCATGACCACATGAACGGATAGGCGAAGGTCGGCGCGTCGCCGAAGGTATGGCCGAGCGTTTGACCGATCGGCCGACCCTTGGCTTTGAGCTTCTTGCCGACCTCGCGATACTTTTCCCAGGTGTCGGGGAACTCCGGACTGCCCACCTCCTCGAACCATGACTTGCGGTAGGCGATCATGCCGCCGATGATGGCCCAAGGCATGGACAACCATTTCTTGCCGTCATTCGAATTTGCTTTGACGAGCGGATAGTGCGCGCCTTCAGCCTTGGCGAGCGCCTCGACGACGTCCGACATGTCGACGCAGCTAGCCGCATAGAGCTGCGGGTGGTTGTTGTTGAGCATGATCAAATCGGGACCGGCGCCCGACTGGATGGCGGAGGTGATGCGCGGTTGCAGATCGTTGGCGTTGACCGTTTCGAAGTTGATCTTGATGCCCAGCGCCTTCTCGGCTTCGGGTAGCATCTCCTTGCGCAACAGCTGATCAGAGGCTGGAACAAAGTCATTCCAGCGCAGCCAGTGAACGGTAGTGGTCTGCGCGTAGGCGGGCGCTGTGCCCGTCGCCAGGATACTGGCCATGCCACCGGCCTTTGCGGCCAGCGCGCTTCCACCGGAGACCTTCAAGAATCTGCGACGTGAGATGTGCGACATTGCCTGGTCCTCCCGAATTTATTGTTGTTGAACGTAGTGAGTGTAGGACCGCCTTATGGTATGTGTCCAGAAGATCAGTCGGCACGATCGGAAAGCGCTTCAGCTCGGCATCCGCGTAAGCGTTGCTAAGTGGGAGTCATGCATATCTGTGGTGTCCCTTCCGAGGCGCACCCTCTATCGCCTCGGTTAACCGGTCCCGCACAGGCTGCAAGGAACGGAGGCGCGACTGATCTCCAATGGCTACCGTGGTCGCGCCACCCGCGAAATGTCATGCGGCGTTGAGTCTGCACCGTCCGACGAACTCGGCGCCAGTCTCAATGGCTGGCGATGCGTGATGGATCTCTCCTTCCACGCGCGCAGAGGACATCAGAACAACGGTCCTAAGGGGATGTCGCCAGAAATTTTGCCGAGTACGATCACGCGATCGCCAACAACAGTGCCGGTAACGTCACCCTCGAACTCGCAGTCGATCTCGAGCCTTCCCTGCTCGCTATCTTCACCTGCTGGCAATGCTTGATCGGATTGAAGAACCGCTCCACCAGATTGCGCGCACGATATAGGTTCGGGCTGAAGAGATGGGGGCCTTTGCGGATCGCCAGGCAGCGGCCTTTATGACACTTGGTTGATGGGAAGATTCGGCCATTGCCGTGCCGTCGCATTCTCGGGGTGACGATTCGGTCCGGCCGATAGCTATCTTTGCTGGCCATCAGAAACTCCGGAATAGGTTGCATAAGGCAGGCAGACCCGTGGAGGCTAAGGACGATGTCCCCAAAACAGACGAACTCGAAGATCGAAGCGGAGTATAGGGCACGCACGCGACGCTCAGCCGAGCTTTACGAGCGCGCGCGTATGGTCATTCCCGGCGGATTGACGCACGACAGCCGCACGCTGTTGCCCCACCCGATCTATGCCGCGCGCGCATCAGGAGCTCGCAAGTGGGACGTCGACGGCAATGAGTACGTCGATTACTTCGGTGGTCATGGGGCCCTGATGCTGGGACACGGTCACCCGATTGTGCTCGACGCCATCCGCGAACAGGCATCGCTCGGCACCCATTGGGGTGCCTCCCACGAATTGGAGGTGCGGTGGGCTGAACTTGTGAACCGGCTGATCCCCTGCGCGCAGCGTGTGCGCTTCACTGGCTCGGGCACCGAGGCCTCGCACTTGGCGCTGCGGTTGGCGCGAGCCTTTGCGAGGAAGCCTAAGGTGATCCGCTTCGTCGGCCACTTTCACGGCTGGCACGACGGCGTGACCGCAGGCGCCATGTCGCATTTCGAGGGTGGCATTCCGGTGGGGATTCCCGCTAGCCTCGTAGAGCAGACCATACTGCTGCCAACCGACGATCCTCATCATCTGGCCGGGACGCTCAGGGCACGGGATGACGTGGCAGCGGTTATCCTTGAGCCATCCGGCGCGTCGTGGGGCCAGGTGCCCCTGCCGGGCAACTTTCTCGCCGCTGTACGCGATATCACGCGCGCGCATGACGTCATTCTCATCTTTGACGAAGTGATTACCGGCTTCCGCTGGTCACGCGGTGGCGCGCAGGAGCGGTACCGGATCACACCGGATATGTGCGTGTTGGCCAAGATCGTTGCCGGCGGCCTACCCGGTGCCGCCGTAACAGGCCGAGCCGATATCATGGACCAGCTCGATGCGTCGGCCGCCAAGGAAGCTGGCCGCGAGAAAGTCGGGCACCAGGGCACTTTCAACGCCAACCCCCTGAGTTCCGCCGCCGCGATCGCCACACTCACGATCATCGAGAACGACGAGGTGTGCATCAAGGCCGAGCAAACAGCGGCCGAGATCCGAGACGGCATGCGTCGCGTCCTGATCGAGGAGTGCATTCCGTGGGGCATTTACGGCGAGGCGTCCGCGTTTCATGTGTTCCAGAACCCCAAGCGACTGAGCATTGATCCGGCAACTTTTGATGCGGCGAAACTCGGCTTTGATGGCCTGAAAGGCGCGCGCAATCCCGATCTTGCCTATCGGCTGCGGGTGGCACTGTTGGCCAACGGGGTCGACATCATGGGTGCGCCAGGCGGCCTCGTATCGGCTGCGCATGGCCCGCACGAAGTGGCACTTACATTGGAGGCTTTCCGCACTTCGGTGCGCTGGATGAAGGCCGAGGGCGATGTGCACTAAAGCCGACCAATCACGTTGGGAGCGAGTCTACAAGTGATGCGCCGACCGCTCTGGTTGCGGGCAACCGCCCAATAAGCGCGCAAGCGGGAGCCCATTGCTGCCCTTCAAATTTCGGTGCAAGTTTCACTTTGAAGGTCCTAAGT
>Ga0075365_10001786_pt1 | contig 10030 bp, 9 predicted proteins | sample EndMetdeltDD1765_FD_71387 | JGI IMG/M metagenome (GOLD analysis project Ga0075365, IMG submission 71387) | Populus endosphere microbial communities from Tennessee, USA - Endosphere MetaG P. deltoides DD176-5 | ecosystem: Host-associated > Plants > Roots > Endosphere | place: USA: Tennessee... | reverse complement strand
CAGGCGCTCGAAGAACTCCGTGTAGTGATCGCCTGAGATCTCGATCTCCGGGCGCTGCTCGCCCTCGAGCGAGACATAAAGGCTCACTCGCTTGATGTCGTTCTCGGCGATGAGCTCCTCGGGGAGGTAGGCAGTCGTATCGGTGACGACGGCGGTCTTGGTGTCGGCGGTCACGGGGCGGTTCTATCACTTACCGATCCCGGCCCCGCAGCGGGCGCCTGGCCCACCGCTCTACCATCGGGCCGTGGGCAAGACGCTGGTCACCGGCGGTAGCGGCTTCCTGGGCTCGCACGTGGTGCGGGCCCTGGCGGCGCGCGGCGACGATCTGAAGTTGCTCGTCCGGCGCGGGTCGAGCCTCGATCACCTCGAGGGCCTGGAGCTCGAGCGAGCGAGCGGCGACGTGATGGACCGCCGGGCCGTGTCCCGCGCGATGCAGGACGTCGATCGCGTGTTCCACATCGCGGGGACGACCTCGATGCGCCCCGAGCACGCCGAGAAGGTGTTCGACCTGAACGTGAAGGGAACTCGCATCGTGCTCGAGGAGAGCCTGGCGGCGGGCGTGGAACGCGTCGTCTTCACGTCGTCGGTCGCGGCTGTGGGGCCGGCGAAGCCGCGCGGAACGGCGGACGAGAGCCAGCCGTTTCGGGCGGGCGGGCTCGGCATCACGTACGTCAACTCCAAGCACGAGGCCGAGGTGGAGGCCCTTCGCCTGGCCGCACACGGGCTACCGGTGGTGGTCGTCAATCCCTCGTTCGTGCTTGGCCCGGACGATCCGAAGGGAACGTCGATGGACCTGGTGCGCCGCTTCCTGCTCGGCCGGATTCCCGCCTACGTCGACGGCGGCCTCAACATCGTCGACGTCCGCGACGTCGCCACCGGCCACCTCCTGGCGGACGAGAAGGGGGAGCCGGGGGAGAGGTACATCCTCGCGGCGCGAAACTTCACGTTCGACCGCCTGTTCGCCGACATGGCCCGCCTGTCGGGGCGCGAGCATGCGCCGGTGAAGCTTCCAGGCGGCCCCACGCTGCTCGGGGTGGAGGCGATGGTCCGCGCGGGGATCCCGCTCCCGATCTCCCCGGACGAGGTGCGCTCCGCCAGCTGCTGGTGGACTTACCGGAACACCAAGGCGCGCAGGGAGCTCGGCTTCGCGCCGCGTCCGCACGAGGAGACGCTCGAGGACGCGGTCCACTGGCAGATGGACCAGCTCGGCAACCGGGTCAGGTTCGGAAGGGGCCCGCAGGAGCTGGCGATCGCCGCCGCGGCGCCGTTCATGCGCGTCGGCGGCAGGATGCTCGGGATATGAGCGAGCAGGGAAAGCGAGCGAGCGAGCGGAGAGGCAAGTCGAGCGACCTCGTCCTCTACCGCTGCCCGACGCGCACGAACGTCCTCTGCCCGTGCGGAGCGGTGGCGCGCCGCCTGGGGAAGCTCGAGCTGTCCTACCGGACGGAGCGCGTGCCGTACCGCCGCAACTCCCGGCCCGAGATCGAAGAGCTCACCCGCCAGCGCCGCGTCCCGGTCCTCGTCGACGGGGACGAGGTCATCCACGACTCGAAGCGGATCGTCCAGTACCTCGACTGGAAGTACGGCAAGGAGCTCGAGGACAGGAAGCGGGCCAGAAAGGCGAAGGCCGAGAAGAGGAAGGCCGACGAGAAAAAGACGGAGAAACGGAGGTCGGAGAAGCGGAAATCGGAGAAGAGGAAGCTCGAGAAGGAGACGGCCAAGGCGGGGGGCGAGGACGATGACTGAGTTGGCCTATACAATCTGAAGCGATGGATACTCCTGAGACGGCAGTCCAGCTCACCGATAAGGCGGCGGGCAAGATCAAGGATCTGATCGGCTCGACCGGCAGCGCCGACGAGCAGGCGCTCCGCGTCGCGGTTCGCGGCGGGGGCTGTTCGGGCTTCCAGTACGCGCTCGCGCTCGACCAGCCAAAGTCCGACGACCACGTCTTCGAGCACCAGGGTGTCTCGGTCGTCGTCGACAAGGTGAGCATGCAGTTCGTCTTTGGCTCGGAGGTCGACTACGTCGACGGCCTCCAGGGCGCCGGCTTCGTGGTCAACAACCCGAACGTCGTCGCCGCATGCGGCTGCGGATCCTCGTTCCAGGTCCGCGAGGACGCCGCCGAGCAGGCCGCTGTCTAGCGCGCGCTAGCTGTCGACCTGAAGCGGCGGGCTCTGCTGCGGGTTTGCGGGCGCATCGGGCTGCGCCGGCGCGGCTGCAGCCTCCGGCTGCTCGACGCCGAGCACCTCGGCCAGCTCGCCCGACTCGAACATCTCCTCGACGATGTCGGCACCGCCCACCAGGTCACCGTTCACGTAGAGCTGCGGGAACGTGCGCCAGTCGGAGATCTCGCCGGTCACCTCGCGGAGCGGGTCCAGGATGGGTAGGACGTCGATCGCGCCGTACTCGGTTCCCATCTGCTCCAGCATCCCGACCACGCGCATCGAGAAGCCGCACTGGGGCATCTCGGGAGTGCCCTTCATGAAGAGGAGCACGCGGTTCTCGCGCAGAACCTCCTCGACCTTCTGTTTGAGCTCTGGATTCGCAGCCATTGAGTCCACCTTAGCGACTTGGCCTTGTCGTTATCGAAAGCGCGTGGATTGAGCCGTCGTCCATGCGCGGCTTGACGGCGGCGCGCACCATCCGGTGCTGGTCGATCCGGCTCTTGCCCTCGAACTGAGGCGCGCGGACGACCGCTCGGAGATGGTCCCCGCTCCCGGTCTCGTCGAGGACCTGGACCTCGGCGCCGGGGAGCGCCTCGGCGATCATGCGCTGAATCTCGGTGAGATCGGCCACCGCGGGCTAGCCGGAGACTGCCGCTCCCCGGGCGGCGTCGAGCATCTCGTCGACCCGGACGAACTTGACGCGCGGGCGGCCCAGCGGCTTGCCGCGCTCCTGCTCGGCGACGTCGATCCCCTGCCAGCCCTCGAAGGTCACGTGGTCGGGAGCGCGCTCGGTCAGCAGCTCGACGATGGCCATCCGGTCCGCCGCTCCCGCCGCCTCGGGAACGCGATCGGCCGCAGCGTCCTCGACCAGGTTGTCCACGGTCTCCTGCGCGTCCTTCTTGTTGGTCCCGATCACCCCGGACGGGCCTCGCTTGATCCAGCCGACGGCGTACTGCCCGGGGACCTGCGCGCCGCTCTCGTCGACGATGCGCCCGCCCTCGTTGGGAATGACTCCGCGGCGCTCGTCGAATGGGACGCCGTCGAGGCCGATGCCCTTGTAGCCGACCGCGCGGAACACGATCCCGCACTCGATCGTCTCCCGCTCGCCCGTGTCACGGGGCCGGATGGCCCCGCTCTCGTCGCGATGGAGCTCGTTCCGGGCGACAACGATCCGCTCGACCTTGCCGTCCCCCTGGATCTCGACCGGGGAGCGGAGGAAGCGCAGGACGATGCGCCGCGGCTTGCCCTCTGACTGCTGTGTTGCGAAGGCGTTGAAGATCTCGACGTTCTTGCGCGTCGTGATGTCCGCGTCGTCGGATTCCAGGAACTCGCGGCTCAGCGCGTCGAGCTCCACGTCGGCCGGGTCGACGTCAATGTCGGCGTCGATCATCTCGCCCAGCTCGCGGAGCTCCGGGTTCGTGAACGCGGCCTGGGCGGGCCCGCGGCGGCCGAGCACGAGAATCTCCTTGATCCCGTTGTCGGCGAGCGGGTCGATCGCGTGCTCGGCGGTGTCAGTGGCCTCGAGCTCCTCCCGGTTCAGACCGAGCATGCGGGCCACATCGGTGGCCACGTTGCCGTTGCCGATCACGACCGCGCGCTCGCAGGAGAGGTCGAACTCGCGGTCGGCGAAGTCGGGGTGGGCGTTGTACCAGGCGACGAACTCCGTGGCCGCATGGCTCCCGGGGAGATCCTCGCCGGGGATCCCGAGGTGGCGGTCGGTCGGCGCACCGTACGCATAGATCACGGCGTTGTAGTGGTCCGCGAGCTCGCCGGCGCTCACGTCCCTGCCGACCTCGACGTTGCCGAAGAACCGGAAGCCCTCGCGCGCGGCGGTCTTCTCGTAGACGCGGATCACCGACTTGATCTTCGGATGGTCGGGCGCCACGCCGGCTCGAACGAGGCCGAACGGGGTCGGGAGGCGGTCGAAGACGTCCACCTCGAAGTCGTGCTCCTCGGAGCGCAGCAGGTGCTCGGCCGCGTAGAAGCCCGCCGGGCCGGAGCCGACGACGGCGACGCGCAGAGGGGTTCCGGATGTGCCGGGTGGAGGCGTCATGGGGCGGAGAAGGTTAGGCGAGTGCCGGTTCGGAGCGCGCTGTAGCGGCTCCGTCGAGTGCGTCGAGGGCCTTGGCGACCGACATCGCCACGCAGGTGAAGATCGGGGTGTCGCGGAGGGTGTACGAGCTCGATTCGGTCCCGCGCAGCTCCTGCACCAGATCGAGGAACTGACCGGGGTCGTCGGCCTCGAAGCTCACCACGAACTCCTGGTCGTCGAGCCCGAACGAGTACGCCGTGTTGATCGTGATCTCGGGGTAGCGACGGCCCACCTCGATGTGGTTCTGCATGATCCGCTGGCGCTCGTCGGCGGAGAGCCGGTACCACTCGCGCTTCTTCTCGAACGGGTACACGAACAGGTAGCGGCGCTCCGAGGTACAGATCTCGGGACGCGCGTCGGAGTCCGAGTAGGGGGACCGCTTGGTCATCGCGAGGTAGGAGTGGGGGGTGGACATCCACTTGGCGAGGCCGCTCTGGCCGAGGACCACGTGGAAGGTGTGGATGTCGTCGAGGCGCGGGCTCTGGGAGAGCAGGAGGAGGTCGGTGTCCCCGCGGGTGCCGACGGTCGAGTAGGCGCGGATCGACCGGTCCTGGGCGAAATCCTCGCAGGCGGCGCGAAACTCCCGTTTATCCTCCGCGCGCGCCTCGGGATCGCGGCGCTGCCACGCGGGGTCCAGCTTGAAGAACGTGAACTTGGCGAAAGTGCGCTCGGGCACCGCAGCGATGGTAGTGCTTGCGGTCGCGCTGCTGATGGCTCCGGCCACCCAGGCAAAGGAGCCGCCACAGGTCACGATCGCGGTCGTGCCGGACCGGGTGCCGGTGCCCCGGCTCGCCGAGATCGACGGGATGGGGGTCGGAATCCTCTCCGCCGGGATCGGCGAAGTGCCGGCGGAGCAGACCTTCCTCGACGTCTCGCAGGGAACCAGGATCTCCGAGTCCCTCTACGATCGGCCGCTGCCGCCGCTGAAGCCCGGACCGGGAGTCGGCGATCGCCCATGGCGGGTCCCGGAATCCGAGTGGCGGGCGGTCCGTGAACGAGCTGCGTCGGCTCCTGCCGACGTGGTTCCCGGGCTCCTCGCATCGACGCTCGCGCGAGCGCACGTGCCGGTGGATGCCGATCCCGGGGCGGGGCGGGCGGCGCTGATGCTCGCCGACGAGCGTGGCCTGCTCGGTAAGGGCTGTCACGGTCAGGGATGCACGGGGGCGCGCGTGGTCGTCGCCGACCTCGCCGATCTGCGGCGACTGGACGCAGAACTCCGGGGAGACGATCTCCTGATCGCCATGGAGTGGCCGCCCCCGGCGTCCAACCGCGGGCTCGCCCTCGGGATCGCCGGCAGGGGGTTCGACGGCACGCTCACCTCGGAATCGACCCGGATACGGGGCTTCGTGCTCTCGACCGATCTCGCGCCGACGATCCTCGCCCGGCTCGGGATCGCGAAGCCCAGCGAGATGACCGGGGAACCGATCCGGCCGGACGGCGCGGTGGATGCGTCCTCCGTCCAGGAGCTCCAGGACCGCCTGGCCGAGGTCGGCCCCCGTCGCGCGCCCGTGATCGGCATCAGTGTCCTGATCTGGGTGGTGCTGGCGGCGCTGGCCGGCGCCCTGTTTCGCCGCGAGGGCCTTCGGGTGGCGCTCACGGTCCTGGCTTCGACCCTGGCGCTCGTCCCCGCGGCGCTGCTCTTGTGCGCGGCGATCGAGCCGAGTGAGCTGGCCGAGCGACTGATCGTGGGGATCGGATGCCCGGTCGTGGCTGCGCTGGCCCTCCTGATCGCGCCCGGACTGCGCGGCCTGGCCGTCTGCGCGGCCGCCTCCGTCCTCGCGTATGCGGTCGACGTGATCGCCGGCTCGCACCTGACCGAGCTCTCCCTGATCGGGCCGAATCCGATCGCGGGGGTCCGCTTCTACGGCATCGGCAACGAGCTCGAGGCGGCGATCGCGGCTCTCGTCCCGATCGGCACCGGGGCCGCGCTCGCGGGATGGGCGCCGCGGGCGGCTCCCCGGACGGCGGCGCTCGCCTTCGGGGCCACGGGGCTCGCCGCCATCGCGGCGTTCGCCCCGGGGCGGTTCGGGGCCGACGTGGGCGCGGCCATCGGCATCTCCATCGGGGCGGCCGTCGCGATCGGCGTTTGCCTGGGCGCGCGCAGGTCGAGGTGGATCTGGGTGATCGCCGCTCCCCTCCTGGCCCTGGCCGCGCTGGTCCTGGTCGACCTGGTCTCGGGCGGCGATGCCCACCTCACCAGGAGCGTTCTCGACGCCGGCGGGTTGGGGAACCTCGGTGACGTCTTCCAGCGCCGCCTCCAGCTTTCGGCCCACAGCTTCGCCCGTTACGCACAGAGCTTCATCTTCTGGATCGTGCTCGCCCTGATCGTCGTCGGCGCCTTCCAGTGGACGCGGATCCGTGGCTGGTTCGGCGAGCGCCGGACCGCCTGGGCGGGCTTCGTCGGTGCGGTCGCGGCGACGGTCGCCGGGACCCTCGCAAACGACTCCGGGGCATTGCTCCTGATGATCGGGGGCGTGCTCTGTGCGGCGAGCGTGGGCGTCGCCTGGGCCACGCACGAGGGGCGCCGTGCTCCAGCACTTTGGAGACCCTCCGGTTCGGTAACCTGAGGGCGCTTGGTGGCTCGAGCTCAGGCGGTCCGCTCACTCAGCTGAGTCCAGCGCACTCTTTCATGCGTATCGCAATCGTCAGCCCATACTCGTGGACCTATGCCGGCGGCGTGAATCGCCACGTCGAGGCCCTCACCGAGGCCCTGTTCGCACGGGGCCACGAGGTACGCGTGATGGCGCCTTGGGATCCGCCCGACCGCATGTCGCGCGTGCTCCATCGTGCCCCTGCGGAGGAGCGCTCCCGACCCGACTACCTGGTGCCGCTCGGCCGCACGGTCGGCATCGGCGCCAACGGGGCCGTCTCCAACCTCTGTGTCTTCCACTACGGCGTCAACACCATGCGCCGCGAGCTGCGCGCGGGCGACTTCGACGTCGTGCACGTCCACTCGCCCGAGGCCCCGGTGCTCGCATGGGATGCGTGCTCGTTCCGCGGTGCGCCGGTCGTGGGCACCTTCCACTCGTACTCGACCAAGCCAATCCCGAACTGGATCGCGAACGGGCTCGGCGCGCGCCGCAAGTTCAACCAGCTGCATGCGCGGATCGCCGTCTCACAGGCCGCCGCATGGACCGGCCGCCGCTGGTACGGCGGCAGCTACCACGTGATCCCGAACGGGGTTGACGTCGATGCGCCGCCGACGGGGCCCAAGCCGGCCTCGGATGAGCTCCGCGTGCTGTTCATCGGCCGCCCGGAGGAGCGCAAGGGACTGCCGGTGCTGCTCCAGGCGTTCGAGGGGCTGGTCGAGCACGTCCCCGCTCGACTGACGGTGATCGGCTCGACCCCCGACGACGTCAAGGGCTACATGAGCGATCCGGATGCCGAGCAGCGGATCGAGGCGCTCGGCACGATCGGCGGGTCAGAGCTGTGGCGCCGGCTACACGAGGCGGACGTGCTCTGCGCGCCCTCGCTCGCCGGTGAGAGCTTCGGGATGGTGCTGACGGAGGCCTTCGCGGCCGGCACCCCGGTGATCGCGTCGGAGATCGCGGGCTACGCCGACGTCGTCACCGACGGAGTCGACGGAGTCCTGGTGCCGCCCGCGGACCCGCAGCGGCTCGCCGAGGAGCTTCAGACCCTCTACCTGGAGCCCGAGACCCGCCTGCGCATGGGCGCGGCCGCGCGCGAGAGTGCTCAGCGCTACGCCTGGCCGACCGTCGCGGCCGAGGTCGAGGGCGTCTACGAGCAGGCGCAGCGTGCGCCCGAGCCGCGGACCAAGGTGGAGGAGGCCGTTCGGGTCACCGGCTTCGCGCCCAATGACGGGAGCCGACCGGCGCCGCCCAAGCGCCTCCCCTCGCTCGACCCCGAGCCCGCTCGTGCGGCGCAGCGCCACGGCGTGGCACGCAAGGTGGCCCTCGGCGTGGCGGGCATCCTCGGCGTGGGCCTGACCGCGCTCGCCGCGAACAAGATCGGCCTTCAGAACGTGGTGGCGAGCATCGTTCGCTCGGACCTCTCGCTCGTGCTGATGGCGCTCGGCCTGATGGTCGCCGCGATGATGCTCCGCGCGGCCTCGTGGTACGCGATCGCGCGCGCCGCGCTTCCCTACAACCCGCTTCGCCGGCGCGACGTCACCTCGGCCACGATGATCGGGGTCCTGATGTCCGCCACGCTCCCGGCGCGCCTCGGGGAGCCCGCGCGCGCCATGGTGCTGGCACGGCGCACCGGTCGCATGCGCTCGACCTTCCCGGTGCTGCTCGGAACGCTCGTGTCGCAGACGGTGTTCAACATCGGCGCGCTGGTGCTGCTCGGCGTGATCATCGTCGCGACGACCGATCTGTTCCACTCCTCCTCCACCAAGCTGTTCGCGTTCAGCCTCGTGCCGCTGCTCATCCTGATCGCGGTGATCCTCGCCCCCGTCCTGGTCCGGCAGCAGAACAGCGACGGTCGGGTGGCTCGGATCGTCTCCGCGATCCGAGCGGCGCTGTTGCGGGTCCGGACCGGGCTGGCCGTCTTCCGCAACCCGCGACTCGGATCGTTCGCCGCCGGGGCTCAGCTCGCCGCCTGGGGAGTTCAGCTCCTCTCGTGCGCGGTGCTCTTCAAGGCCCTCGGGATGCACGGCGTCGGGATCGGCGCAGCGGCGGCGGTGCTGTTCGCGGTCAACGTGACCGCCGTCGTCCCCGCGACCCCGTCCAACATCGGCGTCTTCCAGCTCGCCGTGATCAGCGTGTTGACCACCGGCTTCGGGGTCGCGGCCGCCGACGCGCTCGCCTACGGCGTCATCCTGCAGGCGGTCGAGGTCGCGACCGCGGTGGTGCTCGGTCTCCCCGCCCTCGTCCGCGAGGGCCTCACGTGGTCCGACATGCGGCTGCGCGCACTGAGCGCCTCGCCCGTTCGCCTCTCCCCCCGCAAGGGCGGGGACGCGACCGAGACGAGCTAGCGCCGAGACCGGCTAGCGGCCACTAACCTAGACCGCCACACCGAAGAGGAGCGACGATTCGATGGCCCTTTCCAACATCGCCGGCTTTCCGCGCATCGGACCCAACCGCGAGCTGAAGTTCGCGACCGAGGGGTACTGGCGCGGCGACGTCTCCCGTGACGATCTGCTCGCGACCGCGAAGCAGATCCGGGTCGACAACTGGAAGTTCATGCAGGACGCCGGCGTTGACCTGATCCCGTCCAACGACTTCTCGCTCTACGACCACGTTCTCGACACGATCGCGCTGGTCGGGGCGGTCCCGGAGCGCTACGAGCACTCGGGCGGGCCGGTCGACATCGACACCTACTTCGCCATGGCCCGCGGGCGCCAGGAGGAGGGCATCGACGTCACGGCGATGGAGATGACCAAGTGGTTCGACACGAACTACCACTACATCGTCCCCGAGCTCGGGCCGGACACGACGTTCTCGCTCTCGGCCACGAAGCCCTTCGACGAGCACGCCGAGGCGATGGAGGAACTGGGCATCGACACCGTCCCGGTGATCCTCGGTCCCGTCTCCTTCCTCCTCCTCGGGAAATCGGCCGACGGCGTCCCCGCGGAATTCGACCGCCTCGACCTGATCGAGGCGCTCCTGCCCGTCTACGGGGAGGTCATCGAGCGCCTGGCCGAGCAGGGCGCGACCTGGGTCCAGCTCGACGAGCCCTGCTTCGTGCAGGATCGCTCCGAGCACGAGCTCGACGCCCTCCGGCTCGCCTACGAGGAGCTGGCGAAGGTCCACGAGCGCACGCGGATCTGCGTCAAGACCTACTTCGACCACGCCGGCGACGCCTACGGCGT
>Ga0075365_10001785_pt1 | contig 10032 bp, 7 predicted proteins | sample EndMetdeltDD1765_FD_71387 | JGI IMG/M metagenome (GOLD analysis project Ga0075365, IMG submission 71387) | Populus endosphere microbial communities from Tennessee, USA - Endosphere MetaG P. deltoides DD176-5 | ecosystem: Host-associated > Plants > Roots > Endosphere | place: USA: Tennessee... | reverse complement strand
GGTCGCAGGTGCCGCTGGTGCCGGGGGAGACGATCCGCGTGCTGTCCCGACTCGAGGAGTTCCTGGCCTCCGGCGCCGGGTCGAGCAACCTCGGCGAGATGCTGGCCAGGCTCGGCATCGGGCACGTCGTGGTGCGCCACGACCTCGACCCGAGCCTGGCCGAGGCCACCTCGATCAGTCTGGTCTCGATCGCCATGGCCCGCTCCTCGGGGGTGACCAAGGAGAGGTCGTTCGGTGTGCAGGACTTCGGCCCGGCCATCGAGATCTTCTCGGTCGACGCCCAGCCGGCGGGCGCCTTCACCCTCCACTCCGAGGAGGACGCCGTGACGGTGGCCGGGGCCTCGAGTGACGTGATCGACGCCGTGGGCCAAGGGCTGGTGCGCCCCGATCAGGCGGCCGTCGTCCAGGGTGACTCTGGCTGGCTGCGTCCCGCTGACGTGGTCGGCGACGCCTACCGGCTGCGGGAGCGCAACTTCGGCCGGGTGCACGATGCGGAGGGGCCGACCCTGTCCGCGGACGAGCCCATGCACGCGGACCGGATCGTCCCTGACTACCCGGGCAATCCCGGCTCCAAGCCGGTAGTGGCGCGCTACACGGGGGTCAAGGAGGTCGTCGCGTCCTCCTCCCAGGGCTACACCGACGGCCTCGGACAGGTGCGCCCCGAGATGGCGCCGTTCTCTGCCGTGGACGCCGACCCGCTGTCCGGCTGGCGCACCGGCTACTTCAAGGACCCGGTCGGGGAGTGGCTCGAGATCCGGTTCGACGAACGCCGAGACCTTGGCGAGGTCACGATCACCTCGGCCGTCTCGAACGGGCTCATCGACGAGGTCGCGACGTGGCGGGTCGAGGCCGGCGGTGTGTCACGGAAGGTGAAGGTGGATCCCTTCACGGGCCGAGGCGAGGTGGATCTCTCCGGTGTCCGTGCCGACCACCTCCGTCTCACGGTGGGGACGGTCGCGGGTATCCGCCCGGGCGCGCCGATCTCCCTCCTGGACGTCGACCTCCCCGGCCCGCCCGCCACCCGGACGCTCGTCGTCCCGGATGCCGCCGAGGCGGACGGCGCCAGCTACGTGTTCACCGCCCGGCCCGAGGTTCGCACCTGCATCACCACGCTGCTCGCGCCCGACTGCAACTACGACCGTGGCCGGCTGTCCGACGAGAGCCTCGGCCTGGTGCGCGCCTTCGACGTGCCGAGCGACGGCGTGTGGTCGCTGTCGGGCACCGTGGTGGCCAGGGCGCGCCCGGCCACGAGCCAGCTCCTCGACCCGCTGGCCGCCGGGGGCACCCCGGTGATCCACGCGTCCTCCACCCTGGCCTCCGACCCGACCGTCGCGGTGCGGCTGGCCTACGACAACAGCGGGACCACGAGCTGGATGGCCGACCCCTACGATCCCGACCCGACCCTGACGATCGAGTTCGCGACCCCGACCAGGATCAGTCGGATCGGCGTGGCGCAGCCCGCCCAGCCGGCGGTCACTCCCACCCGCGCCGTGATCCGCGCGGGGGGCGAGACCCGGGTCGTCGACCTCGGCGACTTCGGCGCCTTCAAGCCGCTGGTCGTGCGTCGTGCCGAGATCACCTTCCGCAACCCCACCCGGGGGCTCTCCCCGATCGGCATCGGCGAGCTCTACCTCGGTCCCAAGTCGGTGACCCAGCCCTTCGTCGGTGCCACGCCGACGGGCGCAGTCTGCGGGCTCGGCCCGCAGGTCGAGGTCGACGGCCGCCGCTTTCACACGCGCGTCGACGGCTTCATGGGCAACGTGCTGTCGGCAGGACCGCTCGAGATGACCCTCTGCGACCCCGACGACCCGAGTGCGGAGCCAGGCATCGCACTCGAGGCCGGCGAGCACCACATCGAGATCGTGTCCACGGAGCAGTTCCAGCCGGTGCAGGCAACCCTGGGAGGACAGGCGTCGGCCGCCGGGCCGGACACCGTCAGCCAGCGCTCCATGCGCGTCGTTCGTAACGACCCCAGCGACCAGGAGGTGGTCGTGGGCGCCGGGGCCGCCTCGCTGCTCGGGACCACGCGCAACTACAACCGCGGCTGGGTCGCAACCCTCGACGGCAAGGTACTGCCGGTCCAGCGTGTCGACGGCTGGGCCCAGGGCTGGCGCGTGCCGGCGGGACCAGGGGGCGTGATCGAGGTGCGCTATGCGCCTGAGCGCTCCTACGTGGCCGTGCTCTTCGGCGGGCTGGCCGTCTCCATGGGCACCCTGCTGCTGGCCCTGATCCTGCTGGTCCGCACCCGGCTGGGTCCTGAGCGGCCGGTCCCGCTGGCCCCGGTCCGAGCTGGTCCGGTCTCGACACGTCCACGGCGCCTCTGGCGGTGGTGGCGCCGAGTGGCCCGGGCGGCCCCGGCGGTCGTCCCCGTCCTGGCCGTGGCCGGCGTCGGAGTGGTGGGGGGTGTCCCTGCGGCAGTGGGGCTGGTGCTGGCGGGCGTGCTCGTCCGCCTGGGTTGGGAGCGCACGTTGCTCGCCCTCGCGAGCGTGCTGCTGGTGGCGGGCCCGGCCCTGGTGGCGCTGTACCTGCAGCTCGAGGAGCCTGCCCCACAACCTCTCGCCGACATCCTGACGGGCACCGGCTTCGTGCTCGCGGTGGCGTCGGTGCTGCCGTGGCGGGCCAGGGCGCTCCGGGCCACGCCCGGGTGAGCGTGGACGCGCGGCGCGACCGCGTCCAGGACCTGGCCTTGTCGGTGCTGCTCGGGGTCGTGACGCTGGGACCGCTCCTCGTGCGTCGCGGCTTCGCCCTCCGGGGCGACATGGTCTTCGTCCCCCACCAGCCATGGAAGGACGCCTGGCTCGGGTGGGACGGATCGACCTCGCGCTTCGTGCCGGGCGACGCCGTTCTCTCGGCGCTCACCCAGGGGGTGCCGGGCGATCTGCTCCAGAAGACCTTGTTGCTCGGCATCTTCGTGCTCGCCGGCACAGGTGCGGGACTGCTGGTGCGGCACCACGGGTTCGTGGCCCGGGCGGCGGCCATCGTGCTCATCTGCTGGAACCCCTGGGTGGCCGAACGCCTGCTCATCGGCCAGTGGGGCGTCGTCGTCGGGTATGCCGCCCTGCCCTGGGTGGTCATGGCCGCGGTCGTGGTCCGCGACGACGCCCGTCGCGGGCTGCCGGCGCTGGTGTGCTGGCTGGGGTTCACGGCCCTGTGGTCCCCGCCGTCGGCGATCGTCGGGGCGCTGACCGCACTGTGTGTCGTCATCGTGCGGCCCAGGGCCGCGTCGGTCACCGCGGTGCTGGGCAGTGCCCTCGTGGTGAACCTGCCCTGGCTCGTGCCGCCACTGCTGACGCCGGGGCGGTTGGGAGACACCGGCGCCCAGTTCGAGGCGTTCGCGGCGCGGGGCGAGAGCGGCGCCGGTGTGCTCGCCAGCGTCCTGTCCCTGGGCGGCATCTGGAAGTCGTCGGTGGTACCCGACGAGCGCACGCTGGTGCCGGTCGTGCTCCTGAGCGGTGTCACGACCCTGGCCGCGGCCATCGGGTGGCGGCTCGAGCTCGCCGGCGCGCCTGCGACCCGCCGCGCGACCGGCGCGGGGCTGGCGTTGCTCGCGGCGGTCTCGCTCCTGGTGGCGGTCCTGCCCGCGGTTCCGGTCGTCACCACAGCGCTGGAGTCGGCGACCGGAAGCTTCCCTCCGCTGGCCATCCTGCGGGACTCCCACCGGTTCCTCGGTCCTGCAGTCCTGGTCCTCCTGCCCGGCGTGGCCGCCGCCACCGCCTGGCTGTGGCGGCGGCGGCCGGGGGCAGAGGCCACCCGGGCGCTCGCGCTGGTGCTCGGCCTGTGGCCCGCCCTGTGCCTGCCCTCGTCGGCGTGGGGGATGCGCGGTGCACTCGAGCCGGTCACCTACCCGGCGGAGTGGTTCGCGGTCGCCGAGCTCCTCGACGCGGACGACCCGGGGACCACCGTCGTGCTTCCCTGGCGCGGTGGCTACCGCGGCTACGGGTGGAACGACCACCGCGCGGTGCTGGATCCCGCGCCGCGCTTCTTCGCCGGGGACGTCCTCATCGACGACCGGCTCTACGTCGGGGACACGGGCCTGACCAACGAGGACCCACGGCTGACCGACGTCACCGCCGCGCTCGCGGCCGGCGACCCGGGCCGAGAGCTGTCCCGGCTCGGTGTCACCCACATCCTCGTCGAGAAGGGCAACGGCGTCACGGCGGACCAGGCACCGGAGGGGGCCGTCCTGCACGACGGACGGCACCTGATGCTCGTTTCACTGGGCCCGGCGACCGGGGCCGAGACGTACGCCGAACCGGCGCGATGGGCGGTCGTCGCGGCCGATCTCGTGGCAGCCGCCGCGCTGCTTCTCGCCCTCGTGGGTGTTCTCCGGCGCCGGGTGTATGGTGACCTCGCTCACGACGACTCTGGGAGGGGTTCTACATGAACGAGGCCATTGCTGGCGCAATCGGTGGAGTGCTGGCGCTGTTCTCGGTCATCGGCGGTGTGTCCGCCTACAACGGCGACCCCGAAGGTGTAGCCCAGAACGCCCTCTACACCTACGCCGACAACTGACCGGTGCGCTGAGTCCTTCCAGGGCCGCGACACCGACACCACGATGCAGCTCATCGTCCCTGCCTTGAACGAGGAGGCGCGGCTGCCGCGCACCCTGGCGGTGCTGCGTGCCTTCCAGCTGTCGGCGAAGGAGTCGGCCGGCCCGCTCGAGGTCATCGTCGTCGACAACGGCAGCACCGACGCCACGGCGCAGCTGGCCCGGGCGGCGGACTCGCTGGCGATGCCCGTCCACGTCATCTCCTGTGAGCTCAAGGGGAAGGGCGCAGCAGTGCGCGCGGGTGTCGCCCACAGCACCGCCGACGTCGTGGGTTTCATGGACGCCGACTGTGCGACCGACCTCTCCGCCTTGGCCGAGGGAGCTCGGCTGCTGTCGGCCGGAGCCGATGTGGCGGTCGCCTCGCGCGCCGTCGCCGGATCCGTGACGACCGAGCGGCACAGCCGCGTCCGAGCGCTCGGTGCCACGCTGTACCGGCGCTGCACCCAGCAGATCGCCCCCGGTATCGCCGACACCCAGTGCGGCTTCAAGATGTTCCGGGGTGCCCTCGCCCGCGAGGTCTTCGCCCAGACCAGGTCCGACGGGTTCTCGTTCGACGTCGAGGTGCTGGGCCGGGCGCAACGACGTGGTGCGCGCATCGTGGAGTTCCCCGCGGTCTGGAACGACGTCCCTGGGTCGACGTTCCTGCCCTTCCGGCACGGTGCGTCGACGTTCTGGGAGCTGGCGGTCATCGCGCGACGGTTGCGCCGCACCCCCGCGACGACTCCGGTGCCCCGCCTGGTGAGCGAGCCGGCGCCTCTCGCGTTGCTGCCCGCTGTCGAGGCGTGATCGCGGAGTCGTCTGAGCTGCGCGGCATCCGGGTCGGGGTCGTGAACTGGCGCGACCCCTGGCACAGCCTGGGCGGCGGCAGCGAGCGCTACGCCTGGGAGTTCGCGCGCGCCATGGTGCAGGCCGGAGCCGAGGTGGAGTTCTGGACTGCCCGCGACGAGCACCAGGAGGCGCTCGAGGTGCGCGAGGGCATCACGATCCGGCGACGGGGTGGGACCTACGGCTTCTACCCCTCGGTGTGGCTGTGGTTCATGCGCTCCCGGCTGCGGCGTCGTCTCGATGTCGTGATCGACGCCGAGAACGGCATCCCGGTCTTCGCACCACTCGTCGTCGGCCGGCGCACGCGGGTGCTGCTCGTCATGCACCACGTCCACCAGGAGCAGTTCCGCACCTACTTCCCGCGGCCGGTCTCCGACGTGGGCCGCTTCATCGAGGGCCGGCTGATGCCACGGGTCTACCGGCGGGTCCGCACCCTCGCGGTCTCGGACTCCACGGTCACCGAGATGCGGCGCCAGATCGGCTGGCGCCCACCGGTCGAGGTCGTCCCCAACGGTGCGGACCCTGCGGCTCATCTCCCCGACGTCGTCGCGAGCCAGCCGGACCGGCTCCTCGTCCTCGGCCGGCTGGCGACCCACAAGCGGATCGACGCGGTGGTTCGCGCGGTGGCCGTGCTCGCCGAGGAACGGCCGGGGGTGCGGCTCGACATCGTGGGCCAAGGGCCCGAGGACGAGAGGCTGGCCCAGCTCGTGAGCGAGCTGGGCGTGGGTGATCGCGTCGTGCTGCACGGCTTCCTCTCCGAGGCGGACAAGGCCAGGCTCCTGACCGAGGCGAGGCTGCACCTGTGTGCCTCGGATGCCGAGGGCTGGGGCCAGGTGGTGGTCGAGTCCGCGTCGTACGGCCTCCCGACGCTGGCCCGCGACGTCCCGGGTCTGCGCGACTCGATCCGCGACGGCGAGACCGGCTGGCTCGTGACCGACCCGTCGGGCCATGACGACCAGCTCCCCGGAGTGCTTGTCGACGCGATGCGCGCCGCACTCGCAGAGCTGGAGGACGAGACGCGCCGCGCCGAGATCGGCGACGCGTGCCGGGCCTGGGCCGACCGGTTCAGCTGGGCGGCGATGCGTCGCCGGGTCCAGGGGCTGGTCCTCGAGGAGCTTGCCTACCGCAGCTCGAGCGGCGACAGGTCGGCCACCACGTAGGCCCGGTTGTTGTCCGGGCCGGCCGTCGTCGTGAGCGCGGGCGCAGGGCGCCGCACCCAGGCGCGCGCCACCCTCGCCGCGGCCAACGGGTTCGCCCTCCGTGTCGCCCGCACGGAGTCGACCAGGACCCGGTCGCCCTCCTCGATGCCGTCCTGGAACCACACCGTCACGCGGGCGGTGGGGTCCGCGTCCGTGACGTAGCGCGTGATGTCGGCGGGCCGGGGGAGCCCATGGGCCAGGTGCTCGTCCAGGAAGTCGAACCGGACTCCGTAGCGCTCGTCGAGCGCAGCGGCCAGGTCCTGCTCGGCCCTGTCCTTGCGCGGCGAGCCGGCCGGGAAGCAGGCCACGACGCGGTGCGCGGCCACTCGGACGAGCTCGGCGACGTGGCGGGCACGGTCCTCGGCCGGGATGTGCTCCAGGACGTCGGTGCTGGTGACGGCGGTGAACGCCCCGGAGTCGTAGGGGAGCGGGCCCACCGGCACGACGACGTCGGCCGGCTCCTCGACGTTCGCCGTGAGGACGTGCGAGTCGGGCAGGAGCCGCTGCAGCTCGTGCCCACGCCCGCCGACGTCAAGGACGGTGGGGGCCTCACCGACGAGCCGGGCGACCGTCGAGAGACGCTCCCACTTGTCCGGCGGCCAGGTCCAACGAGGACTCAGCACGGCAGAAGTCTAGGCACGTGACCAGAATATTTCGCCAGGGGCCGTCTGAGCCTAGGTGACCGCACTCACACGCTGCTACTGTCTCGCCGGGTTCTCGCGCTACGCGCGAGTAGGGAGGAAGTTACTGATGCGTCGTCTACTGGGTCCGATCCTGGTTGGTGTGGGAATTTTTCTGGTTCTGGCCGGGGTGATGTCGAGGTTCTACGCCTACCCGGCTCTCGCCGTGGCGCCGATCGACCAGAACAGCGTGACCAAGCTGGAGGCCAAGGACGCGAAGATCCTCGACCTCTCGACGTTGCGGGAGGTCACCACCGACATGTCGGTGGTCAACCGGACCGTGGGTGATGTCGAGGCGTCCGAGGAGGCCGGTGACGACACCCGGGTCTGGGCAGGCACCACGTCCTACCGCGACCAGATCGGCAACATCCGGTCCCGGAGCGCGGAGCGCTACGCGTTCGACGCGCACACCGGCGCGGCGATCAACTGCTGTGGGGGCTTCGAGGAGACCACCGACGGCGAGCGCGAAGAGGTCAAGCGCAGCGGTCAGATCAGCAAGTACCCCTTCGGCACCGAGAAGAAGGACTACAAGTTCTGGGACGCCACCCTCGGGCAGGCCGTGACGACGAAGTTCGTCAAGGAGAGCGAGATCGAGGGTCTCAAGGTCTACGAGTTCAAGTACGAGGTCCCGACGACCACCATCGGCACCCGCGAGATCCCGCCGTCGCTGGTGGGCCAGCCCGGCACCGATGCACTCGAGGTGGACATCCAGTACTCGACCATCACCCAGCACTGGGTGGAGCCGACCACCGGTGTGGTCATCGACCGAGTCTCCGAGACCGCCAACACCCTCGCGCTGGACGGCGAGACCCTGATCACGACGTCAGGAGGCACGTTCGAGTACACCGACGAGCAGGTCAAGGACAACGTCGACGAGTACAAGGGCAAGGCCTCCTCGCTCCAGGCGGTGCACACCACGGTGCCGCTGGTGGGCGTGATCCTCGGGCTGCTGCTGGCCCTCGGAGGGGCGCTCCTGTCCCGCCGCAACCGCGCCGAGGGCAGCGCCACCGCTCCGGCTCGGCCCACCGACGCCGGTAGCCGCAAGGCCTAGAGGGCCCTCCCACGTCCAGCGACGAGGCAGCCCGGCACTCGGCCGGGTTGCCACGTCGCGGGGACGTGGCGGTGGGGTCTGGTCAGGCCTCGGTCCGGCCGGCGGCGAGGCCGGCGCTGGTGAAGACCACCAGCTGGTCCACGAACCGGGGATCGACTCCGTCGGCGGAGATCGGGTGGCCGTAGCCAGCCAGGTCGACCCCGGCCAGCGCGCTGAGCATCGAGTACATCGCGATGCCGACGCGCCGGTAGAGCTCGTCCCCGCGGACGCCCGGAAGCGCCCGCTGGAGGACCTGGGCGTAGAGGTCCGCGATGCTCGGCGTCCGGCCCACGTCACGCAGCCAGAGCGGGTCCTCGGCCAGCCCGAGCGCGGTGAACAGCTTCATCCAGGCCAGCCCGGCCACGGGGTCAGCGTCCAGGATCGCGACGAAGGGGCGGACCACTGCCTCGACCAGGTCGACCACCCGCGGGTCCTCGTCGGCTTCCACGAGGGCCGTGAGGCGCTCGCGCACCTCGCTGCCGAGCGGCTCGGCCCGGCGTTCCAGCACGGCCTCGACCAGCGCGGTCTTGTCGGGGAAGTAGTGCGTGAGTGCGGCGGGTGCCACCCCCGCGGCACGGGCCACGGACCGCAAGGAGACGGCGTCGACCGAGGTCATGCCGAACAGGTGCTCCGCGGCGTCCACCAGGATGGCGGGGACGTCGACGTCGTTCCGGGGTCCGGGACGCCTTGCTGGCGCAGTCACGCTGCCGACCGTAAGCCGTCGGCGGCGCTCTGAGAATCCGCTCTGGGCAACAACATGGCCACAATTTGCTCAGACACGCAAACTACTCCTTCCCAACCCGCGGCCGATGGGGTTTGATGTGGTCGCCGTCACGGAGGGGGCGACTGAGGGAGGTACCGCAACATGCGCCAGATCATGAATCCGCGTACACGTCACGGAATGCGTCGACAGGGCTTCAAGTTGGCCGCCGTGGCCGCCGCGCTGGTGCTCGTCGCGGGGGCCTGCTCGTCAGACCGCTCTGACGAGGACCCGGGCGGGGACGACAGCTCGACTGCCGCCGCCGACGTGCCCACCGACACGTTCGGCGACCTCGAGTCGCCGTGCGGGAAGGGTGACGCCTCCGGCGCCACCGAGCAGGGCGTGACCGACGACAGCATCGCCATCGGCTACGGGGACGACTCGGGCTACGCCAACGCTCCCGGCCTGAACGAGGAGATGGGCGACGCGATGGACGCGATGATCTCCTGGTGCAACTCGCTGGGTGGCATCAACGGTCGCGAGATCGTCGGTCACCGCTACGACGCCGCGCTGGACAACGCCGCCCAGGTGATCACCGAGTCGTGCGGCCAGGACTTCATGATGGTCGGCGAGGGCTTCGCCGGCGACGAGGACATGGAGGCCGACCGGATCGCCTGCAAGCTCGTCATGGTCCCGGGCTTCACGCTGTCCAGCAGCGCCAACAACGCCCCCATGAGCTATGCGCCGCTGCCGTTCCCGGTCGACAAGCTCAGCACCGCGCGGGCCGAGCTGACCCTGGAGACCTACCCCGACGCCGCGAGCTTCGACTTCATCGCCCACGACTCGCCCTTCACGACGCTGGCCGAGAAGCGCACCCAGGCGGTCATGGAGGCCGCCGGCGGCCAGGTCGCCGGCTGCGGTGTCGTGCTCAAGTCGGCCGGTGGCGACAACTACCGGGCGCTGGTGCAGCGGTTCCAGGAGTGCGGCGC
>Ga0075365_10001784_pt1 | contig 10036 bp, 6 predicted proteins | sample EndMetdeltDD1765_FD_71387 | JGI IMG/M metagenome (GOLD analysis project Ga0075365, IMG submission 71387) | Populus endosphere microbial communities from Tennessee, USA - Endosphere MetaG P. deltoides DD176-5 | ecosystem: Host-associated > Plants > Roots > Endosphere | place: USA: Tennessee... | reverse complement strand
GCGATGGCGTGCACCCACGCCGCCTCGATCTCCGGAACCGGACGGCCCATGCCGACGGCATAGACCTGCGGCGAAGCCGCGAGTGCACCGACAGCGACCGGAATGTCATAACGCCGGCCCGAAGAATCCGTGACATTGGTGAACAGGAACGCGCGGCGCTGGTCTTCCGCGAGTCCCCCCTGGAATTGCCACCGCACCAAAGGGTGCAGTTCAGTGTCCTTGTCGATCGCCCGGTCGATCCGCACGAGCAGGCCCTGCGCTTCGAGCGCGACGAGGTGCGCTTGGAAATCGAGTGGCGGGTCCGCCAGCGGTTGTGCGGATCGGCGCGGATCGGCGCTCACGTCGAGCATCTGACAAACCTCGGCGACTAACGATTTCAACCATCAATGCCGTACCGGCCGAAGCCGGCACTGGTCTCCATAACCATAGAACCCTCGATATGGGAAGGTGGCGCCGCCCGCGCCAGCGCACTTGGCGCCCGCCGCAGCGGATCGGATGCGCGACCGGGAAAAGTACGATTTTGTCGCGATTGCAATGCCACGCTGCCGGTGTATCGTCCGTTGCCGCGTTGCGCTGTTCGGGACATCGATCATGGGCGCGAACCATTTCGGCGCCCGTGTTGCGCGCCTCGAAGACCCGGCGTTACTCACCGGGCGCGGCCGCTTCGTCGACGACATCCTGATACCCGGCGCGCTGCACGCATGCTTCGTGCGCGCGCCGCACGCCCACGCCAGGATCCGCGCCATCGACGCGTCCACCGCACGCGCGATGCCGGGCGTGCACGCGGTGCTCACCGCTGACGATCTGCCGCCGCGGATGGCGACCGGCCAAATTCCGATGCTGGTGCCCAATCCGTCGATCAGGTCACCGCGCACGCAGCTGGCGCTGGCCCGCCACGAGGTCTGCTATGTCGGCCAGACCATTGCGGTGGCGATCGCAGCCGACCGCTACCGCGCGGAGGACGCCGCCGCCGCCGTGCAGGTTGATTTCGAGATCCTGCCGGCAGTGAGCGACTATCGCGATGCCGCACGCCCAGGCGCCGCTTGTGCCCACAGCGATCTTGTCAGCAACATTGCCGCCGTCGTTCCCATGACCTATGGCGACGTTGACGCTGCATTCGCGCGCGCGGCACATGTGTTCGAGGAGGAACTGTCGCTTCATCGCGGAGGCGCCATGACGCTCGAAGGGCGGGCCGTGCTCGCCAATTACGATCCAGGCAGCGACGTGTTGACGGTGTGGTCGGCGACACAGACGCCGCACCTTTGCCGCGGCACGCTTGCCGATCTGCTCGAGCGCGATCTGGAATCCATCCGCGTGATCGCGCCCCATGTCGGCGGCGGCTTCGGCACCAAGGCGCCGTTCTATGCCGAGGAGGCCGTGATCGCTGCGGCCGCCATGAAACTGCGCCGTCCGGTGACATGGCAGGAGGACCGGCGCGAGCATTTTCTTTCGGCGACGCAGGAGCGCGACCAGCACTGGAAGGTGGCGATCGCGATCGGCGAGGACGGAAAGATCCTGGGTCTGCGCGGGACCATGCTCCACGACAACGGCGCATTTCTGCCCTGGGGCATCATCGCGCCATACATCGCGGGGACCACGTTCCCAGGCCCTTACGTGGTGCCGGCCTATGCGCTGGAGGTGACGGTCGTGCTCACCAACCGGGTGCCGACCACGGTCGTGCGGGGCGCCGGGCGGCCGCAGGCGGTATTCGCGATGGAACGGCTGATGGATCGTGCGGCGCGCGAACTCAAGATCGATCCGGCTGAACTGCGGGCGCGCAACATGATCAGGCCCGAGCAGATGCCCTATTCCGTCGGCCTGCTGTTTCGTGACGGCAAGCCGCTCGTCTATGCGAGCGGAGATTTTCCAAAGAGCCAGACCCGGGCGCTCGCGCTCTCGAACTATGGAAGTTTTCGCGCGCGCCAAAGCCGTGCGCGCGCCGAGGGGCGCTATCTCGGGATCGGCATCGGCAATTACGTGGAAGGAACCGGGCTGGGGCCGTTCGAGGGCGTGACCGTGCGCGTCCTCCCCAACGGCCGGATCGCAGTCGCGACCGGCGCCACGTCGCAAGGACAGGGCACACGCACGACATTGTCGCAAATCGTCGCCGACCGGATCGGCTGCCGCATGGAGGATATCGTCATGACCGCGGGCGACACCGCGGCAATTTCACAAGGAGTGGGCGCGTTCGCCAGTCGCCAGGCAATCAATGCCGGCTCCTCCGCACTGATGGCCGGGGAGCACGTGCGCAACCAGATCGTCGCGCTGGCGGCCCGCGTACTCGGTGTGGGCGAGAGCGAGATCGACGTCGAGGATGGACGCGCCACCGGCCGCGGCGGCAACAAGCCGTCCATCACGCTGGGCGAACTCGCGCGCCTCGCTCAGGGCATGCCGGGATTCTCCTTCGCCGCGGGCCAGGCGCCCGGTCTCGAGCATACCGCGTACTTCACACCGCAGCAGGCGTCCTATTGCAACGGCACGCATGTCGCCGAGGTCGAGGTCGATCCGTTCACCGGCGGAGTGAAGCTGCTGGCCTACACCGTCGCCCACGACAGCGGAAATATCATCAACCCGTTGATCGTCGACGGCCAGGTCCAGGGCGGCGTCGCCCACGGAGTCGGCAACGCACTGTTCGAATGGATGAAATACGATGCCGACGCACAACCGCTGACGACGTCGTTCCAGGATTATCTGTTGCCGGCGGCGCCCGATGTGCCGGGCTGCCGGATCGAGCATGTCGAGACGCCCAATCCCCTCAATCCGCTCGGCGTCAAAGGCGCCGGGGAGGGCGGCACCATCCCCGCACCGGCCGCGATCATCTCCGCCATCGAGGACGCACTCTCGCCTTTCGGCGTGCGCTTTGCCCAGATGCCATTGCCGCCCGACCGGATCGTCGAGGCGCTGCGCGAGGCGGGTGCCTATCAGAAGCTCGCGGCAGCGTGAACCCGGCGCAGGCCGCGCCATCGCCGGCTGTTCGTAACTTCCCCTCCCCGGCCCAAGCGCGTAGGACGCATCCGCGCCGCCGCCCTATATGAATGTCACGCCCTGGAACGTTGCAGTGGAGTTCTCCCGTGCCGACCAAGGAAAAGAGGACGCGCCTGCGCTCGCAATTGTGGTTCGACAATCCCGATAATCCGGGAATGACCGCGCTCTATCTCGAGCGCTACCTCAATTCGGGCCTGACGAAGGAGGAACTGAACTCCGGCAAGCCGATCGTCGGCATCGCCCAGACCGGTTCCGACCTTTCGCCCTGCAATCGCCACCACCTTGAATTGGCCAAGCGTGTGCGCGAAGGAATTCGAGACGCCGGCGGGATCGCGTTCGAGTTCCCCATGCATCCGATCCAGGAAACCGGCAAGCGTCCCACGGCGGCGCTCGATCGCAATCTCGCATATCTGGGTCTGGTCGAGATCCTGTTCGGCTATCCGCTCGATGGTGTCGTGCTGACCACCGGCTGCGACAAGACCACTCCCGCAGCCATCATGGCGGCGGCGACCGTCGACATTCCCGCGATCGTTCTGTCCGGTGGACCCATGCTCAATGGCTGGTGGAAGGGCGAGCGCGCCGGATCGGGCACCGTCGTGTGGTGGGCGCGGCAGGAGCACGCGGCCGGACGCATGGACTACAAGGAATTCCTCGATCTGGTCGCCTCGTCGGCGCCATCCATCGGCCACTGCAATACCATGGGCACGGCCTCGACGATGAACGCGCTCGCCGAGGCGCTCGGCCTCTCGCTGCCCGGCTGCGCCGCCATTCCCGCGCCGTACCGCGAGCGCGCGCAGATCGCTTACGAGAGCGGCCGGCGCGCAGTCGAGATCGTGTGGGAGGATCTCAAGCCGTCCGATATCCTCACCCGCGAGGCCTTCGAGAATGCCATCGTCGCATGCTCGGCGATCGGCGGCTCGACCAACGCGCCGATCCACATCAATGCCATCGCACGCCACGTGGGCGTGGCGCTTTCGATCGAGGATTGGGAAGCTATCGGCTACGACGTGCCACTGCTCGTCAATATGCAACCCGCCGGGCGATATCTCGGGGAGGAATACTACCGCGCCGGCGGACTGCCGGCGGTCCTGCATGAATTGATGGCGGCCGGCCGCATCCATCCGAGTCCACGCACGATCAACGGCAAGACCATCGGCGAGAACGTCAAGCATGCGAAGAGCGCCGACACCGATGTGATCCTTCCTTACGATCGGCCGCTCAAGGCGCATGCGGGCTTCAAGGTGCTGTCGGGAAATCTTTTCGACTCCGCCATCATGAAGATCAGCGTGATCTCGGAAGAATTTCGAGAGCGCTATCTATCGGACCCCAGTGACCCGAACGCCTTCGAAGGGCGCGCCGTGGTGTTCGACGGACCGGAGGATTACCACCACCGCATCGATGATCCGTCACTGCAGATTGATCAGCATACAATGCTGTTCATCCGCGGCATCGGGCCGATCGGCTATCCGGGTTCGGCGGAGGTCGTGAACATGCAGCCGCCGGCGGCATTGATCAAGCAGGGCGTCACCTCGTTGCCGTGCATCGGGGATGGGCGGCAATCCGGAACCTCGGCCTCGCCGTCGATCGTCAATGCTTCGCCCGAAGCGGCCATCGGTGGCGGGCTTGCCTTGCTCAGGACCGGTGACCGTGTGCGCATCGATCTCAACAACGGCACCGCGAACGTGTTGCTGACCGATGGTGAGCTCGCGCAACGTCGCGCTGCACTGGAACAGCAAGGCGGATGCGGCTATCCGCCGAGCCAGACGCCGTGGCAGGAGATCCAGCGCGCCATGGTGGATCAACTCGCCGACGGCATGGTGCTCAAACCCGCGGTGAAATACCATCGGGTCGCGCAAAAGAGCGTGCCGCGAGACAATCACTGACGTGCTCATGCACGGCGCGCGCTAGCCGGAGCGCGAACGAGCGGCGCCCGTGCGCAGGCTTGCAACGCAATCTGGAACGAAGCATGGAGCCCGCCATGGGTCGACACGGTCAGGGGCGTGAACCATAGGGGCGACATTCCGTTGAATGGGTGTGACGGAGGAATGACGTGATGGCGAAACGTCTGCAAGGCAAGGTCGCGCTGATCACAGCGGCAGGACAGGGAATCGGCCGGGCGATCGCCGAGGCATTCGTGGCCGAAGGCTCGACCGTGATCGCAACCGACCTGGACGAGAGCAAACTCGCCGGCAGCAAGAGCGCAATGCGCGTGGCGCTCGACGCTCGATCGACCGCTTCAGTCGAAGCCATTGCCAGGCAAATCACCGCCGAATTCGGCGCTCTCGACGTGCTCGTCAACTGCGCCGGCTACGTGCACCATGGCAGCGTGCTCGAGTGCTCCGAACAAGACTGGGACTTCTCGTTCGATCTCAACGTCAAGTCGATGCATCGCACGATCAAGGCATTCCTGCCCGGCATGCTGGAGAAGAAGGCGGGTGCGATCGTCAATATTTCATCGGCGGTGTCGAGCGTCCGCGGCGTTCCCGATCGCTATGCCTACGGCGCGACCAAGGCCGCGGTGATCGGACTGACCAAAGCGGTCGCCGCCGATTTCATTCGGAAAGGCGTCCGCGCAAACGCAATTTGTCCAGGCACCATCGAGTCGCCTTCGCTCGAGGGAAGGATCCAGGAACGGTCGCAAGCGACCGGCAAATCGATCGCCGAGGTGGAACGAGCCTTCGTCGAGCGCCAACCCATGGGGCGCCTGGGCAAGCCCGAGGAAGTCGCGGCCCTTGCCGTTTTCCTGGCATCCGACGAGGCCAGCTACATCACTGGGCAGGCGCATCTTGTCGATGGCGGGATGGCGCTGTAGCCCTCCAACGCCTTTAACTTGGGCATCGAGGGAGCCATAGGCGCTATATCGTCAGGCTTTTGCAGAATGCCCGTGAAAATGGCGTGGAGATCGGCATTTGTGCGGCAGCACCCCCTCATTTCCAACCGGAACCATCAATGAATCAATGAGTTATTTCCTTATCATCGCGTGCGGATCCCGCACACCTCTTGTAACCCTCCTCGATTTTGCATGTTCCGGGCGGTGCCCCCACATGTAATGGGACAATTGACTGGATAACCGAAATGTCAAACCGCGTACCGTCGATTCCTGCCGATCTCGGCCAGTTTGCCATCCTGCTGGATGTGGACGGGACCCTTCTCGACTTCGCCCCGACGCCGCGCGAGGTATTTGTCTCGCACGCATTACGCGAGACGTTGGGACGGCTTTGGGAGCGGACCGGCGGTGCCGTCGCCTTCGTGAGCGGGCGTCCGGTCAACGAGCTCGATCTCATCTTCTCTCCGCTGCAATTACCCGCGATCGGCGGCCACGGCGCCGAGCTTCGAACGATTCCAGGCGCGGCCCCGGAATCGCCGCGGTTGCCTCCGCTCGACCCGAGCGTAAAACGGCGGTTTGCCGCCATCGCCGAGGCGGGGCCGGGCATCATCCTCGAAGACAAGGGCTATTCGCTGGCGCTGCACTACCGGCTGGCGCCGGAGAAGGAGCGCATGGTGCGGGAGGCTGCCGCCAAGATCGTCGCCGAGCTCAAGGGTGCCGCGATCGAACTGTTGCCGGGAAAGCTGGTGGTGGAAATCAAGCAGACCGGTTTCACCAAGGCGACTGCCGTACGCGAACTGATGACCTATGCGCCATTCGCGGATCGCCGCCCCATTTTTCTCGGCGACGACGAGACTGATCTCGGCGTGTTCGAAATCATGCCGGACTTTGATGGTATCGGAATTTCCGTCGGGCGAAATGTCCCCGGCGTCAAATCCTGCTTCGAGCGGCCGACTGATGTTCGCCACTGGCTCGAGCAAATCTCCCGCACGGAAGCACTTGCGGCCTCATGATCGATCACGGGCTCGATCTTGCCGTGATCGGCAACGGGCGCACGGCGGCGCTCGTCGATCCCACAGCGCGTTTGGTATGGTGGTGTTACCCGCGCTTCGATCGTGACCCGATCTTCTCTCGCCTTATCTCGGGCGACGATGAGAAGGGATTTTCCGACATCGTCCTCGACGACATGGCCGATTTCCAGTCGGAGTATCTGCGCAATACCGCGGTGGTATCGAGCGTACTGACCGACCGCAACGGCGGCGCCGTCCGCATCACCGATTTCGCTCCCCGTTACCGGCAGTTCGGACGCGTTTTTCGGCCCCCGCAACTGATCCGTTTGATCGAACCGGTGGCCGGCCTGCCCCGTATCACCGTTCGCTTTCGCCCCACCCACGACTATGGGCATCCCTTTTCCCACCACTCCGTCGGAAGCAACCACATCCGGTACGTGCACGAAGGCACCGTCATCCGGCTCACCACCGATGCGCCACTGTCTTATATCGAGAGCGAAGCGCCATTCGTCCTCACCCGACCCCTGCACATGGTGTTCGGGGTCGACGAACAATTTCAGGACGATCTCGAAACGACCTGCCGTGAATTCTGCGACCGTACCATCGACTACTGGATGGATTGGTCGCGCGGTCTATCCATCTCCTACGACTGGCAGGACGAGATCATCCGCGCGGCGATCACGCTGAAGCTCAGTAATTTCGAGGAAACCGGCGGCATCATCGCCGCGCATACGACGTCCATCCCCGAAGCTCCGGGATCCGGGCGCACCTGGGACTACCGCTATTGCTGGCTGCGCGACGCGTACTTCGTCGTCAAGGCGCTCAACCGCATCGGGGCGACGCAGACGATGGAGGATTTCATCTCCTACACGCTGAGCATCGCGTCCAATCCCAACGAGATCATGCGCCCGGTCTACGGCGTCGTTCCCAGCGAGCCGATGAACGAAACGACTGCGCCCGCGCTCAAGGGCTATCGCGGCGACGGTCCGGTGCGCATCGGCAATGCGGCCGCGGAGCAGGTGCAGAACGATACCTATGGCAGCATCATTCTCGCCGCCATGCCCATGTTCTACGACCGGCGGCTGCCGCGGCTCGGCGACGAAGGGCTGTTCCGGCTGCTGGAGTCGCTGGGCGCCAAGGCAGGCGAGCTCGCCTTGGAGGCGGACAACGGAATTTGGGAATATCGCGGGCGCCAGCGCATCCATACCCATTCGATTGCGATGTGCTGGGCGGGCTGCCACCGGCTCGCGGCGATTGCATCCCGGCTGGGTCTGCCGGATCGCGCCACGTACTGGAATGCCGTTGCCGAACCGGTGCATCAGGCGCTGCTGCAGGGCGCCTGGAACGAAAAGCGGCAGGCGTTTACCGCAGCTTTCGGATCGGACGATCTCGACGCGAGCGTTCTGCTGCTTCCCGACCTCGGCGTGATCGAAGCCGACGATCCGCGCTTCGTGAGCACGGTTGAGGCCATGGAGCGCGAACTTTTGCGCGAGAAGCACGTTATGCGCTATGCGGCGGCGGACGATTTCGGCCTGCCGGCAACCGCTTTCCTCATTTGCCGGTTCTGGCTTGTCGACGCCTGGTGGTCACTGGGTCGTCGCGAGGAGGCACGCGAGTTGTTTGTCGATGCGTTGGCGTATCGCAATCGTTATGGTCTACTGTCGGAGGATATCGACCCGCAAACTGGGACCTTGTGGGGCAACTTCCCCCAGACATATTCCATGGCTGGCTTGATCTTGAGCGCAATGCGGTTGTCGCGAAGCTGGGAGGATCGATATTGGCGCGGCTAGTGGTTGTTTCGAACCGCGTGGCTATCCCGAGCCGCGATAACCAGGCCGGGGGGCTCGCCGTTGCCGTGCGGTCGTTGCTCAAGGGTCGGGGAGGCCTGTGGTTCGGCTGGAGCGGCACCGTTGCCGCGCAGGACGATGTCACCACCAGGACCATCCACCAGGGCGACATGTCGTACGTGGTAACCGACCTCGTCGACGCCGACTACCAGGAATATTACAACGGCTTCGCCAATCAGGTGTTGTGGCCGATCCTGCACTACCGGCTCGATCTTGCGGAATTTTCACGCCGCGATCTCAGCGGCTACAGGCGGGTCAACGCACATTTTGCCAACGAGCTGCACAACCTGCTGCAGCCCGACGACATCATCTGGGTACACGACTATCATCTCATCCCGCTTGCCAAAATGCTGCGCGACCGCGGTCACCGCAACCGCATCGGTTTTTTCCTGCACATCCCGTTTCCCCCGCCCGAGATTCTCACCGCGCTGCCCAATCATGAATGGCTGATCCCGCAATTGACCGCATACGACCTGGTTGGTCTGCAGACCGACAACGACGCGGGCAATCTGGCGCGCTATTTCGAAAACGAATGCCGCTTGGAGAAACGCGGCCATCTTGTCTATCAGACTGCCGAGCGGATGGTGCGCATCGGTGCGTTCCCGATCGGGATCGAAACTCAGGAGTTCAGCCGGCTGGCACGGCGCTCCGTACGCTCTCCGTTAGTCCGCAGCGTGGTCGAGAGCCTGGCCGGCCGCGCCCTGATGATCGGCGTCGACCGGCTCGATTATTCCAAGGGGCTCGCACAGCGGATGGACGCGTTCGAGCGCTTCCTCGCCGTGTATCCCGATTGGCGCAGCAAGGTCACCTACCTCCAGATCACGCCGAAGAGCCGCTCGGAAATCCTGGAATACGCCGGGATGGAGCGAACGATCAGCGAAGCCGCCGGCCGGATCAACGGCGCCTACGGCGAGGTCGCCTGGACGCCGATCCGTTACGTCAATCGCGCCTACAGCCGCAGCGCGCTGGCGGGCCTCTATCGCGCCGCTCGGGTCGGGTTCGTTACGCCCCTGCGCGACGGGATGAATCTCGTCGCCAAGGAATATATCGCGGCCCAGGACGCCGAGGATCCCGGCGTTCTGGTGCTCTCGCGCTTTGCCGGCGCCGCCGCCGAATGCACGGCCGCGATCCTGGTCAATCCTTACGACCCGGAGGCGGTCGCGACCTCGATCGCACACGCTCTCTCCATGCCGCTCGAGGAGCGGCGCTCCCGCCACACCGCGCTCTTCCAGGTGATCTCCGACAACGACCTCAATTGGTGGGGCGAGCATTTCCTCGCGGCGCTGACGAACGACGGATCGTCCACACCCTGGCACGAACAGCTCGGCCTCACGCCGCCGCTGTTCACCGGCTTGGCCTGATCACCC
>Ga0075365_10001783_pt1 | contig 10040 bp, 8 predicted proteins | sample EndMetdeltDD1765_FD_71387 | JGI IMG/M metagenome (GOLD analysis project Ga0075365, IMG submission 71387) | Populus endosphere microbial communities from Tennessee, USA - Endosphere MetaG P. deltoides DD176-5 | ecosystem: Host-associated > Plants > Roots > Endosphere | place: USA: Tennessee... | reverse complement strand
CTCGGCGCATGCGCCGAGTGGCTGTGGTCCGGGTATCCGATGCGCCTCCCGACCTTGAAGATCGCCATGAGCGAGGGCGGCGTCGGCTGGGTGGCGATGCTGCTCGACCGGCTCGACAACATCGTCGACCGCTCGGGCTACGGCCTCGGCTGGGACGACCGACCATCCGACGTGCTCCGCCGCAACTTCTGGTTCTGCACGATCGACGACCCGTCCACGATCGACACCCGGCACCGGATCGGTGTCGAGAACATCATGGTCGAGGTCGACTATCCGCACGGCGATTCGACGTGGCCGAACACCCAGCAGGTGATCCGCGACGCGTGGGGGCACATCCCTGCCGAGGAGCTGCGGATGATGTGCTGCGAGAACGCGAGCGCCCTCTATCGCCACCCGTTGCCTGCCACGGTCTTGCCGGCAACACGTTGAGCACGCTCGCGCGGCGTGTCACGACCGTGTCACGCCTGATCTGTTGACTGGTCTCACCCGGTCAGGTCGAGGTGGGCTCTTCCGCTCGGGCCCACCTCGGCCACGTAGCCTTGGCGGATGATCAGGGTCTTGATCGTCGACGACGAACCGCAGATCAGGCGGGCGCTGAGCCTCAACCTCGGCGCGAGAGGATATGAGGTCTATGAGGCAGCGAGCGGCGAGCTGGCCCTCGCCGCGACTGCCGACCGGCACCCCGACATCGTACTGCTCGACCTCGGCCTGCCGGGCATGGACGGGGTGATGGTGCTCGAAGCGTTGCGGGGTTGGACCAAGGTGCCCGTCATCGTGCTCACTGTGCGCGACGACGAACGGTCGAAGGTGCAGGTGCTCGAAGCGGGGGCCGACGACTACGTCACCAAGCCCTTCGGGATGGCCGAGCTCGTCGCCCGCATCCGCGCCGTGCTGCGCCGCAACCCCGAGTCGCCCGACGACCCGGCCGAGGTCGCCACCGCCGACTTCCGCCTCGACCTGGCCGGCCACCGGGCGTTCGTCGGCGCCGACTCCGACGAGGTGCGCCTGACGCCGCTCGAGTGGGGCATCGTCGCCCACCTCGTGCGCAACCCGCACCGGCTCGTCACGTACCGGCAACTGCTCACCGCGGTCTGGGGACCGACGTACGACCCCGATCCGAACCTGCTCCGCGTGCACATGGGCCACATCCGCCGCAAGCTGGAGCCAGATCCCTCGATCCCGAAGTACTTCGTCACCGACTCCGGCGTCGGATACAGGTTCCAACCGCCGACCTGACGCGCGGACCCAGGCGATTGACGGCCCGCGACCTTCACGAACTCTTCACGGCGCCGGCCGAGGCCACGCCGCCCGGCCCACCGTAAGGTGACGGTGATGACACGTCGAGACGACGCCAAGCGAGCACGGTCCGACCGTGACGACATCGACCACGAACGGCTGCGGCGCCGGTTTCAGGCGATCAGCCCGCTGTCGATCGCGGACATGCCGTGCCGGAAGCATGCGCAAGTGGCCGGCGAGGTCAAGCGACTCCGCACCGCGCCACGCAACGGCGTTCCCGCGCTCGAGGTCGTCCTCAGCGACGGCACCGGCGACGCGATCGCGATCTTCACCGGCCGGCGGGCAATACCGGGCATCGAAAGCGGTCGGTCGATGATGATCGAAGGCGTCGCCCGCGACGAGCGCGGCCGCCGAGTCCTGCTCAACCCGGCCTACACGTTGCTCGCGTAACAAGGCATTCGCATAGCGAGTAGCGACGGAGGCGGCGAAGCCCCGACGAGCGGGCTATCCGCGAGCAGGCGCCAAAGGTCGCCCGCGACCGGAGGCGTCAGGCGAGGTGTTCGGCTATCCTCCGCCGATCAGGACCTTCTTCACCTCGTCGTCGATGTCGCCGGCGAGGAGGACGATGACCTCGTCACCGGCACGCAGGACGGTGTCGCCGTGTGGGACGACGACCCGGTCGCGGCGCAGGATCGCGACGACGGTGGCTTCGCGTGGGAAGCCCAGGGCCACGATCTCCCGGTCGACGGCGGGCGACGTCTCGGCGAGGGTCACCTCGACCAGCTTGGCCTTGCCGCGTTCGAAGGAGAGCAGCCGCACCAGTGACCCGACGTCGACCGCCTCCTGGACGAGGCCGGTGATCAGATGCGGTGTCGACACGGAGACGTCGACGCCCCACATCTCGTTGAACATCCATTCGTTGTTCGGGTTGTTGACGCGGGCCACGACCCGGGGAACGCCGAACTCCTGCTTCGCCAGCAGCGACACGACCAGGTTGTCCTCGTCGTCGCCGGTGACTGCGGCGATCACGTCGCAGTTCTCGACGCCCGAGCGCACGAGCACGCCGAGCTCGCACCCGTCGCCTTGCTCCCACCTGACGCCGGAAACCTCGGCGCGGCCGTAGCGCGACACCACCGTTGGGCTGCTGTCGAGGACGACGACCTCGTGCCCGGTCGAGCCGAGCTGGGCAGCGATGAATCGACCAACGCTTCCGCCACCGACGATGAGCGCCTTCATGAGTTCACCTTCCCGTTCGGCGAAGCGACCGCGAGGTAGGCAACGTCGCCGACCTGGGCGACGAGCCCGGGCGTCGCCAGGCTGGTCGAACCGAAGCGGGTGACGGCGACGAGTCGCGACCCCTCGGCCTCTTCGATGTCGCGATAGTTGCGCCCGGCCAGCGACGAGTCGACGACCCGCTCGACCAGCGACACCGAAGCCGTCGGGTCGGTCCATTCGATCGCACCCGTATCCGGCAACAGTCGGCGCAGGACCTGGGTGGTGGTCCACGACACGGTGGCCACGGTGGAGATGCCGAGCCGCTGGTAGATCGCCGCCCGCCGCGGGTCGTAGATGCGGGCCACGACCCGCTCGATGTTGAAGGTCTCCCGGGCGACCCGGGCGACGAGGATGTTCGAGTTGTCGCCGCTGGTGACCGCGGCGACGGCATCGGCGTGCTCGATGCCTGCCGTGATCAGGATCTCGCGATCGAAGCCGATGCCGACGATGGACTGGCCGGCGAAGTCGGCGCCGAGCCTGGAGAACGCCTCGGCCCGGCGGTCGATGATGGCAACGGTGTGACCCTCGCTGAGAAGGTCGTTGGCGAGGGACGAACCGACGCGTCCGCACCCGACGATGACGACGTGCATGGGCATGGCTCGTCAGCGTATGCGTCGAATCTCAAACCACCTTCACGCCGCGCCGTGAAGATGTCGTGAAGGTGATTGTGTCTCGCGTACCTGGCCATGAGGCTGCATTCCCGCATGCCTTCTTCCATCAAGCGCTTCCTCATCGGCCAGCCGCTGGCGTCGGCCGAGGAACAGCATCAGCGGCTCTCCAAGACCGTCGCCCTCCCGGTCTTCGCGAGTGATGCGATCTCGTCCACCGCCTATGCGACCGAGGAGATCCTGCGAGTCTTCGTGGTGATCGCCGGTGCGGGCGTCGCGGCCTACGCCAAGCTCGTGCCGATCTCGATCATGGTCCTGATCCTGCTCGCGATCGTGGCGATGAGCTACCGGCAGACGATCTTTGCCTACCCGAGCGGTGGCGGATCGTACGTCGTCAGCCGCGAGAACCTCGGCGAGATGCCCTCGCTCGTCGCGGGCGCGTCGCTGCTGACGGACTACATCCTCACCGTCGCGGTGTCCGTTGCCGGTGGTGTTGCCGCGATCATCTCCGCGTTCTCCGGATTGCAGCCATATCGCGTCGAGTTGTGCGTGGGTTTCATCCTCTTGATGACGATCGCCAACCTGCGCGGCCTGAAAGAGTCCGGGGCCGTCTTCGCGCCGCCGACGTACATCTACGTCGCGTCGTTGATCGTGATGTTGGCCACCGGCCTGTACCGCGTCTTCGTTCAGCACATGGGCCCGATCAAGCACACCGGCGAGTCGGCCACGCTGTTGCAGGGCCAAGGGGCGATCACCGTGCTGATCTTCCTCAAGGCGTTCGCGTCGGGCGCCGTCGCGCTGACAGGCGTCGAGGCCGTCTCGAACGGCGTGCCGGCGTTCAAGAAGCCGGAATCGCGGAACGCGTCGAAGACGCTCAACTGGATGGCGGTGATCCTGGGGACGTGCTTCTTCGGTCTCGCCGTCGTCGCCCAGCACCTCAAGCCCGTCCCGAGCGAGCACTCGACGGTCCTCGCGCAGCTCACCGAGCACATCTACGGCGGTCGCAACATCCTCTTCTTCGTGATGCAGTTCGCGACCTTCGCGATCCTGATCCTCGCCGCCAACACGGCGTACGCCGACTATCCGCGACTGTCGTCGATCATCGCCAAGGACGGATACCTGCCCCGGCAGTTCGCCAGCCGCGGTGACCGACTGGTGTTCTCCAACGGCATCGTGTTCCTCGCTGTCATGGCGATCCTGCTGGTCGTGGTCTTCGGCGGCAAGATCGACGCGCTGATCCCGCTGTACGCGGTGGGCGTGTTCACCGGGTTCACGCTCAGCCAGACGGGCATGTGCGTGCACCACGTGAAGGAGAAAGAACCGCGCTGGCGGGTGAACCTGACGATCAACGCGCTCGGCGCGGTGACCACCGCTGCCGTCGCGCTCATCGTCGTGTCGACCAAGTTCACCGACGGCGCCTACGTCAGCGTGATCGTCATCATCTTGCTCGTGATCGCGTTCCGGGCCATCAAGGGTCACTACAAGCACGTCGCCGAGGCGGTGACCGTCGAGGCCGGCTACCGAGTTCAGCGCAAGCAGCACCTCGTCGTGGTGCTGGTCGGCACGGTCAACAAGGGTGTCCTTCACGCCGTGCAGTACGCGCGCAGCCTCGCGCCCGACCGCCTGATCGCGGTGTCGGTTGTGGCGGACCCGGAGGAAGAGCGGCTGCTCCGCGAGCAGTGGGACCGCTTCGAGGTGCCCGTTGAGCTGCACACGATCCACTCGCCGTACCGCACCCTGACCGGGCCGATCCTCGACTACATCGACGAGCTCGACGAAGAGTCGCCCGATGAGCTGATCACCGTCGTCATCCCCGAGTTCGTCACCAAGGTCAGCAGCCAGTGGTTGCACAACCAGTCGGCCCTGGCGATCAAAGCCAAGCTCCTCTACCGCCCCAACACAGTCGTCACGTCGGTCCCGGTCATCGTCGAATAGCGGTCGGCTGCGCCGAGCTGCGCGGCGGACGGACCCGCCAGGAGACGCCGGCGCCTCGCGCAAACTGCATCCACGGATCGAGTCACCCGGATCCCGTCCTTGCGGTAGACGATGTCGACATCGCTGATCAAACGACACTGGGTGACCACCACACCCGGCATCGACGGTGTCCGCCCATGCGGAACCAGGCGGCGGTCATCAACTGCATCGGCCCCAGCGGCCGATGCGTGCTGCGCAGAATCCCCGGCATGATGATCTCGAAATCATCCGACTCGCCCAACCGGTATGCATCCCGGCGTTTGCACCCGAACCCGACCAGAGTCGCGATCGGCACGATCCCCGAATACTTGTGCAACCACCGCTGTAACTGCGGCGCCCATGACTCCGCCATGGCGACCTCCTCAACATCGACATTGATTCGACGGGGAAAGTCACCACCGACCATACCGGCCCCACTCACGCACTCAACATCCAGCCACCCGCTCAGGTCCGCGAGCAGGAAGGGCCCTCAGGGCACGCCGGCGCCAATCGAGGTGTTCAAGACCTTGGACAGCGGACGTCTGGCCGGATCCAGCGGACGACTGGCCGGATCCGGACACGCGCCGGTTGATGTCCGAATCCGGCCAGCATCACCCGTCGGACGCGCCTAGAACTGTCACATGACGACGTACTCCGCGGTGCGCACGACCGGCATCTACTGCCGACCGGGCTGCGGCGCCCGGCCGCGAGCCGACAACGTCACCACGTTCGAGCTGGCCGCGGCGGCCGAGGCCGCCGGTTACAGGGCCTGCCTCAAATGCCGGCCGTACCGCGTCGCCGGGCCGGTGAGCGCGGGTGCGCCGGAACTGGTGTGCCGCGCCGTGCAGCTGATCATCGCCGGAGCGCTCGACGAGAGCACCGAGTCGGTGCTCGGGCAACGGTTGGGCGTGTCACCGAGGCATCTGCGCCGGCTGTTCAACGACCATCTCGGCGTGACCCCAACCCAGCTCGCACACTCCCGCCGGGCCCACTTCGCGCGCCGGCTGCTCGACGACTCCGACCTCTCCATCGCCCAGGTCGCGTTTGCGTCCGGGTTCGGCAGCATCCGCCATTTCAACCGGGCGATGAGCGACGTCTTCCGCTCGTCACCGCGCGCGCTGCGTGAGCGTCGACGTCGCACCGACCGTCTTGTGGCGGACGGTGGCCTGACGCTCCGGATGCCGTTCAACCCACCGTTCAACTGGGACGCGACCCTGCGCCATCTCGCCCGGCGGGCAGTTCCGGGCGTCGAGTCGGTGGTCCACGGCACCTATCGGCGCACGATCACGGTGGACGGCGCCCCGGGTGTGCTCGAGGTCGAGTCCGGTGGCGTCGATCACCTCCTGCTGCGCGCCCACCTCCCCTACTGGGAGGGCCTCATCCACATCGTCGAACGGGCCGCGCACATGCTCGGTGTCGACACCGACGTCGATGCCGGTGAACAGCAACTCGCGCGCGATCCGATGCTCGCTGCGATCGTGCGGCAGCAGACGGGACTCCGCGTGCCCGGTGCATGGGCGCCGTTCGAGATCGGCGTGCAGGCGATCATCGACCAGACGCTCGATCCCGAGTCGAGCCGCAAGGCGCTCGAGGCCATCGTCCGCGCCCACGGCACCGACGTACCGGGATTGGAGAACGGGCTGACGCACACCTTCCCGTCTCCCGAGACGCTGGCCGGCGCGACCTTGGCGACCCGCCAGCTGTCGCGATCCACGGCGAGAGCCGTTGGCGAGTTTGCGGCGGCGGTCGCGACCAAAGCCGTCCAACTCGATGGCACCGCCGGCTTCGAGCAATTGGCTGCATCGATCGTCGCCGTGCGCGGCGTGGACGTGAACACCGCCTACCAGATCGCTCTCCACCTCGGTCATCACGACGCGTTTCCCGGCACGGACCGGCGGGTGCAGCGTGCGATCGAAGCGCTCGGATCGTCCGCGGAATCGGCCGCCGACCTCAGCGAACGATGGCGGCCATGGTGCGCCCTCGCCGCGACGCATCTGATCGCCCACACCGAAGCGATCGAGTCGAAGACGCTGCGGAACTAGCCGGCGCCCAGCGTCCACGTTCGATGGTACGGTCCGGTCATGGCCCGCGGCGGTCGCCCCGTGCGACGGCGCATGGGCGCGGTCCTCGACGTCGTTCGCAACCGCGACCTGTTGCTGCTGCAGCTCGGTTGGGGTGCGTTCTTTCTCGTCGACTGGACATCCCTTGTCGCCCTGTCGGTGTGGGCATTTCGCCTCGACGGCGCCGATGCGGTTGCCCTGGTCGGGCTGGCCCGCCTGCTCCCCGGCGCCGTCGCACTGCCGTTCGGTGCCTGGGCCGCTGATCGCTTCTCCCGCCGCAACGTGGTCGTCGCCGTGTACTCGGCACTCACGGCCGTCTTCGCCGGCCTCGCGATCGCCGTGCGAATGAACGCTCCTGCGCCGGCAATCTACGCGCTGATCGGAATCGGCGGGATCGCTGCGGCGCCGTATCGGCCGGCACAGCTCGCCCTCGTGCCGCTGCTCGCGCGTTCGTCGCGCGAACTGGTCGCCGCGAACGTGACCGCCGGAACACTTGAAGGACTGGCCACCTTCGTCGGTCCGGCACTCGCCGGCCTACTGCTGCTGTCGGCCGATCCGTGGCTGGTGCTCGCGGTGTCGTTCGTGTCGGCCGCGGGTGGACTTGCGGCGATGTCGCGGATCACCGTGACGGTCGATCCGTCGAAGGCCGTCGTGGGTGAGCGCGACCGAACTGTCGCGGCGCTGCTCGGCGGACTGATCCAGCTCCGCCAGAACCCCGACATCGCCCTGATCGTCGCCGGATTCGTGCTCCAGATCCTGGTCCGCGGGTTCCTCACCGTGCTGCTGGTGTCGATCTCGTTCGATCTGTTGCACCTCGCCAACAGCGGCGTCGGATGGCTGTCAGCGGCGATGGGCGTCGGCGGCGTCGTCGGATCGATGTGGGCGACGACGTTGACGGGCCGGCGGACGCTGGGGCGGCCGTTCGCGTTCGCGCTCGTGCTCTGGGGCCTGCCGATCGTCGTCATCGGGCTGCCGCCGAACAGGTTCGTCGCGATGGGAGTGCTCGCCGTCATCGGCTTCGGCAACTCCTTGCTCGACGTCAGTGGCTTCACGTTGCTCCAACGGTTGGGCAACGACCGCGCCCTCGGACGGGTCTTCGGCGTGCTGTACACGTTCGGCATCGCCGCGGCAGGGGTGGGATCGCTGATGGTGCCGGTGGTCGTCTCGGCAGTCGGGTTACGACCGGTGCTGATCATCGTCGGCTCGATCCTGCCGCTGTTCGCGCTCGGCTCGCTGCGGCGCATCGACCACATCGACGCCCACAGCCAGCCGCCGTCGGAGCTGCTGCGAGTCATCACGGATATCCCGTTGTTCGCGCCGCTGCCGGCGACCATGCTCGAAAAGCTCGCCCGTCGTGCGGAGACGATCACGGTTGCGTTGGGAACGACGATCGTTGCCGAGGGCGAGACAGGTGACCGCTTCTACGCCATGGTCGACGGAGAAGCGCTCGTCTCGCAGGACGGCGCACCGCGCCGCACGTTGCACACCGGCGACCACTTCGGAGAGGTCGCTCTCCTGAACGAGGGCCGGCGAACGGCCACGATCACCGCGATCACGCCAGGGCGAATATTGACGCTCTCGCGTCAGGACTTCCTGGAATCGGTCTCGGGCAGCGAGCACGCCTTCTCCGTCGCGTCGCAGCACGTGGCGAAGTTGCTCGAGGGCGACGATTTCCACCGCCGACGGCTGAGCGAGTGACCACAAAGTAGGGTCGGCTTCGTCCCAGTCTCCACCGTGAGGAATCGCCCCCGTGCCGTCATGGGTCCTAGCCATCGATTTCGGAACGAGCTACACCGTCGCCGCGGCGAGGGTGGAAGGGCGCGCTCCCGAGATCGTCGAGATCGCCGGCGAACGGCGGATGCCCTCGGTGGTCATGGTCGAGGCGGGAGGCGAGATCTTCGTCGGCCGCGCCGCCGAAGACCTCTCCGTCACCAATCCGGGCAGCACGCTGCGGGCGCTCAAGAACCGGCTCGGTGACCAGATCCCCGCGATCCTCGGCGGGCGCCCGCACCAAGTGGTGACGCTCGTGGCCGCGCTGCTGCGCGAGGTCTTCGAGGAGGTGCTGGTGCAGATGGGCGAGGCGCCCGCGGCGGTGCACCTCACCCATCCGGCTGCGTGGAACCAGCCGCGGGTCAACCGTCTGATCGAGGCCGCCGCCAAAGCCGGGTTGCCCAAGCCGTTGCTCGTCCCCGAACCCGTCGCCGCCGCACTGTCATACGCGGCCGACGTCGGGCTCGCGCCGGGACAACCGATCGTGATCTACGACCTCGGAGGCGGCACCTTCGACGCGGCAGTCGTCACCGCGCACGCGACGGGCTTCACGGTCATCGGACGCCCGACCGGCGATCAACACATCGGCGGTGAGCTGTTCGACGAGTTGCTGGTGAACCACATCGGGGAGACACTCGCGCCGGAGGTGTGGGAGTCGATCCAGGTCGGCGACGATCCGCTGTGGCGTCAGGTCGGCGCGGCGTTGCGCAACGAGGCCCGCAAGGCGAAAGAAGCGCTCTCCGCCCATCCGTACGCGAACGTGTTGATCCCGCTCCCCGCCGGTCTGCAACAGGTACGCATCACCCGCGACGAGTTCACGTCGATGGTGCGGCCGTATGTGGCCGAGACGATCGCGACCCTGACCCGATGCGTGGACGAAGCGGGTCTGGCTCCGGAACAGCTGGCCGGCGTCTCGCTCGTTGGAGGCTCGAGTCGATCGCCGATCGTCGAGGCGATGGTTCGGGAGGCGTTCCCGATGGTGCCGATCAGCCGCCGCGGCGACCCGAAAGCCACCGTCGCCGCTGGAGCGACGCTGGCCGAAGCGCCCAGTGATTCAGCGCCCGGCCTGTGGCGCAGTCCCGCGACTCAGGAGGCCTCTCCGGGAACCGCGCCGCAGCGGGTTCGCCTCGCCCCACCC
>Ga0075365_10001781_pt1 | contig 10043 bp, 9 predicted proteins | sample EndMetdeltDD1765_FD_71387 | JGI IMG/M metagenome (GOLD analysis project Ga0075365, IMG submission 71387) | Populus endosphere microbial communities from Tennessee, USA - Endosphere MetaG P. deltoides DD176-5 | ecosystem: Host-associated > Plants > Roots > Endosphere | place: USA: Tennessee... | reverse complement strand
CCGCGCAGAATGAACGGCATCACCGTCGTCGGCAGGTCAGCTGACCGGGCCAGACCTGAAATCGCGGCAGTGCCACCGTAATTCAACGTGCTCAACGCGTAAGCGAGGGTGTCGCCGCCGACGCTGTCGACAACGCCCGCCCATTGCGACTTGCCCAGCGCCCGGACCTTCTCCCCTTCGGCGGGCAACCGACCGATCACCTGTGTCGCGCCGAGTTGCAACAGCCAGTCATGCGCGTCGGCCTTACCGCTCGACGCGACGACCTCGTATCCGAGTCCCGCCAGCAGATCGACACTGACGCTGCCGACGCCGCCCGTCGCACCGGTGACCAGAATCGGACCGTCGGTCGGCTGCACTCCCGCCGCGCGAATTGCGTTGACGCTCATGGCAGCAGTGAATCCGGCGGTACCGATCGCCGCGGCCTCGGCGGTCGTCAGCTCGTCGAGCTTCACCACGTAGTCGGCGGGGTAACGCGCGGTGTCGGCGTAGCCACCGTGGCGGCCGGTGCCGATGTCGTATCCGTGGGCGACGACGCGATCGCCGACGGCGAAGTCGGCCGACGAGCTCGACGTGACCGTGCCCGCGACGTCGATGCCGGGGATCAGCGGGTACTCCCGCGCCACTCCCCCCTTGGGTGTGATGGCCAGGGCGTCCTTGTAGTTGATCCCCGAATACTCGACGGCGATCTGCACGTCGCCGTCCGGCAGGAAGGACGCGTCGACGACCTCGTGCTGCAGCGTGATGGATCCCTCGGCGTCCTGGTGTGCGACCAACGCATTGATTTCAGACATGGAACTCATTCTCACCTGGGCCCACACCGAAGGTAGGGGAAAGCAAAAGTCCCCGATCACCCGGGCAAGCCGAGTGTCGGGGACCTTGCGATCGTCGTTAGGAGCCCAGGTGCGAGATCAGGTCGGGCTTCATCTCCTGAAGCTGCTGACCCCAGTACTCCCAGCTGTGGGTGCCGTACGGCGGGAAGTTGAACACGGCATTGTTGCCGCCCGCGGCGATGTAGTTGTCGCGGAACGTCTCGTTGGTCCGGATGGTCAGACCCTCGAGGAACTCAGCAGGCATGTTCGCGCCGCCCAGCTCGTTGGGCTTGCCGTTTCCGCAGTAGACCCACAGGCGGGTGTTGTTGGCCACCAGCGCGGGGATCTGCACCATCGGGTCGTTGCGCTTCCACGCGCTGTTCGGGTCCTCGGTCGGGCCCCACATGTCGTTGGCCTTGAAGCCGCCCGCGTCGCCCATCGAGATGTTGATCAGGAACGGCCAGCTGCCCTCGGAGGGGTTGAGGAACGCAGACAGCGCCCCGGCATAGATGAACTGCTGGGGGTGATAGACCGAGAGGATCATCGCCGAGTTGCCGGACATCGAGAGACCGACGGCCGCGTTACCCGTGGTGGACACGCCTCGTTCGGAGGCCAGCCAGTTGGGCAGCTCACTCGTCAGGAACGTCTCCCACTTGTAGGTCTGGCAGCCGTTCTTGCCGCAGGCCGGTGCGTACCAGTCGCTGTAGAAGCTGGACTGGCCACCGACCGGCATGATCAGCGACAGCGGGCTGTCGAAATACCACTCGAACGCCTGCGTCTCCAGATCCCAGCCGTTGAAGTCGTCGCGGGCACGCAGACCGTCGAGCAGGTAGACGGCCTTCGATCCGGTGCCCTTCTGGAACTGCACCTTGATATCGCGGCCCATCGACGGCGAGGGGACCATGAGGTACTCCACCGGCAGGCCGGGGCGGGAGAACGCCTCGGCGGTCGGTGACTGCCCTGTGAGGCCTACTACGCCCGGCAACAGGGCTGCCGCCACGGCAGCCATAGCGAGCCGGCGCGCCCAGGGACGTCGAATCTTGTCAATGAAGCTCATACTGCAAACCCATCCATCTTCCGGTTTCCGCTTTTCCCACGATCGAGCGATCGCCATCGACAGCGCAGCAGTTCACTGCGCTGTCGTGCCCGCTCGACTGAGCCCGGTGGCCATTGAGCGGACCGAGAAAATTTCAGTTGTCGCGTGTGCAGTAAAACATGTGACCAGCGCGGGGAGGAAGTCCGACCGGCGGCGTCGGCGAGATTCCTGTGAACACATCGGCTGGTGTCGATGTCCGCCTGACCGGCACCTGGCGTCGTAGGCTTCGTGGCATGGCAAAGGCCCGCGCCACCCGCCTGGCCGTGGATGACTGGATCCAGGCGGGCTACGCAGTCCTTGCCGAAGAAGGGATCAAGTCGCTCAAGGTCGATCGGTTGTGCAGCCGTCTCGGGGTGACCAAAGGTAGCTTTTACTGGCATTTTGCCGATATCGCGAGCTATCGCATCGCGCTGGTCGACGCGTGGGGCGCCTCCCGGGACGAGGAACGGCGCCACTTCGGCATGTCCACGGACGTCCCGCCGCGACAGCGGCTCTCGCAAATGATGACGACGCTGGTTGACGCGCAACACTGGACGTTGGAGCGCGCGATGCGGGAATGGGCCCGCACCGATGAGGCCGTCGCCGCCAGTGTGCGCGCCGCGGACCGGCGCGTGCTGGTCGCCGTGCGCCAGGCATTTCTGGACTACGGGTTCGACACCGAAGAGGCTGACCTGCGGGCGACCGCCACTTTTGCGGTCGGGATCGGCTTCCTGCATCTGTCCGGGGCGAAGCCCAGCGCCCGGGGCGCCGCCCGGCGGGAGCGCTTCCTCGACATCATGCTGACGCCCTGACTGGGAGATTCCCCCCGGTTTCCGGCGTCTCAGCTCGATACTCGCGGCGGAGCTTCCGTACTAAATAGTATGGTAGCGTCGCCCACGTGACCGCGGTTTCGGCCACCCCGGCCATCACCTCCGAGTTCGTCGCCCGGCTAGCCGATCGCGCGCAGGAAGCCGAGCGCCTTCGCCGTTTACCCGCCGAGACCGTCGCCGACCTCACCGCCTCGGGCTTCACCGAACTGCTCGTCCCCGCGCGTTTCGGCGGCCACCAGGCCGAGTGGCCGGCCATCCTCGATCCAGTTCGGCGGATGGCGCACGGCTGCGCGTCGAGCGCTTGGACGCTGGGCTTCTACGCGCTGCACAACTGGATGCTTGCTCTGTTTGACGAGCGCGCTCAGGAGGAGGCGTTCGCCACGCGTCCGTTCCTCGCGCCCGCGCCCCTGGCGCCGACGGGCCGAGGGGTCCCGTCCGACGACGGCATCCGGCTGACCGGCCGGTGGTCGTGGGCGACGGGCGCGATGGACGGCAACTGGATCATGGTCGGCGCCATCTGCGGCCCCGAGGACGATCCGGCCGCCATCTATCCCGCGTTGGCCCTGCTCCCCATCGAAGACGTCCGCATCGAGGACGTCTGGCACACCGACGGCATGCGGGCCACCGGATCCAACGATGTCGTCATCACCGATGCGTACGTCCCGCAGCACCGGCTCGTCCGCGTCGCCGACATCTATTCCGGGACGGCGCCCGGCGCCGGGCTGCACGACGCCGACACCTACCGGTGGCCCATGGTGCCCGCACTGTCGCTGTTGGCGGCCATGCCCGCGCTGGGCAGCGCCGAACGCGTCGCGGAGATCTACGCCGAGCGCCTCGGTGAGCGCATCCTCGCGTACGAGGGCGTCGCACAAAAGGACAAACCACTCGCACAGGCACGGCTGGGCGAGGCGCGGGTCCGGATCCGGGCGCTGCGCGGGCTGCTCGCCGACACCGTCGGAGATATCGAAACCGTCGTCGCCTCCGGTGATCCCGTCCCACGGCCGGTGCGCGCCGAGGCCCGTCTCGCGGCCGCGCACATCGTGCACGAATCGCGGTCGGTGATCGGCAATCTGCTCGAGGCCTCCGGCGCGAGCGTGCACTTCGCCGACAACCCGCTGCAGCGCATCAAGCGCGATGTCGATGTACTTGCCGGTCATGTGGTGTTCGACTACGACACCAGTCGCGAGCTCGCCGGAGCGCTCACACTGGGCATGAAGGTCTCGCGCACCGCGATGGTCTAAACGAAGGGAATCCGATGGCCGAAGTACGTGACCGGATCACCACCGTCTTTCAAAAGAACGTCGCCAATCCCCTCATGCGGCTGATGCCGTTTCAGACTCTGCTGGAGACGACGGGCCGCAAGTCCGGCGAGCCTCGCAGAACGCCGTTGGACGGTAGCCGGGTCGGTGACCAGTTCTGGTTCGTATCGGAGTTCGGCGACAAGTCGCAATACGTCAAGAACATCCAGGCCGATCCGCGGGTGCGGGTCCGGCTCAAGGGCAAGTGGCACAGCGGGACGGCCCACCTCGTGCCCGAAGACGATCCGCACGAGCGACTGCGCTCGCTGCCGAAGTTCAACAGCTTCGGCGTGCGCACCTTCGGCACGAACCTGCTGACGATCAGGGTCGACTTCAAAAGTTGATCCAAGGGTTGACCCCGCCTCGAAAGTAAAACTAACATCAGTTTTAGTTTGGATCGCCCATCGTCGATGGAGACATCATGGAATCCTTTGTTCACCTGCGAAAAGGCCGCACCCCCCGGCGTCTGCACGCCGACCTGGATGGTCTGAAAGACGACGAACTCGGGCGCGGTGGCTTCACTGGGCGCACGGCAAACATGTACCGGCGCAACGACCCGACTGCCTACCGTTCCGTCGGCCCGCTGCGGCCCATCGACGTGCTGTCCTCGGAGCTCAAACCCAGCGATGCCAGCGACGCCGCGGGTGGTCCGCTACTGATGTTCAGCAATGCCGACTGCCTCGTCCTGCTGTCGCGGCGCTCGGAGCCGATGCCGTTCTTCGTCCGCTACGTCGACGGCGATCTGCTCAGCTTCGTGCACAAGGGCTCGGGTCTGCTGGAGACGGAGTTCGGGCCGCTGCGCTACCGCGAGGGCGACTGGGTGTACATCCCCAAGGCGTGCACCTTCCGCCAGGTGCCCGACAGCGAAGACGGAGCAACCACGCTGCTGATGATCCAGGCCACCGACGAATTCCGGGTGCCTGCACCGGGATACCTGGGACGGCACTTCCCGTTCGACCCGTCGCAGGCCGTGATCCCGGAGGCGTCGCCGATCGACACCGGCGACGGGCCGCACAACAACGGCGAGTACGAGGTCCGGCTGATCCACTCCCCAATAAATGGAGTTGGGACGACTTCTCTGTTCTACCAACATCATCCGCTCGATGTAGAGGGTTGGCGCGGTGACAATTTCGCGTTCACCTTCAACATCGAGGACTACAACGTCGTGACGTCGAACAGCGTGCATCTGCCGCCCACGGTGCACCTGTTCATGGAAGCCACTGGTGTCTACGTCATGAACTTCCTGCCCAAGCCCGCCGAGGGTGTGCCCGGCACCGAGCGCACGCCGTGGTACCACCGCAACGTCGACTTCGACGAGATCGCGTTCTTCCACGGCGGATCGCTGTACGGCATCCCCATGCCGCCCGGCCTGGTATCCCATGCGCCGCAAGGGGTTCACCACGGCGCGCCGGAGAAGGCCCGTGAGCGAGCCCGCCGCAAGTTCGACGACTACGACAAGGTCGACTGGTCGGTGATCGCCGTCGACACGCGACGCAGGCTCATCCCGTCCGAAGAAGTCCTCGCCAACGATCTGGGGCAGCACTAGATGACCACCGCCGTGAAGCACGAGTACGACCGAGTCCCGTACCTGGTTGCCTACGCCAACAATTCGGGTGTGCGCGACGTCTACGGTGGCGTCGCCGAGCTCGTGGTGCTCGAAAGCCACCTGCTGCGACCGAAGGACAGGCCGTCCGACACCGTTCTGGTGTTCATGCATCCCATCGGCGGCGGGGCCTACCTGCCGATGATGAACGCGCTCGCCCGCGCGGGACATCACGTCATCTACTGCAACAGCCGATTCCGCGGCACCGACTCCGCGCTGCTGATGGAGAAGGTGGTCGAGGACCTCGGCGAATGCATCAAGGACGCCAAGAACCGGCTGGGCTACTCGAAGGTGGTGCTTGCCGGGTGGAGTGGCGGCGGCTCGCTGTCGGTCTTCTACCAGCAGCAGGCGCAGAACCCGACCGTGACATCCAGTCCTTCCGGCGACGGACCCGACCTCACCAAGCTCGGCCTCATCCCGGCCGACGGGATCATGCTGCTGGCCGCGCACATCAGCCGACACGGCACGATGACCGAATGGCTGGATGCGTCGATCCTCGACGAGTCCGACCCTTCCAAGCGCGACCCCGAGTTGGATCTGTACAACCCGGACAACCCCAACCAGCCGCCGTACACCGAGGAGTTCCTCGAGCGCTACCGCGCGGCTCAGATCGAGCGCAATCGCCGAATCACCAAGTGGGTCAAGGAAAAGCTGGCCGAGCTGAAGGCCAGCGGTCGTCCGGAAGACGAGTTCGCGTTCGTCGTACACGGCACCATGGCCGACCCGCGGTGGCTCGACCCCACCGTCGATCCGAACGAACGCACCCCCGGACAGTGTTATCTGGGCGATCCTGCTGTGGTGAACAACAGCCCCGTCGGACTCGCCCGGTTCTGCACGCTGCGCAGCTGGCTCTCGCAGTGGAGTTACGACGACGCCAACGGCGACGCGGTCAAGGCCGGCCCCGACATCGCAGTGCCCGCGCTGGTCATCGGGAATCTCGCCGACGACGCCTGCACACCGAGCCACACCCGCAGGCTCTTCGAGGCGATCGGGCATCCTGACAAGGAGATGCACGAGATCCCAGGCGCCAACCACTACTACTCCGGGCCGGACCAGCGCGGCACGCTGCGCGAGGCCGTTGACATCTGCACGGACTGGCTGCACAGGCACGAGTTCTCGAAATGAGCGTCACCGGCCCGCTCGACGGCATCCGCGTGATCGAGGTCGGCACGCTGATCTCTGGACCCTTCGCGGGCCGACTGCTCGGCGACATGGGTGCCGAGGTCATCAAAATCGAACCGCCGGGCGCGCCCGACCCGCTGCGCACCTGGGGGCAGGCCGAGCTCGACGGGCACCACTTCTTCTGGACCGTGCACGCCCGCAACAAGAAAGCCGTCACGCTGAACTTGCGCGAGGATGCCGGCCGAGAGCTGTTTTTAGACCTCGTCGAGCGCTCCGACATCATCGTGGAGAACTTCCGGCCCGGGACGCTGGAGAAGTGGAACCTCGGCTACGACGTGCTACGGAAGCGCAACAGGGGCATCATCCTGGTGCGTGTTTCCGGATACGGACAGACCGGGCCCGAAGCACACAAGGCCGGTTACGCCTCAGTCGCCGAGGCGGCCAGCGGTCTGCGGCACATGAACGGTTTCCCCGGCGGACCGCCCCCGCGACTCGCTCTGTCCCTCGGCGACAGCCTCGCCGGGATGTTCGCCGCGCAGGGTGCGATGGCCGCGCTCTATCGACGCTCGGTCACCGGTGAGGGTCAGATCGTCGACGCCGCGCTTACCGAATCCTGTTTGGCCGTGCAGGAATCCACCATCCCTGACTACGACGTCGGCGGGGTGGTCCGCGGACCCTCCGGTACCCGGTTAGAGGGCATCGCCCCGTCGAACATCTATCCGACGGCCGATGGCAGCTGGGTCGTCATCGCGGCGAATCAGGACACCGTGTTCCGCAGGCTGTGCGCCGCGATGGGACAACCCGAGCTCGCCACCGACGACCGGTTCGCCAATCACGTTGCGCGCGGCCGCAATCAGGATGAACTCGACAAGATCATCGGCGACTGGGCCGCTGCCAGACAGCCCGCCGACATCATCGCCACGCTCTCGGAGGCCGGCGTGATCAGCGGGCCCATCAACACCGTCGCCGAGGTCGTCGAAGATCCGCAACTACAGTCTCGCGGGATGATCGCCGACCACTGGGACGAACGCATCGGCCGAAACATCAAGGGCCCCGGCGTGGTACCGGTCCTCTCGGACACCCCGGGGACCATTCGCAGCGGCGGGTCGGCCCGGCCCGGCCAGCACAACGACGAGATCTACACCGGCCTGCTCGGCCGCAGCGACGCCGAGCTGGCCAAGCTGCGGGAGGAGGGCGTGCTATGAGCGCACTACCGGCACATGTCGACATTCGCGACGTCTCGCTGCGCGACGGACTGCAGATCGAGGACCCGATTCCGTTGTCGGCCAAGCTCGAACTGCTCACGGCCGTCGCCGCCACCGGGGTGCGGGAGATGGAGGCGACGGCGTTCGTCTCACCATCGAAGGTGCCCGCGCTCGCCGACGCGCCCGACCTCGCCGCCGAGCTGCACAATTTCCCCGACATCGAATTCTCCGCGCTGGTGGCCAGCCCCAACGGCGCCAAGCGCGCGATCGCCGCGGGTCTGCGGTCGATCGAGTACGTGGTGTCGGCCGCCGACGGCCACAGCCGCGCGAACGTCGGCCGTACCACCGCCGAAGCCACTGCGCAGATCCCCGAGATCGTCGCGATCGCCCACGACAGCGGTGTCAGCGTCGAGGTCATCATCGCGACCGCGTGGGACTGCCCCTTCGACGGCCCCACACCGCCCCAGCGCGTGCTGGACATCGTGACGGCGGCGCGGGACAGCGGCACCGACCGCCTCGCGATCGCCGACACCATCGGCACCACCACGCCGCGGCGCGTGACCGAGCTGGTTGAGCTCGTGCGTCCTCTCATCGGCGACATCCCGCTGGGGGCACACTTCCACAACACCCGCGGCGTCGGCCTGGCCAGCGCCTATGCCGCCGTCGAAGCCGGTATCACCCGGCTGGACGCATCGGTCGGCGGTCTCGGCGGCTGTCCGTTCGCCCCGGGCGCCAGTGGCAACATCGCGTTGGAAGACCTGGTTTACCTGTTGCGGGACAGCGGGATCGGCGTCGACGTCGACCTGCAGGCCGCCATCGCCGCCGCCCGGGTCGCACAGGATGCCGTCGGGCACGACCTACCAAGCTCGCTGCTGCGCGCCGGCGACCGAATTCTCGACACGTAGCCGTGCCCGTCGAGACGCTGTCCGCCAAGGGCCGCCAGACCAGGGAGGCCATCGAGCAGGCCGCCCGGAAACTCTTCGCCGAGCGCGGTTTTCACGGCACCACCCTGGGTGACATCACATCGGCGGCCGGAAAATCGCCTGCTTCGTTCTACCGCTACTTCGCCGACAAAGAAGATCTGCTCGCGGTCCTGGCCCAGTCCTTCCTGCACGAGGTGGTCGCACCGTCGGGGCTCAGCGTCGAACTGCCCGAATCCCCGGAGGACGACACGTTCTTCCGTGCCGTGGTCACCGGCTACTGGAACATGTTCAAGCAGAACATCGGCATCATGATCGCGGTCGCCCAGCTCGCGGCGACCCAATCGCGATTCGCCGTAGTGCAGAACGAGTTCCGCCGCTTCGGCATCGACATTGTCGCGGCCTCCGTGCGCCGCGCCCAGGAACAGGGCTACGGTGCCGAACTGGATCCCGAACACACCGCCGCGGCGATTGCGCTGCTGTTCGAGAACTTCACCACCGTCTTCGTCGGCAATTCCGGTCTCGGGCTAGAAATCGGCGACGACGAAGCGATCGCCACGCTGTCGAGGATCTGGAAGAAGACGCTGTACGGGTTCTGAGCTACTGAAGGAGTCAATGTGGATTTCAACCTCCCGGAGCATCTTCCGGGCGTGCTCGCCGAGATGGACGCGTTCATCGAGGCCGAGATCAAGCCGCTGGAACGCCAGAACATGCAGTATTTCGACCAGCGCCGGGAGTACGCCCGCACCGACTGGGAGAACGGCGGTATCCCGCGGCGGGAATGGGAGGACCTACTCGGCGAGATGCGCAAGCGCGCCGACGCGGCCGGCTGGCTGCGCTATGGCCTGCCGTCGCAGTTCGGCGGCCGCGACGGCTCCAACATCGACATGGCCGTCATCCGGGAGCACCTGGCACACAAGGGACTCGGACTGCACAATGACCTCCAGGACGAGTCGTCCATCGTCGGCAATTTCCCGCAGGTCATCATGATGGACCGGTTCGGCACCGACGCGCAGAAGGCTGAATGGATCGAGGCCATGCTGACCGGCAAACGGTCCATGGCGTTCGGGCTGACCGAACCCAACCACGGGTCGGACGCCACCTGGCTGGAGACCACCGCGGTACAGGATGGCGACGAGTGGATCATCAACGGCGCCAAGCGGTTCAACACCGGCGTACAC
>Ga0075365_10001780_pt1 | contig 10044 bp, 9 predicted proteins | sample EndMetdeltDD1765_FD_71387 | JGI IMG/M metagenome (GOLD analysis project Ga0075365, IMG submission 71387) | Populus endosphere microbial communities from Tennessee, USA - Endosphere MetaG P. deltoides DD176-5 | ecosystem: Host-associated > Plants > Roots > Endosphere | place: USA: Tennessee... | reverse complement strand
GGCACATCACGACCGCAGCAACCGTTATCAGCTGACCCGCGGTCGTGATGTGCCTGGGCGCGCCGCTGCTGGCGGCGGCGGTCGCAGGCTGGGACCGCCGCCAGCTGCTCGCCCTCACCCTGCTCTGGTACGCGGCCGGGCATGCCATTGCGGCCCTGATGCCGAGCTTCGGCGCCCTGCTGCCGGTGCGCATGCTCACGGTGGTGGCGCCTGCGATCTTCACGCCCCAGGCCGCGGCCTGCGCCGGCATGCTGGTGCCGCCGGAGCAGCGCGGGCGCGCCGTGACTTTCGTTTTTCTCGGCTGGTCGATGGCCTCGGTGCTGGGCCTTCCCCTTGGCGCGCTGATTGGCGGCCACCTGGGCTGGCGCACGGCTTTCATGGCCGTTGCGCTGCTCAGCATCGCGAGCGCGGCGTCGATCTGGCTGACGCTGCCGCGAGGCATCCGGCCCGCGGCGCTGACGGCGGCCGCCTGGTCGCGCGTGCTCCGCAGCCCGGTGCTGATGGGCATCGTCTCGGTCACCGCCCTGCAGGGTGCCGGCCAGTTCGTTCTGTTCAGCTATTTCGGCCCGCTGCTGAAGCGAAACTTCGGCGCGGATCCCACCACGCTGAGCCTGATGTGGGCCCTGTTCGGCGCCTTCGGCCTGGTTGGCAACATGCTGGTGAGCCGGTTCATCGACCGTGCGGGCGCCGGCCGCATGGTGCTCGTGACCAGTTCGTTGATTGCACTCAGCCTCTTTCTCTGGCCCTGGGCCGGCACACTCCCATGGCTGGCGGCGGTACTCGTGCCTTGGGGCCTGGGCTGCTTCGCGACCAATTCGGCACAGCAGGCGCGGCTGGTGGGCTTGGCCCCCGCTCTCGCGCCCGGCTCCGTGGCGCTCAACAGCTCGGGCATCTACATCGGCCAGGCCGTCGGTGCCGGGCTGGGCGGATGGCTGCTCGCCAGCGACGCGGTGGCTTGGATGAACTGGGTCGGTTTCGCCTTGCTGCTGCTGGCCATCGGCCTGAGCGTGGCCATCGAGCGCAGCCGCCGCGCGGCCTGAAGCGCCGCCCCGCGTAAAACCCGGCACGCCCCCGAGGCCCGTGGCTGCAAAATCGAAGGCTGCGCAACTCCGGGCCCGGCGCCTGCAGGCAGGCCCGGACCCATCAACCAGCGAAAATCTTTTTCAATGACAGTGAACTACACCCGGATCGGCGTCGTCGGCGCCGGCGCCATGGGTCGAGGCATCGCCCAGATCGCTGCCCAGGCGGGCAGCGAAGTGCTGCTGCTCGACAGTTTTGCAGGGGCGGCCGAACGCGGGCGCGAAGCCCTCGCGGCCCAATGGAACAAGTTGCACGAGAAGGGCAAGATCGACGCCGCGGCACGCGATGCCCAGATCGCCCGCGTCAAGGCGGTCGATTCGGTTGCAGCCCTGGCCCAGTGCGACCTCGTGATCGAAGCGGTGGTCGAAGACCTCGAGGTCAAGCGCTCGCTGTTCCGCGAACTCGAATCGGTGGTCGCACCCACGGCCACGCTCGCCACCAACACCTCGTCGCTGTCGGTCACGGCCATTGCGGCCGGGCTCAGGCAGCCGGAGCGCGTGGCGGGCTTTCACTTCTTCAACCCCGTGCCGCTGATGAAGGTGGTCGAGGTGGTGGCCGGCTTCAAGACCTCCACCGAAGTCTGCAAGCAGCTGGCCGGCTATGCGGTGCAGATGGGCCACAGCGCCGTGCAGGCGCAGGACACGCCGGGCTTCATCGTCAACCACGCCGGACGCGGCTACGGCACCGAGGCGCTGCGCATCGTGGGAGAAGGCGTGGCCGACTTCGCCACCGTCGACCGGATCCTCAAGGAGCAGGCCGGCTTTCGCCTGGGCCCGTTCGAGCTGCTGGACCTGACGGCGCTCGACGTGTCGCACCCGGTGATGGAGTCGATCTATCACCAGTACTACGAGGAGCCGCGCTTCCGCCCCAGCGTGATCACGGCCCAGCGCCTTGCGGCGGGCGTGCTGGGCCGCAAGACCAACGAAGGTTTCTACAGCTACAACGACGGCGTGATGCAGCAGGTTCCCGAAGCCGCACCGCCCACGCTGGCCGTGCTGCCCTCCGTCTGGGTCTCTCCCCGCGCCGCGCGCCGGGCCGAGTTGCTGCGTCTGGTCAACGCATTGGGCGCCCAGATCGACAGCGGTGCCACGGCCGCGCCCACGTCGCTCATCCTGGTGGCGCCGCTGGGCTTCGACGTGACCACGGTGGCTGCGGTCGAGCGCCTGGACGCGACGCGCACCGTCGGCATCGACATGCTGATCGACGATGCCGCCACCAAGCGCCGCGTGCTCGCCACCAACCCGGCCACGCGGCGCGACATCCGCGATGTGGCGCACGCCCTCTTCGCACGCGACGGCAAGGCCGTGAGCGTGATCCGCGACAGCGGCGGCTTCGTCACGCAGCGCGTGATCGGCAACATCGTGAACATTGCCGCCGACATGTGCCAGCAGCGCGTCTGCTCGCCGGCCGATCTCGAAACCGCGGTTCAGCTGGGGCTGGGCTACCCGCGCGGCCCGCTGGCCATGGGCAACCTGTATGGCCCCACCAACATGCTCGAGGTGCTGTTCAACCTGCAGACCGTCTACGGCGATCCGCGCTATCGCCCGAGCCCTTGGCTGCGCCGCCGCGGCGCGCTCGGCCTGAGCCTGCTGCACGAAGAAGAATAAGCAAACCCCAAGGAAAGCATCACAGCGATGACCGCCGAACTGAAGAGCACCAGCGAGGGACGCACCATGGTGCTCACCATCGCCAACCCGACCCAGCGCAATGCGCTGGGCCCCGAGATCTACGCCGCGGGCATCGAGGCGCTCAACGGCGCCGAGAGCAGCGAGGAGATCCGCAGCGTCGTCATCGTGGGCGAAGGCGCATGGTTCTGCGCCGGAGGCTCGCTGCAGCGGCTGTCCGACAACCGCCAGCGCGACCCTTCGGTGCAGGCCGAGAGCATCGAGGGCCTGCACAACTGGATCGATTCCATCCGCGCCTTCCCCAAGCCCATCATCGCGGCGGTCGAGGGAGCGGCGGCAGGCGCAGGTTTCTCGCTCGCGCTGGCCTGCGATTTCGTCGTGGCCGCACGCGATGCGGTTTTTGCGGCGTCGTACAGCAACGTCGCGCTGTCGCCCGACGGCGGCCTGAGCTGGCACCTGGGCCAGGCATTGCCGCGCCAGCTGGCGAGCGAGTGGCTGATGTGCGGCGAACGCATCGGCGCACCGCGGCTGCATGCGCTCGGGCTGGTCAACGAACTGAGCGAAAACGGCCAGGCGCTCGCCAGCGCATTGGCGCTGGCAACCAGGCTCAACGCACGTGCGCCGAACTCGCTGGCCAGCATCAAGGAGCTGCTGAGCGAGGCGCGCGGCGCCACGTTCGCGTCGCAGCTCTCGCAGGAGCGCGACCACTTCGTGCGCAACCTCCATCATCCGAATGCCGGCATCGGCATTGCCGCGTTTCTCGAGAAGAAGCCTCCGCAGTACGAGTAACGACGCTACGTCGCTCTCGTGACACCCTCCAGCATTTCAGTCGCCGACAGGACAGACCAATGGACGACCCCATTCTTACCATCGAAGAACGTGAAGCGATCAACAGTGGTCGCTGGTTTTCTTCTCTATCTCCCTCGCTGCGGCACGACATTCTCCGATGCGCTTTCGTCAAACGCTACAAGGACGGCGACCTGATCGCCGCCCGCGGCGACCCTCCCGACCACTGGATTGCCTGCGCCAAGGGCGCGGTGCGCGTCAGTTCGACGGCCGTGTCGGGCAAGCAGGTGACGCTGACCTACGTGGAGCCGGGCATCTGGTTCGGCGACGTGGCGATGTTCGACGGGGACCGGCGCACCCACGACGCCTATGCGCATGGGGACACCACGATCCTCTGCGTGGCGCGGGCCGACTTCCAGAAAATCCTGGCCACGCACGTGGAGCTGTACGAAGCGCTGATGCGTCTGCAGGCACGCCGCATCCGCACGCTCTTCGGGCTGGTGGAGGACCTCAACACCCTGCCCTTGCGCGCGCGCCTGGCCAAGCAGCTCATTCACCTGGTGCGCAGCTACGGCGTGCCCAACCTGGAAGACGGCAGCCAGATGCGCATCGGCCTGCAGCTTGCGCAGGAAGAGCTGGCGCAGCTGCTCGGCGCATCGCGCCAGCGCGTCAACCAGGAACTCAAGACCATGGAGCGCGAGGGCACCATCCGCATCGAGCCGGGCGGCCTCGTGGTCCTCGACCGCGTGGCACTGATGCGCGTCTCCGAAGCGGATATCTGACATGAGCCAGGACTTCTCCAACTTCATCGGCACCCGGGCGGTTTCGCAGCAGCACGCCTTCGACGTCGACGCGCTCGCGGCCTGGCTCGAGAAGAACCTCGACGGTTTCAAGGGTCCGCTTGGGGTCGAGATGTTCAAGGGTGGCCAGTCGAACCCGACCTACAAGCTCGTCACGCCCACGCAGAGCTACGTGATGCGCGCCAAGCCCGGGCCGGTCGCCAAGCTGCTGCCCTCGGCCCATGCGGTGGAGCGCGAATTCAAGGTCATGAGCGGCCTTGCCGGTACCGACGTGCCGGTGCCGCGCATGCACTGCCTGTGCGAAGACGAAGCCGTCATCGGCCGCGCCTTCTACGTGATGGAGTTCATGCAGGGCCGCGTGCTCTGGGACCAGTCGCTGCCCGGCATGGACAATGCCGAGCGCGCGGCCATCTACGACGAGATGAACCGCGTCATTGCGGCGCTGCACACCGTGAAGTTCGCCGAGCGCGGCCTGGCCGACTACGGCAAGCCCGGCAACTACTTCGAGCGCCAGATCGGCCGCTGGAGCAAGCAGTACAAGGCTTCGGCCGATGGTGCCGGCGAACTGTCGCAGCCGATCGAGGCCATGGAGCGCCTGATCGACTGGCTCCCCGCCCACATGCCGGCGAGCGCGCGCGACGAGAGCAAGGTCTCGATCGTCCATGGCGACTATCGCCTGGACAACGTGATGTTCCACGCCACCGAGCCGCGGATCATCGCGGTGCTCGACTGGGAGCTCTCCACGTTGGGCCATCCCCTGGCGGACTTCAGCTACCACTGCATGTCCTGGCACATGCCCCCCACCACCGGCCGCGGCATCGGCGGCGTGGATGTCGCGGCGCTGGGCATTCCCACCGAGAGCGAATACATCCGCCGCTACTGCGAGCGCACGCGCATCACCACGCCCGAGGCGCTGGCGCCCGACTGGAATTTCTACCAGGCCTACAACCTGTTCCGCATGGCCGCGATCCTGCAAGGCATTGCCAAACGGGTCGAAGCCGGTACCGCATCGAGCGAGCAAGCCGTGGCCTCTGCCCGCGGCGCGCGACCGATGGCCGAGATGGCCTGGCAGTTTGCCCAAAAGGCATAAGCCGCCCTACACCCCCACCAGGAGACAAAAGATGGACTTCGAATACTCGGCAAAAACCAAGGAACTCCAGAAGCGCGTGAGCGCATTCATGGACGCGCACATCTATCCGGCCGAAGCCGAGTATTCGGCCGAACTGGCCGCCAACACGGCCGCCGGCAAGCGCTGGACCGCGCTCAAGACGGTTGAGAAGGTGAAGGAAAAAGCCAAGGCCGAGGGCCTGTGGAACCTGTTTTTGCCGGTCGACAGCGCGGCCGCCTCGGGCTACGAAGGTGCAGGGCTCACCAACCAGGAATATGCGCCCCTGGCCGAAATCATGGGCCGTGTGCCATGGGCTTCGGAAGCCTTCAACTGCTCGGCGCCGGACACCGGCAACATGGAGACCATTGCCCGCTATGGCTCCGAAGCCATCAAGGCGCGCTGGCTCAAGCCACTGCTCGAAGGCCAGATCCGCTCGGCCTTCGCGATGACCGAGCCGGACGTCGCATCGAGCGACGCCACCAACATCTCGACCCGCATCGAACGCCAGGGCGACGAGTACGTGATCAACGGCCACAAGTGGTGGATCTCGGGTGCTGCCGACCCGCGCTGCGCCGTGTTCATCACCATGGGCAAGAGCGACCCTGACGCGCCCAGGCATTCGCAGCAGAGCATGATCATCGTGCCGGCTGACGCCAAAGGCATCCGCATCGTGCGCCCGCTCAACGTGATGGGCTACGACGATGCGCCGCACGGCCACGTCGAGATGTACTTCGAGAACGTGCGCGTGCCTGTCGACAACATGCTGCTCGGCGAAGGCCGCGGCTTCGAAATTGCCCAGGGCCGCCTCGGCCCGGGACGCATTCACCACTGCATGCGCCTCATCGGCCTGGCCGAGCGCGCGCTCGAGCTCATGTGCAGGCGCGCCTCCTCGCGCGTGGCTTTCGGCAAGACGGTTGCGTCCCAGACCGTGACGCAGGAACGCATCGCCGAAGCGCGCTGCAAGATCGACATGGCCCGTCTGCTCACGCTCAAGGCCGCATGGCTGATGGACGTGGCCGGCAACAAGGTCGCGAAGAACGAGATCGCGATGATCAAGGTGGTCGCGCCGAGCATGGCCTGCCAGGTGATCGACTGGGCCATGCAGGTGCATGGCGGCGGCGGCATGAGCGACGACTTTCCGCTGGCCTACGCCTACGCCGGTGCGCGCACGCTCCGTTTTGCGGACGGCCCGGACGAAGTGCACCGCAACGCGATTGCCAAGTGGGAGCTGGGCAAGTATTCGCCGAACAAGGCCGATGCCGAAATGCCGGTCACGCGCTTCTGATTTGTCTTGCCCCCTCTCCCTCCGGGAGAGGGTTGGGGTGAGGGCCGACGGCGCCAAAGGGCGCCTCGGCCCTTTTTGCGTTCAGAGCTTCTTATGCAGAAACACGGCGTGCCCGAACGCCGGATCGAGCTGATAGCCGATGAACCCTTCACGCTCGTAGCTGCGCAGCGCAGGCTCATTGCCGGAGAGCACTTCGAGCGTGAGCTTGCAGGCGCCACGCGCCCTCGCCTCCTGCTCCACCCGCGCGAACATGCGCTGCGCAACGCGCTGGCCGCGATGGCTGGGCAGGACGACCACGTCGTGCACGTTGACCAGCGGGCGGCAGGCAAAAGTCGAGAAGCCTTCGATGCAGTTGACGAGACCGACGGGCTGTGCGCCGTCGTACGCCAGCACACTGAAGGCTTGCGGCCGCGCGGCCAGTGCCGCGGGCAGGCCGGCGCGTACGCTGGCCTCGAGCGGCGTGCCGCCGCCGGCGGGATCGCGCGCATAGGCGTCGAGCAGATCGACCAGCGCGGCCGCATGCGCGGCATTGCGGTAATCCGCCAGGACGACTTTGATGGCCGTCAACGCGCGGGCTCGAGGGTTGCCGCAAGGCGTTTCGCGAACGCTTCGGCCTGCTTCGCGTCGCGCGCTTCGACCATCACGCGCACCAGCGGCTCGGTGCCGCTCGCACGAATCAGCACGCGGCCGCCGTCGCCGAGTTCGGCTTCGATACGCTGGGTTTCGCTTGCCAGGGCATCGTTGTTCTTCCAGTCCTGGCCCGGCGTCAGCCGGACATTGACGAGGGTCTGGGGGAACAGCGTGAGATCCGCAAGCAACTGGGCCACGGTCTTGCCGCTGCGCACGCAGGCCTGCAGCACCTGCAGCGCGCTCACGATGCCGTCCCCCGTGGTGTGGCGGTCGAGCACCAGCAGATGGCCCGAGCCCTCGCCGCCCAGCAGCCAGCCGCGCTTGTCGAGCTCTTCGAGCACGTAGCGGTCGCCCACCTTGGCGCGCACGAACTCGATACCCTGGCCGCGCAGCGCCACCTCGACGGCCTTGTTGGTCATCAGCGTGCCGACCACGCCCACGGGCTTTTCGCCGCGCGCGATGCGCTCGGCCACCATCAGATAGAGCAGCTCGTCGCCGTTGAAGAGACGCCCGCTCGCATCGACGAGCTGCAGGCGGTCGGCGTCGCCGTCGAGGGCGATGCCGTAGTCGGCCTTCTGCTCGGTCACGGCCGCCACCAGCGCTGCCGGATGGGTGGCGCCAAAGCCGTTGTTGATGTTGAGCCCGTCGGGCATACAGCCGATGCTGGTGACCTCGGCGCCCAGTTCGTGGAAAACGTTAGGCGCCACCTGGTAGGCCGCGCCGTGCGCGGCGTCGATCACCAGCTTCATGTCGCGCAGCGTCAAGTCGTTGGCGAAAGTGCTCTTGCAAAACTCGATGTAGCGGCCTGGCGCGTCGTTCAGGCGGCGGGCCTTGCCGAGTTCGGCAGAGGTTGCCCATACAGGAGGCTCCTCGAGCGCGGCCTCCACCGCAAGCTCCCACTCGTCGTCGAGCTTGGTTCCCTGTGCGCTGAAAAACTTGATGCCGTTGTCCGGGTAGGCGTTGTGGCTTGCGCTGATCACCACGCCCAGGCTCGCACGCTGCGCGCGCGTCAGGTACGCCACGCCGGGGGTCGGCAGCGGGCCCAGCAGCACCACGTCGACGCCCGCGGAATTGAAGCCCGATTCGAGGGCGCTTTCGAGCATGTAGCCCGAGATGCGGGTGTCCTTGCCGATCAGCACCGTGGGGCGCGACTGGCTCCTCTTGAGCACGCGGCCAACGGCATGCGCGAGGCGCAGAACGAAGTCGGGGGTGATGGGCGACTGGCCCACCGTACCGCGGATGCCGTCGGTGCCAAAGTATTTTCGGGTCACGGGATCTCCTCTTGTTGTTGATCTTGTGAAACTTGCAAATCGGGATGCGGCTCTTCGGCCTTCATGGCGCGCCACACGGCGAGCGCCGACACGGTTTCGCGCACATCGTGCACCCGCACGACGGCCGCGCCACGCTCTACCGCGAGCACCGCTGCCACCACGCTAGGCACCATGCGTCCGCTGGCAATCTCGATGCCGCTGACCGCACCGATCGAAGACTTGCGGGACCAGCCCAGCAGCAGCGGATAGCCAGCTGCGAGCAGCTCGCGCTGGCGTGCCAGCAGGACAAAATTCTGCGCCACGGTCTTGCCGAAGCCGATGCCCGGGTCGAGCGTGATCCGCGAAGGATCGATCTTCAGCGCCTGCAATTGCGCCAACTGCTCCGCCCAGAACGACAGCACCGCAGGCATCACGTCGCCCTGCATCGGGGCGGCCTGCATGGTTTGCGGATCCCGGTGCATGTGCATCAGGCAGATGCCGCACGAGGGATGCGCAGCCACGGCTTCACGCGCACCGGGCTGCCGGAGCGCCCAGACGTCATTGACGATGTCGGCACCCAGATCGAGCACCGCGCGCATGACTTCCGGCTTGTAGGTATCGACGGAGACGGGCACGTTGAACTTGACCGCCTCCCGGACCACGGGGAGCACGCGCGCCAACTCGGCGTCGAGCGGCACGGCCGGGCTGCCCGGGCGGGTCGATTCGCCGCCGACGTCGAGGATGTCGGCGCCCTCTTTCAGCAGCTGCTCGCAATGGCGCAGCGCGGCCTCGGTGGAGGCATGCGCTCCGCCGTCGGAAAAGGAATCGGGGGTGACATTGACGATGCCCATCACGCGCGGCTGCGCGAGACCGATTGCAAAACGCGCGGTCTGCCAGAGCGGTGCGGGAGGCGTCGTCATACGGCACCTTCATCGAAAACGGGGCCCAGGGCCCCGTTGCTGTTTGACGCCGGATGCACTTCAGGCAACTGTAGGCGCCGGATCCGGATTGACGGCTGGCGTGCCGCCGCTGCCGCCACTGCCCGACGGCGGGATGCGCGGCGTCCAGTCCTTGGGCGGACGCGGAGCGCGGCCGGCCATGATGTCGTCGAGCTGCTCGGTGTCGATGGTTTCCCATTCGAGCAGGGCCTTGGCCATGGCGTGCATCTTGTCGCTGTTTTCCTCGATGAGGCGGCGCGCCAGGGCGTACTGCTCGTCGATGATGCGGCGGACTTCGGCATCGACCTTTTCCATGGTCTGCTCGCTCATGTTCGTGGTCTTGGTGACCGAGCGGCCGAGGAACACTTCGCCTTCGTTCTCTGCGTAGACCATCGGGCCGAGCGCGTCGGTCATGCCGTAGCGCGTGACCATGTCGCGAGCGATGGAGGTCGCGCGCTCGAAGTCGTTGCTGGCGCCGGTGGTCATCTGGTGCATGAACACTTCTTCGGCGATGCGGCCGCCGAACAGCATGCTGATCTGGT
>Ga0075365_10001779_pt1 | contig 10044 bp, 9 predicted proteins | sample EndMetdeltDD1765_FD_71387 | JGI IMG/M metagenome (GOLD analysis project Ga0075365, IMG submission 71387) | Populus endosphere microbial communities from Tennessee, USA - Endosphere MetaG P. deltoides DD176-5 | ecosystem: Host-associated > Plants > Roots > Endosphere | place: USA: Tennessee... | reverse complement strand
CCTCGTTGAGGATCTCGACCTGGTCGGGGTGCAGCGACCACTTGCCGTCGAAGCCGAGCACCTTGGTGCGCTGGCAGTAGTCGCGGAAGGCGTCGAGCTCGCGGATCTTGAGGAACGGACCGTCGATGACCTGCAGGCCGTTGGCCCGGCCGGCCATCAGGATCTTCGAGAAGACGTAGTGGAAGTGGTCGCCCGGGTACTCGGGGATCTGCACGCCGCCGGTGAGGACGGGCATCTCCATGGAGGCGGCGAAGTCCGCCGGGCCGAAGATGATGGTCTCCAGGCGGGGCGACGCGGCGCAGATCTCCTCGACGTTGATGAGGCCGCGGGTGGTCTCGATCTGGGCCTCGATGCCGACGTGTCCCGCCGGCAGCCCGGCGCTCTTCTCGACCTGGGTGAGCAGGAGGTCGAGGGCGACGACCTCGGCCGCCGACTGCACCTTGGGCAGCATGACCTCGTCGAGGCGGGTGCCGGCGTTGCCGACGACCTCGAGGACGTCGAAGACGGTCCACTCGGTGTCCCAGGCGTTGATGCGGACGCAGACGACCTTGTCGCCCCAGTCGCCGTCACGGATGGCCTTCACGACCTTGCCGCGGGCGGCCGGCTTCTCGAGCGGCGCCACCGAGTCCTCGAGATCGAGGAAGACCATGTCGGCCGGGATGCCCTGCGCCTTCTCGAGGAAGCGCTCGTTCGAGCCGGGAACGGCGTGGCAGGACCGGCGGGGAAGGTTGCGGGTGCGCTCGGACATGGCCGTGAATCTACGAGCGGAGCTCCGTCTCTGGGAATTCGAACGACCAGTGGAGGTCGTCGCCCGCGGCCGCGTCGAGGAACGACTCGGCGTAGAACGCCTCGGCCGGGGCCATCGCTCCGGGCACGGTCAGGTTCCTCGCGGCGAGGGTGAGGAAGCGGGCCGAGACGGTCTCGACGCCCGATCCGTGGCACACGACGAAGCTGCGCAGGCCGAGCCCGGTCGCCTCGGCGACGACCTGGAAGGTGTCGCGCCGGCGACCCAGGACCCGGCTCGTCACGCCCGGCACCACGGCGAGGGTGGTCGTGACGTTGGCCCCGGGGACGTGGCGGGGAACGAGGACCCGCTCGACGAAGTCGGCGTCGGAGACCCAGCGGACCCCGTTGGGGAACGTCACCCGGCGGGGCTTGCCGAGCCGCGGGTGGCGCCCCGAGTCGAGGTCGCGGTCGTGGTGGACGGCGAGGTCGTCGACCGGGCCGCCGAAGTGCTCGGCGGCGACGGCGGCGGCGAGGTCGCCGAGCACGCCGTCGAAGCCGCACGCGGGCACGACCGGGGTCGCGGCCCCGGCGTGACGCTCGAAGACCTGCGTGGCCCAGTCGGGGTCGTCGGACGCGTCGACGTAGGGGACCCCGGCCTCGACGGCCCGGTCGAGGATCGCCATCGTCGGCGTCACCACGATGAGCGAGTCGAGCCCGTCGAAGTTCGCCGGCTCGGCTGCCGCGTCGGCCCCGAGCGACACCGCGACCAGGGCACCCAGCGGCGTGCGGACACCCACGACGCCGATCACGCGACCAGGTCCTCGGGGACGAGTTGCTCGGTGACGAGACGCTCGAAGCGGGCCGGGTCGCCGGCGACGTACGCACGGCAGAGCGGGAGGCCCTCGACGTAGCACGTCATGTAGGCCCGCCACGTCTCGTCGGTGAGGAACTCGACCGCCTTCGCCGCCCGGTTGCGGGGCAGCAGGGCCCAGCGCTCGAGGTAGGCCACGGCGTCGTCGACGTCGCCGCCCCGCTCGTGGAGCAGCAGCGCCGCGTTGCCCCGCACCTTGCCGAGCCCGTCACCCGCAGTCGCCACCTCGGCCGCCACGTCGGCGTCGAAGGCGATCCCGAGCGGACGCAGGTGCGACGCCGTGAACGCCGCCTGCTCGTGGGGGTCGGGCGACACCGCGACCTCGATCGCCAGGTCGGCCAGGCCTTCGGCCAGCAGGCACTGCGGCGTGCCCACGAGGAAGATCGTCTCCTCCAACCAGCGCCGCCGGCGGACCAGCCCGGCCTCCTTGCGGCTGTGCTCGGTGTGGTGCCCCGGGTAGGCCTCGTGGGCCACGAGGTGGGCGAGGCCGGTGCTGAGCACGGGCAGGTCGGTGTTGATCGACACCCGAGAGCGCAGGTCGCCGAGGTAGTAGTTGAAGCCCGACCACGGCTTGTCGGTGGTGAGGTCGAAGTCGACGTGCTCGCCGTCGGGAAGGCCGAAGAGCCGGTCGGTCCGCTCCCGAAGGTCGACCGCCAGGGAGTCGACCGCCTCACCGAGGCGATCGACCGGCACCGCCTGCGCCTCACGCCACGCGATGAGCCGCTCGCCGATCCTCCCGTCGCCGGGCAGGACCGCGTCGAGGCGCCGGTGGGCATCGGCGAAGACCGCCTCGTCCTGCCACGCCGGACGGACGCCGTAGCTCGCCTCGACCTCGTCGGCGTAGCCCATGCGCTCACCCGCCAGCCGTCGTGCCGTCGTGTGCAGGCCGCGCACCTGCGCCGCCAGCCACCGACGACGGGCCGGCTCCAGGTCGCTGTGGTCGAGATCGGCGAGGAGGTGCCGGGCGTCGGCGGCGAGCCGGTCGGGCGGCAGGTGGGGTGCGCGCTCGGCCAGCGCCGGTGGTCCGAAGTAGGCGTCGACCATCCCGTCGATGTGGCGACCGAGGGCGAGGCCGAGCGTCAGGTAGCGCTCGACGACGTCGTCCCCCGGGCCGTTCGTCAACCGAGCTTCGCCCGCAGGAACTCGAGCGTGCGGGTCCACGCCAGCGAGGCGGCGTCGTCGTCGTAGACCTCGGGCCGGGTGTCGTTGAAGAAGGCGTGGTGCGTCCCGTTGTAGAGCTGGAAGTCGACCTCCTTGCCGAGGTCGCGGAGCGTCGACTCGAGCGCACGGGCCTGCTCGATGCTGAAGAACTCGTCGTGCTCGGCGTAGTGGCCGAGCATGGGTGCCCCCAGCTGCGACCAGTCGGGTTGCACCGAATCCCACGGGATGAAGCCGTAGAAGGGAACGACGGCCTCGACGGCGTCGGGGCGCTGGACACCGAGCATCATCGCCAGCCCCCCGCCCATGCAGAACCCGACGACACCGACGCCGTCGCCCCGCACCCGATCGCTCCCCACGAGGAAGTCGACGGCCCCGCTCATGTCGGTGGCCGCTCGGGCGAGGTTCAGCGCCATGACGAGCTTCCCGGCCTCGTCGGGCTCGGTCGTCGACTCGCCGTGGTAGAGGTCGGGCGCCAGGGCGGTGAAGCCCTCGGCGGCGAAGCGGTCGCACACGTCGGTGATGTGGGGAACGAGGCCCCACCACTCCTGGATCACGACCAGTCCGATGCCCGCGCCCGCCTCGGGGGCGGCGAGGTAGCCCTGGCCCGTGCCGCCGTTGCTCCGGAACTCGACCATCTCTCCCATGCGGGAGACCCTATTTCCGAGTGGTGGGTCAGTTTGAACTGGGGCGCCTGGCGGGCCGAGCAGTCAGTCCGTTTCGCAGATCGGGAACCAAAAAGCTTCGCCGTCGCGGACGGTCACATGCTCAACGGACTCGTGGACATCGGGTGACCCCCCGAACGTCGCGCGTACGGACACGGAGTAGGTGCGCCCGACCGGCGTCTCTCCAGACATTGGGCTTCCTGGGTTGAAGTCTGGGACCATCCACTCCGGCTCGGACTTGATGGAGGATCGTTCGACGTCGTAGGCCACTCGGAAGCTCTCGCCGTTGGTCACCCCGTGCGTGCAGACCTCGGAGGTCGCGCCAAAGCCTGTGTACTGGGAATTGACCACCGCCTGGCCCCACGAGTCGAGCCCGCCCTGAGACGCCTGCTCTAGATGGTCCCATAGGCCCATGATCAGCCGAACGTCGGAGTCGTTGACGTCGGGCTGCTGGTTGACATCGGGTTCAGTGACTTCGGACTCGGTGACGACCGGTACGGCTCCGTTGTCAGTCGACGAACATGATGACGCCAGAAACAGCACACATACTGCTGTGAACCATCTCCGCACCTTCACACCGCACACTCTGCCCGCGGCTGTTCCCTTTCGTCGAGCAGTGCAGCGAGCTGCGCCGCGATTCGAACTGACCCACCATCTACTTGCGCTCGAGGAGCTCCGGCACCGCTGCGCAGTCGGCCCGCTTCGTCAGGTCGACGCCGTCGCGTCCCCCGTCGGGCCCGATCGCCCGGTCGACCAGGTCGAGCGGCACGACCTCCTCGGCGGCCTCCCACGGCTCGTCGCCACCCAACGACGCCGTCGCCGCGTCCCAGAAGCGCGGCGGGAGGGCCCGGCCGACGCCGGCCACCAACCACACCGGGATGCCGGCGTGACGGGCCACGGCCGCCGCCGCGCGCGACCCGGTCGGCGCGACGAAGCCGGCCGAACCGGTCGTTCCCGTCCCGAGGCACGACGCCTCGAGGACGACGACGTCGCTCCCGGCCACGGCAGCCGCCACCCCGGCGTCGGGCACGTCGACGGCGTCGACGTCGCCGTTGCGCAGCCGGCGGGCCAGGGCCTGCCCGTCGCCCGAGGCGTCGACGGCGAGGACCTCCACGTCGCCCCGCTTGGGGAAGGCCATCGCGGCGAGCTCCGGGTAGCCGACGACGGTCACCGTCGCCTCCTCGGGCAGGAGGCGGGCGAGGTGTCCCGCGGTGGGGTCGTGCTCGAGCGCCTCGGTCACCTGCCAGGCCTCGGCCCGCAGGTCGGCCGCGGCGAGCAGGTGGGCGCAGAGGTACCAGAGCGCTCCGGCGGTGGGGTGGCGGGCGAGCAGACGGCGCGACGACATGATCACGCCGCCCAGGTCCTCGCCCAGGCCGCTCAGTGCCATCGCCGCCTCGCGCACGAGCTCGCCCTGGTCGACGCCACCGACCCGGGCGACGTAGCGGAGGCGCTCGATGGGATGCACCCGACCGAAACTACGCCCCGGAACTACGGCGCGTGGCGGTCGGCTTGCTAGGTTGCGCCGCCGTGGTGACGGAGGCCTCCGCAGATCTCGAGCTCGCCCCTCTCAACGGGACCGCCCGTCCACTTCCTGCATGGCTGACCACGTTCCATCTGGTCGCCGCGGTGCTCGACCCGTTCACGTCGGAGAGCGCCTGGCTGCTGCCGACGGTCGCCCGCATCTTCCGGGTCTACGACGAGGCCGACTGCCGGGTCGCGATCATCGTGACCTGCACGGCGGAGGAGGCCGAGCAGTTCCTCGGCCCCTACGCCAAGGAGTTCCTGACCTTCGCCGACCCGGAGCGGGCCTCGGTGCGCGCCTTCGGCATCGAGCGCCTGCCGTCGCTGGTGCACGTCCGCCAGGACCTCAGCCTCGCCGGGGTCGCCCAGGGCTGGGACCCCGACGCCTGGCGCGGGCTCACCGACAACCTGTCGAACGCCATGAGCTGGAGCCGGCCACTGATCCCGGCGCCGACCGACCCGCGACCGTTCCCGGGCACCCCCGCCGCCGGGTAGCCCCTCGGGGTCTGCGGGGCTAGCGGCCCGGCTGGGTCACCATCAGCACGATGATGACGATGGCCAACAGGTTCAGGGCCATGCCACCGGCGGCCAGGCGCTTCTCGAGCCCTGCAGCCGTCGCCCCGTCCGCCGGCGTGCCCTGCCCCGACGCGAACTTGGCGCCGATCGCCTGCATCGCCTTGGCGCCCGGGACCATCACGCCGTGGGAGATGCCCAGGGCGACGATGTAGAGCAGCAGCGACAGCCAGATGAAGGTCTGGCTGAACTCGAGGTTGTGGTCGTCGCCGCCGACGAGGACCAGCAGGATGCCGAAGACCGGGATCAGGTAGATGATCTTCTCGGCCACCATCGACACGTCGAAGTTGACGCTCATGACCGCGCCCTGTCCGGGCGGACCGAGCTTCTTGGCCTTGGCCGCGTAGACCCCGTTGAGGACCATCGGACCGATGCCGAAGACCACGGCGAGGAGGTGGAGGATCAGCAGGAACTTGTACACGCCGCGATGGTGGCACGCCGGAACGTCCTGGTGGGGGAACCCTCGGTGCGCTCAGCGGTCGGCGTACTGGGCGGTGAGCTCGGCGCCGATGGCGCGGAGCGCCTCGCGGACCTCCGGCGGCTCGTGGAGGTCGACCGCGGCGCCGAACCCGGCGATCTCGCCCGCCAGCGCCTGCAGGTTCCCCGATGCCACCTCGATCTCGACGCGACCACCGTCGACCGCCGGTCCGATGCGCAGGCGGGGTCCGAAGACCAGCCGCAGGATGCCGACCATTGCCGCGTCGGCCGTGCCCCGGGCCCGGTGGCTCGCCCAGGACTGACCGACCCGTTCCGTCACGAGCTGCCAGGCCGCTTGGAGGTCGAAGCCCTCGGGCCGCACCACGGGTACCCCGGTGGGCGCGACCGACGTGACCCGGTCGACCCGGAAGGTGCGCAGCCCGGCCTCGGTGTCGGCGACCAGGTACCAGGTCGTCACCTTGGTGGCCAGGCCCAGCGGATGGACCACGCGGGTCGTGGCCGCACCGTCGCGCGCGACGTAGCCGAGCTCGACCTGGACGCCGTCGATCACCGCCGACTGGAGGGCGTCGAGGTGCACCGGGGTCGGCCGGGCCGGCGGTCCGAACCCACTCCAGTGGTTGGGGTCGACGACGACGGCGTTCGAGGCCGCCTCCGCGCCCTCCCGGAAGGGCTCGGGCAGGGCCCGCACCAGCTTGCGCAGCGCGGCGCGCACCTCGGGGGTGGCCGACGACGACGGCCCGGCCACGAGGAACAGGGCGCGTGCCTCGGCCGAGGTGAGACCGCTCAGGTCGGTCTTCCCACCGCCGAGCAGGCGCCAACCGCCGTTGCGGCCCTGCTGGGAGTAGATCGGGATCCCGGCCATGGCCAGCGCCTCGAGGTCGCGCCGCGCCGTTCGCTCCGACACCTCGAGCTCGGTCGCCACCTCGCGCGCGGTCATCTGGCCTCGCGTCTGGAGCAGGGCCAGCAGGGCCACGAGGCGATCGGCTCGCACGCCCCCAGCTTCGCGCCGAAACCGGTCAGAACATGGCCACGATTCCGGAGCTACTTGGTGATGCCGCCCTTGGTGAGAGCGAGGACGTCGAGGGCCCGGTCGAGCTCCTCGGCGGTCATCCACTTGCGCTTCAGGACCAGCTCACGGATCGACTTGCCCGTCTTGGTCGACTCCTTGATGACCTCGGCGGCGCGCTCGTAGCCGATGTAGGGGTTGAGCGACGTGCCGATCGAGGGGCTCGACTCGGCGTAGGCCTTGCACTGCTCGACGTTGGCCTCGATGCCGTCGATGCACTTCTCGGCGAACGACCGGCTCACCGACGCCAGCAGGCGGATCGACTCGAGCAGGTTGCGGGCGATGACCGGGAGCATGACGTTGAGCTCGAAGTTGCCGGCGGCGCCGCCGAAGGCGACGGCGGCGTCGTTGCCGACGACCTGTGACACCACCTGGCACACGGCCTCGGGCAGCACCGGGTTGACCTTGCCCGGCATGATCGACGACCCGGGCTGGAGGTCGGGGATGCGGATCTCCATGAGGCCCGTGCGGGGTCCCGAGCCCATCCAGCGGATGTCGTTGGCGCACTTGTAGAGCGACATGGCGATGGTCCGGAGCACGCCCGAGCACTCGACGAGCGCGTCGCGGGAGGCCTGGGCCTCGAAGTGGTCGCGCGCCTCGGTGAGCGGGAGGTCGAGCTTCTCGGCGAGCAGCGAGATGACGCCGGGGGCGAAGCGCTTGGGGGCGTTGATGCCCGTGCCCACCGCGGTGCCTCCGAGCGGGAGCTCGCCGACCCGGGGCAGCACGTCGCGGAGGCGTTCGATGCCGATCTCGACGGCCTGGGCATAGCCACCGAACTCCTGGCCGAGGGTGACCGGCGTGGCGTCCATCAGGTGGGTGCGGCCCGACTTCACGACCTTCTTGAACGCCCGCTGCTTCTTGCGCAGCGAGGCGGCCAGCTGCTCGAGCGACGGGATGAGGTCGTTCACGATCGTCGACGCGGCGGCGACGTGGATGGCCGACGGGAACACGTCGTTCGACGACTGGCTGGCGTTCACGTGGTCGTTGGGGTGGACCTTGTCGCCCAGCTTCTCCGACGCCAGGTTGGCCAGGACCTCGTTGGTGTTCATGTTCGACGACGTGCCCGAGCCCGTCTGGTACACGTCGACCGGGAACTGGTCGTCCCACTGGCCGGCCGCGACCTCGTCGGCCACGGCGCTGATGGCGGCGCCCACCTGCTTGTCGATCACCTTGAGCCGGCCGTTGACCTCGGCGGCCGCCCCCTTGATCGAGGCGAGGGCGGCGATGAGCGAACGCTCGATGTGCAGCCCCGAGATCGGGAAGTTGTCGACGGCTCGCTGGGTCTGGGCAGCCCACTTGGCATCCACGGGCACCCGGACCTCGCCCATGGTGTCGTGCTCGATGCGGTACTCAGTCATGGTCGGGACGGTACCGCCGAGCCATCGTCAGGCCGAAAACGGGGAAGGTGTCGCCACGATGCGTGCCGAACACCCTGCCGTGGCCGACGGCGAGCACGGCGGGGCCGACGAAGGCGGGGTGGCCGAGGCCGAGGGCCGCCTCCGTGTCGTGTTCGACGCCGCGCCGCAGCCCATGTGGATCGCCGACGCCGCCTCCGGGGCCGTGCTCGACGTCAATGCCGCCGCCATCGCCGCCTTCGGGTGGCCCCGCGACGACTTCCTCGGGCACCACGTCGACGATCTGATCGTGGTCGACGTCGTCAGCGGCGAGCTGCGTCACCGCACCCGCGACGGCAGCCACCGGGTGGTCGACCTCGCCCACCACGACCTCGTGCACGACGGCCGGCCGGCCCGCCTCGCCGTGATCGACGACCTGCACCTCCGGCGCGACGCCGAGGCCCGCCTCCGGGCGATCATCGACGACGCGGCCGACGCCATCCTCACCATCGACGGCGCCGGCTGCATCGAGATCGCCAACCCGGCCACGGCCCGCATGTTCGGCTACAGCGTCGACGAGCTCGTCGGCGCCCACATCGATTCCCTCCTCGAATCCGACCACGACACGGGCCGAGGTGGCCAACGGACGCGCGTCCAGCTCGGACGCGACGCGACCGGTCGTCGGCGCGACGGCACGACCTTCCCGCTCGAGCTCTCGGTGACCGAGACGAGCGTCGCCGGACGCGCCGTGGCAACGGTGGTCGCGCGCGACGTCACCGAGCGCAAGGCGTTCGAGCGTCGCCTCGCTCACCAGGGCACGCACGACGCGCTGACCGGCCTGCCCAACCGCACCCTGTTCATGGACCGAGTCGGCCACGCGCTCGCCGCCACCCGCCGGACCCACCGACCCATGGCGGTGCTCTTCTGCGACGTCGACCGCTTCAAGGTCGTCAACGACAGCCTCGGTCACACCGCCGGCGACGCCCTGCTCTACGCCGTCGCCTCCCGCTTCCGCCAAGCCGTGCGCACCAGCGACACCGTCGCCCGCTTCGGCGGCGACGAGTTCGTCATCCTCGCCGAGGACCTCGCGAGCGAGGCCGACGCGACCGTGGTCGCGGAGAAGCTGGCGGGCGCGCTCCGCGCGCCGATCTCGCTCGGGTCCAACGAGATCGTCGTCACCTCGAGCATCGGCATCGCCATGCCCGAGGACGCCTCGACGCCCGAGACGCTCGTGCGCGACGCCGACGTCGCCATGTACCGGGCGAAGGGACGTGGGCGGGCCCGTCACGAGCGCTTCGACGCCCGGCTGCGGGCCCAGGCCCTGGAGCGACTCGACATCGAGAGTGCGCTACGCCGGGCCGTGGGCCTCGAGGAGTTCCTCGTCCACTACCAGCCCGAGGTCGACCTCGACACCGACCGCGTCGTCGGCGTCGAGGCGCTCGTGCGCTGGGACCATCCCGACAAGGGCATCACGTCGCCGGCGTCGTTCCTCCCAATCGCCGAGGAGACCGGCCTGATCGTCGACATCGGCTACGAGGTCTTCCACCAGGCCGGCCGGCAGTACAAGACCTGGCACGACCGCCTCGGGGAGCGGACCCCGACGATGTGGGTCAACGTGTCGGCCCGCCAGCTGGCCATGCCCGAGCTCGTCCCCCGGCTCCGGGCGGTGACCGAGGAGTTCCTGCCCAGCCC
>Ga0075365_10001778_pt1 | contig 10046 bp, 12 predicted proteins | sample EndMetdeltDD1765_FD_71387 | JGI IMG/M metagenome (GOLD analysis project Ga0075365, IMG submission 71387) | Populus endosphere microbial communities from Tennessee, USA - Endosphere MetaG P. deltoides DD176-5 | ecosystem: Host-associated > Plants > Roots > Endosphere | place: USA: Tennessee... | reverse complement strand
CGGTGACGATGCGCCCGTGCTCGAGATCGACGCTGCGCACGGGGACGTTGGCGTGCAGCGTCACGTTCGCCTGCCGGGCGAGATGGCTTGCCAGGGCTGTCACGATGTCCCCGGCGAACAGCACGCCGCCGGTTTCCATCCAGAACGCGCGTTCGACGCCGTGCGAGTCGATCTGCGGAAAGCGACGCGGCAGGTCGTCGAGCGGCAGCTCCTGCATCGATTTGCCGATCTGCGCCAGCACTTCCGCCGACCGCGCCGCCCAGGTCTCGCCGTTGCCCGTGAGGGCGAGCGTGCCGGTGGCCGCGTAGAGGCGCTGGCCGAGATCGCGCCACAACAGATCCCACGCGGCATAGGCCTCGTCGATCATGCGCGCGTAACCCGTCTGGTCGCCGTAGGGATGGCGAATCAGTCGATGCTCATCCATCGAAGAGGCCAGCGGATTGGGCAGCGCTCCCTGTTCGAACACCGCGACGCTATGGCCGTCGCGCGCCAGACCCCACGCCGTCGCCAGGCCCATGATGCCGCCGCCCACGACGATGGCCTTCATGGCGAGCCTCCGGCAGGCCCGGAGCGGGGGCCGAAATAGGAAATTTTCCTATAAGCTGGCACTAGCGGGAATACTTACCGACGATCAGCTGGGCCTTCTGCCACTGGCTGCGATCGAGGTCGAAGTCCCGGGGCGGATTGAACTGACGGACCCGCCATTTTTCCGGGGCGATGCGCATCAGCCGCTTGACCAGGGCGTGGTGGCTGCCCTCGCCGGGGTCGCGCACGAAGACGCAGTCGTCGCCCGCCCGCACCGGCCGGCCCGGGTGGATGAGCAGCAGGTCGCCCTGCTCGTAGGCCGGGCTCATGCTGTCGCCGATGACGTAGCAGCCGTAGCTGTCGCGCACCGACAGCAGCGGATCGGGCCGCCGCACGTAGTCGATCGGCTCGTTGGTGATGATGATTGCACCCCCGCCACCTTCGGCCGAGGCGTAGACCGGCAGGTCGGACCGGTCGGCGGCGCGCAGGACGCCGCTGCGCGGATCAGCGGCCAGGCTGCCCGCCGCGGGCGGCGCCGACGAGCGCAGGTCATCCGACGACACGCCGAGCAGGGGGGCGAGCCCGTGCCGGACCGATTCGGGCAGTTCGCGCGGCGAGCCGCGCATCAGATACTGTTGCAGGTAGGCGTGGTTGCGCCCGATCGCGAGCGACAGGTTCTTGAGGTCGAGGTCGGGCCGTTGCGCCAGGGTATCGACCAGAAGCTTGCGCGGAGCATCCATGGCGCCGGGCATCCTGCCAGCGTCGATCGGCACGGTCCACGATGAATTGTACGATTGCAGGTATGCAATCTTCCTATACTTCCGGACTCCGCGGGGCAGATAAGGGCGCGGCGAATGAGATGCGACAGGACTGCGCATGCCGCCGACGGCGCAACCAATGACATGATCGTGACGCGGCGCCTTGTGTCATGCGGCCGTGGGTCTTGCAAAATGCATCGCCTTAGGCGTTGATGGCACCAAGGCTTACACAACCGTAGCGTAGTTGAGAGGAACGAACATGGCGATGACGATGCTGCAGATGGCGGGTGCGACGCCCACGCCGGCGACGATGGCCGATGGTGTTCTGCTGATCATCGATGCGCAGAGAGAATACACCGACGGCCTGCTGCCGCTGCCCGGCGTGCAGCCGGCGATCGACGCGCTGGCTGGCCTGCTCGAGCAGGCGCGCGCCGCGGGCGCGCCCGTCGTGCATGTGCGTCACAAGGGGCCTGGCAAGGCGTTCAATCCGTCATCGAGCGGTTTTGAGATCGTCGCCCCTTTGACCCCGCGCGCCGGCGAGACGATCGTCGACAAGGGGCTGCCCAATGCCTTCGCCGGCACCGACCTTGCCAAGCACCTGCAGGCGAGCGGCCGCAAGAACCTGATCGTCGGCGGCTTCATGACCCATATGTGCGTGTCGGCGACGGTACGGTCGGCGACCGACAACGGCTTCATGAGCACGATCGCCGCCGACACGGTGGCGACGCGCGATCTGCCGGATGCAACCGGCGGCGCCACCATCGCGGCCGACGCCATCAATCGCATCACGCTGGCGGCGTTGTCCGATCGCTTCGCCTGGATCGTCCCGAAGGCGGCGCAGATCCGCTAAAGCGGATTCAATCCGAAGAGAGGGTGCTCGCGGCGCGCTGGGCTGGACTGCCGCCGGCGCCGATGTCATTGCGCGCCAGCAGGGTGATCGCCGCGATGGCGACCAGCAGGGCGAGCGAACTGTAGCCGACAAGGGTCGAGCCGCGTTCGCACGCGAGCACGGCGATGCGAAGGGAAGTCCGGCGCGCCATCAACTGAGCGCGCTCGTGACGGCATCCAGCACGTTCTGGATCCTTTGCCCGAAGTCGTTCAGCACGGCGACGGCGGCCGCGGAAATCAGCGCGACCAGAAGCGTGTACTCGATCACCGTGACGCCTTGTTGGCTCCGGGCAAGGCGATAAAAAATGGAGGGCAGGTGAGACAGCATTGGCCAGCGAGCCTATCGGCTCGGCAGATCGGCACAACCATCAAGCGTGTAACTTTGGTATGGAATGTACCGGTCATGCGGGAAGCGCGTGGACGACCGACAAACGAAAAAGGCGGTCCGTTGTCGGACCGCCCTGCTCGTTGTAACCGTCTGCGCGTTTAGGTCGTCATCTGGGTGGCGACGTCGCTCAGCACGTTCTGGATGGTGCCGCCGACAGTGCGCATGGCAGCGATCGCGGCGACTGCGATCAGCGAGGCAATCAGCGTGTACTCGATGGCGGTGGCGCCACGGTCACTCTTCATCAGACGACGGAAAATGGACAGCATTGGGATCTCCAAGGAAAAGAACGTTCTTTAAGACTGCTGACCGGCGCTCGTGTTCCTCGTTCCAGGGTTCTGGGGACCGATGGAGCGATCGACGCGGACACTGGGGACGATATGCGTCCCTGACCTCAGTAAATGGTTGAGGTCTGTGAACTAACATATTGATTACCAATGCCCTCTCAACGCCATATTTGTATCAACTTCATCACCGCCCGGAACCTTTTGGGGACCGGCGCTTTTGCAGGCTCGGTGCGATCGAACACCGTGCTATCGTTCGGCAACAGGGGAGGCATGTCATGAAGTCAATTCTGACAATGGCCTGGACGGCTGAAGACCCGTCCGCATTCGATTTGGCTGCCAAGCTCGCGCGAACCTTCGATGCGAAGCTGGTAGGACTGGAGCCGCCGTCCTACGGCGTCATGAGCATGGCCTGGGCCGATGCCGGGATGGGTGCGCCGATCGGCGGCGGCCTCGCGGAGGACGCCGAGGAACGCCAGCGCGTCGCCGCCGTCAAGCAGGCCTTCGACCAGCGGGCGACCGGATTGAGTTCCGAATGGCGCTCGGCCGACGACAGCGGCCCGACCGCCATCGGCACGATCGGCCGGGCCTACGACCTGATCGTGATGCCGCAGCCTGGCGCGCTCCCGAAGATGCCCGAGAGCGTCTTCGAGACGGCGCTGTTCGATTCCGGGCGGCCTGTGCTGGTGGTGCCGCAGGGCTTCAGCGGCATGGTCGGCAAGCGGATCCTGTTCGCCTGGAACGGCTCGACCGAAAGTGCGCGGGCGATCTCGCTGGCCATGCCGGTGCTGAGCGGCGCGGAGTCGATCGATGTGCTGAGCGTCGACGGCGCGATGGTCCCCGGGCCGAGTGCCGCGGAGATCGCCGAGTCGCTGCGCAGCCACGGCCTCAACGTCACCAGCCAGCACGTCAAGCCGGGCAACCGCTCGGCCGGCCAGACGATCGTCGACACCGCCGTCGCCGGCGGCGCCGACCTGATCGTCAAGGGCGCCTACACGCAAAGCCGCCTGCGCCAGATGATCTTCGGCGGCATGACGCGGCATCTCATCCTCAACTCGACCCTGCCGGTGCTGTTCTCGTACTGACAAAGCGCCGCCGCTCGCGGGCATCCGGCCATGCTAGAACCGCGGCATGGCCGCCGCCCCCCGTCCGACTGACGATCGTCCGACCGACGATGCCCGACGCGTGCGCCGCGCGCTGCTCGTGGTCGCGCTCGCGGGCCTTGCCCTTGCGTCCGCCTTTTTCGTGGCGCGGCGCGAGGAGTTGCCGGCGAGCGGCCTGACGATCGAGGAAAAGGTCGCCGCGCTGCGGGCCGAGCGGGCCAGTTTGCAGGCCCGCGCCGATGCCGAAGCCCGGATCGGCCTCTTGTCGGCGTTCCGCACCGCCAGTCTGCTGGCCGATGCCCTCGCCGCGCGCGCCGAGCCCGATGGCGAGCGCGCCTTCGATTCCCTGCCGGCATTTCGCCGCCAGTCGTTCGCCGAGCTCGACGTCCTGAATGGCGCCCTCAAGGACGCGCTGGAACGGCCAAGCGAAGGCGCGCGGCTCGCCGCCGAAAAGGCCGCGGCGCGCGCAGCCGCACAACTCGACCGCTTCGCTGTCGACGATGCGCCGCTGATCATCTCCTACACGCCGAACTTCGTGCCGCCGCGTCGCGCCACCGGCGAGCTGACGTTGCCGCCCAGCGCGCCGGGCGGCACGCCGGGTGCGGCCCCCCAGGGGGCGCTCCGGCTCGACACGCCCGGCGGCCCCGCGGCCAGCCCGACGGTGCAGGCCGTGCCGCGTTACGCCCCGGACTTCGCCGCCGGCGGCGACGACGATCCGCCGCTGCAGATCGAGATCGTCGGGCCGCACCTCGCATCCGCCGGCGGACCGCCGCCGGTCCTGACGGTCGGCTCATGGCGCGGACCGGCGACCGTTGCGCCCGAGCGGCTGCGCTTCGCCGTGCCGCGGTCGGCCTTCATCACCGACGCCCGGCGCACCAGCTTCGGGGCGGCGACGCTGTCGCTGCGCCGCGCCTCGCGCACCGTGTCGTTCCAGCTTCTGTTCACCGTGTTGCCCGACCGTCCGGGGTCGTTCGCCCTCGACCAGCGGGTGCGCACGACGACGATCGAATCCAACACGCTGGTGTCGCCCGAGATCCTGTCGCGCGCCCCGGCCGGCGAGACGCGCACGGTGCGTCGCTGCTTCGATCCGCCGCCCGGCTGGCGCTTCGACAAGGAGCGCCAGCGCGTCGTCATCGTCGAGCGGCTGGGCTGGCAGGAGGATGTCAGCGATCCGACGCTGAACGTGGGTTCGGTCGAGTTCGTCCCGGCGGAGGAGCCCGGACAGGTTTGCATCGCGGTAATCGCCCGTCCGGTCATGCGCAGCGCGCGGACGGCGACGATCGGGCGCTTCGAGGCGACGCTGGTGCGCGACCTGCCGAGCGAGACGGTGGCCAAGAGCGGCGTCCGCGCGCTGGACTGGCGCGAAGCCGTTCGCGTGCCGATCGAGCCGGGGATGGTCGAATGGAAGCTCTACGTCCGGCTGTTCGACGACATCGATCGCGAGTTCGAGGGCCATGTCGACGCCGGCTTGCCGCGCACCAGCACGCCCTTCCTGCGCCTCGGCCTGGACGACGGCGGCCGCGTTCTGGTCCTGCGCGCCGACCCGACGGCGGAGCCCTAGGCCCCCAACATCAGTCCTCCCCCGTCTTACGGGGGAGGGTGGGGCGAGCCTCCATCGAATCTCTACGAAGTTTCCGGTCTGAAATGGCCGCGGCTCGCGCTGTAGCCTTGCCCCCTCCCGGCCTCTCCCGCAAGACGGGGGAGGTGATCTCCCCTTAGCGCCCGCGTGCCTCGAGGCGCAGGCGGCGCTTGCCGCTGGCGTCGACCAGGTCGAGCGTCGTGCCCGCGAGCTGGGCTTGGCGCACCGCCGACAGCGCGTCGAGGAAGCGTTTCTCGGCGACCGCCAGGACGGGCGAGCAGCCGACCAGCGTCGTCGCGGCAGGCGTGAGGCGCAGCCCATCGGCATCGAGCTGGTAGCTGCCGGTCATCGCATTGCAGCCGGTCGCGCCGCTGAACTTGCCCTCGTCATCGAGTCGCAGCCTTGGCCGCTGCCGCCAGTCCTCGTAGGCCGGACGCTCGCCGTCGATCTCGACCACGCGCCACTCGGTGTCGCGCAAGGACGAGTTGCGCGGCGCGAGCGGCGGGCAGGTGCCGTCGCGCTTGAGGCTCAGGAAACGTTCGGCGCGGACCTCGCCGGAGACGAAGCGGCCGACGATCTCGACATAGAGCTGCGCTTCCTTGGACGGCGTCGCCTCCGTCCAGGCGCGTTCGAGCTCGGGCTCGGCACCGTTCGGCGCCAACTCGAAGGTGCGGCCGGTGAGGCATTCGGTGAACAACCCGCCGGTCTGCGTGTCGCGGTAGAGGCCGGCGAGCCGGAAGCTGTCGTCGATCGGATCGGCCTTGGCGGCCCGTGCGAGCGTGTTGCCGCTCTCGGCGATCAATCTGTCGCCATCGGCTTCGCGGAAGACACGTCGCGGCACCGCGCCGCCGCGCAGCACCATGCGTACGCCGCCATCGACCTCCTGCGCCCATTGGCCGAGATCGTTGGTCGTTTCGCTGCCCGTCTTGTCGCGAAGGCGGAAGATTCCATCGGGGAACAGGGTAATCGTGAGGCCGCCACCCTCGTAGGTGCGCGGCGGCTCGCCCGGTCGACCGATGGCGTGGCAGCGCACCGAGCGACCGCCGGCCGTCAACGTGGCCTCGCGACCGCGTCCGCGCAGCTCGTAGTAGGAATCCCCGAAAGCGAAGCCCGATCCGGAAGGCTGGCGCGACAGCTCGACCTCGGGTTGGCCGGGCACGGTGATCGTCGCGAGATCGCCTTCCTTGGAAAAGGCTGCGGAAAAGTCCGTGCCGCCCGGACAGGCGTACATCACCTGCGGTCCGGGTGGCTGGGCCGGCGTCGCGGGCTCTGCCGGCGGCGCCTGCGCCCGCACTGCCGCTGCGGCTGCCGTCACGACCAGCGCGGTCAGGGCGAGCAGGGCGAGCCGCCTCATCGCCGCGCCTCCGGAATCCGGCCGTCGGCGGACAGCAGCACGGCGATCGGTCGCGTCGTCTCGAACTGCGCCAGCACGATCAGGCCGACCACCATGATCGGCACGCACAGGAACATGCCGACCACGCCCCACATCGTGCCCCACACCATCAGCGAGACGATCACCACGAGCGGCGACAGGTTGAGCGAGCTTCCCATGATGGCAGGCTCTATCACATTGGCCGTCACCACCTGAATGGTGCCGAACACGAACAGCACGATCAGGAAGGGCGTCAGCTCGTCGAACTGCACCAGTGTCAGAATGGCCGGCGCCGCAATGGCGAGGATCGAGCCCACGGTCGGGATGTAATAGAAGAAGAAAACCATGACCGCCCAGAAGCCCGCGAAGTCGACACCGACCAGGGCCATCACGGTGTAGGCGAGCGCCGAGGTGATGACGGCCAGCGTCGTCTTGATGCGGATGTAGACGCGGATATCGCGATCGATCTGGTCGAGCACGGCCTGCACGCGCTGCTGGTTCTCGCTCGAGCCCAACATGAGCGCGAGCTTGCGGCGGAAGCGTACCTGCTCGACGAACAGGAAACCGGCATAGATCACCACGATGCCGGCCACGCTGACGACGGAGGCGGCGGCCGCGGCGATACCGGTCAGCGTATCGGTGAGGCTGATCCGGTCGAACAGTTCGCCGATGGTGGGCGCCTGCTCGACGCCGATGATGCGGGCGCCTTCGTTGATCAGGAGCTGCAGGCGCCGCTCGTAGTTCGGCGCGGCGTCGATGACCGCAGCGACGTTGCGCCTGATCGTGCGGCCGACCACCCAGACCAGGCCGCCCATGATGCAGACCGCCGCCATCAGGGCGACCGGCCTCGGCAGGCGCAGGCGGCCGACGCGCGGCTGTTCGAAGACATCAGCGAGCGCGTCGACCATGTACCAGAGCACGATGCCGAGGACGAAGGGCAGGATCAAACCGCGCCCCGCCACGAGAAGGTACATCGTGGCCGCAACAACGATGGCCCAGAGGGCGGCGCGCTGGAGGGTCATGGGCGCGTATAGTACCCTGAGGCACGGTTGCGCCGCCGCAGGAAATGATGCGCACCGACCGACTGCCCCGCTTGGGCCAGAGGGGAGAACGCAAATGGCAAATCTGCTGTTCAGCTTCCAGGGCCGCGCCAATCGCGCCAGGTTCTGGCTGGTCGCACTGGGAATCCTGATCGTCGAAGCGATCATCGTTGTCGCCGTGTTCGGCAATAACTTGATGTCGGCCGACCCCGAGAAGGTGCTGGCGGCCATCGGTCCGCTCGCCGGCATCGTGCTGTTCGCCTTCGCTGTCGTAGCGACCTGGATCTCGCTGGCTCTTGGGGTGAAGCGCTTTCACGACCGCAACAAGAGCGGCTGGTGGGTTCTGATCGTTTTCGTGCCGGTGATCGGCCACCTCTGGTACCTGATAGAGTGCGGCTTTCTCAGGGGCACGCCGGGTCCCAACGCTTATGGTCCCGATCCGCTGGCCACGGCCTGAGGCCGGCTGGCGCGCGGCGGCATCCCGGCGCGGCGAAGCGCCGACCTGCCCCGGTCGGTCAGCTCGACGCGGTGCTCGCCGCGCTCGCCGCCGCTTTGCCGGATCAGCCCTTCGGCCCGGGCATCCTCCCAGACGGGAAAGCGCGGGCAGGAGCTGCGCCAGGCTTCCATGACGTCCTCGCGGCTGCGCGGACGGTCGGCCACCCACTGGAGGAACTGGATCATGATCAGGCTGGGTTGAGGCTGCATGTCATGGGTGCTCCCGCTATGGATGCTCCAGGTCGACGTGCGACGAGCGGGCAGCGCGTGTCCCCATGCTCCAGGCACGACCGGCAAGATAGCCTGCAAACAGCGAGCTCGCCGCTGCGATATGGGCCTGCCGGGGGAGGGCCCCCTGGGGCAGGAACCCGGCGATGCCGTCGAGCAGGGCTGCTGCCAGGACGCCGACGGCAACCACCGCGCCGTCGATCGCCGGCTGCGGGCGCACCACACCCCAGACCTGGTCGGTCTGCACGCCAACCGAGCGTCCGCGGATGACGCCGCTCACCGTTCCCACCAGCGCCGTGGCCGCCCAGGTCGCGTCATGTGCGAAACTGGTCACTGCTCCGGCCAGCAGCACCAGGGCGACCAGCGTTGCCAGGAACGGCGGCACGGCAACACGCCACAGTTTCTGCGGCTTGCCCTGTGCCTCCGGCACCGCCGCCCACAGGCAGGCGGAGGCCGCGATCACCGTAAGGATATTTACGAGGCTAAGGGGATAGGTCATCGACGGATGTACGCATCAGCAAACAGTTTTGACCCCGACAGACCTACACGGCCTGCCGGAAGCGGACAATCAGTCGGATGCATAACATCCATCCCTCGGCCGACGGACAAGGCCCGTCATGCAGTTTGTCGGGGGATCGCAGACCAGCGTCACTGGAAGCCGCACTGCTGGGAGGTCACGCCGATGGTGGCCCAGCGGTTGCCTTCGCGAAAGCAGCCATTCTGCCAGTAGCCGGAATAGCTCTGGCCGTCGGCTGCGTATCGGATGCCGTAGCCGTTGGGCAGGTCGTTGCGCCATTCGCCGTCGTAGCGTCCACCTTCGGCATAGGTGCGCGTACCGCGGCCCTGCGCCCTGCCGTCGACGAAGTCGCCCTCATAGCGGTCGCCGTTGGCGTAGTAGAGCGTGCCACGACCGCTGCGCTGGTTGTCGCGGAAGTCGCCGATATAGCGGTTGCCATTGGTCCAGAGGTACGTGCCGCGACCGTTCGGCTTGTTGTCACGGAAGTCGCCGGTGTAGCGGGAGCCGTTGGCGAAGGTGAAGGTGCCCTTGCCGTAGCGCTCGCCGTTCTGCCAGTCGCCCTCATAGCGCGTGCCGTTGGCGTAGGTGATCTTGCCCTGGCCGTTGGCGAGGCCGTCCTTGATCTCGCCTTCGTAGCGGGCGATCGGCTTGCCGCCCTGGTACCATTGCAGCACGCCCTTGCCATGCGCCAGACCGTGGTAGCACTCGCCCGACCAGGTGATGGTGACATTGGGTTCGTTGTCGGCGCGGACGATCTTGCAGCCGGTGGTGGGATCGGCGAGCTCGTCGCTGGCGCCGCTACCTGGGTCGGTGCCGGGCGGCGCAACCTGCGGGATGTTGGGCGTCGTGCTGGGAACAGGCCGCGTGCCTTG
>Ga0075365_10001777_pt1 | contig 10047 bp, 7 predicted proteins | sample EndMetdeltDD1765_FD_71387 | JGI IMG/M metagenome (GOLD analysis project Ga0075365, IMG submission 71387) | Populus endosphere microbial communities from Tennessee, USA - Endosphere MetaG P. deltoides DD176-5 | ecosystem: Host-associated > Plants > Roots > Endosphere | place: USA: Tennessee... | reverse complement strand
AATGTAATTATCACGTATTCGTGATCTCTTTCTGTGGTTGTGAATGCCCCCACACCGAGGTCGCAGCGCCGCCCCGCGTGGCGGTAAAGCCACAGCCGGCAGCCAATCGGCGTCGGCAAAGCCCGCGAGAATTGATCGCGCCGGCCCGCATCCGTAACGTCGGAATTTCGTCGGTCCGTGGGGGCGGCAAGACGAATGGCACGGCCGCGTTCCGGCCGTGCCGCGCGTAGAGGGGTTGGGGGTGATTCGTTCACAGCGGCAGGCAGCGCGGGCCCGGCGCTCCGCGCCGGCGGCTTCGGTGGCTGGTCTCGCCATCCTCGCCGCGGCGCCGTCTTTGCGGCCGCCCGCGCGCACGGCACTGCTCGGTGGCGTGTGGCTCGGCGCGCTCGCCGCGCTGTTGCCCCAGTCCGCACATGCGCTCGACGGCATGTGGACGGGTCCCGGAGCCGAGTGGACCACCGGCACCAACTGGAGCTCCAGCCCCACGGTGCCGGACAATACCGCGACGTTCACCGGCAGCGCCCCCACCTCGGTCACCATCTCCAACAACGCGTCGATCAACACCATCGACTTCGACGCGGCGGCGCCGGCTTACTCGTTCGGCGTCCAGACCGGGGCAACCTTCACGATCAACAACGCCATCAACAACGCGTCGTCGTTCGCACCGGCATTCAGCGTCAACACCGGCGCGACGCTGGCCATCGGCGACACGGGCCAGGTCGAGATCGGCTCGCTGTCGAACGGAACGTCGGGCGGCGGCACCGTGCAGATCGGATCGTCCGATCCAAGCACCAATTTGTTCGTGACCGGCACTGCCAGCACGAACACCGTCTTCAGCGGCTCATTTTCCGGCGCAGGGTCTTTCGAGCTCGATGGCGGAACGCTGACGCTGAACGGCGCCAACATGGGCACGATCGGCGGAAACCTCATCGTCGACAACTGCTCGTGCTCGACCAGCAACCTCACGATCAGTGGCGGCTCGCTTACCGTCAATGGTACGGGAGGCTTCGGCAACGGCGTGTCCGTCTTCGCGGGTACGCTCACGGTGAACAATGGCGCCACGGTGCAGATCGGGAGCACGTCACTTCCGAGCGACCTCTTCGTGGCAGACACGATGACAATCTCTGGCGCCGGCACTTCGGTGACCGTGAGCGGCGCCACGGGCGTAGTGGGTTTTTTCCCGACGGCGGCAGTGTCGCTCACGATCAGCAACGGCGCGAGGCTCGATAGCCAGAGCGGGGCCGAAATCGATTCCATCTTCGGTCCCGCGACGGCGACGGTGACCGGGGCGGGATCGCGCTGGGACGTCGGCGGCATGGGCCTCTCGGTTGGCGGCGGCAGCACCGGCGGCCCCGGAGCGCTCACGATTTCCAACGGCGGCGTCGTCAATACCAACATCACGATCATCGGCGATAACGTCGACGGCTCCTCCACCGTGCTGGTGACCGGCACCGGCTCGCAGCTGAACGCCACGACCGGGCTCTCGATCGGCGACACCGGCTGCGTCTGCGGCACGCTGGTCGGAACGCTGACAATCGCCGACGGTGGCTTGGTCAATTCGGTCGATACGAGGATCTTCGCCGGCAGCACGCTCAATCTCGGCGCCGGTGGCCTCGGCGGCACGATTATCACCCCGACGATCGTCAACGACGGGCAGATCGTCGCCAACTTCACCGACACCATCACCCTCGCAGCCGATATTTCCGGCGCCGGCACCCTGAGCAAGGCCGGCACGGGTACGCTGATTCTCACCGGCAACAATTCGTATGCCGGTGGCACCACCATCACCGGCGGCTTCATCAACTTCAATTCCGCGAACAGCTTCGGCACAGGCCCGATCGCGATCGACGGCGGCGGGCTGCAATGGGCGACGGGCAACACGGCAGACATCTCGGCGCAGCTCGCCGCGTTCGGAGCCGGCGGGGCGACGTTCGACACCAACGGCAACAACGTCACGCTCGCCTCATCCCTGTCCGGCGTCGGCGGGGTCACCAAGACAGGCGCGGGAACGATGACCCTGGCGGGCGTCAACACCTATCAGGGCGGCACTACCATCAACGGCGGCGTGCTGGCGGTGAGTTCGAACGCCAATCTCGGCGCGGCCGCGGGCGGGCTGACCTTCAACGGCGGCACGCTACGGTTCCTGGCGGGCTTTTCAACCGACCGCACGATCACGCTCAACGCCGGCGGCGGTACCTTCGATACCAACGCCAACGACGCGACGCTCACAGGCGCCATCGGCGGCGTCGGCGGGCTCACCAAGACCGGCACGGGAACGATGACGCTGGCGGGCGTCAACACCTATCAGGGCGGCACTACCATCAACGGCGGCGCGCTGGCGGTGAGCTCTAACGCCAATCTCGGCGCAGCCGCGGGCGGGCTGACCTTCAACGGCGGCACGCTGCGGTTCCTGGCGGGCTTTTCCACCGACCGCACGATCACGCTCAACGCCGGCGGCGGTACCTTCGATACCAACGCCAACAACGCGACGCTTACAGGCACCATCGGCAGCGTCGGCGGGCTCACCAAGACCGGCGCTGGCACGCTGATCTTGACCGGCAGCAACAACTACGCAGGCGGAACCACGGTCAGCGGCGGCACGCTGCAGCTCGGCGACGCGGGCAACATCGGCAAGATCGTCGGCAGCATCTTCAACCAGGGGATCGTCAACGTCATCAATGCCGACACCAGCGCGATCACCACGATCGAGAACCTCAACGGCTCGGTCAACTTCTTCAACACCAGCTCGGCCGGGAGCGCCACCATCAGCGCCGTGGGCCCCGGCTTCAGCGTCGTCAGCTTCAACAATGCGAGCACGGCCGGCACCGCCCGCATCTTCAACAGCACCGTCGTCTTCAACGACACGAGCACGGCCGGCAACGCCACGATCAACACCGGCGAGTTCGTTATTTTCAACAATGCGGGCACGGCCGGCACCGCCAGCATCACCGCCAACTTTATCAACTTCAACGACGCGAGCTCGGCCGAGAATTCCGTGATCCACAGCGTGGGCGGACTTGCATTCGCCAACGCGAGCACCGCCGGCAACGCCACCATCACCAACGACGGCGCCGCCACGTTCAGCGCTACGAGCACCGCCGCCAATGCTAATATCACCAACAACTTCAGCCTTCGCTTCCAGGACTCGAGCACGGCCGGCAACGCCACCATCATCACGAACAACGGTGGTACTACCGCCTTCGGCGCGAACAGCACGGGCGGCTCCGCACGGCTCATCACCAATGCTGGCGGCGCGGTCGACATTTCCGGTCTGACGACCGCCGGCCTCACCCTCGGCTCGATCGAGGGCGCAGGCAACTACCGGCTCGGCTCCAAATCGCTCACTGTGGGCAGCAACAACCTGTCGACCGAGGTCAGCGGCTCGATTCAGGACGGCGGCGATGCCGGAGGCACCGGCGGCTCGCTGGTGAAGGTCGGCAGCGGCACGCTGACGCTCTCGGGCGTCAATACCTATTCCAGCGGGACCATACTGGCGGGCGGCACGTTGCGGCTTGCCAACAATCAGGCGCTCGGCACAGGCGCGCTGACCGCGACCGGCTCGGTGGTCGATTACGCCAACGGCGTTACCATCGCCAACGCCATCGTAGTCAACAGCAACACCACGCAGCTTTCGGTGACGAACGGCAGCGCGACGCAGGCGGGCGCGATCTCCGAGCTCAACGGACCGCGCCCGCTCGAGAAGATCGGCGCCGGAGCCCTGGTGCTCAGCGGAATCAACACCTACAGCGGCCCAACCACCATCAGCGGCGGCGCGCTGATCGTGACCGGCTCGATCGCCAACTCGGCGGTGACGGTGAATGCGGGCGCCGTCCTCGCCGGCACCGGCACGGTGGGCGCGACCACGATCAACAGCGGCGGCACCTTCGCGCCCGGGTCGGGCACGCCCGGCACCATGGCGGTGCAGGGCAATCTCGCGTTCCAGTCGGGCGCGATCTACCTGATGCAGGTGACGCCATCGCTCGCCTCCAGCGCCAACGTCATCGCGGGCGGCACTGCCGCGCTCGCCGGCACGGTGAACGCAAGTTTCGCGCCCGGCAGCTACGTCACGCGCACGTATACCATCCTTTCGGCCGCGGGCGGGCTCAACGGCTCGACCTTCAACGCGCTGACCACCACCAATCTGCCGGCGGGCTTCACCGCCAATCTCGGCTACAGCGCGAGCGACGTGATCCTCAATCTCACCGCCAATCTGGGCGGAGGCCCGAGCGCGCTCGGCACATCGGGGTTGAGCATCAACCAAAAGAACGTCGCCAATTCGCTCAACAATTTCTTCAATCGCGGCGGCGCGCTGCCGCCCAACTTCGTGTCGATCTTCGGCCTCACCGGCGGCAATCTCGGCAATGCGCTATCGCAGCTCTCGGGCGAACCCGCGACCGGCGCCCAGCAGGCCGCCTTCCAGATGGGCAACCAGTTCCTCGGCCTGATGCTCGATCCATTCGTCGACGGGCGCAGCAGCGTCGCCGGCGCGGGCGGCCCCGCGCTCGGCTTCGCGCCCGAGCAGGAGGCGCTGCCCGACGATATCGCGCTCGCCTATTCCAAGGTGTTCAAGGCGCCGGCCATGCCGGCCGCGACCTTCGAGCAGCGCTGGAGTGCCTGGGGCGGCGCCTATGGCGGCGGCAACAAGACCAGCGGCGATCCGGCGGTGCTCGGCAGCCACGACCTCACCGCCAACACGGCGGGATTTGCCGCCGGCCTCGACTATCGCCTCTCGCCCAATTCGGTCATGGGCATCGCGCTCGCAGGCGGCGGCGCTAACTGGAGTCTTTCGCAGGGACTCGGCGGCGGCAAGAGCGATGCCTTCCAGGCCGGCGTCTACGGCGCCACGCGCTGGGGCGCGGCCTATCTCGCCGGCGCCTTCGCCTTCACCAACCACTGGATGTCGACCGACCGCTTCGCTTTCGCGGGCGATCATCTCACCGCGAGCTTCAACGCGCAGAGCTACGGCGGGCGCGTCGAGGGCGGCTACCGCGTCGCCACCTTCTACGGCGGGATCACGCCTTACGCCGCGATCCAGGCGCAGAGCTTCCGCACGCCGGGCTACAGCGAGATCGACGGCAGCGGCGGCGGCTTCGCACTCTCTTATAATGCGCGCACCGGCAATGACACGCGCAGCGAGCTGGGCGCGCGCTTCGACCGGCTGATCGCGCTCTATCCCGGCGCGGCGCTGTCGCTGCGCGGGCGGCTCGCCTGGGCACACGACTGGGTGAACGATCCGAGCCTCGCGGCCGTGTTCCAGACCCTTCCCGGCGCGAGCTTCATCGTCAACGGCGCGTTGCCGGCGAAGGATTCCGCGCTGGCCTCGGCCGGCGTGGAGTATCGACTGGCGAATGGGCTCACGCTGCTCGGCAAGTTCGACGGCGAGTTCGCCTCGCGCTCCTCCACGTATGCCGGCACCGGCACCGTGCGCTATTCGTGGTGATCTCGTAGCCCGCATGGAGCCAACGGGTCCGCGCGAAGCCCGGCCCGATGACAGGCTCAGCGTAATGCGGGGCGATGGTGCCGCGGGGCACGAACCCCGGATTTCGCTTCGCTCCATCCGGGCTACGGGCCGTCGCAGGAGCGAGGGGCGGCACCGTACCGCTGCCGCGTGGCCAGTCCCGGGCTCTGCTTTCAGTCCGACTTGATCTGGATTAATATTGATCCCGTGGGGGCGCAAATTTGTATGCGCGGTTACGAAGCAAGGAAGCACCCCATGAAACGATCTCTCACTGCATTGGTACTGGCGGGCAGCCTGGCGGCAGCCACGATCGCCACGCCGACAGACGCGCAGGCTCGGCGGCTCCGGGGCTGGGGCTGGGGGGTCGGAGCCTTCGCCATCGGCGCGCTCGTCGGTGCCGCGCTCGCGCGTCCCTACTACGCGCGTTCGTACTACTACTACCCGGGCTACTCCTACGGCTACGCCTACCCAGCTTACTCCTACGGCTATGCCTACCCCGCCTACGGCTACTACGGCGGCCCGTATGGCTATTACGGAGGCTATGGGGGGTCCTGGCGCGGCCCGGCGGGATATTACTGATCCGGCTTGAGCCTCCTGCGCGCTCGGTTCGCGTCTCTGTTGTCGACATCGTCCGCGTCGCCGGGCGGCTGGCGACGCGGCTCGTCGTAATCAGTAGCCCGTAGCGGGGCGCTCGTGCGGCGCGGCATGGATCCCGGATTTCGCTGAGCCTGTCATCGGGCCGCGCTTCGCGCGGACCCGTTGGCTCCATCCGGGCTACGGGCTACCAATTCCGTGCGATGAACTCCGACGAAGCGCTCGACCCCGATCGCCAAGGCGGCAACGGCGGCCTGTTGCTGCTCACGCTGCTCGCCTGCATCGTGGGGGCGGGCGCGGGCGCGATCGGGGCGCTGTTCCGTCTCTCGCTCCTGCATGCCGACGCCTGGCGCAACGCGCTGATCGGCTGGTCGCACGGCATCCCGATCGCGGGTTTCCTGCTGGTGACCGCGAGCTGCGCCGTCGCGGTCGCGGTCGCGGCCTGGCTGGTGCGCCGCTACTCGCCGGAGGCGTCGGGCAGCGGCATCCCCCATGTCGAGGCGGTGCTGCGCGAGGAGCTGCCGCCGGCGCCGTTCAGCGTGCTGCCGGTCAAATTCGTGGGCGGGTGGCTCGCCATCGGCTCCGGGCTGGCGCTCGGGCGCGAGGGGCCGAGCGTGCAGATGGGGGCGAGCATCGCGCACGTGGTGGGCACGCTCGCGCGCCGGCGATGGCCCGACGCGCGGGCGCTGCTGGCGGCCGGCGCGGGCGCGGGGCTCGCCGCCGCCTTCAACGCGCCGACCGCGGGCGCGGTGTTCGTGCTGGAGGAATTGGTGCGGCGTTTTGAGCCGAGAATGGCCATTGCCGCGCTCGCCGCCTCGACCGGCGCGATCTTCGTCTCCCGCATGGTGCTGGGCGACGCGCCCGACTTCGATGTCGGTCCCCTGCCCGACCCGAGCGCCGCCACCATGCCGCTGCACCTGGCGCTGGGCGCGGTCGCCGGGCTGCTGGCGGCGGGCTACAACTGGACGCTCATCGCCGCCCTCGCGGTCGCCGACTATCTGCGCCGCTGCCCGGTGGAGCTGCGCGCGGGCCTGATCGGGGCGGCGGTCGGCGCGCTCGCCTGGTTCGCGCCCGACCTGGTGGGCGGCGGCGATCCGCTCACCCAGCGCGCGCTCGACGGCAGCGGAACGCTCGGCGTCATTTCGCTCGTCTTCCTGCTCCGCTTCGCCCTCGGCGCGGTGTCTTATGCCGCCGGCACGCCGGGCGGACTGTTTGCTCCGCTCCTCGTACTCGGCGCGCAACTCGGACTGTGCTTCGGCATCCTCGCTCGAATGGCGTTTCCCGATCTCGACATCGTCCCGCAGGGCTTCGCGGTAGTGGGCATGGCCGCGTTCTTCGCAGGCGTGGTGCGCGCGCCGGTCACCGGCATCACCCTGGTGGTCGAGATGACCGCCAACGTCACCATGCTGCTGCCGATGCTGGGGGCGTCGTTCGTGGCGATGCTGGTGCCGACCCTGCTCGGCAATGCGCCGATCTACGACTCCCTGCGCCCGCAAAGCCTGCCGCGCGACCGCGGGCCATGAGCGGACGAGCAGCGCCGGCGCGTACTGCGCTAGGCCGCGCGAGCGTTTACAACTTTCCTGTACTGTTGCTGAAAGGCGTCTTCAACGACCGCTTCTGCGTCTTGATTCCAATGCTGCGAGCCGCACCCGTTGCAGACCCCGATGGGAACCTCAGCTCGACAGAAAATATAGCCCTTGTCACTCCACTGACGGAATGAGATCGGCTTGTAACGTGTGGTGACCTGGCCGTTTTCGCAAAAATCGCAGCGTCGGATCGATCCTGGATCGAACATGGTTTCCTCCACCCGACCATTTTGAGGGACGTGAGCTAGTTCACACCCATAGTCTCGACGAGTGTGTGAGCTACTTCACAGTTGACAAAAAAAGACTGATCGCGCGACGGCCGAGCGCGATTTGCCCTCGCCCGGCACCGCATCGGCGCATGCGCGGATGGAGATACCGGCGATCGCGACATCTAGGCGCGCGCGACCGCAATATTTGCCGAGGGAGGGGAACTGCACCGAAGCCGCGGCGTTGGCCCGAGGGGTATTCCCACCCGACGCCGGGCGGGAAGAAAGGGGCGAAGCATGGCCATGACCAACGCCGAGTATTTCCGTCGCCAAGCTGCGACCTGCCTGCGGCTGGCGAAGTTCTGCCGGGACCTCGAGGTCGCGCGCGGCTTGTTCGGCATGGCCCAGGAATTCAAGGCCAAGGCGGCCGAAGTGGACGCGGATTTGCAGCCGATGCCATCCCCCGCGCTCGGGCAGAGCTCGGACGCCGCCTGCGGTTAGACGACCCTCCCGATTCGACCACGGCGGGCCTTCGTCCCAGCCTGGGCTCGCATCCTTGGGCTCCCAGGCTTGGGCTCCCAGCCTTGGGCTCCCAGGCTTGGGGCGCAATTCGGGCTGGTTGCAGGCGGTCCGGCGTCACGCCGGCGACAGAGCGGCGGATTCACGCTCCGTTAACCATCCCGACCGAAGCTGCCAACGCGCGCTGCCGACTCGCTTTTTTCGGTGCGGATTATCGTTTCGGGACGGGCCTTTCGCTGCGATGTGGACTTCATGCAACATCCCCACCATTTCATAACTGAGCCATATTAAAGGGCGGATTGCCTGGTCTCATGCGGCAGTGGGATGAAGAGATGGGGGGCTCATCATGACCATGCGAAGCTCGTCTTGGCAGCACCGAACGGCGGTTGTGGAAGACAGCGTTTCCTCATGGGAAATCCGTAGACTCATCGCCGAGCACCTGGGGATCGCGGTCGAGCACGTGATCGACGACGCGCACCTCGCCGAAGATCTCGGGGCCGCCTGGCTCGACCGTCTCGAATTGATGATCGCTATCGAGGATCGATTTGGCGTGGAAATCACCGACGATGAAGCCGATCAGATCTGTGCGGTCGGAGATCTCATCCGCCACGTCGAAAGCTGCGGCGGCAAGCTGACCGCGGCAGCCCCGGAGCCGCGTCGCAGCACGGCTGCGCCGACGCACAAGGTCTGGGCGCGTCGCATCCGCCACGCGTGGAAGCTGAGCAGCACGGCGGCCACGGGCTGGTAGCCCCGAGCACCGGCACGCCAGCGCCCAACCGCACGGTCCGCAGCGCGACATTCTCCAGAGCGGGATGATTTTTCTTTGAGTCATCATCCCGCTCTAAGTTGTTGTTTTGCGCGTGATCTTTTCCGAAAATCGGTTCCCACTTTTCGGGATCACGCGCTAGGCCCGTCGCGAGGGCGTGACGCTATTCGTCGGGCTCTCTGACCACCGGCAGCTCAGGATCGTCTCGCTGCTCTTCGTCATCCTGGTCGTCGTCTTCGTCATCATCATCATTGGGGTCCCGCGGCGGCACCGCGTTGCCCATCAAGTCGATGAATCTCCGGTCGACCCACAAGCCGGGAATGTCCTCGGAAATATGTAGCGTCATGTCGCCTCCTCCGGCGCGGGACAAGCCGAGCGGCCCTCTCGCGGACGACGACCGGCTTCGCCCGCGCCTCGTCTAAGGGCAGTCTACACCGCGAGCTGGCCCACGAGGACCTCGCACTTCCGCACCAGGTCGACCGGATCCACCGTTCGGATCGCTGGCGAACGCGGCGGCGCCGACGCCCGCTTCATTCGAAACAATTGGGACCTGCCGCTGGGAACTACCAGCCCGGCAGTGGTAGGCTGGTGCTGCGGCAGACCGACTGCGAGGGGGGAAGCCCGTGTCAGGCATGCGAGGGTGCGACTTCATCACCGCGCTTGGCGGCGTGGCGGCAGCGTGGCCGCTGGTCGCCGCCGAGGTAGTCGAATGAGGCGACGCGAGCTTGTCTCGCCACCCGCAAGCGCAGCCACTCACCCGGCGGGCGCCAACCGCCGGCGCGCTCGCGAGCCAAAGCCGGCCCTGGTCGTGTCGATGGTCCCGGTCGTGGTCGCCTTTGCCGCGGTTCTGCTCACCACGTTGCCCCTGGTGACAATCCATTCCTATCTGGCGACAGAGCATCTGGTGCTGGTTTATCT
>Ga0075365_10001776_pt1 | contig 10049 bp, 8 predicted proteins | sample EndMetdeltDD1765_FD_71387 | JGI IMG/M metagenome (GOLD analysis project Ga0075365, IMG submission 71387) | Populus endosphere microbial communities from Tennessee, USA - Endosphere MetaG P. deltoides DD176-5 | ecosystem: Host-associated > Plants > Roots > Endosphere | place: USA: Tennessee... | reverse complement strand
CGACTCGGGCCTGCGCTTCACCACTCATTGCCGGGGCGGCTTCTTCACCCTGCCCGAGGGGCAGCAGCGCCGCGCCGCGATCGACGACAACCGCGTCGCGATCGAGGAGGCCGCCACCCTCGCCGCCGCCGGCGCAGAGGGTTCCACCGCGATTCTCGTGCTCGTCGCCGGCGGCCTCCCCGAGGGCTCGCGCGACCTGATCGGCGCGCGTGAGCGCGTGCGCGACGCGATCGGCGAGCTGGTGCCGGATGCCGCCGCGGCGGGTGTCACGCTCGCGATCGAGCCGCTGCATCCGATGTACGCGTCCGACCGCGCCGTCGTCTCGACGCTCGGACAGGCCCTCGACATCGCCGCGGACTTCGACCCCGCCGTGGTCGGAATCACAGTCGACACGTTCCACATCTGGTGGGATCCGGATGTCCTGAACCAGATCGCCCGCGCCGGGCGCGATGGCCGCATCGCCACCTACCAGGTGTGCGATTGGAAGACCCCGCTGCCCGCCGATGTGCTGCTCGGCCGGCACTATCCGGGCGACGGCGTGATCGACTTCGCGTCGCTGACCGAGGCCGTGATCGACGCGGGCTACCGCGGCGACATCGAGGTCGAGATCTTCAACGAGCAGATCTGGGCGGACACGCCGGAAAACGTCGTCCGGCGTACCGCGGAGACGTTCGGCTCGGCGATCTCGCCGCTGCTTTCGGCACCCGTAGACTCTGCCTCGTGAGCGAGACCACGGCGGAGCGGGCGAGGTCTTCCGCGCCGACGCTGCACGACGTGGCACGCGCCGCGGGGGTGTCGCTCGCCACGGCTTCGCGCGTGCTGAACGGCTCGACCCGCAAGGTCGCCGAGACCTACCGCGATCGGGTCGAGGCCGCTGCTGCCGAGCTGGGCTACACCGCGAACCTCTCCGCTCAGGCGACAGCCCGGGGTACCTCCGCGATCATCGCGCTCCTGGTCGCCGACATCGCCGACCCGTACTTCGGGCAGATCGCCGCCGGCGTGGCGCGCGGCGCCGACGAGGCGGGCCTGGTCATGACGATCGCGATCACCGAACGCGACCCCGAGCGCGAAGCGCGGCTGGTCCGCGCGCTGCGCGGACAGCGCCCGCGGGGGCTCATCCTCGCGGCATCCCGCACCACCGCGTCCTCCGATCCGGTCGTCCAAGCCGAACTCGACGCCCTCGCCTCGACCGGCGGACGGGTCGTCGCCCTCGGACCCGGCGCCGGCGCGGTGCGGTCCGTCATCGTCGACAACACCAAGGGCGCCCGCGACCTCGGGCGTGCGCTCGGCGAGCGCGGATATCGTGACGCGATCGTGCTCGCCGCCGGCGAGGGCGTGCTCACCTCCGACGATCGCACCGGCGGCTTCACGGAGGGCTTCGCCTCTGCGGGCGGCACGGTCTCGCGGGTCTACCGCGGCGGCTTCACGCGTGAATCCGGCTCGCAGCTCATGACACAGGCGCTGGCTGACGGAGTCGAGCCCGGCACCCTCGTCTTCGCGATCAGCGACGTGGTCGCGATCGGGGCCATGTCGGCCGTCCGCGAAGCCGGCCGCGTGGTCGGCACCGACATCGCCCTGTGCGGGTTCGACGACATCCCGGCGGGACGCGACGTCACGCCCGGCCTCACGACTGTGCATGTTCCCCTCGAGGACGTCGGCTATCTCGCGCTGCGGGCGGCCGTCGACGAGGAGTGGGACGCCGACGCCGGACCCCTGCCGGTCGAGGTCGTGCTGCGCGACAGCACCCCCGTCCCGCCCACCGCGTAACCGGACCGCTCGGTGCCTGTCATGAGGGTCGTCCTCGCGCCCGACAGCTTCAAGGGCTCGATCGCCGCAGCTGATGTCGCCCGTGCGCTGGCCGACGGCTGGCGCATGGTCGATCCCTCGGTCGAGATCTTCGCGCGCCCGATGGCCGACGGGGGCGAGGGCACCCTCGACGCCTTCGCCGCCGCGATCCCCGGCAGCACCCGGATGCCGGTGACCGTGACCGGTCCGCACGGACGGCCGGTCGCGGCATCCTGGCTCCTGCTGCCGCCCACCGCAGACGCCGCGAACGGCACTGCGGTCGTCGAGCTCGCCTCCACATCGGGCATCGAACTGCTCGGCTCCCGGCTGCGTCCCCTCGACGCGCACTCGGTCGGCTTCGGCGAGGCCATCGCTGCGGCGATCGCACACGGCGTGTCGCGCCTCGTCCTCGGCATCGGCAGCAGCGCGTCGACCGACGGCGGCACCGGCATGCTCACCGCGCTCGGCGCACGATTCACGGATGCCGCCGGCGCCGCGATCCCGCTCGGCGCGCGCGGGCTCGAGACTGTGGCGGCAGCCGACCTGTCGGCGCTTCGCTCCCTGCCGTCGGGCGGCGTGCTGGTGCTCAGCGACGTCACGAACCCGCTGCTCGGCGCCTTCGGCTCGGCGGCGATCTTCGGGCCGCAGAAGGGCCTGGGCGAGGCCGCGGTGGTCCGCGCTGACGCGGGGCTCGCGCGGCTCGCGCGTCTCCTCCCCGCGGATCCCGAGACTCCCGGCGCCGGTGCGGCCGGGGGCGTGGGCTTCGGTCTCCTCGCCTGGGGTGCCCGGCTCGTGCCGGGCGCCGCGGACGTGGCCGAGCTAATCGATCTGCGGGGCGCGCTGGCGGCGGCATCCGTCGCCGTGACGGGTGAGGGATCGTTCGACGGGCAGTCGGCCGCGGGCAAAGCCCCCACCCACGTCGCCGCGCTCGCCGCCGAGGCGGGGGTGCCGGTCGCGCTCGTTGCGGGCCGCGTGTCGCCGGATGCAGACACCTCCGCGTTCGCGGCATCCGTCTCGCTCACCGAACTGGCCGGCAGCGGCGCAGCCGCGATGGCCGACCCGGCGCGGTGGCTGCGCGAGGCCGGCGCCGCGCTCGCCCGCACACTTTCGTAGCCCACCGAACGGACCCCCCCGATGCGACCTGCGCGCCCGCGCGTTCTCCCCGTGTGCAACGTTGTAGAGTCGTGGTGCGCTCGGGGAAGGATGGCCTATGTCGGTCACGCTGCACGACGTCGCCCGGGCGGCCGGGGTGTCGATCAAGACGGTCTCGAACGTCATCAACGACTACCCCCACGTCCGGCCCGACACGCGCGAGCGCGTACAGGAGGCGATCACGGCCCTCGGCTATCAGCCGAACCTCACCGCGCGGAGTCTGCGCTCGGGAAAGACGGGCGCGATCGCGCTCGCGCTGCCCGAACTGAGCCTGAGCTACTTCGCCGAGCTGGCGGACACGGTGATCGAGGCTGCCGAGCGCGTCGGGCAGGTCGTGATCATCGAGCAGACCGGCGGCGACCGAGAGCGCGAGCTGCAGCTGCTCACGAGCTGGCGACGCAAGATGACCGATGGCCTGATCTTCAGCCCGCTGGGAATGGGGATGGAGGATGCCGGGCGTCTCGATGTGCCGTATCCGCTCGTGCTGCTCGGCGAGCGCGTCTTCGACGGTCCGACCGACCACGTGACGATGCGCAACGTCGAAGCCGCGCGTGCGGCGACGGAGCACCTGATCGGGCTGGGGCGGCGGCGGATCGCGGTGGTCGGTGCGCACGAGGGCGAGGTCGTCGGCTCCGCCGGACTCCGCTTGGCGGGGTACCGGGAAGCGCTCGAGGCCGCCGGCATCCCTTTCGACGAGCGGATCATCGTCGACACCACGCTGTGGCATCGCTCCAACGGAGCGACGGCGATGCGCGAGCTGCTCAGTCGCGATGCGGAGTTCGACGCGGTGTTCGGGCTCAACGACACCCTCGCGCTCGGCGCGATGCGCGTGCTGCAGGAAGCGGGCTACCGGGTTCCGCAGGATGTGTCGGTGATCGGCTTCGACGACCTCGACGAAGCGATGTACTCGCTCCCGAGCCTGTCCACGGTGAACCCCGGCCGCGTCGAGATCGCCGAGGTCGCCGTGCGCTCGCTCATGGAGCGCATCGACGCGTCCGGGGGAATCGCCGCGCCGCCGCGTCTGCACCTGGCGCCGTTCCGCATCGTCGAGCGCGAGTCCACCGCAGCCAGGAACTGACCCTTGACAGAGATGGTCCCTGCCGGGCATCATCGCTTTTACAACGTTTACCTACAACGTTGTAAAGACCACTCGCCGCCGAGAGGCTCTCGGCAGGCTGGGGTCACGCCAGATCGCACAGGCAGACAACGGTGTCGTACACCGCGAGAGAAAGAGCACAGCCCAATGAAGAGAAAGCTCCTTGCAGCCACAGGCGTCGCGGCCCTCGCCGCGATGGTCCTGAGCGGGTGCGCATCCGGCTCCGCGGAGTCTGAAGCCGCCAGCTGCACCAACGAGATCAAGGTCGCCGACGCACCCCAGGTGAGTGTCTGGGCCTGGTATCCGGCCTTCGAGCAGGTCGTGGACCTGTTCAACGAGACCCACGACGAGGTCCAGGTGTGCTGGACGAACGCCGGCCAGGGCAACGACGAGTACACCAAGTTCTCCACCTCGATCGAGGCGGGCTCCGGTGCTCCGGATGTCATCATGCTCGAGTCGGAGGTTCTTTCGAGCTTCGCGATCCGCAAGGCGCTCGTCGACCTCACCGAATACGGCGCGAACGACGTCAAGGGCGACTACAGCGAAGGCGCCTGGAAGGACGTCTCCAGCGGCGACGCCGTCTACGCGATCCCGGTCGACGGCGGGCCCATGGGCATGCTCTACCGCCAGGACATCTTCGACGAGTACGGCATCGCCGTCCCCACCACGTGGGCCGAGTTCGAAGCCGCAGCCCAGCAGCTGAAGGACGCCGGTGCGCCCGGCGTGCTGGTCGACTTCCCGACGAACGGCCGCGCCTACAACCAGGCGCTGTTCGCCCAGGCCGGCTCCGTGCCGTTCGACTACGACAACGCCGACCCGACCTCGATCGGCATCGAGGTCAACGACCAGGGCGCCAAGGACGTTCTCGCCTACTGGGAGAACCTGGTGGACGAGGGTCTGGTCGCCACGGATGACGCGTTCACCGCCGACTACAACACGAAGCTCGTCGACGGCTCGTACGCCGTGTACGTCGCCGCGGCGTGGGGCCCCGGCTACCTCGGCGGTCTGTCGGACGCCGACCCCGACGCCGTGTGGAAGGCCGCGCCGGTCCCGCAGTGGGACACCGCCAACCCCGTGCAGATCAACTGGGGCGGCTCGACCTTCGCGGTGACGAGCCAGGCGAAGGACCCGGAGCTGTCGGCTCTGGTCGCGAAGGAGATCTTCGGCACCGAAGAGGCGTGGAAGATCGGCATCGAAGAGGCGGCCCTGTTCCCGCTGTGGAAGCCGATCCTCGAGTCCGACTACTTCCGCGACCTGGAGTACCCGTTCTTCGGAGGTCAGCAGATCAACAAGGACGTGTTCCTCCCGGCCGCCTCCGCCTACACCGGCTTCACCTTCAGCCCGTTCCAGAACTACGCGTACGACCAGCTCACCGAGCAGCTCTATGCGATGGTCCAGGGCGAGAAGGACTCGTCGGCGGCGCTGGATGACCTCCAGGCCTCGCTCGAGAAGTACGCCACCGAACAGGGCTTCACCCTGAAGTAAATCCGATGGATGCCGGCGGCCGGGCAGACCGGCCGGCCGCCGGCATCCGCACTTTCGACGAGGAGAGAGCATCATGACCGCAACGGCCACCATCGTCGCTCCGGCGGGCCGCGCGCCGCGTGAGCGGCGATCCCGACTGGATGTGCGGCGACAGCGCTGGGGATGGCTCTTCGTGAGCCCGTTCCTCATCGTGTTCGCTCTGTTCCTGATCTTCCCGCTGTTCTACGCGTTCGGGATGAGCCTGTTCACGACAGGGCTCGCGACCGGCACGCAGTTCACGGGCATCGGCAACTACGTCAAGGCGTTCACCGATCCGCTCTTCCTGGAGGGGATGCTGCGGGTGCTGGCGTTCGCGGTCGTGATGATCCCGGCGCAGCTCATCGTGGCGCTGATCGCCGCGCTCGTGCTCGATTCGCTGGTCAGCTGGCTCTCGAAGGCCTCGCGGCTGCTGATCTTCGCCCCGTACGCCATTCCGGTGGTGATCGGCGCCCTGATGTGGAGTTTCCTGTACAGCCCGAGGTTCGGGCCGGCCGGCACGCTCTTCGAGCTCTTCGGGCTCCCCGCTCCCGACTTCCTGGCATCCGGGACGGTGTTCTACAGCCTCGTCAACATCGTCACCTGGCAGTGGTCGGGCTACTACATGATCGTGATCTACGCCGCGCTGCGGTCGATCGACCCGGCGATCTACGAGGCGGCGCGCATCGACGGGGCGAACGGGCTTCAGACGGCGCTGCGCATCAAGATCCCGATGATCTCCTCATCCATGGTCATGGTGATCACCTTCGCGCTGATCGGAACACTCCAGTTCTTCACCGAGCCGGTCGTGCTTCGCAACATCGCGCAGGGGGCGATCGACGCGGCGTACACACCCAACATGTACGCCTACTCGCTCGCGTTCTCGTACAGCCAGTTCAACTACGCCTCGACGATCGCCTTCTCGCTCGGCATCCTCGTCTTCGCGGGCTCGTTCGTCTTCCTCTTCCTCACCCGCAAGCAGAGCGGACTCAAGTGATGTCCACCTTCACCTCCCCCGCGGACACCATCGATCCGCTGACCTCTCACGAGAACCACAGCGTCCGCTCCCGCGGCCGGCGTAGGGGCGGCCGCCGGATCGGCTCGAGTGTCTTCCTGGTCATCCTGGCCATCTACTTCGTCGTTCCGATCTGGTGGCTCTTCGTGGCCGCCACGAAGGACACGGCCGGCCTCTTCTCCAGCCCGGCATTCTGGTTCGACGGCGACTTCGCACTGTTCCAGAACATCGCCGAGCTGTTCACCCACCAGGGCGGCATCTACTGGCGCTGGCTCGGCAACTCGTTCATCTACGCGTTCGCCGGCGGCATCGGGGCCACGATCCTCGCGATCCTGGCCGGCTACGGGTTCGCGAAATACCGGTTCCGCGGCCGCTCGGCGATCTTCACGATCATCCTCGGCTCGGTCATGGTCCCACTTACCGCACTGGTCATCCCGACGTTCATCCTGCTGAGCCAGTACGGCATCATCAACACGCCCTGGGCGGTCATCCTCCCGTCGCTGCTGAGCCCCTTCGGTGTCTATCTCATGCGCGTCTATACGCAGGACGCCGTTCCCGACGAGATGCTCGAAGCAGCCCGCATCGACGGTGCCGGCGAGATCCGCACGTTCTTCCAGGTGGCGCTGCCGCTGCTGCGACCCGCGATCGTCACGGTGCTGCTGCTGTCGGTCGTCGGCACGTGGAACAACTTCTTCCTGCCGCTCGCCGTGCTCACCAACGAGCAGCTCCTGCCCGTGACCGTGGGTCTCAACCGCTGGACGGCGCTCTCGAACGCGGGTGCCGGCGGTGAGCAGGTGTGGAACCTGATCACGACCGGTGCGTTCATCTCCGTCCTGCCCCTTCTGCTCTCCTTCCTGTTCCTGCAGCGCTACTGGCAAGGCGGACTGGCGCTCGGAAGCCTCAAGTAGCTCGTACGACCCTCGACCCGCCCGACCCCGGACACCAAAGGACTCCCATGCACGCCGCACGCCTCACCATCGACCCGCGATTCGCGGTCGGGCCGATCAACCGCCGCCTGTTCGGCTCCTTCGTCGAGCACCTCGGCCGGTGCGTCTACGACGGGATCTACGAACCTGGACACCCGACGGCCGATGCCGAGGGCTTCCGCCAGGACGTCATCGACCTGGTCTCCGAGCTCGGCGTCTCGGCGATCCGCTACCCGGGCGGCAACTTCGTCTCGGGATTCCGCTGGGAGGACAGCGTCGGCCCGCAGGCCGAGCGGCCGCGTCGCCTCGATCTGGCGTGGCACTCCACCGAGACGAACGAGGTCGGCCTGCACGAGTTCTCCTCCTGGCTCGACAAGGTCGGCAGTGAGCTGATGCTCGCGGTCAACCTCGGCACGCGCGGGACCCTCGAGGCGCTCGACCTGCTCGAGTACTCGAACATCCGCAGCGGCACGGCGCTGTCCGACCAGCGCGTCGCGAACGGCCGCGCCGAGCCGTTCGGCGTGCGCATGTGGTGCCTCGGCAACGAGATGGACGGCCCTTGGCAGCTCGGGCACCGCTCCGCGGACGACTACGGAAAGATCGCGTCGCAGACCGCGAAGGCGCTGCGCCAGGTCGACCCGGGCGTCGAGCTCGTGGTGTGTGGCTCGTCGAGCGCGCACATGCCGACCTTCGGCGAGTGGGAGCGCGTCGTGCTGCACCACACCTACGAGGACGTCGACTACATCTCGTGCCACGCGTACTACGAGGAGCGGAACGGCGACCTCGGCAGCTTCCTGGCGTCGGCGGTCGACATGGACCACTTCATCGAGACCGTCGTGGCGACCGCCGACCACGTCGGCGCCGTGAAGGGCAGCACCAAGAAGATCGACATCTCGTTCGACGAGTGGAACGTGTGGTACATCGATCGCTACCACGGCGTCGACAAGATCGAGGGCGTCGACAACTGGCCGGTCGCTCCCCGCCTGCTCGAGGACATCTATTCCGTTGCGGATGCCGTCGTCTTCGGCGACCTGATGATCTCGCTGCTCAAGCACGCGGACCGGGTCACGAGCGCGTCGCTCGCACAGCTGGTCAACGTGATCGCCCCGATCATGACCGAGCCGGGCGGACCCGCGTGGAAGCAGACGACCTTCTTCCCGTTCGCGGTGACGTCGCGCCTCGCGGTCGGTAAGTCCCTCGAGGTCCGCCTCGAGTCGCCCACCTACACGACCGAGGTCTACGGCGAGGTGCCGCTGCTGGATGCAGTGGCCACGCACGACCCGGAGACCGGCGCCGTTGCGTTGTTCCTGGTGAACCGCGATCAGACGCAGGCGCATGAGGTCAGCGTCGACATCTCGGCACTCTCCGGACTCGCAGTGAAGGAGTCCGTGTCGCTGTGGGACGAGGAGCTCTACGCGAAGAACACCCTCGAGGACCCCGAGCGGGTCGGGCTGAAGGCGAATGACTCGGCGGTCATCGACGGTGGCCGCCTCACGGTGACGCTGCCGCCCGTGTCGTGGACGGCGATCTCGCTCGGCGCCTGATGACGTCACGGCGTGCGCCGGCGCGGCGGATGCGAATCGCCGCGCTGGCGCTCGCCGCCCTCGTGGCGGCGGCTCTCGGGGGCTGCGCGGCCCCCGGGGCGCGAGAGCTCAGTGGAGACCTCGCTGTTCACGACCCGTCCTACGCGGTCTCGGACGGAACGCAGTACGTGTATTCGACCGGCGCGGCGAACGTCGCGGACGGCGCCATCCAGATCCGCTCGTCGACCGACGGCTCGACCTGGCGCTACCGCGGTGAGGTGTGGGCCGACAAGCCCGCGTGGCTCGCGGAGGCGGTGCCCGGCGTGTCGAACCTGTGGGCGCCCGAGCTCATCGAGCACGAGGGCACGTGGTACCTGTATTACTCGGCGTCGACCTTCGGCTCGAACACCTCGGTCATCGCCCTCGCCACCAACACGACGCTCGACCCGGACGACCCCGGCTACGAGTGGGTCGATCGGGGCGAAGTGCTCGCCTCGACCAGCGGCGATGACTTCAACGCGATCGATCCGGGCATCGTCGTGGACGCGTCCGGCGCGCCGTGGATGGCTTTCGGGTCGTTCTGGAGCGGCATCCGGATGGTTCCGCTGGACTGGCCGGACGGTCTGCGCGCGAGTGCCGGCGAGCCGCTGCGCCTCGCCGACAGGCGAAGCCCGCCGAACGCGGTCGAGGCGCCGTACATCGTCGAGCACGATGGCGACTACTTCCTGTTCGTTTCATTCGACTCGTGCTGCCAGGCCCTCGAGAGCACGTACCACGTGGTCGTTGGTCGCGCCGACGCCGTCACCGGGCCGTACGTCGACCGGGAGGGCGTTCCGCTCCTGAACGGCGGCGGAACTGTGGTGCTCGATGCCGACGGCGACGTGCACATCGGCCCGGGCGGGCAGTCGGTCGCCGACGGAACACTCGCGGTCCATTACTACGACCGCCGGCTCGACGGCGCGTTCCAGCTCGCGCTTGTCCCGCTGATCTGGGATGCCGAAGGCTGGCCCATCGCTGACTGGTGACGCCTCGCGGTGCGAGCCCCAGGGGTC
>Ga0075365_10001775_pt1 | contig 10050 bp, 9 predicted proteins | sample EndMetdeltDD1765_FD_71387 | JGI IMG/M metagenome (GOLD analysis project Ga0075365, IMG submission 71387) | Populus endosphere microbial communities from Tennessee, USA - Endosphere MetaG P. deltoides DD176-5 | ecosystem: Host-associated > Plants > Roots > Endosphere | place: USA: Tennessee... | reverse complement strand
AAATGGCAGACCCTGTATTTCTGCCGGAAGGTCGAAGGCAGCTGGAAGATCGCCGGCTTCGTCGGCTACATGCCGTATCCGCTGGGGGCCTGAGAACGCCGTAGCGGGGCGGGTAAAAGGCTGTGGTAACAGGGTACCCTCGTTCGTTCGGCTTATCATAGGCGTTCGGGATTAGCCGGGCCTTCCGACTTCGTCATCCACGGGCGAAGCAGCCGCGTAGCGGCGTCGCGAAGACCCGAGGATGACGAAGCAATGGAAGCCTCCGCTAATCCCCCAGCCGTTATCGCCCGACCAGCACCGCGGCGCGGTAGGCCGGATTGCCGTACCAGGCCATCCGGTCGAGTTCCGCCGCCCTAACCGGGAGATCGACGACGTCCATCTTCTGTTCGAGCCGGTCTGGCTCTATCCAGGGATCGTTGAGGAAATAGACGCCGTCGCCATGGTCATGGACGAGCACCCAGTGCGGGCAGGTGTGGCCCATCATCGGCGCCTGGTCGATCAGCACCAGCGCCGACAGGCCGCGATCGAGCGCCTGGCCGATGTCTTCGACGGCAAAGGCGCGCCTCTCGATCGGTAATGACGCGGCTTCGGCCTCGCGCTTGAAACCTTCCTGCACGAAGCTCATCAGCCCGCGCCTTTCCTCCGAGCTGGCCCGGTCGAGGAAAATCGGTTCGGCGCTGCTCATGAATATTTCGGCCCGAAGGCCGCGCCGGCGCGCCGCCAGCGCCAGGCCGTAGGGGTCGCAGCCGCCCGGACCGCTCGGGCCGATGATAGTGGTGGCCTCGCGCCAGAGTTCGACCTCCAGCGCCCGGTCCGGCCGCAAGGCCGGATCGATCCCGGCCATCGCCATGGCCAGCGCCGACGGCCCGCAGGTAAAACCCGCCGTCTGCGGCCAGGATGGCGGAACCTGCCGGCGGTTCGGTTCGCTGCCGGTCCAGCGTTGCAGGAACCCGTCGCGGCGCTGCCACTGGCCGCCGATGCGCTGCGCCGTATCTTCGTCGGCGCGCAGGCAGAGCACGTCTTGCGCAAGCGCCTCCTTCTCCAGCGCCTCCAGCAGGCGCAGGCCGTCACCCGCGATGAAATTCGGAGCAGACCAGAACAAGGCGATGCGCAGCATCGCTGCCGCCGGCCGGCGCTGCCCGACCACGATTGCCTCCGGGCGGCCCTCGCTGTAGCACGCCACGCCGGTGACCCCGGCGATCTCCCGCAGCGCCGCCAGCCGATCGCCGGCCTCGGCCGGCACCGCCGCGATCAGGTCGGCCCAGACGGCCACGTGTTCGGCCGTGAAGACCGTCACATTGGCCCCTTCGCCTTCAGCCGATACCACAGGCTCCTCGAAGTGCTGCATGACCCGCAAATTAGCCGGACAATGGCCGATCAGTACAGGGTGAAGAAGGCCGGGAACAGCAGGCCCGTCTGCCGCAAGTACTCGATCAGTTCGATGGCCGGGAAGATGGCGAGGAAATAGAGCCCGTCAAAGAAGGTGCGCTTGAGTGCGCGGGTCGAGAATTGCAGCTGGTCGTCGTCGCGGTAGAGCAGCGGGTTCGGCCAGAAGCGCGGCGTCGTCTTGATATAGGCGGAATAGGCCGGGCCGAACTTGCCCAGCAGATATTCGGCTTCCTTGCGCGCCGTGACGCGGAAGATGAGGAAGCTGGCGACGCCAAGCACGGCCGCCGCCACCAGCGAGCCGTAGAGCAGACCGATGCCGACCGCGCCCACCGTCGAGAAGAAATAGAGCGGGTTCTGGCTCATCGAGAACGGCCCCGTCGAAACCAGCTCCTCGTTCTTCTTGCCGCCGACATAGAGGATGCTCCACAGCCGGCCGGCAACGCAGGCGAGCACCAGGCAGAAGCCCAGGAATTCGAGCGTTTCGTGACCGTTCGAGCCCTCGCTGAGCGCCGGCTTGGTGAGAAACAGCAGCAGCACCGCCAGCACCGCCGCCACCCGAACGAAGATCAGCCGCTTTCGCTGCACGAAGGCCTGTGAAACAGGCTTGAGGGACGCGTAGGTCATTCGTGTCTTCCTGGGGCACGGATTACGGGTTCGGCCACTGGGGCGCGCCATTGATGGCGGATACAAGGCCGCCGCTTTCTATCAGCGCAGCACGCGGCGTTCGTAAAGGCCTTTTGCGCCAATCACGGCCATCCTTACGAATTTGTATGCCACGGGACAGGCTGGAGTGAAGTCGCTTCCTTATCGTTCAGATGCCGGTCCGCCAATTAGGGGTCGGCTTCAATTGCCGCGGCCCGGATCACCGGCATCAGATAGGGAATTTTTCCATGAAGAGATACGCACTTGCCGTCGCAGGTGGCGCGCTCGCCATCGCCGCCTCGATGTCCTCCGTTTTCGCAGGCCCCGCGCCTTGCGAGGAGACGCTGAAGACCCTTCGCGCAGCGGAGGCCACGGCCACGCTCAGCGCTGCCGACAAGGCCAAGGTCTCGGAGCTGGAGACCAAGGGCATCGAACGCTGCAATGCCGACGACGACAAGCGCGCCGACGACTTCTTCGCCCAGGCCATGAAGGTCATGGGCAAGTAGATCCGGCAACCATAAGGACGGCCGCCATGCTCTCTCCCAACAAAACCACTGGACCGAACCGTAACAGGGTTCCGGAGGTCACGCTCGACTTCTGGCTGATCAAGCTGATGGCGGTCACCATGGGCGAGACGGCGGCCGATTATCTCGCCGTCAATGTCGGGCTCGGGCTGACCGTCACCTCGCTGATCATGACCGGGGTGCTGATCGTCGCCCTTGGCCTGCAGTTCGCGCAGAAGCGCTACGTGCCCTGGGCCTACTGGCTGGCGGTGGTGCTGATCAGCGTCGTCGGCACGCTGATCACCGACAACCTCGTCGATACTTTCGGCGTGCGTCTGCAGACGACGACGATTGCCTTTTCGGTGGCGCTCGTGGCTACCTTCGCGGTCTGGTACGCGAGCGAAAGAACACTGTCGATCCACACCATCTTCACGACGAGGCGCGAGATCTTCTACTGGCTGGCGATCCTGTTCACCTTCTCGCTCGGCACCGCCGCCGGCGATCTCGTCGCCGAGAGTTTCGACATGGGTTATCTCACGTCGGGCCTCATGTTCGGCGGCGTCATCGCGCTGATCGCGCTTGCCTATTATCTCATTCACCTCGACGCCATCCTCGCCTTCTGGCTGGCCTATATCCTGACGCGCCCGCTCGGCGCCTCCTTCGGCGATCTTCTGTCGCAGCCGGCCGAATATGGCGGCCTCGGCTTCGGCACCACCTTCACCAGCCTGATCTTCCTGGGCTGCATCGCGGCACTCGTTCTCTACATGACGCTGAAGAGAACGGCCGACGATGCCGACGAGATCCTGCTGGAGCAGGATTAAGGACTGTGAGGATGCGCTAGCGCTGACAATTGGCAGAGAACCCCACCACTTCGTCATCCACGGGCGGAGCAAGGAGCGCAGCGACGCAGCGCAGACCCGAGGATCCATGCCGCGACTTCAAAGCGCCGCAGCGGTGCAGAATTCAGCTCCGTTGCACTCTATGACCAAGGTCACGGAATGGATCCCAGGGTCTTCGCGACGGAGTTTCGCTCCTGCTTCGCCCTAGGATGACGAACGTGGGGAAGGCCTCGGCCAATCTCGAATGTTTATGGCGAAAGCCCCCGCCAAAGCCATCCTGCCATCCTAGGAACGGGGCCGTGCCGGTGATAGCCTGTGCCCGATATCGGCGATCAACCGGAACAGCGATGCGACTTCTTCTTGTCGAGGACGACCACAAGACGGCGGACTATATCGTCAGGGGACTGACCGAGGCCGGCCATGTCTGCGACCTCCTGCGCAACGGCCATGACGCGCTCTTCGCCGCCACCAGCGGCAGCTATGACGTGATCGTCGCCGACCGAATGATCCCCGGTCTGGACGGCCTGTCGATGATCAAGGCGGTGCGCGCGGCCGGCGTGCGCACGCCGGCGATCTTCCTCACCTCCATCGGCGGCATCGACGACCGCGTCGAGGGCCTGGAGGCCGGCGGCGACGACTATCTGGTCAAGCCCTTCGCCTTTTCCGAGCTGCTTGCCCGCATCAATGCGCTCGGACGCAGGCCGGCGGCGCAGGAGCAAAAGACGATGCTGCGGGTCGCCGACCTCGAAATGGACCTCATCATGCGGCGCGTCACGCGCCAGGGCCAGCCGATCGACCTGCAGCCGCGCGAATTCAGCCTGCTGGAGGTGCTGATGCGCGGCGAGGGCCGCGTGATCACCCGCACCATGCTTCTGGAGCGCGTCTGGGACTTTCATTTCGATCCCAAGACCAGTGTTGTCGAGACCCATATCAGCCGGCTGCGGGCCAAGGTCGACAAGCCGTTCGAGGCCCAGCTCATCCACACCATCCGCAACACCGGCTACAGCCTGCACGCGCCGCTTGCGCCATGACCGGAAGCTGGTCTCGCCTGCTGCGCAGCACGCCGTTCCGGCTCGCCCTCACTTTCGCCTTCCTGTTCATGCTGGCCTTCATCCTGTCGGGTGCCATCGTCTACCAGATGATGAGCGCCGATCTGGCCGGGCAACTCGACGACACCATCAAGGAAACCTACGCCGTCATCGCCGCGAGCTATGCCGACAATGATCCCAAGGAACTGGTCGAGACCGTCGAGAGCCACGCCACGCGCAGCCCGAAGAAGGAGCAGCTGTTTTCGCTGACCGACGCGGCCGGCAACCGGCTGGCCGGCAACTTCACCGCCGCGGGGCTTCCCGACGGCTTTTCGATGTTCGGCGCCGAAATGCCCGGCCTGCCCCAAGGTACCGAGTACCGCGCCTATTCGGGCGCGGTCGGCAGCAACACCCTGACGGTCGCCATCAGCCTGTCCGAGACGGAGGAACTGGAGACGATCATGCTGATGAGCTTCGGCTGGGCGACCCTGATCATCACCGGGCTGGCGGTCGCCGGCGGCGCCCTGCTTGCCTCGCGTGTCCAGCTCCGTCTCGACGGCATCGCCGCCACCATGGTCGATGTCTCGCATGGCCGGCTCGATGCCCGCATTCCGCTGACCGGCACGGGCGACGACATCGACGTCGTCTCCAGCCAGGTCAACGCGGCGCTCGATCGCCTGTCGGGCCTGGTGGACGGCATGAAGCAGGTCAGCGCCAACATCGCGCACGACCTGAAAACGCCGCTCAACCGGCTGCAGATGATCCTCGACAGCGCGTCGGAAAAGAACCTGTCGGGCCAGAAAGTCGGCAGTGAACTGGCCGAGGCGCATGCCGAGAGCCTGCAGATCAACGAGACGTTCGACGCGCTGCTGCGTATTGCGCAGATCGAGGCCGGCGCGCGCAAGGCGCGGTTCACCGATGTCGACCTCGGCGAGATCCTGCAAACCATCGCCGAGATCTACACCGACGTGGCCGAGGATGACGGCAAGTCGCTGTCGTCGGTCGAGCTGTATCAGACCGCCGGCCGCATCCACGGCGACCCGGAACTGCTGACGCAGATGTTCGCCAATCTGGTCGAGAACGCGCTGCGCCATTGCCCGCCCGGCACGACGATCAAGCTGTCGGTGGCGCGCGACGGCGATCATGTCCTTGCCGGCGTCGCCGACAATGGACCCGGCATTCCCGCCGACGAACGCGAAAAGGTCTTCCAGCGGCTCTACCGGCTGGACCACAGCCGCTCGACGCCGGGCAGCGGCCTCGGGCTGAGCCTCGTCAGGGCCATCGCCGATCTGCACGGGGCCACCATCGCCCTCGAGGATTGCCGGCCCGGCCTTGCCGTAATGGTGAGTTTCCCTCTGGTCGCCGCTTCCTAGTCTACTGCCGGCGCCAGGTTATGGCGGAATTGGTGATGTAGTTCCACGCGGAGCCGACGACGGCGCCGGCAAGGCCGGCGACCCACCAGCGTGAGTGGCCGCTATAGAGAAGCGTCGACACGCCGACACCTGCCACGACGCCAAAGCTGCACAGCGCCGCGAACATGAGCAAGCCGGTCAGGAACCGCCAGCCGCGCCGGCGCTGGTCGCGATAGGTGAAGGCGTTGTTCAGCGTGTAGTTGAAGGCCATCGCCGTGAACATGGCGGCTGTCTGGGCGACGGCAAACGACAGCCCGTGCGGCAGCAATGCATGCAGAACCGCGAGATGGACGACGACACCGGCGGATCCGACCAGGCCGAAGGCAAGGAAGCGCGTCGAGATCAGGTCTCCCGACATTCTCGCGACCAGCAGGCCGGCATATTCAAGCGCGACAAGGGAATCGAGCTTGCTCTCTCCGTGCAGGCGCGGGCCGAACACGTAGGGGATTTCCTTGATCCTGATGGCGCTTGGCGAAGACGCGACAATGTCGAGCAGGACCTTGAAGCCTTGCCGCGACAGCCGGGGCGCCACCGCGTCGACGATTTCCCTGCGCAGCATGAAGAACCCGCTCATCGGATCATTGATCGGTGTTTTCAGAAGCAGGCGCGCAAGGTGCGTCGCCAGCCGGCTGGCGCCGGACCGCAGCCTGGTGAACCCGCCGCTGGCGCTGCCGTCGCCCTGGTAGCGGCTGGCAATCACCAGTTCGGCCTCGCCGCCTTGCAGGATCGCCAACATGGCGGGCAGGCATTTTTCGTCGTGCTGCAGGTCACCGTCCATGACGGCCACGATCGGCGCCGAGCTCGACAGGATGCCCTCGAGGCAGGCGCCGGCAAGACCGCGCCTGGCAATGCGCCTGATGCCGCGAACACGGTGATCGCCGGCGGCGATGTCGCGGACCGCCCGGATCGTGCCATCCTTCGAGTCGTCATCGACAAACACCACTTCCCAGTCGATGCGTGCCAGCGAATGCCGCAGCCGGGCCACCAGCAGGCCGATATTGGCGCGCTCGTTCAGGGTCGGAACCACGATCGTCAATTCCGGGCCGCCATGCCGGGCCGCGACGGGGAATACGCTGTCGGTCGCCAATGCAAGGGCGCCGTGCTGGGGGGCCGCCTGGTTCATGGCTGTCCCCGAGGCGGCTGGACATTGGCTTCCGGGAGCGGCGGCGCCGGGCGCGTCACGGGCAGGATCAGCATGTCGAAGACCGGAAAGCCGGAAAGCCGTTGCGTCATGTGCCGGGCGTCGCCGTCGACGACGAACAGGCCGCCGACACTGTCGCGATAGGCTTTCTCCTGAGCGGCCTCGTCGTCGCGGAAATTCATGGCGCCGATGAAAAAGCCCTTGGTTTGGCCGGCGAGGCGCCTGTCGTCCATGAACTGGAAGTGGCGCGGATCTCCGGGAAGCACCACGATCGGAATGTCCGGACCAAGTTCGTAGGCCAGCTTGGCGGCTTGCATCCAGTTGGTGGCAACGACATATCCGTTGGCGCGCCTGATCTCGTCGGCAACCTTGCTGTCCGACAGCGCGGACCAATCGACGAGCTGCCAGTTGACGTCGAACTTCGACGCCCTTTGGAAGAAGGGCCTGGTCAATGCCGCGGTCGTCGCCTGCACCGCGAACCCGGTGGCCAGAAGCGGAACCACGACGGCGGCGACGACGATGGACACCACGAGCAGTCTTGGCCTGCGCAACGAGAATACGGCGCACCATTGACCGACGAGCGGAAAGGCAAACAGGAAGCCGCTCATCGACCAGTGCGGCAGCGAGTGCGCGCTGACCAGGGCGATCAGGTCGAAGAACACGACAGGCAGCGCCGAGAGCAGCACGAAGAGGCGATCGGCCGCCGTGCCGCTCCAGGCGCCTCGCCACAGGCACGCCATGGCGACCGCCCAGATCGGCGGCCAGACATACAGCGCCTGGCCGAGCAACGTGACGGCGAGGTTGCCGGGATGCAGCAGATGGCCGTCATTGGCGGTGCCCCGCCCGGACTGGAATGCCAGGGAAATCCAGCCATGATCCATGTTCCAGATTACGACCGGCAGCAGGCCAAGTGCCGCGATGGCTCCGGCCACCCATGGCCCTGCGGTTGCAAGCTGGGCGCGGCCGGGTTTCGTCAGCAGCAGGACCAGCAGCGCCGAGATGCAGAACAGGCCGGCCTGATATTTCGACGCCAGCGCCAACCCGAGCGCCACGCCGGCCGCGCACCAGCGCAGCAACGCAAAACGTGAGTCTGCGCCCAGGAGCATCGGCGCGGCCAGGCACGCGGCGGCAAGCAAGAAGAAATCAAGCGGCCCGTCGGGAACGACGAAATGGCCGGCGGAGATGAGAAAGAACGGGGCGACCGTATACCAGGCCACGGCCCAGAAAGCGGCGATGGCGCCGTAGGCATACCGGGTCAGTGCAAACAGCAACAGCGCCGACAGCGAGCCGAGCACGACATAGGGGAGCCTCACCACAAGCCGGCATTCGCAGCCGGAGACATCTGCCATGAACCGGGCAAGCGCGAAGCCGATCGGAGGATGATCGAAATAGGAAAGCGAATGGCTGCGCGACACCACGACCGCGTAGGCCTCGTCGATCGACAACGGAATGACCGATGCAAGCGCGATCCTGAAGGCCAGGAACACGGCGACGAGAAGTGCCATCTGGGAAGCCGGGTGTAACGGAAAAGCGCGCGCCGCGCTGGAAGCGGGCCACGTGGCTACGCCGGCGCCTTGCCAGGTCTCCTCGATCTGCATCTGGTGTCCTACCAGAACCAGAACATGTGGGACTCCGGCGCCGGGCCATTTCCCGCCATGACGACGGTCAGGCAGGCGGCAGCCAGCAGGATGATGCCGATCGTGATCCAGATCCGCTGGCCAGCCTGGGCGGGAATATTGCGCGGTACGGTCAAAGCCACCTCTCGGAACACGACAGGCTTTCGGCTCGGGATGATCTTGGCCGCAGCGGTCTAGGCGTCACACTGCCTCACCAGCCATACGGCCGCTTTGCCGGGTTCTTACAAATCAGTAAGAGGTTGAAATTGTTCACGGGCGATCCGGCGGCACAGCCGGAGCCGGCCTTCACCGATCGATGCGTGTCGACAAAATGATCGACGACGAGGTCCGCTCGACCCCGTCCATGGCGCCGATCTGGTCGAGCAGCGCGTCGAGGTCGCGGATCGACGGCGCGTCGACGATGACGATCATGTCGAAATTGCCGCTCACCGAATGCAGCGTCCTGACCGGCGGCAGCGCCTGCAGGGCGCGCACCACCTTGTCGGCGAGCTTGGGCGTGACAGTGAGCAGCACATGCGCCTTGACCAGGCCCTGCTCATAGTCCGGCGAAAGCTTGACGCCGTAGCCGGATATGATGCCGCGCTGCTCCAGCCGCTCAATCCGGCTCTGCACCGTCGTGCGCGACACGCCGAGCCGCCGCGCCAGTTCGGCCGTCGAGGCGCGGGCGTTGGAACGCAGCAGGGAAAGCAGCGCCTGTTCGGCTTCACTGAGCATTTCGACGATCTCCTTCGGCGGATCGATGAAAAATAGGGTTCACTCTGCCAGATTTCACACTTCCTTTCGACAGGCATGCTGCGATGATTCCGCCAATTCGCGAGCAATTCCAGGAAGTGTGAAGCGGTTTCCGTCCGGACTTGCGTAAAGCAAATCGAAATTGGCAGGGGTATTTGACCATGAACAACATCGTTATCGTCGGCGCCGGCAAGATCGGCTCGACCATCGCCGGAATGCTCGCCGCGACCGGCGACTACCGCGTCACCCTCGTCGACCGCTCGACGGCGCAGCTTGCCGCGGCCGAAGTGCCCGCCGGCGTCGAGGCGCTCGAACTCGACATCGCCGCAGCCGGGGCGCTGGAAGCAGCGCTCGCCGGCAAGTTCGCCGTGCTGAGCGCCGCCCCCTTCCATCTCACCACGCGCATCGCCGAAGCGGCGGCCAGTGCCGGCGTGCACTATCTCGACCTCACCGAGGACGTCGTCTCGACCCGCCGCGTCAAGGAACTGGCGCGTTCGGGCAAGAGCGCCTTCATCCCGCAATGCGGGCTGGCGCCGGGCTTCATCTCGATCGTCGCCAATGATCTGGCCAGCCGCTTCGACACGCTGGAAAGCGTGCGCATGCGCGTCGGCGCGCTGCCGCAGTACCCGTCCAATGCACTGAACTACAATCTGACCTGGAGCACCGACGGCGTCATCAACGAATATTGCGAGCCCTGCGAGGCGATCGTCGAGGGCGAGCTGATCGA
>Ga0075365_10001773_pt1 | contig 10056 bp, 10 predicted proteins | sample EndMetdeltDD1765_FD_71387 | JGI IMG/M metagenome (GOLD analysis project Ga0075365, IMG submission 71387) | Populus endosphere microbial communities from Tennessee, USA - Endosphere MetaG P. deltoides DD176-5 | ecosystem: Host-associated > Plants > Roots > Endosphere | place: USA: Tennessee... | reverse complement strand
GAGTTGGGCCGCGCCGTGTGGCGGGCGATCGAGGGGAACACGTCATGGGTTTGATGAGCAAGATCAAGAACGAGTTCGTCGACATCATCGAATGGATCGATGATTCACGCTCGACCCTTGCGTGGCGCTTTCCCCGCTATCAGAACGAGATCAAGAACGGTGCTCAGCTCATCGTCCGCGAGGGACAGAAGGCGATCTTCGTCTACCGCGGCGCGATGGCCGACCAGTTCGATCCCGGCCACTACGAGCTGAAGTCGGAGAACCTGCCGATCCTGAGCACGCTGCAGGGGTGGAAGTACGGCTTCGACAGCCCGTTCCGCAGCGAGGTCTACTTCATCAACACCCGACCGGTCACCAGCCTGCGCTGGGGCACGCCGACTCCGGTCACGGTGCGCGATCCCGACTTCAAGATGGTGCAGGTGCGCGCCAACGGCCTGTGCGTGGTGAAGATCGCCGACCCGGAGATCTTCATGAAGGAGGTCATCGGCACCGACAGCGCCGTCGACGTGGAGGAGATCTCCGAGCTGCTCCGCCGGGTCATCTCGCTCGCCTTCTCCGACATGGTGCTGGCCACCAAGCTCGGCGTGATCGACCTGCAGGGCCGCCAGGTCGAGCTGTCCGACAAGCTGCGCGAATTCGTGCAGGAGCGCGTCGACGACGAGTACGGCCTGGAGATCCCTGAGATCACGATGAACATCTCGTTGCCCGACGAGATCACCGCGGCGATGACCCGCGGCGTCGCCCGCGGTGTCGAGGAAGGCGGCTTCCTCGACAACGTCGGTTCGATGGACCGTTACCAACAGGCCAAAGCGGCCGAGGCGATGGTGGCCGCCGCCGGCAACCCAGGCGGCGGCGCCGCGACTGCCGGTCTCGGGCTCGGCCTCGGTGTCGCGATGGGCGGCCAGATGGCCAACATGATGGGCGGCGCGTTCGCACCTGCGGCCGGCGCAGCAGCAGCGCCGGCGGCTGCTCCAGCGGCGGCCGCACCGCCGCCGTTGCCGGGGCAGGTGCAGTACCACGTCGATGCGGGCGGGCAGCCCGGCGGGCCGTACAACCTGGCGCAGATGCAGGCGGGCATCGCCGGCGGGCAGATCGTCGGCTCGACACTCGTGTGGTGCCAGGGCATGGCCGGCTGGGAGCCCGCACAGAGCGTGCCCGCACTGCAGGTGTTCTTCTCCAGCCCGCCGCCGCTTCCTCCGTCGGCGCCACCGCCGATGCCGCCCTCGGCGGGCTGAGCCGTGAGCGACGTCCCGCCACCGATCCCACCCGTTCCGCCTCCGCCACCCGCGCCGGCGCCCCCACCGATCCCGCCGGTGCCTCCGCCGCCGGACCCGATCCCGAATCCGATGCCCATCCCGGCGCCGGTGCCGATGCCCGAGCCGACGTCGCTGTCCGGCGACATGCCGGCGCCTGTGGCCCGCGACCGGGCCGCGCTGCATTCGACCGAGGGCACCCGCACGTATCCGTGCAGCGCGTGCGGTGGCGAACTGCACTTCGACATCAAGCTGCAGAAGTTGTCGTGCGACCACTGCGGCAGCGTCTTCGAGATGACCGCCGACATGACGGGCATCGCCGCCGAGCAGGATCTGCGCACGGCACTGAAGGCGCTGCACGACAGCCGCGTGCACGGCGAGCAGACGGCGTCGCTGAGCGCGAAGGAGATCGTCTGCCAGAACTGTGGCGGGCACTCCACCTTCGAGGGCAGCCTCACCGCCGAGCGCTGCCCATACTGCGCGACACCGATCCAGCGCAACGACATCCAGGACGCGCCGAACCGCCTCCCGGTCGACGGGGTCGTGCCGTTCCAGATCGATCAGAAGACCGCCACCGAGGCGATCGAGAAGTGGATCAACAGCCGTCGCTTCGCACCGACCGAGTTCAAGACGTACAACCGCACCGGCTCGTTCGCCAGCGTCTACACCGCGTACTTCACCTACGACGCCGACACGCAGACGCAGTACACCGGCCGGCGTGGCGACGACTACACGGTCACGGTCGGCAGCGGCGACAACCGCCACACCGAGACGCGTACCGATTGGCACCACGTGTCGGGCGTCGTGGCCAACAGCTTCGACGACGTCACCGTGTTCGCCAACGAGGGCTTCGACAAGAAGCGCGTGAACAAGCTCGAGCCGTGGCCGACGCAGTCGGCCAAGCCGTACTCGCCCGAGTTCGTCGCGGGGCACCTCTGCCGCACGTACGACCACGACGTCGAGCAGTGCCTTGCCGTGGCCACCGCGACGATGGAGACCGTGATCGACCAGACGATCAAGCAGGACATCGGTGGCGACCATCAGGACATCAACTCGCGCCACATCAACTGGTTCAAGATGACCTACAAGCACCTGCTGATGCCGATCTGGCTGCTCACCGTGATCTACCAGGAAAAGCCGTTCCAGGTGTACATCAACGGCGTCACCGGCGAAGTGCAGGGTGCCCGGCCGTGGAGCAAGGTCAAGATCCTCATCGCAGCCGCGATCGCGTTGGTGATCATCGTGTTGCTGATCATCCTGTTCTCCAGTCGAAGCAAATCGTGACGTTCGTCATCGGCCTCGTGCTGCTCGTCGCGGCGATCGCGGTGGCCGTTGCGTACGGGGCGATGCGCAACAAGCGCGCCTTCGCCAAGCAGAACGAGATCATCGCCGGCACGCCGAGCAGGGCCCCTGCGGCGTGGGCGGGAGCGCACTCGCCGGAGGCGTTGCTGCACCGCCGCCTGCGCGGCGCGGTCGATGCGTCGCGAGCCCAACTCGCCGCGGCAGGATCAGGGTTCGAGGATGTCGTGGCGGCCATCGCTCGCGGTGCGCAGGACATCGACGATCGCTTGATCGCCGCGGCCGCGTTGCCGGCGCCACACCGCACTGCGGCGATCGCCGAGATCGAACCGTCGGTGGTCGCCCTGGAGAACGCGGTGGCCGGTCTGGCCGCCAACGCATCCTCGGCCGACAAGACGATCGTCGCGGGAGCGCTCGCCGAGGCCCAGCAACGCCTCGACGCGCTGGCGGCGGCCCGCGCTGAGGTCGACCAGGCCGATGTCTCGTTGCCGAGCCCCGCACCCGAAACCTTGCCGCGCACGCAGACCCCGACGACCCCACCCACTTCACCGACCCCACCGATCCCACCGACCGAGGCCCGTGGCGATTGACCCTTGCCCGGAACGGGTAGGGACGTGGGCATGGCTGAAGCACAGGTACAAGCCCAAGAGGTGATCCGCGAGCACCCGGGCATCACGATCGTGGGGCGCGTCGGGTGGTTTGCCAAGGGACTCGTGTACCTCGTGGCCGGCGTGCTCGCGCTGATGGTGGCATTGCGGTCGCTCGGTTGGAAGCAGGGGGACAGCGGGGAGGCCAGCCCGACGGGCGCGATCAAAGAGGTCGCCCATCACGACTTCGGTGGCCCGGCCCTCGTCATCCTCGGCGTCGGTCTGATCGTGTACGCGCTGTGGCGATTGATCTCGGCGATCATGCCCGGCAGCCACGAGATGAAGATCGCGGTGCTCCGCGTCGCCTACGTCATCAGTGCGATCATGTACGCGACGTTCGCGATCACCGCCTTCCAGGTGGTCGGCGAGAGCGCGTCGGACCCGGACGGCAACTCGAAGGTGACCGACCTGTCGCGGTCGATCATGAAGAACGGCTTCGGTCGCGTCCTGATCGGTGTCGTCGGGGCGGTGCTGATCGGGGCCGGCATCTATCGCGCGAACAAGGGTCGCCAGGAAGACGTGACCCAGGAGCTGGACATGACCGGCATGTCCGCGCCGCGACGCGAGTGGACGCGGCGGCTGGGATCGATCGGCGAGATCGGCCGCGGCGTGGCCCTGTTGCTGATCGGCTTCTTCCTGATCCGGGCGGCGATCAGCTATGACGCCGAACAGGCGACAGGGCTCGACGGCGCGCTCCGCCGGGCGGCCGAGCACGGGTGGTCGCGGATCTTGGTGATCGTGGTCGCGATCGGCTTCGTCTGCTACGGCGCCTTCTGCCTGGCGACGTTCACCCGCCGTCGTTTCGAAGCGCCAAGGTGATCACGAACGGGATGTGATCGCTGCCGCACTCCTCGAGGTGCTCGACGGAGACGGCGCGAACCCGATCGTTCGTGAGGGCGTGGTCGAGGCGGGCGATCGCACCGAACGCGCCGAGTGGCCACACCGACTTCAGGGAGAAGGACGGCTTCAGCGCCTTGCCCAGTGAGTCGATCCCGTCGGTCAGGCCGAGACGGAGGAGCGCTTTGAACTCGGGGCGGTAGCTGGTCATGTTCAGATCGCCGGCGACGACGAGCGGTCCGGAGATCGTCGGCAGGAACTCCTCGAGTGCGTCGATCTGCTGCTTCCAGATCGTGTGTCCCTCGGGGTCGAGCGTCGCCATCGGGTTGAGCGTCGCGACGGTCACCGTGATGCCCTCGATGCACACCTCGGCGAGCGCAAGTGTCAGCGGGCCGACCTTCTGGATCCGCGAGCTCTCACCGAGCGGGATCCTCGAGGCGATCAGCACCGCGTAGTCGCTCGTGTCGTCGGGATCGTTGAGCCGGTGCGGATATGCCTCGCGTCCTCCGACGTCGTCGAACACGGCGATGAACTTCGGCGTGGCCTCGGCGATGACGACCACGTCGGCGTCGCACGAGACGAGTTGGGCAGCGGCGGCACGCGGGGTCGGGTTGTCGACGTACACGTTGGCCACGCCGAGGCGCATCCGGGCTGCGTTCTCGACCCACGCCCGGCTCTTGCGCTCGGGCACCAGCCGAGGCAGCATCAGCACCATGTAGTAGATCGTGAGCAGCCCGGCTGCACCGGCCAGCAGCAGGTGGCCGCTGACGAGGGCTAAGACGCCGAGCACCGGCATCGACAACAGGGTCACCGGCAACGAGTCGTAGAGCAGTGCCATCGCGGCGCCTTCGTCGACGGAGAACAGCATCTGCAGCGCATGCGTCACCACCACCGCTCCGAGCAACGCGCACGCGAGCCAGCCGAGCGCTGGCAGGATGGCTACCGAGTCACTGCTGAACTCGTCGGCTGTCCCGTCGAGGTGCCGGGCGACGAAGGGCAGTGCGATGACGAGGCCACCGCCGAGGAGGGCCGTGATGAACCCGGGAACCTTGCGGCGCCGGCGCTCGGCAGCGGTCGTCACCGCAGCGTGATCGGCGACGGCTGGCGTTGGCACGGGTTCAGTGTGCTGGGTTGGGCACACGGATCGTCACGGCGCGGGGCACGACCTTGACCTTCAACGACTTGGTGCTCGACCGCGCTCCGCCGTCGAGCTCGTACGGCAGCTTCTTGTCGCTCTCGATGGTGATCTTCGTGGCCTGGCTCATCTGCACGAGCGGTGACCGCTCGGCACTGCCGACGGTGGCACGCGTCAACGCCCGCGCCCACTGCCACGCCCCGTCGGCCGTGACGACAGCGATGTCGAGCATCCCGTCATCGGGGCTGGCGTGGTCGAACGCCGTGATGCCTCCCGCGATCGAGCCGACGTTGGCGACCAGCACACAGCTCGCCTTGCCCTTGAACCAGGCTCGACCGTCGACCTTGACGGTCGTCTTGGTGGGCGGCGTACGCACGTGCCGAGCACCGGTCCAGATGTATGCGGCCTTCCCGAAGCGGTCTTTCAAGCTGGCGTCCGCGTCGCGGATCATCAAGGCGTCGAGGCCGATTCCGGCCATGACGGCGAAGTGCTCGCCGTTCATCCGGCCGACGTCGAGATGCCGGTCGAGCCCGCGCAGACCGACCAGCACCGCTTGTTCGAGGTCGATGGGGATGGTCAGGTTGTGCGCGAGGAGGTTGGCCGTGCCGGCGGGCAGGATCGCGAGGGTCGCCGCCGAGCCGACCGCGGCGTCGATGCAGCGTTGCACGCTGCCGTCCCCGCCCCAGATGAAGATGAGCTCCGCTCCCTCCTTCAATGCCTCCTCGACCCGGCTGGGCACCTTCTTGCTCTTCGGCACTTCGTACCACAGAGGGTCGGTGACTCCGTGCTCGGCGAGCAGCTCGCGGAGACGCCCCAAGCCCTCCCCGAGGATCTTCTTCGAATGGGCGATCACGGCTACCTTGGTCATCGAATCCTCTTCTCGGGCAATTCAGGAAATCCGGGCAACGACGTCAACGACGTCAACGCCGACAACGACGTCAACGTGACGAGACGCTGGACTGGGCGGCGGATGAGGCCGCGGACGTGGCGGCGGGTCGAACCGCCGGAGCCCGGTGGATGTCGGTGACAGCGGTCTGCTGGGCCTCCTGCACCGGCTCGCCGAAGTGCAGCAGACGCCCGCCGTACGCGATGGAACACATCGCGAACACACCCCAGCCGAGCGCGACCCCGGCCATCACATCGGTCAGCCAATGTGCGCCGAGCAGCACCCGGCTGGTCGCCACCGCGACGGCGAGGCCACCGGCGATGCCGGCGAGAAGGGCTTTCGTACGCCTGCTCCGCCGGCTGCCGAGCAGGAGCGCGACAGCGGCGTACGTCGCGGCGGTCGCGGCCGAGTGGCCGGATGGGAACGAATAACCCGACGCGTGCACGACCCGGTGGATGTCGGGCCGGTCGCGGCTGACGATCGCTTTGACCAGGTTGTTCACGATCAGTTCGGCCACCACCACAGTGGCGAGGAACAGCGGGGCGGCGCGCGTTCTGAGGCGAACGAACTCGATCGCGCCGACGACCACCACGACGCCGATGACGAACGGCGTGCTCCCGAGCGTGGTGATCCACAACAGGATGTGCTTGACCGTGCCCGATGAATGCGCCGCTCCCCAGCGTGCGGCGGAGTTGTCCCACCGTGCGAAGCCCTGCCGGCTCTGCACCATCTCCAGCAACAGACCGATGGCGAGCGCGGCGATTGCGGCGAGAGCAAGGGCGACGGTGAGGGCCAACCCAGTCGCCTTGGCAGGGTCGCGCCGTTCGAGCAGGAACTGCTGAAACCGAGGATGACGGCGAGCCTCGCTGACCAACAGGTCCTTGGCGCCCTCACCGACGTCGGCGGGATCGTGCGCCCGACCGGTGCGGGCGACGAGCCCCAATCCCACCGTGACCACCAATACGGCGACGATGACGGCGATCAGGACAGGCACGGAAACCATTTACCCAGGCGACAATCGCGTCAAACGGCCCGCCGTCGGCACTGGTCCGTGGCACTGATCTGACACGGTTTCGGCCCGGTTTCGGCCCGGTTTCGGCACGGTTCGAAGACGCGTCGACTGGGTACGCCAGCGACGTGCCCACGATCGAACCAGCCGACCGTCACCGTCTCGGAGTCCTCGCCCTCGTCTGGTTCGGGCTCGTCGGCACAGCGGTCGCGATCGGGTCGCAGATGCCCGGTTCCACCGGTGTGGATCACCGCATCTCGGAATGGTTCGCCGACCATCGCTCGCAGGCGTGGAACAAGGTGAGCGCCACGTTCAGCAACCTCGCCAGCACGTTCGTGGTGATCGGCATCGCCCTCGTCGTGGTGATCGCGTGCGCGATCCGCCGCAGATGGCCCGACATCGTCTTCGTGGTCGTCGCGATGGCCGGGGAGGTGACCATGTTCCTGACGATCACGCTCCTCGTCGATCGCTCGCGACCCGATGTGTCGCACCTCGACGGCGCGCCGCCGACGTCCAGCTTTCCGAGCGGTCACGTGTTCGCGACGTTCGTGCTGTGGAACACGATCGCTGTCCTCGCGACGAGGCTGCAGTGGAGCGCACCGCTACAGATGCTGGCACGGGCGCTCGCCGTGGCGATGCCGATCGCGGTGGGCGTGAGCCGGATCTCGCGTGGCATGCATCACCCGACCGATGTCCTCGCGTCGTTCGCGCTCGGGCTGGTGTGGATGTTCGCGCTCTGCATCGTTCTCCGGCCCGACGCTTTTCGCCGTCGATCGGACCGGCCGGTGATCGACGAGGTGGATCAGGTCGCGCTGAGCCAGTAGCCGATCAGCGCCCGGGACGCTTGGACTTGGCGACCATCGCGCGGGAGTACAGCGCTTTGGCCTCGATGTCGAACGTCGAATGCACGCGGGAGACGACGAATTCGCCGCGACCAGCGCGGAACCGTACCCCGACCCATGCGTTGTGCCACGACCTCACTCGGTTCAGCCAGCCTGCCGCGAGCGCGATGACACCGAGCGCGACGAGGGCGCCGATGCCGCGCAGCGCGCCGACCACAGCGAACGCCGCGCCGATAGCAGACACGGCGACCGAGGTCTTGAGCCGCGCCCGCCACAACCGCCAGGACTCGATCGACACCGGGAGCGCGACAGTCGCAACCGGCCGACGCAACGCGTGCATGGCGCCGACCGTCGCCGCCTGACCGATGAGGATCGTCAGCAGCTCAGCGCGCGACGAGTCGACAGCGCGGAGACGGATCGCCCCGTCCGTCTTCTCGCCGGTCTTGACGCAAACCGTCGGGAGCACATCTCGCTGCTGATCGCTGACGAGCAACACGGCGCGGCGAACCTCTGCCCGACGGTCGAGGACTCGATTGACGACGCGGCTCACCCGACAGAGCGTACGACCGACGGACAGGCGCTCAGTCCGGCAATGGCGTACGCGACGCGACGCAGATGCGGTTCCAGCCGTTGATGACGACGATGCCCATCAACACCGCGCTCAGCTCGGTCGGTTCGAACAGCGCGGCCGCATCGTTCCACACGTTGTCGGGGACGTGATCGACCGCGACGAGGGTGACCGCCTCGGTGAGGGCCAGCGCGGCACGCTCGCGCGCAGTGAACAGATCGGCCTCACGCCAGGCGGCGATCAGATGGAGGCGACGATCGCTCTCGCCCAACTTGATCGCGTCGCGAGTGTGCATGTCGAGGCAGAACGCGCAGCCGTTGATCTGCGACGCGCGGATCTTGATCAGCTCGTAGAGCGACGGCTCGATGCCGGACCTGCGCACGGCAGCCTCGAGGCCGAGTTGCGCTTTGTACAGGTCGGGGGCGACATCGCCGACGGAGATCCGCTGCGCAGCGGGCCCGGTGGCCGACCCGTTCGAGCCGGATGGGGAGAGGGTTCCGGTGTTGTCCATGGCCGGAATGGTAGTGGCGGCTGGTCCAACCGTATGATCCAGTTCGATGCCGCTCGATTGGACCAGTACACGCGGCAGGATGCTCGAACTGGAGCTCGACCGAGACCCGCGAACGGGTCGGCGCGTCGCCGTCGAAGCCGCGATCAGAGAGGCGATCCGGTCGGGGCGGTTGCGCGTCGGCGACGTGTTGCCGTCCACCCGCGCGCTGGCGGCCGACCTCGGGCTGGCCCGCGGCACCGTCGTCGATGCCTATGCCCAACTCACGGGCGAGGGCTGGGTCACGAGTCGCCCTGGCGCGGCGACGAGGGTGAGTGCCACGGTCGAGCGGGCGAGCGCGGCGACTCGCCCTCGCGTCGCCGTGCATCACCGGCCGCGGGCGCAAACCGCCGCATCCCAACCAGAGGTGATCGGCCTCAGCCCGGGCCTGGCCGACCTCGGCGCGTTCCCGCGTACGCAGTGGACGGCAGCGGTGCGCAAGGTGATGCAGACGGCGCCCGATCGAGTGCTCGGTCACGTCGATCCGCAAGGCCGGATCGAGCTGCGCGATGCCTTGGCGGGCATGCTCGCGCGAGCGCGAGGGGTGGTGGCCGAACCCGAGCGGATCGTCATCGTCAACGGGTTCACGCAGGGTCTCGCGTTGCTGTCGTCGGTTCTTGGTCGTCGCGGTACCGAAGCGATGGCGATGGAGGATCCGAACCTCCCCCAGCATCGAGACGTGGTGCGCGCCGCGGGTCTGCAGGTCGACCGCGTCCCGGTCGACGACGACGGCGCCAGGATCGATGTGCTCGCCGATCTCGGCAGCAGCGCCTTCGTGACAACGCCGTCGCATCAACACCCGCTCGGCATGTCGCTGCACGCCGATCGCCGCGCAGAACTGCTCGACTGGGCCGTCCGGTACAACGGGCTCATCGTCGAGGACGACTACGACGGCGAGTTCCGCTACGACCGCCAACCGCTGGCGGCCCTGCAAGCCAGGGCGCCGGAGCACGTCATCTACGCGGGCACCGCCGGCAAGGCACTCGCCGTCGGGCTGCGCCTCGGATGGTTCGTCGTCCCCCCGGCGTGGGTC
>Ga0075365_10001771_pt1 | contig 10060 bp, 8 predicted proteins | sample EndMetdeltDD1765_FD_71387 | JGI IMG/M metagenome (GOLD analysis project Ga0075365, IMG submission 71387) | Populus endosphere microbial communities from Tennessee, USA - Endosphere MetaG P. deltoides DD176-5 | ecosystem: Host-associated > Plants > Roots > Endosphere | place: USA: Tennessee... | reverse complement strand
ACGCACACGAGCGGCGCCACCGCCACCGGTGCCGCCGCTCGTGTGCGTGGTCGGCCCGCCACCGCCGGCGGAACCGGAGCTGGTGCTGCCGCTCGTGCCGGTGGAGACGGGGACACCCGAGCCGGAGCTCGTGCTCGACGTCGAGCCGCTGGTGCCGGTGGTGACTGGAGCTGCCGTCGCCGTGCTACCCACCGCACTGCCGCTCGAGGCGGTGCTGACGGGCGGCGCGGAGGAAGGCGGAGGCGCGGCGGCCGCCGGAGTTGCGCCTGAGGTCGGTGCGCCGGAACCCTTCGGCGGGCCCATCGCGTCCACCGGATGCTTCGGCTTCACATGCTTGGTGTGGTGGATGACCTTCGTGTGGACCTTGGGCTTCAGGTCAGCAGACGTCGTGGTGGTCCCCTGCCCTCCGTTCGTGTTGGCCGCATAGCCCCCGAGCGCGCCGAGGCCGAGTCCGGCGGCTCCGACGGCGATCAGCGTCCTCATGTTTCGCACGACAGCTCCTCTCAGGCAGTTGACGGCGCCAGTGTGCGAAACCGCCGGAAAGAGGCCGACCAGGCGAGGGTTAAATCCAGGGAAAATCTTCCGCTCGGCAGCAGAAGGGTCTAATCGTCGGGAGCTTCGCTCTCGGATCCGCCCCGAGAAGACGTCGATGGCGGCGACGTTGACGTGGTCGGTGTCGACGAGGGTGGAGCGGTCGGAGGCGCCGAGGACGTCGTGGCGGGAACCGTTGTGGTGCTCGTCGACGTGGAGGTCGAACGGCTGGCGTCTCCTCCGTTCCCCGCGTGAGAGCTGGGGGATTCGTGCCGCGGCGGCGCAAGCTCCTTGCCTGCCGACACGGGCTCAGCCGCGAGACCGATGCGCTGGCTGACCAGCTGGCTCGCCGCCAGCGAGACGCCGGCGGCGACCGCGAGCCCGAGCAGCGCGAGCACAATCCAGCGGATGCTTCCAAGGGACGTCATGTCCCCTGCCGGTAGCCGTCAGTCGCCATTGCCCCGGCGGGCTCGAAGGCGATCACCGCGCGTGCTCCGCCATCCGGGCGATTGGCGAGGGTCACTGTTCCGCTCCACTGCTCGATCAGCTCACGTGCGATCGGCAGGCCAAGGCCCGTGCCGCTCGGCCCTTCCCGACCCGCTCTACCGCGGTAGAAGCGCTCGAACAGCGCCTCCTGCTCGGTCGGATCGAGACCGGGGCCCCGGTCGAGCACCTCCACACGACCCGGGGCGAGCACCACGTCGATCGAGCCGCCGGCCGGCGAGTACCTGATCGCGTTCTCTACCACGGCATCGAGCGCGCGCTCGAGGTCCGCCGGCGCGCACCACACGGCCTCACCGTCACCGTCGGCGTGCAGGACCAGCCGTACACCCGCCTCGGTCGCTGCGTCCCCCCACCTCCTCACGGCGGCTTCGACAGATTCCGCAAGGTCGACATCTTCGGCGGGCTGCTCGTGCTCTCCGGCTCGGCTCAGGATCAAGAGCTCGTCGACCATCTCCGAGAGCCGGTCGATCTCCGCAAGGCCCGCGTCCAGTCGCGGGATGCTCGGGGCGTCCGGCTCGGCGGTCTGCCGAAGCTCCTCGAGCTGCAGGCGAAGCCCGGTGAGCGGAGTGCGAAGCTGGTGGGAGGCATCGGCTACGAAGTCCTGCTGACTGTGTAGGAGCCTTCGCATGCGCGTGGTCATGTCGTTGAACGAGATCGCCAGCGATCGTTGCTCTGCGCTTCCTTCGAGCGGCGCCTGGGCCTCGAGCTCGCCCCCGGCGACCCGGCGTGCCACGCGGTCCAAGCGTCGGATCGGGCGCGAGATCTGCTGGGCGATGAGGGCGCCCGCAACCAGAGCCAAGGCGAGGACGACGGCGCCCAGGACGATGAGGCCCAGGATCGCCGTGCGTACGGCGCTCGTTACCGCGCTCACGCTCTGCGTGACCCGCACCGCGCCGACGGTGTGGCCGCCGCTCGAGATCGGCACGCCGGTGGCCAGGATCGGGGTCCCAAGGGTTTGGCTGTCGCGGGTCTGCTGGTAGTCCTGCCCACCAAGCGCCGCTCTTACCTCTGGCCGGCTGACATAGCTCGAGCCCACCTCATGAGGTCCGGCGCTGTCGGCGATGACCCGCCCGGAAGGCCCGACGATCAGCACCCTCCCGCGGACGCTTCGGGCAGCGATCCGGGTCAGGCGATCAAGCGTGTGTCGCTCACCCGTGCCCAACATTGCGACCGCGCTCGCGGCCACCACGTTCGCCTCGCTTCGAGCCTGGTCACGCACCTCCGCGTCGACCCGGTCGCGCAGACTCAATGCGAGCGGGATGCCGAGAGCGACGACCGCCAGGAGCAGGACGTAGGCGACACCGAGGAGTAGTCGCGTTCGAAGGCTTACGGCCCCTTCTCCTCCTGCGCGGCGAAGCGAAAGCCGACGCCACGCACGGTCTCGATGAGTTCCCGATCTGATTGACCGTCTCCGAGCTTCTTCCGGAGCGATCGGATGTGAACGTCCAGCGTCTTCGTCGATCCGAACCAGTTGACGTCCCAGACACGCACCATCAGGTCCTCGCGGCGGACAACCTCACCCGGGTGCCGGGCGAGCTCGAGCAGGAGGTCGAACTCCTTCCGCGTCAGTGCCACCGGTCGTTCGTCGAGCGTCACGGAACGCGCGCCCTCGTCGATCTCGAGTCCGGCGATGCGAATCACCGGTGGCCGCATTTGCGATCCGTTCGTACGGCGCAGTACTGCACGAATCCGCGAGATGACCTCGCCCGCGCTGAACGGCTTGACGATGTAGTCGTCAGCGCCGATCTCGAGACCGACGATGCGATCGGTTTCGGTCCCTCGCGCCGTGAGCATCACGATCGGGACGTCTGACTCACGCCGGAGCTCACGGCACACGTCCCGCCCATCGCGGTCCGGCAGGTTCAGGTCGAGCAAAACGAGATCCGGCTCCAACTGGTCCGCCAGGACGAGCGCTCGCTCACCGGTGGACGCCACCACCGCTTCGAACCCTTCGCGCTCGAGAGCCCTGGAAAAGGGCTCGGAAATCGCCGGCTCGTCCTCGACGAAGAGGATCCGCCCGCTTCGCCCCTTCACTTCGTTTGCGTCGGGCCTGTGAACTTCCTTGAGCGCACTCACTGGTCGCCTCCAAGCAACCTTCGTGGTTCTTCACCCTTGCAGTCGCACGTCAAGGGTTTCGAAAGCCAGGCCTGCCGTCATCCGGGTAATGGCACGAAAACCCGTGGCGAACTACTGAGCCGGTGTCCTGCCTCACCAGTGCCGGTTATGCGCACGCGGTCAGGCGATTCGCCTTGAAGGCCCGCTTAGGACTCGGGTGCACACTGGTCTCATGGAAGCCCTCGAAGTCGTCTTACTCGTGGTGATCGTGATTGCCGCCTTGACGCTCGGCGCCATCTGGACCAGCGCCGTCGTCCACTGGCTCCGATCGACGCACCCGATTCGATAAAGCGCGTTCTGGTGCGTATCGACGGGTGCGTACCGCCGGCCGTCCAGCGACCTACCATGCACGCGTGCACATCCTGATCGTCGAGGACGAACCGGCGATCTCCGACTTCCTGGAACGGGGCCTGGTCGCGGAGGGCTTCACGGTGAGCACCGTCAGCGACGGTGCCGAGGCGCCGAGGCGAGCAAAGGCCGCCGACGTGGATCTGATGATCCTCGACCTGATGCTCCCCGGCCGGCCCGGTTCAGAGATCCTGGTGGAGGTCAGGCAGGTGAAACCGCAGTTGCCGGTGATCGTGCTCAGTGCCCGGGGCGAGCTCGACAGCAAGGTGGCCCTGCTGGAGGCCGGGGCGACCGACTATGTGACCAAGCCCTTCTCCTTCGAGGAGCTCGTGGCCCGAGTTCGAGCTCACCTGCGCGATCGCGACGAGGCGAGCTCGGCGCGCCTCGTGGTCGGGGACCTCCGTGTCGACCTCGTCGGCCGCCGGGTTGAGCGCGACGGCACTCCGATCCGACTCTCGGTGACCGAGTTCAACCTCCTCGCCTACCTGATGCGTCACGCGGGCCAGGTGCTCTCGCGCAAGGAGTTGCTGCAGGCGGTCTGGGGATACGAGCACGATGCGGATGCCGGCGTCGTCACGGTCTACGTGGGCTATCTGCGGCAGAAACTCGCCGTCACCGGCGCGGCGGCGCCGATCGAGACCGTGCGCTCCGTCGGCTATCGCCTCCACGCGGGTGACTGACAGGTTGACCAACCCGCTTCGCTCGGCGAGCACGCGCACCCGCCTCGTCGTTGGGATCGCGCTGATCGTGGTCGTGGCACTCGCCGTGAGCTTCGTTGCCGTCTACCGAGGCACGGGTTCGCAGCTGCGCCAGCAGGTCGATGGCGATCTGAGCGAGGATGCCGCAGGCCTTGCACAGCACGTCACGCCCAGCGCAGGCGCAAAGCCGGCTGAGATATCGCGCCAGGCGCAGCGCTACATCAATTCCCAGCCAACGTTCGGGCCCTCCGCGGGACTCCTCGTCGTAAAGGTGGACGGGGCCAAGCCGGCCACGAACGAACCCGAGCTGCTGAACGTCGGCAGTGAACCTGGAGAGCCCGCTGCCGAGCAGGGCGCCGAGACGAAGGAGTCCCGCGCGATCCTGACGGCGCCGATCGGCTACTCCACGGTTCAGGTAGCCGACGTGGGCGAGGTGCGGCTCCTCACCCGGCCGTTGTTGACCGAGAGTCCGGCTGCGGGCCGGATTACCGTCGGCGAGTCGCTGTCCTCGGTCCAGGATGCGCAGTCCGGGGTATCGCGTGCCTTCCTCCTGGCGGGAGCCCTCGCGCTGATCGCGGCGCTTCTCGCCGGCGTGATCCTGGCCGCCCGCACCACCCGCCCCACTCGCCGGATGGCCACGGTGGCGGGCGCTGTAGACGCAGGGGACCTCTCGATGAGGATGGAGCCGGAGGGGGCGATCGAGGCACGGCAGCTCGCCGAGTCGTTCAACCACATGCTCGACCGGCTCGAAGAGGCGTTCAGGAGACAGCAGGCATTCGTGTCCGACGCGTCGCATGAGCTCAGAACGCCGCTCACCGCCATCCGCGGCCAGATCGAGGTCCTCGCGCGCGCCGGCAATGCCTCCTCCGAGGAGCTCGCGACGACGGCTGCAGTGGTGACGCGAGAGGTCGATCGAATGGAGCGGATGGTCGAGGAGCTGCTCTTGCTCGCGCAGATGGATGAGGGCCTCGCCCACAATCCCGCCCCCACGCAGGTCGCGTCTCTCGTCTCCGATGCGCTCGCGGGCCTGACCGAAGGGCACGATCGTCACCTGGCGGTGTCCTCCCCACCCCCCGGGACCGTGGTGGTGGACCGCGACCGCATAGTTCAGGTAATCCGGAACCTCGTCCGCAACGCAGCCGAGCACTCCCCGCCGACTGGAGCGATCAGCGTCGCATCCGAGGCTCGGAACGGTTCACTGCGGATCGCGATCTCCGACCAAGGCCCCGGAATCCCCCCGGCCGAGCGTGACCGCATCTTCATGCGGTTTTACCGCGTCGAGGCTTCCCGCGAGCGATCGAGCGGTGGAACGGGCCTCGGTCTTGCCATCGCTCGGGCGATCGTCGAGGCGCACAACGGCCGCATCTGGGCCGATGAGGCAACCGACGGCGGCGCCCGGATCACGGTCGAGCTCCCCGGGTATCGCGCCTAGCGCACCCCGCGCTCGCACGATTACCAGGGATTTCCGAGAGTTTTCTTACCTTCGGCTAACGACCGGATAAGGGTTCGCCGCCATAGTCGCGGCATGGATCGCTTCCGATCTCTCCCCTCCCACGCGGCCAATGCCCGCGACGCGGCCCTCCGGCGAGTGTCGACGCTCACCAAGTGGATCACGGTTGCCGCCGTCGCACTTGTCGGCGCCTTGGCGGGCTTCGTCGCCCAGGCGAGGCCGGGGCATTCTTCGGGCTCCGGCGGCTCGGGCACCCAGACGGGTAACTCCGCTGGAGCGAGAGCCTCGGGTGGCAGTACCTCGAACGCTCGCCCAACGACGCCCGACGAGGGGACCACCAGCCAGCCGAGCACGAGCAGTCCTTCGCCCACCCTGACGCCACCGCCCGCCGCACCGGCACCCGCCCCGGCGCCGGCGGCTCCCGCTCCGACCGCCTCCGGCGGATCCTGAGCGTGATCACCTATGTGGGCTGGCGTGCGCTCGGAACGAGCGTGGCCGTCTTCGTCACCGAGGCCGGCGCCATCGCGACGGCTCGTTCCCTGCTCGCGGCTGAGCTGGAGGCGATCGACGTGGCGTGCAGCCGCTTTCGCGCCGACTCCGAGCTATCGCGAGCCAATGCGTGGGCCGGAAGGCCGGCGCCTGCCAGCGACCTCTTCATGGACGCTGTGAGCGTCGCGAACCGCGTGGCCGATGCCACCGAGGGGGTGGTGGATCCGGACGTCGGTCGCGCCATTCGCAATCTCGGCTACGACCGCGACTTCGACGCCCTTCCGCAGGACGGAGCGCCACCAGCCCGGCTGCAGTGGACCGCGCACCGCGAGCGCGCAAATGTCGACCGGCGTTCGCGAAGCGTCCGGGTACCGGAGGGCTCCGAGCTCGACCTGGGCGCGACGGCGAAGGCACTGGCCGCCGATCGGGCGGCCGGGCAGATCAGCGAAGCGTGCGGGTGCGGCGTGTTGGTGAACCTGGGCGGCGACGTCGCGGTCGCGGGTCCGCCTCCCGAGGGCGGCTGGCGCGTGCGGGTGTGCGACAACCATGTCACGCCCGACGCCGGGCCGGGGCAAGACGTATCGATCCAAGCCGGGGGCGTGGCGACCTCGAGCATCACCGTTCGCAGGTGGTCGGCCGGCGGCCAGCCGGTGCATCACATCGTCGATCCACGCACGGGCCTCAACCCGCAAGCCCGGTGGCGGACCGCAAGCGTCGCCGCAAGCTCATGCGTGGACGCCAACGCCGCCAGCACCGCGGCGATCGTCCGCGGCGAGTCCGCGCCGCGGTGGCTCGAGGACCTGGGACTTCCGAGCAGACTGGTCGCGGTCGACGGCGGGATCCTCGAGGTCGGCGGCTGGCCGCAGGACGAGGAGCGGTGATGCTGCTCGCGGCCGGCCCCAGCCCCTTCTGGTACATCACTCGCGGCGCCGGTGCCGTGGCGATGCTGCTGCTCACGGCAAGCGTCGTGCTCGGCATCGTCGACTTCAGCCGCTGGCGCAGCGACAGCTGGCCCCGATTCCTCACCGACGCGCTTCACCGCAACGTCTCGATGCTGGCATTGGTGATGATCGTGATCCACGTGGTCACGACCGTGGCCGATGGCTTCGCCCCGATCGGCCTCCAGGACGCGATCATCCCGTTCCTCTCGCCCTACCGGCCGCTCTGGCTGGGAGTGGGCGCGCTCTCGTTTGACCTGCTCCTCGCGGTGGCGGTGACGAGTCTGCTTCGGAACCGGTTCGGCTACCGCGTCTGGCGCGGCGTCCACTGGGCTGCCTACGCCTGCTGGCCCCTCGCGATGGTCCACGGCCTTGGCACCGGCACGGATGTCTCCGCCGCCTGGATGCTCCTCCTTAGTGTCGGCTGCCTCGCAGCCGTGCTCGTAGCCATCGGGTGGCGTGTCTACGCGGCGCCGCCGGAGAGCGCGGGCCGGCGACTCGCCCTTGGCGCGCTGGTCGTCAGCCCGATTGCGCTCGTGGTCTGGGCGGCGAGCGGTCCGCTGGCGGGAAACTGGGCCGCCCGGGCGGGTACGCCCGCGAGCCTGCTGGCGTCTGTCAGGTCCTCGCCGGTCGCCTCCACGAGCTCCTCCGCCGGGCTCGATCCGCCGTTCACAGCCCGTCTCCGAGGCTCGATTCACCAGCGTGCCGATCAGAGCGCAGGGCTCGCGAGCGTCGAGCTCCAGATGAACATGAGCGGCGGCACGCAGGGGACCGTGGGTGTGACCATCACGGGACAGCCGCTCGCCGACGGCGGCGTCGCGATGACGGACGGCGCGGTGGAGCTCGGTCCGCGGGGAAATCCGCGGCTCTATACGGGCAGGATCACCGGCTTGCATGGCTCGCGGATCGAGGCGTCGGCCTCGAGCGCTGACGGCTCCACCCTCCAGCTCAGCCTCGATCTCTCGCTCGACCAGGCCACCGGCACCGTGACCGGGACGGTGCGCGGACAGGGAGCGTCGAATGACTGACAAGGGAACGCTTCCACGGTTGCTGGCCGGCCTCGAACGCGGGCGTGCGGTGTCCCTGGCAGAGCACGAGGGCCGCGTGGGACCCCTTCCCCGGCCGTCAACCGCAAACGAGCGATCCGATCTCTTGTCCGAGCTCGTGCACAGCGGGCTTCGGGGCCGCGGCGGTGCGGGGTTTCCCGTGGCCGTGAAGATGCGCGCGGTCGCCACTCGTCCCGGCCCGCGAATCGTGGTCGCAAACGGCTCGGAGGGCGAGCCGGCGAGCCGCAAGGACGCGCTGCTGATGGCACGAGCGCCCCATCTCGTGCTTGACGGGCTTGTGTTGGCGGCCAATCTCATCGGAGCCGACAAGGCGGTCCTCTGCGTGAAGGGAAGCGCCGACAAGGCGGTCGCCGGTGTTCTCGGCGCCATGCAGGAGCGGGTCGATGCGGAGCTCCCTGAGGCCACAATCGCCGTGCGGGAGGTCGCTAGCGACTACGTCGCCGGTGAGGAGAGCGCGCTCGTTCATCAGCTGAACGGCGGTCCTGCAAAGCCCACCTTCGTGCCGCCGCGACCGTTCGAGGCCGGCGTTGGAGACCGGCCCACGCTGCTTCAGAACGTCGAGACCCTGGCTCACCTGGCCCTGATCGCGCGCTTCGGGGCGGCATGGTTTCGCGAGGTGGGGACGCCCGAGGACCCAGGCTCCGTGTTGATCACCCTCTCCGGCTCCGTTGCCAGGCCGGGCATATACGAGATCGGCGCCGGCACCCGCCTCGGGGAGCTGATCAAGGCAGCAGGCGGCCCAACCGACCCAGCGCAGGCCTTCCTCGTCGGTGGATATGCCGGCACCTGGTTCAGACCCGAGACAGCACTCGATCTCCCCCTGGATCACCGGAGCATGCGCGCTGCCGGGGGCACGCTCGGCCCCGGCATCGTGATCGCGCTCCCGACGGGGGCGTGCGGTGTGGCCGAGACCGCCAGTGTCGCTTCCTACCTCGCTCGCGCGTCCTCCGGCCAGTGCGGGCCGTGCGTCCACGGCCTCGGCGCCATTGCCGATGCACTCCAGGACATCGCGGCGGGCCAGGCGGCGCCCGGAACGTACGAGTGGGTTGCGCGGTGGTGCAGAGACGTCACCGGGCGAGGCGCCTGTCACCATCCCGACGGCGCGGCGCGACTCGTGTCGAGCTGCCTCGACGTGTTCGCGCAGGAAGTCGCGCGCCACGAGCAGCGCGGCCCATGCCGTCCGCCGGAGGCACTCAATCACCTCCTGCCCCTTGGCTCCAATGCGCCAGCCGCGGTCACGGCCTGACCATGCGGCTGCGCGTAAATCCGATCACGTGCGAGGCCCACGGAATGTGCGCCGAGCTCCTCCCCGAATTGATCGAGCTCGACGACTGGGGCTACCCGATCGTTGACGGAGAGCCCGTGCCGCCAGAGCTGGCCGAGCACGCTCGCCGCGCTGCAGACGCCTGCCCGACGCTCGCGCTGCTGCTCGAGCGCTCCCCCTCCGAGCCTGATCCCGTGAGTTGATCTGGCGACGGCGCCTGGCGCTGGGCGCGGTCGTCCTCCTCGGCGGCATCGCGGCGCTGCTCCTGGTTCGATCCCTCGACCGGGACTCCACCGCCACATCCGTCCAGGCGGCCCATCCCACTCCCACGACGGTCAGGCTGTCCGCGAAGGTGATGAAGCAGCGGCTCCCGGCCGCGATCTCCGGTGAATCGGCCGTCGACGTCGGCGGCAGCCTGCGGATCGTCGGAGGTCTCGACTCATCGGGAGTCTCCGCCACGGGTACGTACTCATTGGACCCGCGGACCGGAGACCTCCGCCCAAGCGGAACGCTTGCTCAACCCCTCCACGACGCCGCAGCTGCGCCCGGGCCGAGTGGAATGCTGGTCTTCGGAGGGGGGTCCACCACGAGCACCGACGCCGTGGAGGCATTGGGCAACGGTGGCAGTGCCCGCATCGTCGGCACCCTTCCAAAGC
>Ga0075365_10001770_pt1 | contig 10062 bp, 10 predicted proteins | sample EndMetdeltDD1765_FD_71387 | JGI IMG/M metagenome (GOLD analysis project Ga0075365, IMG submission 71387) | Populus endosphere microbial communities from Tennessee, USA - Endosphere MetaG P. deltoides DD176-5 | ecosystem: Host-associated > Plants > Roots > Endosphere | place: USA: Tennessee... | reverse complement strand
CGACCACGCGCACGACCACGAGGACGACGGTCCCGACCCCGACCTGGTCCGCCAGGCCGGGCACATCATCCTCGACGGGATCACCGCCGCCGACGTCGACAACGACGACGCGATGGAGCTGGCCTTCGGCAAGCTGCTCGAGATCGAGGCCATCGAGGTCACCATGGACGAGGACGAGGGCGAGCTCGAGCTCGACATCTCCCCGCTGATGAGCGGCGTGCTGCTGGTGGTCGGCGAGCTGGTCGACGAGCTCGCCGAGCGCGACGGGGTCAGCGCGGAGGACGTGCTGGCACGGATCCGCTCGCGCATCGACGCCTGACCCGGCGCACAGCGGCCGGTTAGGGTCGTCCCCGTGACGATCCTCGACGACGCCCGCCCGGGCATGAACCCCGACATCCGTCCCCAGGACGACCTGTTCGGTCACGTCAACGGCCGCTGGCTCGACGAGACCGAGATCCCCTCGGACCGCTCCAGCTGGGGGCCGTTCGTGCAGCTCGCCGACGCGGCCGAGAGCCACGTCAAGGACATCATCGAGAGCCTGGCCGCAGGGGTGTCGACCAGCTCGACCACCGGGGCGCCCCCGGACGAGGACGCCCGCAAGATCGGCGACCTCTTCGCCTCGTTCATGGACACCGACGCGATCGACGCCAAGGGCCTGCGTCCGGTCCGGCCGCTGATCGACGCGGTGGAGGGGCTGCGCGACGTGCGCGACCTGGCGGCGTTCCTCGGCGAGTTCGAGCGGATCGGCGGGCACGGCCTCTTCGGGTCCTACGTCGACACCGACGACCGCAACTCCGAGCGCTACCTCTTCCACCTCGTGCAGGGCGGGCTCGGGCTGCCGGACGAGTCCTACTACCGCGAGGACAAGTTCGCCGAGATCCGCGAGCAGTACGTCGGCTACCTCACCCGCCTGCTCACGCTGGCCGAGCACCCCGACCCGGCCGGCGCCGCGGCGACCGTGCTCGCGATCGACACCCGGCTGGCGGCCGGTCACTGGGAGCGCGCGGAGACCCGCGACGTCCAGAAGACCTACAACCTGCTGACCGTCGCCGACCTCAAGGAGCTGTGCCCCTCCTTCGACTGGGACGCCTACGTCACCAACCTCGGCGGCAACGAGCTCACCGTCGCCGAGTCGTGCGTGCGGCAGCCGTCGTACTTCGGGCACCTCTCGACGGTCCTCGACGAGGTGCCGATCGAGGACTGGAAGGCCTGGCTGCTCACCCACGTGCTGCGCTCGGCCGCGCCGTACCTCACCGACGACTTCGTCGAGACCAACTTCGACTTCTACGGCCGCACCCTCAACGGCACCCCCGAGCTGCGGGCCCGCTGGAAGCGCGGCGTGGCGCTGGTCGAGGGCGCGCTCGGCGAGGCCGTCGGCCGGGAGTACGTCGCCCGCCACTTCCCGCCGACCTCGAAGGCGCTGATGGACGACCTGGTCGCCAACCTGCTGGCGGCGTACCGCGTCTCCATCGAGCGGCTCGACTGGATGACCGACGAGACCAAGGCGCGCGCCTACGAGAAGCTGGAGACCTTCCGGCCGAAGATCGGCTACCCCGAGACGTTCCGCGACTACTCCGGCCTGCAGGTCAGCAAGGACGACCTGCTCGGCAACGTCGCCGCGTCCTCGTCGTTCGAGACCGACCGGCAGCTGGCCAAGATCGGGGCGCCGGTCGACCGCGACGAGTGGTTCATGCTCCCGCAGACCGTGAACGCCTACTACAACCCCGGCACCAACGAGATCTGCTTCCCCGCGGGCATCCTGCAGCGGCCGTTCTTCAGCCCCGACGCCCTGCCGGCCGAGAACTACGGCGGCATCGGTGCGGTCATCGGCCACGAGATCGGCCACGGCTTCGACGACCAGGGCGCCCAGTACGACCCCCGCGGCAACCTCGAGGACTGGTGGACCGCCGACGACAAGGCCGCCTTCGAGGTCAAGACCAAGGCCCTCGTCGAGCAGTACGACGGCTTCGAGCCGCGGGCGCTGCCCGGCGAGCGGGTCAACGGCTCGCTCACCGTCGGCGAGAACATCGGCGACCTCGGCGGGCTGACGATCGCGCACCAGGCCTTCGTGCTCTCCCAGGGCGGCGAGGCGTCGGTGGAGGACCGCCGGCGGCTGTTCAGCAACTGGGCCTACGTGTGGCGCACCAAGCGGCGCAAGGAGCAGGAGCAGCAGTTCCTCACCATCGACCCGCACTCGCCGCCGGAGTTCCGGGCCAACATCGTGCGCAACCTCGACGAGTTCCACGAGGTGTTCGAGACCGCGCCCGGCGACGGGCTGTGGCTCGAGCCCGAGGCCCGCGTCCGGATCTGGTAGCCCCCCGGAGGAACGGTGACGGGCATCCAGGCCGCCCACACCCAGGCGGGCTTCGACGTCCGCTTCGACTGGGGACCGACCGGCGCGCTCGCGGTGGCGGCCGACGTGACGGTGGTGGTCGACGTGCTGTCGTTCACGACCACGCTCTCGGTGGCGCTCGAGCGGGGCATCGAGGTGTTCCCGTTCGGCTGGCGCGACGTGCGGGCGACGACGTACGCGCGGACCCGGGAGGCGACGCTGGCGGTGGGTCGCAGCCAGGCCGGCCCGGGCGAGGTCAGCCTGTCGCCGGCGAGCGTGCGCGCCGCCTGCGGCGTACGACGGCTGGTGCTGCCCAGCCCGAACGGCTCGAGCATCTCCTTCGCCCTGGCCCAGGCCGGGGGCGAGGTGGTGGGCGGCTGCCTGCGCAACGCGCGGGCCGTCGGCGCGGCCCTGGCCGTGCGGGTGCGAGACGGCGCGAGCGTCGCCGTGGTCGCCGCCGGCGAGCGCTGGCCCGATGCGACGCTGCGGCCCGCGGTCGAGGACCTGTGGGGCGCGGGCGCGATCCTGGCCGCGCTGCTCGACCACGGCGTCGGGTCGCCCGGCCCGGAGGCGGTGGCCGCGGTGGCGGCCTACCGCTCGGTCGGCGACGTCCCGGCCGCGCTGCACGACTGCGCGAGCGGACGGGAGCTGGTGGCGGCCGGCTACGCCGGGGACGTGGACATCGCCGCGGAGGTCGACCGGAGCGACGTCGTACCGGTGCTGCGGGGCGAGTCCTTCGTGGCGGTGTGAGCGGCGTCCGGGTCGTCGGCGGCGCCCTGGTCCGCGCCCTCGCGGTCACCGGGCTCCTCGGTGGGCTCTGGACGGTCGCGATCCTCAGCGAGCCCGACGACGCGGCCGGCGTGGTGACCGCCTTCGTGGCCACGGTGGCGCTGGTCGCCGGCTGGGCCGCCTGGGACGCCGCCCGTGCCGGCTACCTGCGGACCCTCGCGGTGTGGGCGCTGGCCGCGCTGGTGACCGGGTGCGGCATCCCGGCGTCCGACCTGCTGCTCCTCGTCGTCCCCACGATGCTCGGGGCGCTCCCGGGTGCGGCGGTGGGTGCGGTGATCGGGGTGTCTAGGGTCGGCGCGTGAGCTTCTCCGAGCAGGTCGTCGACGCGGTGCTCGCGCACATGAACGACGACCACACCGACGACAGCCTGCTGATCGTGCGTGCCTTCGCGCTGCCCGACGCGGTGGCCGCGACCATGACCGGCCTCGACGAGCGGGCCGGGCTCTTCACGGCCACGACCGCCGCCGGGACCGAGGTGGTCCGGGTGCCGTGGCCGGCCGGGACGATCACCGAGCGGGCGGAGATCCGGCGCGAGGTCGTGGCGCTGTACGACGAGGCCTGCGCGCGGCTGGGCGTCGAGGCCCGGCCGCACTGACGGCTCAACCCTCGTACGGGGGCGCGACGCCCCAGCCCCAGCGTGGCACGGGGGCGGCCTCGACGACCTCGGCGCCGGGCCGGGAGTTCTGCAGGGCGAGCCGGCTGCCCCACTCGACGTACCCGACGATCGCGGCCCGGAACTCGGGATCGTCGGGCAGGCCGGCGTCGTCGGCGGCCAGGCTCATCGTCGAGGCGAACCGGTGTCGCTGCGCGGGCGTGATGTCCAGCCCGCGGTGGTGGTCGAGCATCGTCGGGTAGCCGCCGCGCTGCGCGGTGTACGCCGTCGCGCCGCCGAGCACCTCGCACCACCACGCCGCGACGTGGGCGCGGTGCGCCTCGTCGACCCCGCCCGGGAAGAAGCCGGTCAGCAGGTCGTCGCCCTCGACCCGGTCGTAGAAGGCGTCGATCAGCGCGCGCACCGCCCGGTCGCCGCCGGCCCAGGCGTGCAGCGTGGGGAGACCCGGCTCGTCGACGCCCATGAGGCGACCTCCTTGGTCGGTGGGTGCAACCGTGTAAGCATGTAATCATGATTCAGGACGAGACGCGAGAGAAGATCCGGGGCTGGTTCACCGGCCGCCTCCCCGAGGCGTGGGCCGCGGCTCTCGCCGAGATCACCGTCGACCGCGAGGAGATCACGGTCCTGCTGAGCGTCCCCGACGTGGCGACGGGCGAGGGCGCCTCGGCCGCCGAGGTCGCCGGGACCCGGGCCGGACGGGCCACGGCGTTCCGCGAGGAGACCCGCGACGCCCGGGTGGCCATCGCTCGCGAGGCGGAGCACCGCTACGGGCGGAAGGTCTCCTGGGGGGTGCGCCTGGGCGCGGGCGACGACGCCCACGTCGAGCTCTGGACCCACCTGGCGACCCCGGTCATGACCCGGCTGCGCCAGCCGCAGCGGCTGGTGCTCGACACCCTCGTCGACGCCGGCGTGGCCCGCTCCCGGGCCGATGCGCTGGCCTGGTGCGTGCGGCTGGTCGGCCAGCACGAGGGGGACTGGCTCGCCGAGCTCCGCGACGCGATGGGCCAGGTGGCCGACGTCCGGGCGAAGGGCCCGGCCGCCTGACGGATGCTCCCGGGCCCGGGGCTCAGCCGTCGGCGTCGTGGGCCCCGCCGGTGATCGCCGGCTCGTGGTCGGCGGGCGACCCGACCCGTCCGTCGACCACGGTGGGCGGCGTGGTCGGACCGGCGATCAGCACCAGGTAGACCGCGAGCGCCAGCACGCCCGGCAGGAGGCCGAGGAAGCGGCGGACCGGGAGGGGCATGCGGGAGGAGTACCCGCCGGCCGGACGCGCGAACCGTCGGCGGCCGCTGGTAGACAGGCCGCATGAGCGCCGAGGCCACGACCGACGTCCGCCAGCGCGCGGAGGCGCACCTGCGCGCCCTGGTGGGACGCGACGACGCCGTCCTGCGCGAGGACCAGTGGTCGGCGATCGAGGCGCTGGCGGTGCACCGGCGCCGCTCGCTGGTCGTGCAGCGCACCGGCTGGGGCAAGTCGGCGGTCTACTTCCTGGCCACCCTGCTGCTGCGGGCGCAGGGGGCCGGGCCGACGGTGATCGTGAGCCCGCTGCTCGCCCTGATGCGCAACCAGATCTCCGCCGCCGAGCGGGCCGGGATCCGCGCGGTGACGATCAACTCGACCAACATCGAGGACTGGCAGCCGATCCACGACGCGATCAACGCCGGCGAGGTCGACGTGCTGCTGGTCAGTCCCGAGCGGCTCAACAACCCCGGCTTCCGCGACGAGGTGCTGCCGAAGCTCGCGGCGACCTGCGGGCTGCTGGTGGTCGACGAGGCGCACTGCATCTCCGACTGGGGCCACGACTTCCGCCCCGACTACCGCCGGATCCGCACCCTGCTCGGCGACCTGCCGGCCGGCATCCCGGTGCTGGCCACGACCGCCACGGCCAACACCCGGGTCACCGAGGACGTCGCCGAGCAGCTCGGCACCGACGTCCTGGTGCTGCGCGGGTCGCTCGACCGCGAGTCGCTGCGGCTCGGCGTCGTCCGCCTCAGGACCGCGCAGCAGCGGCTGGCCTGGCTGGCCGACCACCTGGCCGAGCAGCCCGGGTCGGGCATCGTCTACTGCCTGACCGTCGCGGCCACCCAGGAGATCGCCGACTACCTCCGCAGCCGCGGCCACGACGTCGCCGCCTACTCCGGCCAGACCGAGCAGACCGAGCGGCTGGCGCTCGAGGCCGACCTGGCCGCCGGCCGGGTCAAGGCGCTGATCGCGACCTCGGCGCTCGGGATGGGCTTCGACGCCACCCTCGGGTTCGTGGTCAACATGGGGGCGCCGCAGTCGCCGGTGGCCTACTACCAGCAGGTCGGCCGGGCCGGCCGCGGCACCGACGAGGCCGTCGTGGTGCTGCTGCCCGCCCTCGAGGACCGCGACATCTGGGCCTACTTCGCCTCGCTGGCCTTCCCCCGCGAGGAGCTGGTGCGCCAGACCCTCGAGGTGCTGGCCGCCGAGGGACGCCCGCTCAGCACGGCCGCCCTCGAGGCCCACGTCGACCTCAACCGCACCCGCCTCGAGACGATGCTGAAGGTGCTCGACGTCGACGGCGCGGTCAAGCGGGTGCGCGGCGGCTGGGAGTCCACCGGCCGGCCCTGGTCCTACGACGCCGAGCGCTACCAGCGGGTCACCGAGGCCCGCGAGCGCGAGCAGCGGGCGATGCTCGACTACCTCGACACCGACCGGTGCCGGATGCGCTACCTGCGCGACCAGCTCGACGACCCCGACGCCACCGACTGCGGCCGCTGCGACAACTGCGGCGGGCTGACCCTGTCGACGGAGGTCTCCTCGGCCGCGCTCGACGAGGCCGACGCCCGGCTCTCGCGACCCGGCGTGCCCGTCGAGCCGCGCAAGATGTGGCCGACCGCCCTGGCCAGCCTGGGCATCGACTGGAAGGGCCGGATCAGCGACCCCGCGAGCGAGGGCCGGGTCGTCGCCCGGCTCACCGACCTCGGGTACGGCGGGGCCCTGCGCGAGCTGTTCCGCCCCGAGACCCCCGACGGACCGGTGCCGGTGCCGCTGGTCCAGGCGGTCGTCGAGGTGCTCGGCGACTGGCGCCCGGCCGTCGACGGCATCGTGCACGTCGAGTCCGCGACCCGACCCACCCTGGTCGCCGACCTCGCCGCCGGCCTCGCGCGCTACCTGAAGGTCCCCGTCCTCGGCACCCTCGCGATCGTCGACCCCGACGTCGCGCCCGGCCAGGGCTCGGCCAACTCCGCCCAGCGGGTCGCCGCCGTCGGCCGCCGCTACGACCTGCACGCCGACGTCCCCGCCGGCGCCCGGGTGCTCCTCGTCGACGACCTGGTCGGCACCGGCTGGACCCTCACCGTCGCCACCCGGTCGCTGCGGAGGGCCGGGGCCGGCGAGGTGCTGCCGTTGGCGCTGGCCAGCCAGAGCTGAGCCGACTAGCCCTCGGTGAGCACCGTGCGGTCGTCGATCGTCTGATTGCCGCGCCCGTCGGTCGCGACGAGCCACAGCACGTAGCGGCCGCGCAGCGCCGACCGGGGCACCCAGAACCGCCCGGTCCACGTGCCGTCGGCGGGCGTGCCCGAGCTCAACACCGCCGACGACACGCCGAGAGAGGAGCCCGCGGCGTCACCGGGGTCGGCGCCCTCCGGCACGAGCCGCGCCACGACGTCACGGACCTCGCCCGCGTCGCTCACGGGCGCGGCGTAGTCGAGCGCGACGGTGCTGGGGCTGAGGAACTCCTTGGTCAGCGCCACGGGTGCGACGGCGGGGGCGGTGATGTCGAGGGAGTCGTTGCCGCGGACCCCGAAGGCGCCTGCTCCGCCAGGCAGGTAGCGGTGCTCGCCGACGAGTCCGTACCGGTAGCTCTCGCGAGCCGGACCCCAGTAGGTGGTGCCGTCGTCCCCGCGGACCACGTCGGCCCAGTCCCGCACCGTGACCGAGACGGTCCACCGGCTGCTCGTGGCGACGGTGGGGATCGGGAAGTCGAACTGCCAGACCCCGTCTCGCCGGTCACCGGAGACCGGCCGGGGCATGAACAGGTAGCCCCGTCCCCCACCATCGGGCGTCCTCTCCCGCACCGCGAAGACGACGTCGTGCACGCCGGACCTCGCATCGGTGATCCGTGCCGCGACCGTCACCGACGACGAGCCCTGCCGGACGTCGACGACGTGGTCGGGGCCCGGACCCAGGAGGGTCACCTCGGGCGCGTCGAGGTCGGCGTCGTCGTTGCGCACCGCGACCGGGAGGGACAGTCCGGACGCGTCGCCCCAGCGTCCGTCCACGCCGCGAACGCTGAGCGGGTGCGTTCCGGCGGGGGTGTGCCGGCCGAACTCGACCTCGCCCTGCCACCACCCGTCCCGGCGGTCCCCGGAGACCAGCCTGAGCGGCGCCTCGTGCCGCGGCCAGCCGCCCTGACCGTGCACGAGCGGGGGCGGGCCCGGCAGCCCGACGAGGACCTTCCTCAGGCCGTCGTCGACGTCGCGGCCGCGGACCCGGACCGTCACGCGGGCCGGGCCGGTGGTGACGTCGACGGCGCTCGCGCTCAGGGCGAGGTCGCTCAGCACCGGACGCTCCCGGTTCGCCTCCTCCTGGTGCTTCTTGCCGTGGTCGGGTCTCCCGCGCTCCCCGCCGTGCTCCTGGTCCCGGCCGGGGCCGCCGACGAGGCGGTCGTGCCCGGCCCCACCCAGCAGACGATCCCGGCCGGGTCCGCCGCGCAGGATGTCGTCGCCGTCCATGCCGTAGAGGACGTCGCTGCCGCCACGCCCGCAGATGACGTCGCCCTTCGCGGTGCCGACCAGCTTGTCGGGACCGGACGTGCCGACGATCGTGCACCGGGCCGAGGCGGGTCGCCTCTCGACGGCGGCGACGCTCGCCGGGAGCAGCGCCAGGGCGACGGCGGTCGCGCTGAGCATCGAGACAACGGCCCTGCGCATGGCACTCCTCGAGATCGGGTTCGGGTGGGGAGTGCCTCGGGCGGAGCGGTGCCAAACCCCGGTCCAGTCCACGCCACGCACCGCCTAGGCTCGCCTCATGCGCATCGGCCTCACCCACCTGACCGACGTGCCCTGGGCGGAGGCGGCGCCGCGGTGGCGGGCCACCGAGGAGATGGGCTTCGACCACGGCTGGACCTACGACCACCTGACCTGGGGCGGGCTGCCCGAGTCGCCGTGGGCCGGGGCGACGCCGACCCTGGCGGCCGCGGCGGTGGTGACCGAGCGGATCGGGATCGGCACCCTGGTCGCGGCGCCCAACTTCCGGCACCCCTACCTGCTCTTCCGCGACGCCCAGGCGATCGAGGACGTGTCCGGCGGCCGGTTCCTGCTCGGCCTCGGCACCGGCGGCGACCTGGACTCGCGGGTGCTCGGCGCCGGCGACCTGTCGGTGCGCGAGCGGGTCGACCGGTTCCAGGAGTTCGTCGGGGTGCTGGAGCAGCTGCGCGACGGCGACCACGTCACCACCGAGGGCCGGTGGTTCTCGACCGCCGACGCGCGCACCCGGCCGGGGCTGCCGCGCACGCCGTACCTGCTGGCGGCCAACGGCCCGCGCTCGCTGCGCTTCGCGGCGGAGCACGGGAGCGGCTGGGTCACCACCGGCCCGTACGGCGACCTCTCGGTCGACGAGTGGTACGCCGGCCTCGCCGGTTCCGTGCACGCCTTCGACGACGCGCTCGCGGCCGTCGGCCGCGACCCGGGCACCGTGCCGCGCTACGTGCTGCCCGACATGGCGCCGGCCTTCGCCGGTGGCACCGGACGGTTCGCGCTGGCCGGCGTCGACTTCTTCGAGGAGATCGCCGGCCGGGTGGCCGAGCTCGGGTTCACCGACCTGGTCACCCACTGGCCCCGCGCCGAGGGGGCGTACGCCGGCGACGTCGCCACCCTGGAGGCGGTCGCCGCCGACGTCCTGCCCCGGCTGCAGGGGCGTTAGCGCACGCCGGTGAGCTCCGGCTGCCGCTCCGGCTCCCGCTCCACGTGGGCGTAGTAGTCGCGCGGCGTGCCGCGCCGGTCGATGGTGGCCAGGACCTTCAGCCCCGCGGCCTCGATGGTGCGCGAGCTGATCCAGGCCAGCACGATCGTCGGGATCGCCACCAGCACGGCGGTGACCACGAAGAAGCCACCGCTGCGGGCCTCGGGCAGCGCGCCGACATGACCGAGGAGGCGCATCACCGGCTCGTGGATCAGGTAGATCCCGTAGCCCAGGCCGCCGAGCCGGGCCAGCGGCTGCCAGTCGAGCACCGCGGGCCAGGGACCGTCGTGCAGCACGATCGAGGCCAGGGCGGTCACGATCGCCAGCGCGTACGCGGGGTGCCACCACTCGCCGGTCACGGTGTCCATCGGCCGCACCAGGACCAGCCAGGCCAGGGCGGCGA
>Ga0075365_10001769_pt1 | contig 10063 bp, 7 predicted proteins | sample EndMetdeltDD1765_FD_71387 | JGI IMG/M metagenome (GOLD analysis project Ga0075365, IMG submission 71387) | Populus endosphere microbial communities from Tennessee, USA - Endosphere MetaG P. deltoides DD176-5 | ecosystem: Host-associated > Plants > Roots > Endosphere | place: USA: Tennessee... | reverse complement strand
AGATAGGGCGGTTCGTCGTTTCCGCGAAACGATGAACCGCTCTTGCCAGTGGGGGCAGGGCGCGATGTGCTGGCGCGCGCCTTATGGTCGGCGCGATGAAGGCGGGCACCAATCTCGACGCGCAAGCCGGTGACCATTCCGGTCTCGCTGGCCGGCTTCACCGCCGCGATCGACAAGCTCGAAGCCATGAGTGATCCCGGGCGCGGCTGAATATCGGGTGCTTGCCCTGCGGCCTCTTCTGAGCGTCGCGTTGCCCGGTTTTCCGCCCGGAGTTGCGTCAGCGTGTCTATGAAACGATGAAACGCTCTGCGGCTATTTTTCCCGCATTGCCCGGCGGAAGTTCTGCGTGATCGGCTCGGCCAGGTAGGAAAGCACCGTGCGTGCGCCTGTGCGGATCATCGTCTCGCTCGACATGCCGGGCAGCAGCTTGCGGCCTTCCAGCTTGGTGAGCTCGCTCTTGTCGATCAGCACTGTCGCGGCGAAATACGGCGCCCCGCTGCGCTCCTCCGTCATGCGGTCGGCCGACACGATCTCCACGACGCCATCGAGCGGCGGCAGGTTGTAGCGGGCGAAGGCGGGGAAGCTGACGCACGCAGGCTGTCCAGGGGCGATGGTCTCGACGTCCTCCGGCTTGACCATGGCCTCGACCACGAGTTGTTGTCCGAGCGGTACGACCGTCATCAAGGGTTCACCGGGTTTCACGACACCGCCGGCCGTATGGACCTTCAGGTCCATGACGATGCCGTCAATCGGGGCAACGACATTGGTACGGGCAAGCACGTCCTTGGCGGAACGCTCCTGCTGTCTGAGGTCGAACAACTCCGCCTCGACCTTGCTCAAATCCTCGACGGCCTCGTTCAGTCGCACTGTGTTGAGGTTGCTCGGGCTGACGTTACAGGTGGGCGCTATCTCACGGACCGATTCACCAGGGAACTTGGCTGCAGACCACGGGCAGCAGCTTCCCTGTTTGAGCAAGAGGAACTCGGGCCAGACCCATTTTCAGAGGACAGATCCGTGCAAGAGAACTCCGCGTCCCTGAGCAGGAGCAATGGTGAGTTGAAGTGCCGGCCTGTCAGCCGGACGTCAACAGCGTCAAGAACGAGGCGCCAAGTGCGTGTGCTGTGAACCCGTTATCAGCGACCGCTCGCTCCGGCGGACGTCGGCTCGCGTAGCTTCGTGACTCAGGGTTCGCGGATGCTTTCGTCGAGACCACGCAGGAGCGGATAGAGGAAATATGACAAGATCGTGCGGTCGCCCACCTTGATCTCCGCGGATACCGCCATGCCGGGGATCAAGCGAAAACTGCTCGGCACATCACGCAGGTCGGTCGCGGCCAACTCCACCCGTGCCTTGTAGTAAGGGCGCTGCTGCCCACCATTCTTCGCATCCGGCGTGAAGGTGTCGTCCGAGACGGTTCGAACCTTACCGGACAGGGTACCGTGCTTCTGGAAGGGCCACGCCTCGAGTTTCAGGCGAACTTCACTGCCGGGCTCGACATGGCCGACATCGAGCCCCTCGACAGAGACTTCTGCCTCCAACGGAGAGCCCAGAGGAACGAGGGTGTAGAGCGGCTCTGCTTCTTTCAAGACCGAGCCAACAGAGCGCTGCGCCACTTCGAGCACGACCGCGTCGGCGGGTGCGGTTAGCACCGTGACAGCCTTCCGCCGCACCGCCTTGTCGAGTTCTCTGGCCGCGGCATCGTGGTCGCGGCGCGCTTGGACCAGGTCCTCAGCGGTCTTCTGGCGGAACTCTGCGAGATAAGCCGCTTCCTCGGCCTTCAAGCGCTCCACATTCTCCTCGAGCTCAGCCATGTTATTGCCCACAAGCAGCATTTCCTGCTCGACCTGCAGCCGCTGACCTTTGGCAGAGAGATAGTCGACCTTCGAGCCGACCTCCCTCTTCACCAGAACGTCCCGCATCGTCTCAAGATCCTTTGCCACGCCAAGGCGGAGCTCCAATGCCTCGCGATCGGCGCTCTTGGTCGCCATCTGGGCTTGAACATTACGGATCTGCCGATCGTAAGAAGCCAGCTTCGCCTTGTTCTCCTCGATCCTCCGGATCCATATCGTCGACTGCAGGCGCGCTTCGTCATCTAGGTTTTGGGGCTTGTACGGCTGGTCGTCGACCTCGGACTCGAGCCGCTCGATTTGCGCGGCGAGGCTCGCGACCTTTCCCCGCAATTGGTCGGCATCGGCTTCACTGAAAGTCGCGTCGAGGGTCGCCAATGCGTCCCCTTTCCGCACGATGTCGCCCACCTTGGCGTCGATGCTGCGCACGGTCGAGATCTCGAGCGGCTGCACGACAATCGTTGAGGCCGTCGTCACCAGCTTGCCCGGTGCGACCACGATCTGGTCGACCTTGGCCACGGACGCCCAAATGCCTGCGACCATGATGGCCGCGACAAGTACGTACAGCGTGGCCCCCACCAACCGGGGCGGGCGCCGCTCGTCGATCTTGCGGGCATCGCTTTGAAAGTCTCTCACTGCTGGAAGAAGCGTGCTCATCGGGCAAGATGCCTGTTCTGCTGGTTCCATAGCTGTCGGTAAGTCATGCAGCGGGACAGGAGTTCGCCATGTTTCCCGTAATCGACGATCCGGCCGCGATCGAGCACGACAATGGCGTCCGCTGCGACGAGCGAGGACAGACGGTGCGAAACCATGACCACGGTTCGCCCCTCGGCAATGCGGGCAAGGTTTGCCTGGACGATCGCCTCGCTCTCGGGATCAAGCGCGGAGGTCGCCTCGTCCAGGATGAGGATGCGCGGTTGGCGCAGCAAGGCACGGGCGATCGACAGGCGCTGCTGCTGGCCGCCCGACAAATTGGTGCCGCCCTCCTCGAGCAAGGTGTCGTAGCCCTGCGGCAGAAGCTTGATGAACTCGTCGGCGCCGGCCATCGTCGCGGCGTGGACGATCTCCTCGAGGGTCGCATCTGGCCTGGTCGCCCCGATGTTCTCGCGCACGGTGCCGCGGAACAGAAAGCACTGCTGCATCACGACGCCGACGTTGCTGCGCAAATGCGGGAGGTCGAGCTCGCGAATTTCATGACCGTCGATCCGCACCGAGCCGTGCTGGATCGGGTACGTGCCGCGCATCAGCCGCGTCAATGTCGACTTGCCCGAGCCGCTGCGCCCGACGATGCCGAAAACCGAACCGGCCGGGATGGTCAGCGACACGTCGTTCAGGGCCGGCGGAGCGCTTTCGCTGTAGCGGAAGATCACATGCTCGAACTCGACAGTGCCCGCGATCGGCGGGCGCAGGCCGCGCACGTTCGGTGGCCGCTCCGGACTGCGGTTCATGATGTTGCCGAGCATTCGCACCGAGAGCCCGGCCTCCTGGTAGCCTTGCACCAGACCGACGATCTGTGAGAGCGGCGTGGTGACCCGGCCCGACAGCATATTGAACGCGATCAGCGCACCCACCGTCATCTGGTTGTCGAAGACCAGCAGGGCACCGAAGCCGACGACCGCAACCGTCAGCAGCTTTTCGAGGAGCCCGATCACCGCCTGCGCCGAGGTCGAAATCCGCCCGACGTCGAACCGCGACTCGGCGGCCTGGGCGCAGAGCGCGTCCCAGTCGCGCTGGCGCAAGGGCTCGGTCGCCAACCCCTTGACCGTTTCCATCCCGTGGATCGTCTCGACGAGATAGGCCTGACGCTGCCCTTCGGCCTCGTAAAGGACGCGCAACCTGCGGCGGTAGAGCGGGATCAGTCCGCCGATCACACAAGCGGTGAGGGCGGAAAAGCCGAGCACCATTGTGGCGAGGCGGCCGCTGTAGAGGAACAGCAGCGGCACGATGACCAGCAGCGAGGTGGCGTCGAGCAACGTCAGGAAAAGGCGGCCGGTCAGAAACTCCCGGATCTTCTCGACCTGCTGCATATGCTTGGTGATGACGCCGGCCGACGCGCGCTCGAAGAAATCGATCGGCAACGACAGCAGACGCGCGAAGGTGCGAATCGAGGTGCGCACATCGATCCGGGCCGAGGCGTAGACCAGCAGGATGCGCCGCAGATAGTTGAAAATCGCGTCGAACAGGACCGCGGCGCTGACCCCGATGGCGAGCACAACGAGCGTCGTATAGGCTTGGTGCACGAGCACCTTGTCGACCGTGATCTGGATAAAGATCGGCAGGGCAAGCGCCAGTACCTGCAGCGCGACCGCCGCCACCGCGATGTCCCGGAACATCGCGCCGTTGCGGACGACTTCCGGGAGGAACCAGGCGAAGCCGAAGGGCCGGCTTTCATCAGTCAGCGCGAATGAGCGGCGCAGCAGCAGGAGCTCGCCGGTCCACTTCCTGCAGAACGTCGCCTGGTCGAGGGGCAATACCGCGAGGCGGTCGGCGAGGGGGTCGAGGACCCCGACCTTGTTCTCGTTGAACCCGAGCAGGACGACGCTGTTGCCGTTTGTCAGCCGGGCCATCACCGGATAGGCGTCGCCGAGGCGTTGGAGATCTTTCCAGCCGACCTTCAATTTACGGCTGCGCATGCCGCTGCTGCGGGCGATCTTCGGAAGCAGCCGGTTGATGTCGTCGTCGGGCCTCAGCGCAAAGTCGTGCTTGATGCGCTCGGGGGAAAGATCGATGCCATAGTGCCGCCCGATGGCGACAAGGCACTGCAGTGCTGTTTCGACTGGAGATCCTTCCACGGTACCGCGCAGATCACTCGCAGTGACAGCCTTGACGGCGGGCGAACGCGTTCGGAGCGTCCAGGCCAGGACGAGCCATACGAGCACCGTACACAGCAGGAACTGAACCGGGGGGCCCAGCCTGTGGAGCCACTCGGCCAGGTCGCTCAGTCTGTGCAGACCGGGACCGCTCCACTTGACCAGCCCGTGCCCGGCGGAGACGAGAGTGGCGAGCGCATCGGACAACCAGCGATCGTTCATGGCTTTCGCTCCGCGGCGTGCTGGCTGGTCGGCGCGTGGACGGGCGCCGTGACGCTAACGGGCCTCGGCGTGCTCCCGCTTCTGCTGCGCCATGTAGGACGGAGAGGGGCTCTGTTCGGCATGATGCACTGACGCATTTCGGCTATTGCTCGTCGCTGAAATTCGGCGATTTCGGCAGTCGCAGCGCTGTGGCCGCGGGCGTTTCCGCCGGAGGCCATGCCGGCTGCGGCATCAGCCGCACCACCGTCGCTCCAGCCCCTCCCGTTTCCTCTCCGACCGGCGGGGGAGACGTGGGCTGGGAGCCCGGCTCGGCTCCCGGCGATGGCTGTGGCGAGCGCATCACGCCCGCCTTCTCGAGCTGTTCACGCATGCCGTTCTGCGCCTGCAGCATTTGAGAGAAGGCCTGCAGGCTGGTGATCAGCCGCTGCGTCACGCGCGGCTTGGAGCCCGACAGCGAGACCAGCTCGATGCGGATCATGCCGTGCTTGAGCGAGATCTCGCCAAACGCGTCGACAAAGGTTTCGGGTACCGCGTCCATTGCCCAACCCCAGCTCTATGAGAAAGGCGGCCGGGCGAGTGCCCGGCCGCGGATGATGCACCGTCAGGCGAGAGCGATCGAGAACTGATCCTGGTGAGTGTCGTTATCCCCGTCGGTGAGAGTCGCCGTCAGGTTCATGCTGATCGGCTGCGGAGTAAACGCCTGCTCGATGGCGAACTGTATCACCGGGATCTTGACCGTGCCGCTGGCCATCGTCAGCTGGACGGCGTCGATCTTGGGGCCGCCTGCGACGTCTGAGATGACGAACGAATAGCCGCCGGCGGCGGGCCCCGACGTGACGGGCGTAAGAGCGCTCTGCAGGACCTTCGTAGGCGCAGCAACGGTCCCGTCGCTGAAGTAGACACTGTATTCGAGGTCCTCCGTGTTAGGGTTGTAACCGCCCACGGAGTTGTCGATGAACACGGTGACCTTGTCCACCAGCGACTGGGGATTGACGACAAAGCTTTCGTCGGTGGATTGAATCCCGGCGCCTGAGCCATCCAGGTTGTTGTTATTGATGCCTATGCCCGAGGTCGACACGTTCATCTGTGTCGCGGGGTTGATCAAGGTCGGGATCTGATTGGGCGGCCCGAGAAAGGCGTCGATCTGGCTCTTGCTCGGGTCTGGCTGCCCGAGTCCCACTAAGTCCTCGATGTCTGTCGGAGGCGAGTCTACCGCCCCGTTCGTCTGCGGTGCGGTTGCCACAGCGCCGAAGAACACGATGTTGGTTCCGGCCTGGGGTCCGCTCGAAAGTGTCAGCGACTGCACAGCCTGGGGGCCTCCCGCTGGCAGCGAACCCTGCGAGGTGTCGAAGGTAATGATCGTTGAGGGCGGGGTTGTCAGCTCGATCTTGTAGGTGCCGGATCCCGGATCGACCGCATCGAATGTCAGCTTGAAGTTCACAGTCTGATTGTTAGCGATGCCGTCGTTAGTGAAGTCGTCGGTAATCGTCCCGTTGAAGACAAAGTTCCCGTTCGCATCGGTTGTCGTCAGCGTCCCGAGCGAGGTGTTGACGGTCACAAGGGAGTGGGCGTCGATCGTGTAGTTGTTGAAGGTCACGTTCAGCGACTTGAACCCGTCCGCGCCAGGAGGGTCGGACCAAGTGCTGCTCCCGCCTGCGGCGTAGGTCCCGTTCGCGATGTTGTCGACAGTGACGGTCGGCCCGTCATCGTCGAACTTGACGAGCAGGCCGATGTCGTTGCCGGAGTCGGTGGCGGTGTCGCCGTCGCCGTCGGTACGGGTGACGCTCATCTGCACTGCGCCCGACGCCAGCGTGATCGTCTCATCGTACGAGGCGCCGCCGGTCGGATGCTTCAACGACAGATACTGGGCGAGGAAGACCTCGCCGTTGGCCGCGTTCGTCGCCAGCGCGAAAGCCACCGTGCCGTTGGCATTGGCCGTATCGCCACCCGCAAGCTCGTTGCCGACCCTGCCGAGGATCAAGCCCGCGGCCGCGCCGGTGCCGTTGTACATGAAGATCTTGGTGCCCGCTGTGGTCTCGACCCCCGAGTCGGTGCCGTCGGCGACGCTTAGCGCATAGCTGAGTTCCTGCGCCGCCGGCCCATCGGCCCCGGCGCTGCCGCCCGTCACGGTCAGCAGCGAAGCGTTGCTGCGGGCGAAGCCGATTGCGCCGGTGCCCGCCACATCCGGATCGTCGCCAGGCGACGGCACGTTGGTGAACAGCGACGCGATCGTCGTCGAACCGAAGGCGTTCGCCGCGCCGTCGACATCGGTGTCGGCCTGTACCCCGGCGGTCTCGTCGTGGCGCACCGATGCCGTGCTCGCGACCGCGGTGATCGACGGCCCGTCATCATCGAACTGGAGTTGCGTGCCGGCAAACTCGCTCGCGCCCGTGCTGCTCAAGATCGTGAATCCACCAATGTCGAGGGTGATGTTCGAACCCTGCCCCTTCGTCGGTTGGGCGTTTTCGATCAGCACCCGAGTGTGGGCGCCGGCGGTGGTGTAGGTGACAACATCCCCATTCTTGACACCCGAGACGACCGCCGTATCGCCGGTGAGGTTTGCAGCGACCACAACGCCATTGATCTTGACCTGGGTGATGTTGACCGCAGCGTCATCAGCAAATCCCTCGACAAAACCTGTACCCGTCTCGGCCACGCCGTCCGAGTCATTGAAGGCGGAAATCTTTACTGTGGCCGTGCTACCGGTCGGATTCGTCTGGGCGACTGTGAACGAGGCCGAAGTGACGCCTGGGGCATAGCCTCCAAACTGAATGTTGCTTTCGTGGTCGGCCTCCGTTGGGCTAAGACCTTCCCCGGGGTTGTTGCCGGCGTTGGGGGATACCGTGAAATCTCCGACCGGATTTGTGACCATAGTGAAACTTAGGCCATCGCCCGGCCCGAGATGCTGGCCGTTCACGCCAATAGTCGCGTGGGGTCCGGCCTGGCTGCTGCCGATCGTGTCGAAGCCTGTCTTGTTATTGTCCTCGGTGTCCGGGTCGGGGGCACGCCCGGTCACCACGATGCCCGAGGTGCTGACGCCCCCGGGATTGTTACCGAACATCATGAACTCGTTAGCGCCCGATGGCGCATTGTCGAATAAGAATGTGTTGGACTGGGTCGCCGCGACCTTGAGCTTATTGTCGAGATTGACAGTGAAATCGGGATCGTTGGCGTCCGTGTGCTTCAGCGGCTCGAAGAGCGCGGTCCAGAACTTGCCGCCGGTGATTAGGGAATTGGTCGTGGTCTCTTCGACGTAGATCGCAAATACGATGGCGCCGCTCGGATCCGCCACCCCGCCGACGGTGCCCTCCCGGCCGAGGACGACATTGTCGTTGTTGGGGTCGGCGTAGAGGAAGATCTCTCTGCCCTCGAGGGTGAAAAGCCCGCTGGCGTCCCCATCGAGCGCACCGTTGGTGGGATCGAGGAAGCCGAGGCCATTAACGGTAAAGCCAGAGTCAGGCGTGACGGTGAGATCATCGCCCCCTCCGCCTGCGACTTGAATTGCGTTCGCGAGGTTGACTCCCGCGTTGCTGAATGCGGTCGAGACATTCGACGGCACGTTAACTAGCGCGATGTCATCATCCTGCAAGCCAGCAGTTTCGTCGATTTTCGTGCTTCCGAAAACATTGATGGTCAGTGCCATTGTCCGCTCCTCTCAAAGGTGCCGCGAATGGGGAAACTTGTGGTGTGGCGGGGAAGGCGCCCGCCGTCGCCGGAGAACCTGCCGTCCGGCGGTCTCGACGCCGATGCTGGTCGGGAATGCGGAGTTCAGTTCGAGAGTCGTCTCGAGATAGGTCCGGAACCAAGCCGGCAGGGCGGAGTACGCCACATCGGTGCCGATAGGGCCGTCGCCGCAGTCGTCGGTTTGCGGTCCTATGGTAGCGGTGACGACCTCGTCGTTGAGAATAGAGCTGATCGGCATAGCTGTTCTCCCCAATCGCAATGAGTTGCCGCTGAACTGCCCCGCTGAATTGCGGCCCCAAACCCTGTTGATCGACTCTTGAAGGGGCCCATTCAAAGGAAAGATCGCGCACTGGATTGCGGCCCCTTTGAATTTTGATTGTGTCGCCGATGCAGAGGGCGCGTCCATTCGCGCTTGGATAGTTTTTGGGTGAATACACGCCCTGATCGAACGATATATATCCTTCGATAGAGGGGCTGCCGCTCTGCACTTGCTGCTTGGCAGTGGGCATCAGCAACGCCCCAACCGCTGCCTGGATCGGGTCCAACGCCGGCCGATCAGATCAGGTCTGACCCCGGATGGGCGGTGTCCTTGCCATGCGCCGCCCAGGCCAGTTCCGACCGGCTGACGAGGTTGAGCTTGGTGTAGACATGGTGAAGGTGCATCTTCACCGTGCCTTCGGACACGTGCAGCCGCTGGGCGATGGTCTTGTTGCGCAAGCCGCGCGAGACGAGATCGGCGATTTCGCTCTCGCGCCCCGTGAGCCTGGACGTAGGCTGGGATTGCGGCCTCGGCATCAGCAACTGCTGGACGATCTTGTTGTCGATCCATTTCTTGCCGCTCGCCACTGCGCTCACGCATTCGACGAGAAAGCGGTTGCTGATGCCGTCAAGCACCAGCCCGTCAACGTCGAGCGCCTGGATCTCCTTGACGCCGAGACCGGCGTTTGGCTGCAGGATGAAGATGATGCCGAGGGAGCTGTGGCTGGCTCTCAGTCGGGAGGAAAGACCGGCCGTCTGCGGGTCCGCTATGTCAAGGCCGACGATGACAATATCAGGCCGATGGCGTTCCACATGCGGGAGAACGTCAACAGCGCGGTGGCACTCGGCGACAACTTCGTGACCGGCCTTCCGCAACACCCACTCCAGACCTGCGAGATACACCCCCCGCGGGTCCGCGACAACCAACGTCGACATGCGAACACCGTCCGTAAAAAACGCAACGAACTTTGCCTAAATCCCTGAAAAGAATGAAACCAGAGGTTAAGCTTATTGTCAAGAAACCTCTAATATAGTCTCGGCTATATCCGCCCTCCCAGGAGCACGCGAAGCACTGTGCCGGCACCACGGCAAGGGAAGGATCGGTGGGCGCCGCCAAGCTGTCGTGACGGCGCCCACAGGCTGGACGCGAAGCTCCAGCCCGCGATCAGTAGCCGACCGTGAAGCGCTGCCGGATGTGCCTGGGCGTCTCGATCTCGTCGGTCATGACGATGGCATAGTCCT
>Ga0075365_10001768_pt1 | contig 10067 bp, 6 predicted proteins | sample EndMetdeltDD1765_FD_71387 | JGI IMG/M metagenome (GOLD analysis project Ga0075365, IMG submission 71387) | Populus endosphere microbial communities from Tennessee, USA - Endosphere MetaG P. deltoides DD176-5 | ecosystem: Host-associated > Plants > Roots > Endosphere | place: USA: Tennessee... | reverse complement strand
GTAATCACGGACAAACTCGAGGTCGGCGCCCGTGGCGTTCGCGAGCAGATGGACGAGCGGAAGCGTGCGCTTACCCTCGTACAGGTCGCCGAGGATCTCCTTGCCGTAGGAGCGTTCATCGCCGACAAGGTTGAGTAGGTCGTCGCGAATCTGGAAGGCGGCGCCGAAGTGAAACCCGAAGCGCACCAACGGCGCCAAGTCGGCCTTACCGCCAGAACCCACCAATGCGCCGACGCGCAACGGATGGATGGTGGTGTACCAGCACGTCTTGTGCATGATCAGCTCGAGGTAGTCATCGGGCCGCAGATCCTCGACATTGTCCAGCTGCCAACCGACTTCGATGGCCTGCCCCTCCAGCGTGCGCATGGCCATCGTGTCGAATTCGTGCCACACCAGGTCGGCGAGATCGCCATCCAGCCGCCGTGTCGCTTTTCGAAGCACCTGTCCGGCGACGATCGCCAATCCGTCACCGGCGTTGAGCGCGGCCGCCATGCCGTGAGTTGCCGCGAGCGTTGGACGCCCGCGGCGCATCTCGCTGCCGTCGGCGATGTCGTCATGGACGAGAAAAGCGTTGTGCAACAGTTCGATTGCCACGGCAATGCCCATGACGGCGTCGGGCTCCGCGCCGAACGCCCGGCTGGCGGACAGACACAATGCTGGCCGTAGTGCCTTCCCGGGCCGGGACGGGTACTCGCGCATCGGCCCGTACAGCCATTGCGCGGGCTCACCGTCCGGCATGGCGTCGAGCATCGCGCGGCGCACCACCTTGGCGACGCCGCGCAGATGGGTGTCGACCTCTGCGACCAGATCGGCCCGGTCGGCGGTACTCGTCACGGCAGTAGGGGTTTGACGACGAGTTCGATCGGCAGCCACACATCGGGATGCCCGTCGGCGACCAGCATTCCGCGGTAACTGCTCGGCGCCACGTCATCGTCGATGTCGACCTCGACGGTCACTCCCCTACTGCTGCGCGATGGCATTGGCACGATGTCGGGCTCGAACCGCATCAATCCCGCCGCGATGACACTGCCGTCGTGTGAGAGCAGGTCGCTGCAGTGCAGCGCAACCTTGCCCATGTCGGCGGGCCCGCGATTGTGCAGCCACACCTCGGCCGTCGCCGTGCCCGGCGCCACGCTGGACATCTGCAGCCGACCCATCGCCTGCTCCGCCACGAGGTCCAGCGTTGCGGTATCGGTCTCTGCCGTGTCCCCCTCGCGACGCGGTGCCGATACACGCAGGAACTGGTCGACCATCGTCCACCACGAGGTAAGGAAGGGCTCCAGACCCGTCGCTCCGTACAAATCGGTGGGCCCGCCATTAGCCGGTGGTGCCTGCGGAGCGGCCGCTTCGCTTCCACTGAGCCCCACGGCAGCCATCCGCACGAACCGGTCGACGAGTTCGCTGGCGGCGCGGAAACCGTCGGCCTGAATAGCGCTCAGCGCACGCATATTGGCCGCCGAATCGAATACCGAAGACCATGGAAGGTCGTTGCTCATGCCCTCGCCACCCCCCGCATCGACCCCACGCACCCTGCTGACAATTACCCGCGATTATGTCAGCACCACGGTATGCTAGCTGCGCAAACGGCATGAGGAGGGGCAATGTCGACGTTGCAAGCGATCCTGGAATTCCAGGGCTCCTTGGACACTGCTGTCATCGCCACTCAGGACCCACGGGTGATGGAAACCGCCGATGCGTTCCTCCCGGGCACATCGGCCAACACGCAGTGGTACCGCGAAATCAATGCCTTTATGTTCCCCCACGGCGAGGACGACCACGGCGAGGCGCTCACGGACGCCGCTCCGGTTCGCGCGATGGAGACCCTGCTGACGGGGTGGAACGAGCACGGGCGGCGGCCGAGTGCTCCTGAGGTATCCCGGTTGATCTACGGCCTCGGCGCCGTCATCCATCTGACCAAGACTGTGCCGATGGAACCCATGCCCTTCGAGGATCCAACGTCGGAGGCGCGCGCAAACCTGCTGGCGCAGGTGTTCGCGCTCACCGGTGGACAGGAACCCGACGACACAAATACGGAGATCTACCGCGAGCGACTCTCATCAGTCGTGGACGTGTTCGTCAACGAGTTCAACGACTGGAAGGACTGGTACGCGGTCGCTCAGAAGCTGGCGGGCGACGAATACAAAGTCCTGACAGCGGATGCCGCGTCAGTGCCGCTGTGCGTGCCGTCGGTGGTCACTGTCGACGGGATCGAGTCGGTGGTCATCGACACGGAAATGTCAACGGAGGATGTGTCGCTCAACGCGCTCAAAGCGGTCGTGGACCCCCGCAACTGGAAAAGGAACTACCCCAGCTTCTTCTGCGAGATGGAGTACAAGGGTAAGCGCGCCGACAACTGGCGAAAGGTGCTGGAGCACGTCGGGTTCTGCAGCATCGATCCGCACATCAGCCCGCGACTACACACGATGCTGAAGTTCTACAAGTCCGAGGTGAACGAGCTTGGTAGGTACGAGGCCCGGCTCGACTACGACCTCAACGACCCCGTGCTCATCCCTCCGGGCGACGGCAAGATCACCGTCGACCGCGGTTACATCAACATGTGGTCAACAAAGAACGACCCGGCGGTAAAAGGGGTCGCGGTGCGGACCCGAAAGGTCGCACACATCGAGGGCCTGCGGCCCTACACCATGAAGCGATTCGTCTGCGCCTTCGGCTACGGATTCGCCGTCGTCGAGATGCTGTTCGGTTCCGCCAAGAGATACAAGGACGGCGACCACGATTACACGCCGTGGCTCGACCCGGCCACCGAAACTGCCGAGCAGGGCAGCCAGGCGAGCCAGCTGCAGGCGCCCGGGACTTCACAACAACCCCATCCGGACAACTCCGTTGCCTCCACTGCCATTTCGATGATCGCCCAGTGCGTGCAGGACCTGTCGGTCAAGCAGTTCGACCTCGCCGACAAGTGGATGGCGGGCCAGTTGACCGTCGAGGACCTCGCCCAGCACACCGCGGAGGTCGGCGCCCGGATCGCCAGTGATCCATGGAAGTTCATCCAGGCCATCAGTCAACCGAAACCGAAGGGGTACTAGTGAGCACACCCACGACCCCGATGCAGACGCAGGGAGCGCTCGGCCAAGAGCTGATCGACAAGGCAGCCACGCTCTGGACCGAGGCGGCCAAACAGAGCGACTCCGCAGACGGCTTGGGCATCGACGGCCGGATTGCGTTGGTACACGGCCTTGTTGACCTGTGGGCGAAGGGCTGGGCAGCCGCGATCCAGACCCTCATCAAGGCTCCCGGCTTCTGGCCCGGTATACCACAGCCGACCGACCCGCTGCCATCGGAGATCGTGGATGTAAAAACCGCGACCACGTATCCGAGGCAGATCGAAGCCGTCGGGCCGTTCAAGCGCGTCGGCCTGCCTGCGATGACGATTCCGCCGTGGGCCATCAGGTTTGAGCCGTCGTTCCTACCCGCGGGCCTGACCCAGTTCCGAATTGTGCTCAAGGACTATCACTACATCGGCGCCAACTACACCGGCACGATCAGGCTGAGCACACAGTCTCTGGCCAATATCGTGCCCGACGAGCAGGTGGTCATCGTCGGATTGTGAGCGACAAAGAGGCACCCGCCTCGATCGACGATCTACTTGATCGCGCCGTTCGAGCGATCAATCTGGGCGACAGGAACACCGCCGAAGCGCTCGCCGGACAGGTACTCGCGGTCGACGGCGGCAACCCGGACGCCGAGGAGTTGCTGGCCGCTCCCGGCGACAGCGGTGAGATCCGCCGTCTGTCAATCCTTTTCGCGGACCTCGTCGACTCAACGGCACTGTCGACCCGAATCGAACTCGAGGTCTACCGCACCGTCGTCGGGCGGTATCGCGCCGAGGTGAAACGGATCGTAGACAACTACGAAGGCCATATCGGATCAACCCAGGGCGATGGCCTGCTGGCGGTGTTCGGTCATCCGCGGGCTCACGAGAACGACGCCCACCGAGCCGTTTACGCCGGCCTCGAGATCGTCAGAGCGATCAGCACGCTCAGCGCGCGGGTGCGAGCCCGCTTCGGCTTCGACATCAGCGTTCGCGTCGGTATTCACCGAGGACTCGTCTACCTCGACACCGCCCAGGACGACGTCTACGGGTTGGGAGCCAACTTCGCCGCGCGGGTATGCAGCATCGCCGAACCGGGAACCGTCGCTGCATCCGAACCCATCGAGCGCGTGGTTGGCGACACGTTCGAACTCGTCGCGAATCCCCCACAGGCAGTCAAGGGCGTGGCCGAGGAGATCCTCACCTATCGCGTCGCCGGCGAGCGCGATGTCGTGACCAGCTCGCGTGGACCCCTCGTCGGCCGCGAGCGCGAACTCGCGTATCTGCAACAAAGTTGGGCCAAGGCCAAAGAGGGCACCCTGTCGTCGCCAGGAGTCGCGTTCAGGGGCGAGGGCGGCATTGGCAAGACCCGGTTGGCCTATGCCGCAGTCGACATGGCCCAACAGGACGGCGCCACGGTGCTCGGCATCTTCGGTTCGCCGTTCCACACCGATGTGGGTCTGCGACCAGTCCGGCGATTACTGGAACGCCGATGCGGCATCAAACGGGACTCTGATCCGGCTGAGCGGCTCGGCAAGCTGGCGGCGGAGGTGACGCAGCGCGGGCTCGACTCGGGTGTCGTGGTCCCGCTACTCGCCCCGGTGCTGGGCATCGGCCCCGAGAGTGGCTACGAGTCGGCGCGGGCCGAGGGCCTGAAGTTGTACGGCCGGATCGCCGGCGCCATCCACGATTACCTTTTGACGTGCCTGGGATCTGGGCCTGCCGTTGTGCTCGTCGACGACGTGCACTGGTTCGACGACGACACCGTCGAAGTGGTCCAGAAGCTTCTTGGCGAGAGCAGCGGCCGGCTGATGGTGGTGATCACCGGACGCATGCTGCCGGAATTGCCTGACACCACGACGGTGTTCGAGGTGAGCCCCCTCAGCGATGCGGATACCGACAAGCTCGTCCGGGCGCTGCATCCCGATCTCAAGAGCGAGGCGCGCAACGAAGTGCACAAGCGTTGCGACGGGATTCCGCTGTACATCGAAGAGGTGGTCGCAAAGCTGCGAGAGCAGCCGCGGGATTCCAGCCAGTCCGCCCAGGTGCCTGACACTCTCTACGAAACCCTGTTCGCGAGACTGCAATCCGGGACCAACGCGCTTCTCGTCGTCGAGGCCGCCGCACTGATCGGCAGCCGCTTCGATCGGGCGCTGTTGTCGTCCGTAGTCGACCTGGACAAGCACGAGATCGACGAACTGCTCGATGAGCTGACGCGGGCCCATGTGTTCGCACCGACCGAATCCGGCAGTTGGCGTTTTCACCACGAGCTCCTGCGCGAAGTCGCGGCAGAGATCTCGCCGCCCACCGTACGTCGTCGATTACATAGCCGAATCGCCGACGCGCTCGTCGCCGCATCTGCCGATGCCAATCCCGAATGGTCCTTGGTGGCAAGCCATTACGCATTGGCCGAACGATGGGAAGAGGCCGCGAGCGCGCACCAGGAGGCCTCCGAGGATGCGCGGCGCCGCGGTGCACTGAACGAAGCACGGGGCCACCTGAACCGAGCATTGGACAACATCGGGCAGCTCGCCCCGAGCCCCGCGCGCGACGGCAAGGAGATCGCTACCCGGCTGGAGGCCGGCTTCCTGGCGTCCGCGGCGCAGGGCCACACCAGTGCGGAGGCGGCCGCCGAGTTCGAACGTTGCCTGGAGCTCATCGGCCCCGATCCGACGCCCGAGCTGTACGCGACGCTGAATGCGCTGTGGGTGTACTACACCGCCCGGGGTGATCTTCGCCGGGGCACCCAATTGGCAGAAACACTGAAGGCCAAAATCGGAAATTCGCCGACGCTCAAGCTCGGCACGGCCACCACCATGGGAATACTTGCCGGATTCCGCGGAGACTACGGCGCCGCTCGGGATGCGTTGGAACAGGCGGCAACCGGTTTTGAGGACGGAAGCTTCAACGAAACGACCTACTACGGCCCGAATGATCCGGTCGGTGGAACCTACTCATTTCTCGCCTTCACCCGATTCGTCCAAGGCGACCTGCAGGGCACCGAGGCGGCGCTGCAGAAGATGGAAGCGCGCAGCCAGGCCGTCGGTTTCCCGCGCGGCGCGTTCAGCCTGTGTTATGGACGCTCGATCGATGCGTTGATTCGCGCCGAAGCGGGCGAGCCGCAACGGTGCCTAGAAGTCGCCGCGGAATTGAGCTCGCTGGCAAAGCATTACGACTTCGACGAATGGGTGATGGTCGGCTGGAGCGAGGAGAGTGCGGGCCGGGCGCTGCTGGCGCTTGCCGCCGGGGAGACGGATCCGGCTGCGTTGGCGCCGCACGTCAAGACCCTCACCACGGTCGTGCAAACCTGGCGTGCATTCGAGGTGAAGACGTTTCTCGCGTTCTACGACGGCGTGCTGGCCCGCGTGCTGACCGCCGCGGGCGACCGGCAGGCAGCGCGTGAGTGTCTCGACGTCGCCCTGAAGATGGGGCAGGACACCTGGATTCAGTTCTACGATGCCGAGCTGCTGCGCTTGCGGGCGCACACGCTGGATGACGAGGAAGAGCGGCATCGGCACTTCCGTGAGGCGATTCAATTGGCCCAGAAGCAGGGTGCGCACATCTTCGAACTGCGGTCGGCCGCCGACGACTTCGAGCTGCGGGGCGAGTCGGCGCGTCCGGCCCTGGTCGAAGCTCACAGTCGTATCCCAACCGACCAGACGTGGCCGGATTTGGATCGCGTGCGGGCACTGCTGGGGTGAGAAGGAATCGCGGCCGAGTCGCCATCCTCGGTGGAGGCATGGCCGGCCTGAGTGCGGCCTGGCGCCTGAGTGAGCCGGGCTGGCGGGACCGGTTCGATTCGATCACCGTCTACCAGCGCGGCTGGCGCCTCGGCGGAAAAGGGGCATCGAGCCGAGGGCCGCACGGTCGCATCGAGGAGCATGGCCTGCACGTGTGGCTTGGCTGCTACGACAACGCATTCGCACTCCTTCGCGAGTGCTACGCCGAACTCGACCGGGCCACAACAGATCCCGAAGCGCCCATCCACACGTGGGACCAGGCCTTCATCCCGTCGGATCACCTGGGCATCGCCGACCGCCTCGGCGATGACTGGCTGGTGTGGCCCGGCGGGCTCGCCCGCAACGATGAGCTGCCGGGTGAGCCGAACACAACCGGCAGGGAGTTCACCGCGGTCGACTTCCTCCGGCGAGCGCTTCGGCTGGTGCTGAACTTCGCCGACTCGCTGTCTGCTTCAGATGAAGAGACCGAGTGGTTGGCCGTGGTGCGGTGGGGCGCGGTGGCGATGCTGGCGATGCTGGCGAAACCGCTTGCCCCAGGATCGATTCCGTCAGGAATGCTCGACCACGTGCTGGACACGATCCGGGACGCGCTCGAGCATGAGCATCGGCCGGACCACCGGAGGTTCTGGCTGTTTTTGTCGCTGGAAACGGCGACAGCACGCGGAATCATCTCGGACAAGCTGGTCACCGATCCTCGCGGGTTCGCCGCGATCAACGACGAGGACTTCTGCTCCTGGATTCTCCGTCACGGCGCGCATCCCGATGTGGTCGACTTTCCGCTCGTTCGCGGGCTCTACGACATGGTTTTCGGTTATGAGGACGGCGATTTCGACAAACCTGCATTGGCCGCCGGAGTGGCCTTGCTGCTCACCGGGATCGCGCTGTTCCAGTACAAGGGTGCGTTCTTCTGGAAAATGACCGCCGGCATGGGCGACATCGTCTTCGCGCCGCTGTACCAGGCATTGCGCAGACGCGGCGTCGACTTCGAGTTCTTCCACCGGGTCGATGCCCTGCACCTCGACGCCCACCGTCAGGCAATCGAGGCAATCACCATCGGGCGTCAGGTCCAGCTCGCCGACGGGCTGACGGAATACCAACCGCTGACCCGGATCGGCGGCCTTCCCGTCTTCCCCCACCGGCCAATTGGCGAACAACTCGACGGGCCGGCCCGTGATGACCTGGAGTCGCACTTCGCAGAGCGCACCGACGTCGAAACCAGGGTGCTGCGCAGGGGCGTCGACTTCGATCACGTCGTGCTGGCCGCATCGCTCGCCATGGTGGAACTGGTCACGGATGAACTGATCGCCGACAGCCAGCAGTGGCGCGACATGACAACACATCTGCGTACCGTTGCCACCCAGGCGTTTCAGCTGTGGCTGCGGCCGGACGAGCCGACGCTGGGCTGGCACCGGCCGGGCGTCACCACCAGTGGTTACGTCGCCCCCTTCGACACCTGGGCGTCGATGCCTCAGACACTCTGGGCTGAGCAGTGGCCCGACGACGACCAGCCGCGCACCGTGGCCTACTTTTGCGGTGCCCTGAATGCGTTGTGGCCCAACGCCGAAGACGCCGTCGACTATGTCGCAGGCTGCCGCGAGAAGGTGCTCACCGAAGCGGTCACCTATCTCGACAACCATGTCGGGCTCTACCTGCCCGGCGCGGTCACCGAACAGGGCTTCGGCTGGCATCATCTCGTCGGCGTCAACGGCCACCGCGGCCGACGTGCCCTACAGACCCAGTACGTCAGCGTGAACATCGATCCCTCGGATCGTTACGTGCAGTCGGTTCCCGGATCGGACAAGTATCGATTGCGTTCAGACGAAAGTGGTTACGACAACCTCGTTCTGGCGGGTGACTGGACCGACTGCGGCTTCAACGCCGGATGCATCGAGGCGGCGGTCATGTCCGGCCTGCAGGCGGCCAACGCCCTGCTCGGCCGGGGCCACCGGCACCGCATCCGCGGGTTCTATCAACCGTGAGCGTCAGCCCAGCCGCACTGTGTCAACGGTAACACCAACGGCGGCAAGCCTTTTCAAAAGTACATCGCCCATCGCCGATGCCGGCGTCAACACCCCATGCCGATCGGGCAACTGTTCTCGGTCGCAAGCGAGCGCAAGCGCACTCTCGCCGAGGAGCACCGCCGTGGCGGCGTAGCCGGGGTCACCCTGCTGAGCTATCGACGCCACGTACCGCGCTCCGCTGCTCGTCGTCGCGTAGGTCTCGACGCGGTAGTGGCCGCGCGGTGCGCCGTCACCGTTCGGTCGCGGGATCATGCTCTCCAGCAGCCCTCGGGGAAACATCCTCAGATATGCGCCGCCGAGCCTGGAGGCGCCGGTGATGGTCGCGTTCGTCATCGCCGCCATCGCGGGTGCAGCGGGCGACGAACCCATGCTTGTCGTCTCCGCATAGCGGAACCGCCTGCCATAACCCCAGCCGAGCAATGCGTTGGTGCGCCGAACGCATCGGGTGTTGTACAGCGCCATCAAATACCCGCTGGTCCACAGCCCGGCCAACTCGGGGGCGATCTCCTCACCCCGGTGCAGGGAAACGTCCGGCTGACGGCCCAGCTCCGGCTCGCTCACGCGATCGGGGCTGAGGCTGTACGGGTCGTCGAGCAGTCGCCGCGTCTCTGGATCGCCCCAGCCCGCGCGCATCAGCTCGAACATCGTGTCGACGGTTCCGCGCGAGAAGCCCATCGCATAGTTCGCCGCCCGCAGGACCAACGTGGTGTCGGCCAAGTCGCCCGCACCGTCCGCTATTGCCCTTTGGTGCAACGCGTACACCGTCAAATCCGAAGGGATGGAGTCGAATCCGCACGAGTGCACGATCCGCGCACCGCTTTCGATCGCCCCCGCGTGGTGTGCGTCGATGCTGCGGCGGACAAACGGAACCTCCGCAGCCAAGTCGACGTAGTCGGTTCCTGCTGCCGCACACGCACCGACGACCGGAAGTCCGTTGGCGGCGTAGGGCCCGACGGTGCTGATCATCACGCGGGTTCGGGCGGCGAGCCCGTTCAGCTGGTCGACGTCGGTGACGATCAGCTGCCAGTCGCGGGCCTCGCCGGGCAGCGTCTGCCACAAGGCCTCGAGCCGCTCGGCCGAGCGGCCGGCCAGGCCGACGCGCAGTCCGCTGTCAGCCAGATACCGGGCGGTCAGCTTGCCGACCGAACCCGTTGCGCCGTAGAGCACGATGTCGAGGTCTCGCAAGCCCGCCCCCATGGCGGGGACGCTACCCGGTCATTCCCCTTTCGACCGGCGCTCGCGATAGGCCGCCAC
>Ga0075365_10001767_pt1 | contig 10068 bp, 13 predicted proteins | sample EndMetdeltDD1765_FD_71387 | JGI IMG/M metagenome (GOLD analysis project Ga0075365, IMG submission 71387) | Populus endosphere microbial communities from Tennessee, USA - Endosphere MetaG P. deltoides DD176-5 | ecosystem: Host-associated > Plants > Roots > Endosphere | place: USA: Tennessee... | reverse complement strand
ATCTACGGCCTGTGGCTCGTCTATGCCGCGGGACCGGCGTATCTGTTCATGTGCGCCATCCTCTATGCGCCGGGCATCATCTTCTACGTCTGGGCCCGTCGCGAGGCCAATCAGCGTGCCTTCCACCCGGTGGAGGCCGTCATCGCAGTCGCGCTCGTCGCTGTCGCAATCCTTGCCGTCTACGAGATGTGGACCGGCGCCGTCAGCGCGCTTTGAGAGCCGTCCCATGGCAAATCTGGGGGTTCATTCGGAAGTCGGTCGCCTGCGCGAGGTGATGGTCCACAGGCCGGATCTCAGCCTGCGCAGGCTGACGCCGGACAACTGCAAGTCGCTGCTGTTCGACGACGTGCTGTGGGTGAAGCGGGCGCGCCAGGAGCATGACGTCTTCGTCGATGCCTTGCGTGAGCGCGGCGTGGCGGTGCATTCGTTCGGCGAACTCCTCGCCGAGACGATGGGCATCGGCAAGGCCCGCGACTGGCTTCTCGATCGCCGGGTGCATGCCGGCGTGGTCGGCCTCGACATGGTCGACGAGATGCGGGGCTGGCTGGACGAGATGTCGGCCGGCCTGCTGGCAACCTGTCTGATAGGCGGCATCGCTCGCGCCGAGCTGCCGTTCGAGCCCAAGGGTTTGACTGGAAGAACGCTGGCGCCTCAGGACTTCGTCCTGCCGCCATTGCCCAACCAGCTCTTCACCCGCGACAGCTCCTGCTGGATCTACCGCTCTGTCTCCGTGAATGCCATGTACTGGCCTGCCAGGCGACCGGAAGCGGCCAATGTCGAGGCGGTCTACCGCTTCCACCCGCATTTCCGGGACAGCGGCATTCCGTTCGTATCGCCCCAGGCAGGAACAGGTATCAGCCTGGAAGGCGGCGACGTCATGCCCGTCGGCGGGGGCGTCGTTCTCGTCGGGATGGGAGAGCGCACCACCCCGCAGGCGGTCGGTGATCTGGCCCGCAGTCTGTTCGCAGCCGGCGAAGCCACGCATGTCATCGCGGCGCTGATGCCGCGCGACCGCTCCTTCATGCATCTCGACACCGTATTCACCTTCTGCGACCGGGACCTTGCCACCATGTATCCGCCCGTGGTCGACAGGCTGCGCACCTTCTCGATCCGGCCCGGAGACGGCGATGCGGCGGTCGAGGTCAGGGAAGAGAACGCCCCCTTCACAAAGGTTGTGGCGGAAGCGCTCGGCCTGAAATCGCTGCGCATCATCGCCACCGGCGGCGACCGCTACGAGGCCGAGCGCGAGCAGTGGGACGACGGCAACAACGTCGTCGCTGTCGAGCCGGGCGTCGTCATCGGCTACGACCGCAATGTCTACACCAACACGCTTCTGCGGCGCGCGGGTATCGAGGTGATCACCGTCGAGGGTGCCGAACTCAGCCGCGGCCGCGGCGGCGGTCATTGCATGACCTGCCCCATTGCACGCGACCCGATCTGAAAGGATATCCAATGTCGATCAACCTGCATGGCCGCTCGGTGCTTTCACTGGATGACCTTTCGGCCGAAGAAATCCGCTTCCTTCTGAAGTTGGCCGCCGATCTGAAGGCCGCCAAGCAGGCCGGGCATGAGATACCGCGCCTGGTTCGCAAGAACATCGCCCTCATCTTCGAAAAGGACTCGACGCGCACACGAACCGGCTTCGAGGTGGCGGCCTATGATCAGGGTGCCCACGTCACCTATTTCGGTCCGTCCGGTAGCCATATCGGGCACAAGGAATCCATGAAGGACACCGCCCGCGTGCTCGGGCGGATGTATGACGCCATCGAGTATCGCGGCTTTGCCCAGCACCAGGCCGAAATGCTGGCGGCGCACGCCGGCGTGCCCGTCTACAACGGCCTGACCGATGAAGCGCACCCGACGCAAATCCTCGCCGATTTCATGACGATGCGCGAGTTCACGCACAAGCATCTGTCGGACATGACCGTCGCTTTCGTCGGCGAGGGACGCGACAATGTCGCCCTTTCGCTGGCATTGGGAGCCGCCAAGGTCGGCATCGATATGCGCATCGCCTCGCCGAAGGAGCTCTGGCCCGACCAGGAATTCCGTGACCATGTCAAGGAACTCGCCGAGCGCAGCGGGGGCCGCTTCCGGCTCGATGAAGACATGAAGGGCTGCGTCCAGGATGCCGACTTCATCTACACCGACGTCTGGATGTCGATGGGCGAGGACAAGTCCGGCTGGCCGGAGCGCATCCGTCTTCTGACGCCCTACCGGGTGACGAAGGAAATGATGGCGGCCAGCGGCAATCCGCATGTGAAATTCATGCATTGCCTGCCGGCATTCCACGACACCGAGACCGAAGTCGGCGCCTATATCGCGCGCGAATTCGGCATCGACTGCATGGAGGTGACCGACGAGGTGTTCGAGTCCGGCGCCTCGATCGTCTTCGACCAGGCGGAGAACCGCATGCACACGATCAAGGCGTTGCTCGTCGCCACGATCGGCAACTGAGATGCTGATCGTTGCAGCCCTCGGCGGGAACGCGCTGTTGCGGCGCGGCGAACCGATGACCGCCGAAAATCAGCGCAAGAACGTGAAGCGTGCCGCCTCCGCCCTGGCCGCACTGATTGACGAGGGCCATTCGCTCGTGATCACGCATGGCAACGGTCCGCAGGTCGGCCTGCTTGCGCTCCAGTCGGCGGCCTCGCCTGGCGGCGCGTTCCCGCTCGATGTTCTCGGCGCGGAGAGCGCCGGCATGATCGGCTACATGATCGAACAGGAGCTCGCCAACCTCGCCTCTCACAGACTTTACGCTACACTGCTGACACAGGTGAAAGTCGACCCGTACGACCCTGCATTTTCCAGTCCGACAAAGCCGATCGGCCCGGTCTATGACGAAGCGACAGCGCGGCAGCTCGCAGCAGAGCGCGGCTGGTGCATAGCGCCCGATGGCGATAAATGGCGCCGGGTCGTGCCCTCGCCCCGCCCGATCGAGATTTTGGAGGCATCCGTCATCTCCTTCCTCGTCGACCATGGCGTCATCGTCGTCTGCACGGGCGGCGGCGGCGTGCCCGTTGTCGCGCGCGACGATGGCGCTATGGTCGGCGTCGAAGCCGTCATCGACAAGGACCTAGCCAGCTCGCTGCTGGCGCGCCAGTTGAAGGCCGATATGCTGCTGATGCTCACGGATGTCGATGCGGTCTATGTGGGCTACGGCACGCCGGATGCCCGCGCACTGCGCAATGTCGGAGCAACTGAACTTTCGGGAAAGGATTTCCCCGCCGGCTCGATGGGACCCAAGATCGGTGCGGCAATCGAGTTCGTCCAGGCGACGGGCAATCCCTCGGCGATCGGCCGGCTCGAGGACGCGGCGGAGATCGTCAAGCGGCGTCAGGGCACCTGGTTCGAGCCCTAGCCTCGCCGGGCTCAGGAAATCTTGGCTACTCCGACAACGTAGTTCTTGCCGTACGCCGCGGCGCATTTCGGGCAGGTCGTGTAGAAGAAATACACGTCGCTGGCCTTGGGGTTGCGTTGGCGCGCGAGTTCAAGCATTTCCTCGTGCCAGCCCCTTACCTGCTCGAACGCCCCCTCGAACAATTTGGTGACGAAGTCGCCTGTCAGCCTGGTCATTTCCTCCTCGGGCACGGCTTTCGAAACCGAGAAAAGATGCTCGCTCGTCCACGGCGAGAGATCGCGGCTTAGGACAATGTATTGACCTTCCGCAGAAGCGCCGGCGCCGTCGATATGCTCGCTGACACGGGCAAAGACGCTGCCCATGTTCACTGGAACATGCAGGACGCTATGGGTTGTCGCCCTCACGAACGGCTTGTCTTTGAAGTGCAACTCCTGATCGTCCCAGCCGCCCGGGTTGAATTTGGGGCAGCAACCCGTGGTGTTCACGCTGGCATCGTAATGCGGTGTTTCGTTGGTGCGCATAGTGGTCTCCCGATGCGCGACAAAAGATCAGCCGAGCGCCCGAACGTCATTGATCACGATCAACGCTGCCAGATCTGCAATTGATGCGCATCAATGCCAGTCCGCGGCGGCCCGGCTAAACAGATTGACCATGTTGATATGGTCAGCGCGAAAGACGCTGAAAGGGCAGATCGCGATTGGCAGATCGCGCTGGTACGACAGGAGTTCAGGATGGCAAAGAGAACCGAAAAGATAGAGATTGGCATGGACCTCGCCGCAAGATGTCGCGTTACCGACTCCTGGCAAGACGATTTCGGGGACCAATGGGTCAAGGTGCTCATCGAGGGCCATGACGTCCCGTTGACGTTGAAGGCGGCCCACTTCTATCCCTTTGACGATCACGACGTTGCGCATACATTCTGAGGAATCCTCGAGAACAAGCCCCTCGGATTGCCAGGACTGGTTTTCGGATTTCAGTCGAACGCGGCAGCCAAATCAACGGTCAAGCGTCCGGATGTAGGCGACGATCGCCCCGATCTGCTGGGGATCGGCGACAAACTCCGGCATGTCCGGGTGACCAGTCGAGATCCCCTCCGCCAGCGCCTCCTCCAAGTCTTCGATCGGGTAGCGCAGATGCAGCATGCGAAAAGGCGGTGCGTCCGGATGTGAGCTAACGCCAGTCCGACCGACTGCATGGCACCGTGCGCAGTTCGCTTCCACTATCCTCCGGCCATGGGAAACCTGGAGATTGTCGTTTGCCCAAGCTGCCGGCGTGCCCGCGAGCATGGGCGCAACGATGAAAATCTTCAACAGCGTTTTGCGTTTCATAGTCGTCGCATACAGCATCAAGATATGCAGCGCCTTGACTTGGCTCAAACGCCAATGAGCGCTTCCTCCACGATACGCAGACGACTGATCGGAACCTCAGTTCGTCCAGCTATCGATTTCGCCTTCTTGTTTGATTGCAACACTTCAGGGCGTCAGGGTTGCCGCTGCCATGTCGTCGATCGCCGTATCCGCCTCTTTACGGACTTGTCCGGCCGTCTCCATCGCGAGCTTGGCGCCGATGCACGCGAACTCACCCACCTCCTTCAGATAGTCGGATGCGGCATTCTGCCAAAAATTGGCGAACACGTCGAAGCTATCGGCGAATTCATCGCTATCCCTCAGCGTTTCGATCAGCTTCAGATCGTCCCAAAATCGCCGGCGAAGAAAGGACGCAGCTTCAATCTGGCAGCGGAACAACGCTTTGATGGAATGCATCTGCAGCGCGGTGGTCGCCTCCAACAGCTTCTGCCCTGCCTTGACAGACAGGGACAATTCCGGCGCGCAGAATTCTTCCGCATTCCAAATCATGATGGCCTCCTCGATCTCGGCATTCACTGTCTCATCTTTGGATGGCGCGGCCTTGAGCGGCGGCCAAAGCCATGACTCACCGCACCGAGCTTGCGTCTCTTGGAAGACGCCATTTCGAAGTAGATGCCGACCCCGGCGATCCAAACGAGGCAAAGCAGGATGCCCCAAAAGAGAATGCCTCCAGCGGACATGAACTGATCCTCGTGTGGCTCTAATCGAACATCGCAAGGTCGATTCCGGCATGCATTGATCCCGATCAATCGCCCGCTAGGCGCAAACCTGCGTCGACCTCCTGGATTCCCCTTCTCGTCCCCGCTTCCCGCCTTTGACATTGATCAAGGCGACAAAGGGCATTGCCTGTCACGACATCGCCGGAACAATTGCCTTGTAAAAGGCAGAAACGAGGACGCGATGAAGGAACTGCCGCTTGCCGAAGTCTATCGGCTGATCGAGCCTGGTCCCGTTGTCCTCCTGACAACCAGGTCAAAACAGGGCCGCGCGAACGTCATGACCATGTCCTGGCACATGATGACGAGGATCGCGCCGCCGACCATGGCCTGCGTCGTATCGAGCGACGACTTCTCCTTCTTCGCCTTGCGTCAAACCAAGGAATGCGTGATCGCCATCCCTGCCATTGGCCTCGCAGAAAAAGTCGTCAAGGTTGGAAACTGCTCCGGACGCGAGATTGACAAGTTCGCGACAGCCTGGCTGACGCCGCTTCCCGCCGAGCGCGTTTCGGCTCCCCTGATCGCCGAATGCTTCGCCAATCTCGAATGCCGGGTCGTCGATACACGCCTGGTGAACAGATATAACCTGTTTGTCCTCGAGGTCCTGAAAGCCTGGATCGACCCGGTTCAACCGAAACCGAAGACGATCCATCACATCGGAAATGGCGCCTTCGTTGTGGACGGCGAAGTGGTCCATTTCGAATCCCGCATCCCCTGAGCCGCTACATTTTGATCGACATCAAGGTGAGAACGTTCCTGCAAAACTAGCTTCGGTGCACCGAAACTCTCGAACCGGAAGCGCCCGATGAGCTATAAATCCATTCTCTTGAACCTTGGCATTGATGGCTCAGTCGAACCGCTGACGCGGATCGGCATCGAACTTGCCGAACGTTTCGATGCAAAGCTGATTGGCTTCTGCGCCGCCGACGCTCCAATGCCGGTGACGATGGCGCCCGAGGGCGCAGCGATTGCCGCAGAGATTTGGGAGCAGTCGAGGAACGAAATCCGGCAAAGGCTGAATGATCGGCACTCCAAGTTCGACGAGCTCGTCGTCGGAACGGTCAAGGCGGAATGGCGTGAAACGGTCGAGAACCCAGATCACGTCCTCGTCAGAGCCTCTCTTCTTGCCGACCTTGTGGTCACTGGCGCCTCCTTGGGCGCATCGACGGGTGACGGCTACCGGATGGCTGATCCGGGCAGTTTGGTGCTGCGCGCCGGTAGACCTGTGCTGGTCGCCGCCCGTGGCGCGGCGAGCTTGCCACTTGGCCAGGTCGTCGTCGCCTGGAAGGACACGCGCGAAGCAAGGCGCGCCGTGGCGGATGCGGTGCCACTGATGGCCATAGCCAATGAAGTCACTGTGGTGGCGGTTGATACCAATCCGGATGATTGGATTGGAGACGGCATCAAGGACGTCTCCAGCTTCCTCGCTGGGCACGGCATAAAAGCGCGAACCGAAATTCTAAAGTCGGAAGAGGAAGGAAATCGACTCATAGACTTCTTGGCTTCCGTCAAAGCAGACCTAGTCGTGTCGGGCGCCTACGGGCATAGCCGACTAAGGGAATGGGTGTTTGGCGGAGTTACCCGTTCGCTGTTGGATGAGGTTTGGCTCAATCGGCTTATGTCGAACTGACGCCGAAGCGTAGCAACTTCCAGCGACGATGGTCCTGTACTGCGAATTCCCTTGATCACTGGACAGTTTCTCGTCTTCTTCGGGTCGGACTTCTCTCTCCTTTAGCGCAGGAGCTGTTGGCCATCGGGGCTCCGGCGCTACCGCGGCGCTCTTGACTGAAGATTTCGCGGTAGCACCACTGGCGACAATCTCGGCCGCCGCCGGCAGTGCCCTTCCCAACCAATCTTAGGCAGCGCGAGGCATCCATACCACCCGTGGCGGTCGTCGGTAGCAGCCTGGCTGTGCGGATTGCTCAAGCCGCCGCCAACGTATTTTCGATGGCTTCGACTGAGTGCTTCACGAGATCCTTGCCGAGTTCACCCGCCAGTTTCGCTTTCAGCGAAGGCTCGACGTGCTTGCGCAGTTCGCCCAGCGTGCGCGGATCGGCAACCACCACCACATGCTCGAACGCTCCCGCGAGCGCCTCGCGATTGAGATACTCGGCCACGGCAGCGGCAAAATCATCTTCCCGCAGCCGAGAGTCGTCGGGATTGGCGGTGGAACTGCGGTGACGACCGCCCGAGCCGGTGTTGGCCGCTTGAAGCGTCGGCTCGCCCAACTCAACCAGATCGATCTGGGGTTCGTGGCCCTTGTTGCGAAACAGGCGCAACTTCTCGCCGTCGGTTACCGCGACCAGCGTGCCAGTGGTCATAATCATGTTGTTTCTCCTTTGACATAGATCGAAGGCGTTGCCTCGCCATCATTGGCCGCGGTCTTCACCGCCAGATGCACTTCGCGGTCGCGCGTGCCTCGGACTATCGGCGCGACGGCCGCTTGAGCCGCCGCGTCAACCAGGTCGAGCCATCAGACGATCGCGATCCGGTCTTCCACCATCCGGACGCCCGGCGTCGACCAGGCGGCACGTTCCGCTGCCTGACGCTCGGACCAGGCCTTGACCTTGCCTTCAAGCGTCACCCTGCCATCCCGCACATTGACGCGGATCGCCTGGGCTTCGACTTCCGCATCGCGCTTCAGCGCATCCTCGATGCGCTTCTTGACGTCGGGTACCGAGGCACGTGGGGTGATTTCGATCTGATTGGCAACGCCGACAACGCCGGCCAGCCCGCGCACGGCCTCGGCCGCCGCGTTCTTCTGGTATTGCCATTCAACTTTCCCGGTCAGCGTGATCCAGCCGTCCTGGACCTTGACCTGCACCTTGTCCCTCGGGATGGACACATTCCAGGTGACCGCATCGACCGCACGCCTGGCGATCTCGTCGTCCGCAGTCCCCTTCTGTCCAATCAGCCGGACTTCGATTTCCTCGGCGATACCCTTCACGCCCTTGACTCGCTTGACCACATTTTCGGCGGTGGTCTTTTCCCAGTAGGAAGAAACATGTCCGGTGAGGGTGACGATGCCATCTTCCACGGCGACGCCAATGTGGGCGGCGTCGATACTCGGCTCGAACTCCAACTCATCGAGAATGTTCTGACGCAATGTTAAATCCGTCATGATCCGTCTCCTTTTGTATGGGGGCTTTTCACCCCCACCCAAAACACAGCATCCTCGACAGAGCGACGCATTGATCTGGCTCAACAGTCGCCGACTTTCGCTCGCCCTGCTGTCTGCGACGGTGCCATCGGTTGGAGCCGTCGCTGCGCGCAGCCAGCTTTCATCAAGCGGGAACGGCCTTGCATTCAGCCACCGGCTTGCGAACGGGCTCAGAAAGATCAAGCATCATCCGTCCCTCGCGCTTGCCGGCCTTGAGGCTCGCGAAGATCGTATTGATGTCCTCAAGACGCACCTTGGTGATTTCGGCCTTTACCTTGCCTTCAGCGGCAATTGTCACAGCACGAAGAAGCCGATTGAGGCCAGGGCCATGACCGCCGTGGCGAGCGCTCCGCCGAAGACCATCCAGCGCGGCAATGTAAGGTGACCCATGATCCGGGGGTTCGTGGCAATCATCATCATGATTGCCATCAGTGGCGCGGCCAGAACCCCATTAACGACAGCGCTCCAGTAAAGTGCCCTTATGGGGTCCATGCCGACAAAAGTCAGGGACACTCCACCCAGCGTTGCGACCGCAATCGTGCCGTAGAAGGCCTTGGCATCTTGCGGGCGTCGATCGAGGCCTTCGGGCCAACGAAACATCTCGGCAACGGCATAGGCGGCGGAGCCGGCAAGCACGGGGATGGCAAGCATGCCCGTTCCGATGATGCCAATGGCGAAAACGGCAAAGGCAAACTCCCCGGCGATGGGCCTGAGCGCTTCGGCCGCCTGCGATGAGGTTTGGATCTGCGTCATCCCGTTGGCATGGAGCGTTGCCGCCGTGGCTATAATGATGACAATGGCCACCAGGTTGGAGAAGCCCATTCCGAAAAGTGTGTCGCCCCGGATGCGCGACAGCTCCGGCCCGGCAGCGTGAGAGTTGGCGCCCAGTCGTTGACGATGTTGCCGGTGCTGCTCCTCGACCTCCTCCCCGGCTTGCCAAAAGAAGAGGTAAGGACTGATTGTCGTGCCAAGAACGGCAACCAGCGCCATGGCGTGATCGCCGTCGAAGGCGATCTGCGGAACCAGCGTGCCATAGAGTGCCGTGCCCCACGACACATGAACCGACAGCACCACCGCCACATAGGCAAGCAGGGACATGGTGAGCCATTTAAGCACCATCACGTAGCGCCGATAGCTCACGAAGATTTCCAGGAAACTGCAAATCAAAGCGAACAGGACCGCATACAAGGACTGCGGGCCACCTATGATCAATTCAAGCGCCGCTCCCATCGCGCCGAGGTCGGCGCCAATGTTGATAACGTTGGCGACAAGCAGCAGAAGGACGGCGAAACGCAGCAGCCAGGGAGAGTAGTGCCGACGCAGATTGCGCGCGATACCTTGGCCGGTTACCGCGCCGATCCCGGCACTGATCCCTTGAGTTACAGCCATCAGCGGATAGCTGAAGAGCATGGTCCATGCGAGCGAGTAGCCGAATTGCGCGCCCACCTGACTATAGGTGGCGATACC
>Ga0075365_10001766_pt1 | contig 10071 bp, 6 predicted proteins | sample EndMetdeltDD1765_FD_71387 | JGI IMG/M metagenome (GOLD analysis project Ga0075365, IMG submission 71387) | Populus endosphere microbial communities from Tennessee, USA - Endosphere MetaG P. deltoides DD176-5 | ecosystem: Host-associated > Plants > Roots > Endosphere | place: USA: Tennessee... | reverse complement strand
GATCTCGGTCATCAACCCGGTGACCGAAGAGCCGATCGTCGAGTTCACCGACTGCGGCGCCGAGGCGGTCAACGAAGCCGTCGCGCGCGCGAAAGCCTCCTTCGAGGCGGGCGTGTGGTCGGAGCTGCCCGGGCGCGCGCGGGCCAAGGTCATGTGGAAGATCGCCGACCTCATCGACGAGCACGCCGACGAGATCGCACAGCTGGATTCGCTGAACACCGGTATGCCGCTGATGCAGGCGACGCTGGGCCTGCCCAACTGCGCCGAGTTCTTCCGCTACTACGCCGGCTGGTGTTCCAAGATCAGCGGCAACGCATACGACGTGAAGACCGCGGGCATCGCCACCGACACCTGGGTCGACATGCACACCTACACGCTGAAAGAGCCGTACGGCGTTGTGGGCCTGATCTTTCCGTGGAACGGACCCATTTTCAACGCATGCGCGAAGCTCGCGCCCGCGCTGGCCGCGGGGTGCAGCATGGTCGTCAAACCGGCCGAGGAGACCCCGCTTTCGGCGATCCTGCTCAACCGGCTCATCCACGAAGCCGGCGTACCCGAGGGCGTCGTCAACCTGCTGACCGGTTATGGCCACACCGCGGGCGCGGCAATCACCGCACATCCCGACGTCGAAAAGGTCGCCTTCACCGGCTCGACCGAGATCGGCAAGGAGATCGTGCGGGCATCGGCGGGCAACCTCAAGAAGGTGATGCTCGAACTGGGCGGCAAGTCCCCGGTGCTGATCTATGACGATGCCGACCTCGAGAAGGCCATCTTCATGGCGTCGATGGGGATCTTCGTGCACTCCGGTCAGGGCTGCGTGTGCGGCTCGCGCGTGTTCGTCCAGCGCGGCGTCTATGACCAGGTGCTCGAAGGCATCTCCAACATGGCCAACTTCGTCAAGCTCGGCGGGCCCGACGAAGAAGGCTGCATGAGCGGCCCGCTGATCAGTGCCAAGCAGCTGAGCCGGGTCATGGGCTACATCGACGAGGGCAAGTCCGACGGCGCCGAGGTGGTCACCGGCGGTCACCGGCTGGACCGCAAGGGCTACTTCGTGCACCCGACCGTGCTGACCAACGTCAACCGGGACATGCGGCTGTACCAGGAGGAGATCTTCGGGCCCGTGGTCACCGTCCTGCCCTTCGACGACGACGACGAAGCCGTCGCGATGGCCAACGACACAACCTACGGTCTGGCCGCCACCGCATGGACCAACAACCTCAGCCGCGCGCATCGGCTCGGTAAGCGGCTGCAGGCCGGCACCGTAACGATCAACTGCCAGTTGGTGTTCGATCACGCGGTGCCGTTCGGCGGTTACCGGCAGTCGGGCTGGGGTCACGAATTCGGCCAGGAGGGTATCGACGCGTACCTGAAGACGAAGTCGGTCTGGGCTCAGCTCTGACACCAGCTCTGCGCGTGGACCGCGACTGAACATGCCACGATGTGGCATGGCCAGTGCCAGACCCACCACCGCAGACGTCGCGCGGCTGGCGAGCGTGTCGACGGCCACGGTGAGCTACGTCCTGAACGACGTCGAGGGGCACCGGATCTCCGAGCGGACCCGCGACGCGGTGATTCGCGCCGCCCAGCAGTTGGGCTACCGGCCCAACCTGGCCGCACGCAACCTGGCCCGCGGCAGGAGCGGTGCCGTGCTCTACGTGGTTCCGCGTATCGCCGTGGGTGACATGCCGCTGCAGGCGGGCAGCCGGATGACGGCTGATCTGGCACGGGCCGGCCTGCTCCAGATCCAGATCTTCGAGACCGAGGACGACAGCAACATCGTCGATGCGATCGAGAACATCGATCCCGTCGCCGTCACGAGTCTGTTCCCACTACCCGACCGCGTCCTGAAGGCGATGGAGTCGGCGAACATCCCGCACATCGAAATCGGGACCCTGCCCGCCCTGGGCAATCCCCCAGATTCGGTGGGCGAGATGCGAATTGACCATCTCGTCGCGCGCGGTCACCGCGAGATCGCATTCGCCCGCGCGGGGGCGAAACGGTGGCGCGCCCTGGGTGACTACTGGCTGGGCGGGGTGCTGTCGGCTGCCGACGCGAGAGGATTGGCGCCCGTGCGCGTCGGCGACGTCACCCACGAGAACGTCGCGGAGGTCGTCACCTCATGGGTACGCGAGGGCGTCACCGCGGTGTGCGCACAGAGCGACGAGGTCGCGTGCCTGGTCCTGTTCGGCGTGCGCGAAGCTGGGCTGACCTGCCCAGCCGATCTGGCGGTCATCGGGGTGGATGCAGCGCCCATCGGTGCGCTGAGCTCCCCACCACTGACGACGGTCGAGTTCAACCCGACCGCGGTCGCCGACGTCGCGACCGCGGCTCTGCTCGCCGAGCTGAACTATCCGTCGCCGCCACCACCGCAGCCCGCCGATATCACTCGGCTGATCGTGCGGGCCTCGACCTGATCAGAGGCTGATGTAGACCGCCTTGGTGTTGAAGTACTCCTCGATGCCCTTACGACCGCGCTCGCCACCCCAGCCCGACTGCTTGTGCCCACAGATCGGCATCGACGGATCCGCACCCAGTGCGCAGTTCACCCAAACCTGGCCTGCGCGAAGCTCATTCGCAACGCGGTGGGCACGCCCCACATTCTCCGTCCAGATGGCGCCGGCCAGCCCGTAGTCCGTGTTGTTCGCGGCGGCCAGCACTTCGTCCTCCTCGTCGAAGGGGATGATGCAGCCCACGGGTCCGAAGATCTCCTCGCGGATGAGGCGCATATCGGGTGTCGTGTTGGTGACGACCGTCGCCTCGTAGAAATAGCCCTTGCGGTCCATGTACTTACCGCCGGTGATGATCTCTGCGCCGCCTGCCACGCCGTCCTTGACGATGCCGTCCACCCGTTGACGTTGCTTGTCGCTGATCAGCGGTCCGAGTACCGAATCGGCGTCCTCGCTGCCTCCCATCGGCAGCATCTTGGCGAACCCGGCGATGCCCTCGACCACCTGCTCGTAGATACCGCGCTGAACGTAGATGCGCGATGTGCACGAGCAGTTCTGGCCCGAGCCCGCGAGCAGACCCAGGCTCGCGTTCATGATGCCCTTCTCGAGATTGGCGTCGTCGAACATGATCAAGGGCGACTTTCCGCCCAGCTCGAGTGTCAGGCGCTTGAGGTTGCCTGCGGCCGCCTTGACGATCAGCCTGCCAACCTCGGTCGAGCCGGTGAACGAGATCTTGTCGACGTCCGGATGTGCGGTGAGCGCCGCGCCCGCGGTCTCGCCGTACCCGGTGATGACGTTGAGGACGCCATCGGGCAGGCCCGCCTCACGGAAGATTTCCTCGAGCTTCAGCGCCGTCAGCGGCGTCTCCTCGGCGGGCTTGAGCACGCATGAACAGCCGGCCGCGAGCGCGGGCGCCACCTTGAGCATCGCGACGAAGAACGGTCCGTTCCACGGGATGATGAGGCCACACACGCCGACCGGTTCAAGCTGCGTGAAGTTGTGGAAGCTCTCGTAATGGCCGAGCAAGCCGTCGGACACGACGTTGCTTGATTCGCCGTGGATCTTGCCGACCCAACCCGCGTAGTACAGCAGCATCTCCATCGACACCTTGATGATCTGCTCACCGGCGACCTTGTTCATACCGTTGTCGCGGCCCTCGAGCACGGCGAGCTCGTCAGTGCGTTCCCTGATGATCTCCGCGGCGCGGAACAACACCTCGGCACGACGCGCCGCGGGCAGCTTGCGCCACACCCCGGATTCGAAGGTCTCGCGCGCCCGGGCCACCGCCGCGTCAACCGCCGCTTGGTCGGAGTCGACGACCTCGGCAATCTGCTCTTCGGTGGACGGGTTGAAGACCGGAATCATGGTGGTCACTGTCGTTGATCCTTTCGCCGCGCCCCGGGAACACCGTCGTTCACGCGTGCTTAAGCGCATAACCACGCTAGATTATGCGCCGCACCGCGCCCATGTCCATGGGCGGCTCATCACCTCGGGATGAATGCCCTATCGAGGGTTCTTCTCGCCCGCCTCGACGGGAACAGACAGTCTGTTCTCGGCAGGCGCTACGGGGCACGTCGCGAAATCGGTGAACGCACACGGCAGGTTCGAGGCCCGGTTGAAATCCAGCGTCACCGCGCCGTCCGTGCCGGGTTCGGCGATCGACAGTGACCGGCACGCCGGGTACGTCGTGACACCACTCGTCGAATCGGTGAACAGGATGTGCAATCCACCGTCGCGCCCACCGAACGCAAGCAACTGCAGCACGGCGCCCGCGAGCTCGAAGTCCACGACGCCGATCGCCCGGTGGTGGTGTTCCAGCCCCTCCACCACCGCACCGGTGGTCACCTCGTGCGGCTGGTCGTACGGCGTGAACCTGCCCGCCGCGATCCAGCTTTCCTTCGGCGGATAGGTGGGAATCCCGCGGTACGCCTGGAGATGGGGTGACCGCGGGTCGTGGACGCGCAATGCCACGGAGCCGGTTCTCCGGATGACCTCGATACGGCGGTCGCCGTCGTCAACGAGCAGTCCTGGAGCGCCCTCGACCGGTTCGAGCCGGTCGGTTCCTTCGATGCCTTCGACGTACACCGCCTCGGCGTCCGCACGCCACTTACCTGGCAGGTCGGCGACCATGTCGAAATCATCTGTGAGCCAGTACAACCCGGTCAGGCTGACCCATCCCAGTGGGTCGGCGTAGTAGCGTTCGCGCTCACGGTGCCACTCATTCCACGCCACCTCGAATGTGGACCCTGTCATGCCACCACCTCTTCCCGTTTCGCTTGTGCCGACAGCGGTCTGCTCGGCAGCTGTCTCCGGAGCACGGGCGCCACCTCGGCTTGAAACAACTCGAGGCTGCGACGTTTCTGTGCCTGGGTCAGGCCGTCCGCGTCGGCACTCAGGTGGATCACCTCGTGCCCGAGCTGCTCGTGGTATCGGCTCACCTTCTCGATCACCTGCTGCGGACTGCCGATCAGCGCCGAGCTGCGTTCCACGAAGTCCTCGATCGATTCGAACACCACCGGAAGGCCCGCGCTTCGCGCGAAACCCAATCGGGCTTCGAAGGCAGGCCGATATTCGTCGATCGCCCGCTGCGAGGTCGGTGCGATATGGAAACCGGCAGTGCCCGCACCTACCAGCGCTTCACTGGGCTCGTTGCCATAGAATTCCCACCGCCGACGGTAGTGCTGAACAAGCTCGGCGTACGGCTCGACGGGATAGGTCACGTTGGCCGAGAAGATCGGATCACCGTGGCGCGCAGCAAGATCTACGGAGTCCCTGCTCGTGGCGCTGCCGTGCCAGATGCGGATCTTCTTCTGGAGAGGACGGGGAAGAGCTTTTGCCTCAGCGAGCGATGGACGGTAGCTACCCGACCACGTGACTCGATCGCTCTTCCAGAGGGCGCGAAACAACTCGTAGCCCTCGCGGTTGCGGTCCCACTGGTTGGCAGAGGTCACGTTGAACAACTCGGCCTGCGCCACACCGTTGCCCTTGCCGATGATCAGCTCCAGGCGACCGCCGGAGAGATTGTCCAAGGTCGAGTAGTCCTCGAATGCGCGCACGGGATCGAGCAAACTCAAGGTGGTCACCGCGGTGAACAGTCCGATCCTCGAGGTGCGCGCCGCGATATTGCTCAACACCACCGGAGGTGAGGACGAGATGAACGGATCTTCGTGGCGCTCACCGACGGCGAAGCCATCGAAGCCGAGTTCTTCGGCGAGCACCGCGCTGTCGACAACTTCCCGTAGCCGCGCCGCAGCACTCTTCGCCACACCGGACACCGGGTCTCGGTGGTGTGCGATAAGCGTGAGCAACAAGAACTTCATCGCGAACTCACGCCTGTAGCGAACCACGCCGAGCACGCTTTCATTCCCAGAGGGGCGTTGACTTACAGGTCAAATAAAAATCACCGCGACGAGATGCCTGCACTTTCGGCTTCGCTACGCCGATCATGACGTCTCGTGTCCACCGAGATCACGTCAGCCGCAGAAGCTTTGACCGATGACGCCGTACTCAGAACCCGCAGTGTCATCGAAAGCAGGTCAATAGACTGGGTCACTCCGGAGGAGCGCCACGGATCGCCGTGGCGGGTCAGCCCGCTGTTCTTCATTGCGAACTGGAGCTTCTTCACCATCGCGTTGGGGTTCACCGGCCCGGCACTGGGGCTGAGCGTGGGATGGGCGATCACAGCTTCGGCCCTCGGTCTGCTGATCGGGACCTTCTTCATGGCATTCCATGCCACACAAGGGCCGCGGCTCGGCCTCCCCCAGATCATCCAGTCCCGCGCACAGTTCGGGTTCTACGGCGTGATCGTCGTGGTCGCGATGTCACTGACCTGCTACTTGGCGTTCGGCGTCGTGTACACCATCCTCACCGCGCAGGGCCTCGCGCAGATCTTCAACTGGTCGCCCGTCGCTGTCGGACTGGTGGTCAATGTGGCGGGCGGGTTGTTCGCCATCGCGGGTCACGATCACCTGCACCGAATCTCGCAGCTGGTGTTCTACGTGACCGTGCCGCTCGTGGCGATCTTCTCGGTGGCCATTGTCTTCGGCCATGCCGGCGGCGAGACGCCCTCATCGGCCGAGCATGGCTTCGTCACCTCGGCCTTCTTCACAGTGTTCGCGGTGTCGGCCGCGTACAACATCGCGCTCGCACCCATCGTGTCCGACTACACCCGCTATCTGCCCGTGCAGACCTCGTCGCGCTCATTGATCGCCAGCGTCTACATCGGCGCAGGAATATCAGCGCTGTGGTTGATCGCCCTGGGTGCTTGGCTTTCCGCTCACTACAACGCCACCGACGCCCTGGTCGCGCTGCACGACGCGGGCAATGCGGTCTTCAATGGATTCGGCGCGGTACTGGCGCTGGCCTCGGCCGCGACCCTGGTGGTGTGCACCGCGACAGCGGCCTACAGTGTGGCGCTGCAGTTCCTCACCGGAGCCGATCTCGTCAAGGGTTTCCGACCGACCAGAACGCTGCGCATCGTCGTCACAGCGGTGACGATCGCGATATACCTCTTGGTCGCATTGCCTTTCGGCGACCACGTGATCAATGCCGCCAGCAACGCACTGTCGCTGATGCTTTTCCTGTTGGTCCCCTGGACAGCCGTAAACCTCACCGACTATTTCTTCGTTCGCCGCGGCGAGTACGCGATCACCGATCTGTTCACCCCGCACGGCGTATACGGCAGGTGGTCCTGGCGCGGCATCGTCGCCTATTTCGCAGGCTTCGCCGCGATGATCCCGTTCGCGGTGTTGCCGTTCTTCACCGGGCCACTGGGCGAATTGCTCAGCGGTATCGACATCTCTTGGCTGGCAGGTCTGCTGGTGGCCTCGGTGTTGTACTTCGTGCTCAGCCGCGGCCTCGACCGCGACGCCGAGCGCACCGCGGTGCAGCGGAGCGATGCCACCCTGGATGCCGTCGACGGCGGCCATGTGGCTCCGCACCGCCCGGCGGCCGAGTACGGACTGCTCGACGGGCCGTGAGTCCGGCCGATCCAGTTCATGCCCGTTCTCGGGGCAACAGCACAGTCAAGTGAAGGATTTTCGATAGTGGCGCGCGACAAACGATTTCATCTTGGCTGGTTCGCGAACTTCTGCGTGGACGGGTGGAACGAACAATGGGGGTCCACCGGTGGGCTCGACTGGTCCGGCGACTTCTATGTCGAGCTGGTCCAGCATCTGGAGCGCGCCAAGTTCGACTATCTGCTACTCGAGGACAAGCTCATGGTGTCCGACGCCTACGGCGGCACCTACGAGCGGGAACTCAAGCACGCCCTACACTCCCCCAAACACGATCCCGCACCGCTGGTTCCGCTCCTTGGGAACGTGACGCGACACCTCGGACTCGTCGTCACCCTGTCTTCGACGTTCTATCCGCCGTTCCTGCTGGCCAGGTTGTGCAACACGCTCGATCACCTCACCGGCGGGCGACTGGGGTGGAACATGGTGACCTCGGCAGAAGACCGTTCTGCGCAGAACTTCGGCCTTGATGAGTTGCCTCGTCACGACGAACGCTATGCACGGGCACACGAGTACGTCGATCTCGTTCGCGCGCTGTGGAATTCCTGGGAACCCGACGCCGTCATACGCGACCGCGAGTCCGGCACGTTCGTCGACCACACCAAGGTGCACACGATCGACTTCAAGGGCGAGTACTACAAGAGTCGCGGTCCCCTCAACACCGTGCCCTCCCCCCAGTACCATCCCGTGCTCGCGCAGGCAGGCGGCTCCCCACAGGGCAAGGATTTTGCCGCCAAGTACGCCGATACCGTCGTCGGAACCGCGGCCGACCCCGAAGGGATGATCGCCTACCGTGACGACATCCGCGCCCGCGCAGAGCAATACGGACGCAACCCCGACGACATCAAGGTGCTCTTCCTCATCACCCCGCATCTGGGCGATACCGACGGAGAAGCCAGGGCGAAGCTGGAGCGACTCGTCAACAACGAGTACTACCTGGAGAAGACGCTCGCTCATCTGGCGGCGATCGTCGAGATCGACTTCACCAAGTTCGATTTCGACAAGCCATTGCCCGACGACCTCCAGACCAACGGCGAAAAAGGGTCGCTGGAAGCCTTCATCCAGCGTGGTAGCGGAAAGACGTTGCGTGAACTGACCGCGGCATACCTCTCCACCGAGGACGCGTTGGTCGGTACGCCGGCCACGGTCGCCGACCGGCTCGAAGCGCTGATGAACGTTGTGGGCGGCGACGGGTTCCTGATCACCGCCCCCGGCATGCGGTTGACACGTCGATACGTCGTCGAAGTCGTCGACGGTCTCGTACCCGAACTACAACGTCGCGGCCTGGTCCGCACGGAGTATGAACACCGGCTGTTCAAGGACAATCTTCTGTCCTACTGAAGCTTCTCAGAATCTGCAAGACTCGAATCCTGGTGTGCCACCGGGAAGACGGCATCATCGAGCCTATGACCGTCACCAACGCCCATGGGCCCGGTTTGGCTGTAGTCACCCATGAACCCAGCACGCAGCCGACCGTGGTCAGCTCAACCAGCCCGTTGGCCGACGGGTTTCGAAGTCGCTACTTCACCGCCGAGGACTACCGGAGGTTCCACGGCAGGGCGCCGCGGTATGACGCCGAGAACTCGTTCTTCGCCGAGGATTTCGCCGAGGTGCTCGGCGCCGGGTATCTCAAGGCTCCGCTCCCGGAGCGGCTTGGCGGAGACGGGTTGTCGCTCACCGAGCTGGCCCGTGAACAACGACACCTGGCCTACTGGGCGCCTGCGAGCGCTCTTGCTCTCAACATGCACCTCTACTGGGCTGGGTCGGCAGCAGATGCGGTGGCGCGCGGTATCGGCGATCTCGAGTGGCTGATACGGGACATCGCCTCGGGTGATGTGTTCGCCGCCGGGCACGGTGAACAGGGCAACGACGTCGGCCTCGACGACGCGGTGGTTCGCGCGGTTCCTCAGTCCGACGGTTCGTACCGGATCACCGGTCGTAAGACCTTCACGTCCTTGTCGCCGGTGTGGGACCAGATCGGCATCCACGCCCGCGACGACTCCGATCCGGACAACCCGTTGATCGTGCACACCTTCGTCGATCGCGAGACGGCTGGTGTCAGCATCGAAGAGACCTGGAATGCGCTCGGCGTACGGGCAACCGCCAGCCACGACACCGTCTTCGACGATGCACTGGCTGATGCTCACAAGACCGTCGCGATCCATCCCGTCGGACCGAACTATCCCGACTACATCGGCCTGCTGCTCGGCTGGTATCTGCCTTTGCTGTCGAACGTGTACGTCGGAATCGCGCGCAGGGCACTCGATATCGCCATACTGGGTGCCCAGACGCGGTCGTCGCTGCGCCAGGATGTCGCCCGGCACGCCGAGAAGCCCGCTGTGCAACGGCAGATCGCGCAGGCCGAGATCAAGGTGGAGGCAGCGGTGGCGCTGGTCGAATCCGCAACGGTTGAGCGGGTGGGCGAGCTACCACCGTGGCGGGCGCTGGCGGCAAAGGAGTTCGCGACCGCGACCGCACGCGAAGTCGTCGACATCGCGGTTCAGGTCGTCGGGGCGTCGTCGGTGTCGAAACGTCATGAACTCGAACGCCTTTACCGGGATGTGCGGACCGGCACTCTGCATCCGCCGAACTCGGATGCAGTGCTGGAG
>Ga0075365_10001764_pt1 | contig 10075 bp, 8 predicted proteins | sample EndMetdeltDD1765_FD_71387 | JGI IMG/M metagenome (GOLD analysis project Ga0075365, IMG submission 71387) | Populus endosphere microbial communities from Tennessee, USA - Endosphere MetaG P. deltoides DD176-5 | ecosystem: Host-associated > Plants > Roots > Endosphere | place: USA: Tennessee... | reverse complement strand
CGGGCCAGCAGCGGGACGCAGAGCGCGGAGACGATCAGCTGGGCGGCCTCGAACCAGTTGACGTCGCCCTCGGGGATGTCGAGGTGCTCGGCGATGTCGGGGTAGATCGGGGTGTAGTAGCCCTGCAGCACCCCGCTGGCGACCTCGACGCAGACCAGGAACCCGACGATCGCGACGAGGCCGTGCACCGGCTTCAGCCCGGTGCTGGGGGTCTGGGTCACTGCGGGAGCCTCTCGATCAGGTGGCGGTACCAGCGGACGCCGTCGAGGAGGGCGTCGACCCCGAGGTGCTCGTCGTAGGAGTGGATGGCCTGGCGCTGCGCCTTGGTCATCCGGAACGGGGCGAACCGGTAGACGCGCTCGCAGATCGCCGTGAAGTGGCGGGCGTCGGTGGCGGCCATCATGACGTACGGCGCGGGCACGGCGTCGGGGAACACGTCACCGATCGAGCGCTCGATCAGCTCGAACGCGTCGTCGCGCGGGGAGATCGGGCTGGGCTCGTTCTCCTCGAGCAGGGTGATCTCGACCCGGTCGTCGCGGATGGTGCGGCGCAGGTGCTCCAGGACGCCGGCGACGGTGTCGCCGACCATGATCCGGATGTTGACGCCCGCGGTCGCGGACCCGGCGATGACGTTGAGCGCGGGGCTGCCCGAGAGCGTGGTGACGGCGAAGGTCGTCCGCGTCATCGCGGCGGGCTCCGGGCCGGCGGCCAGCAGCGCCTTCGTGAGCAGCGGCCTGATCCGCTCCGCGCCGGCCATCAGCGGGCGCAGCGGGAGCGGTGCGTGCGGGGCCATCCGCCGGAACAGCTCGAGCGTCGGCTCGGGGACGCTGGCGGCCATCGGGCTCTTCTCCAGGCGGGTGATCGCGCGGGCGATCCGGGCGGTCGGGCCCCACCTCGCGGGGGTGCTCGCGTGCCCGCCGCGCCCGGTCGCGGTGAGCTCCACCGAGGTCACGCCCTTCTCGGTCACCCCGACCACGCCGATCGGCGCGCCCACGCCCGGGAACGCCTCGCTGGCGATCGCGCCGCCCTCGTCGAGCACGAACCAGGGGCGTACGGCGCGCCGCCGCAGCTCCTCGACCGCCTGCTGGGCCGCCACGCCGGCGACCTCCTCGTCGCAGCCGAAGCTCAGCCACACGTCCTGGGCCGGGGTGACGCCGTCCTCGAGCAGCGTCTCGACGGCCTCGCAGATCGCGACCACGCAGCCCTTGTCGTCGAGGGTGCCGCGGCCCCAGATGCTCCCGTCGACGATCTCGCCGGAGAACGGCGGGTGCTGCCAGGTGCCCTCGACCGGCACCACGTCGAGGTGCGCCATCAGCACCACCGGCCGCTCGGCGGCGGCCCCCGCCCACCGGAACAGCAGCCCGTGGGTGTGGATCCGGGTCAGCTCCAGCCGCTCGTGCAGCAGCGGGAACTGTCGCTCGAGCTCGGTCAGCAGGTCGTCGAAGGCCTGCACGTCGACCTGCTGCGGGTCGCGGTGGCTGACCGTCGGGATCCGGACCAGTGCCTGCAGCTTCGCGACCGCCCTCTCACTCATGGCGCGGAGGCTACTCGGCCACGGCCTCTCTCGGATCCGAGACTCCGACCCGGGGTGGCGGCTTGTGGCCGTCGGTGTCCGGACGGTCTGCTGGGTCAGTGACCCGTCGTATCGCCCCAGGACCCGCGGTGCACGACCTCCTCGAGCGGCCGGCGCCGGCGGCGCGCCGGCGAGCCCTTCGCGCCCCCGTCGGCCGGGTGGCCGAGGGTGATCACGCCGATCGGGTCGTGGTCGTCGGGGATGGCGAAGGCGCGGCGTACGGCGCCGTCCGCGTGCGGCGGGAGGCCGAAGAAGCAGCCGCCCAGCCCGGCGTCGACCGCGGTCTGCAGGACCAGCAGGCTGGCCATCGCGGCGTCCAGGTGCCAGAACGGCATCGGCCAGCGGGCCTCGTCGCGGTCGGTCCAGCCCTTGTCGGGCTCGGCGTACCGGTCCAGGTAGGCGGCCTTGCTGCTGCACGGGAGGATCACGACCGGGGCGGTCATCATGCCGCGCAGCCAGCCGTCCGGCTCCCGGTCCAGGTCGGCCGTGGCCGCCCAGTAGCGGCGTACGGCGTCGGGGGTGTCCAGCACCAGGAAGCCCCAACCCTGGCTGAAGCCGGCGCTCGGCGCCCGGGTCGCGTTGGCCAGCGCGCGGTCGACGAGCGCCGGGTCGACCGGCTCGTCGGTGTAGCGGCGCACCATCCGGCGGCGTCGGACGACGTCCTGGAACTCCATGGGGGGAACCTTGCCTGACGACTTCGAGCGGATGTGGACCGACCTGGCGCCGGTGGGCCGCTCCGCCGCCAGCGGCGGCTACTTCCGGCAGCCGTTCCTGGCCGCGGAGCGGGAGCTGGCGGCGTGGTTCGCCGAGCAGTGCGCCGTCCGCGGGCTGCGCCTCGAGACCGACGCGTTCGGGAACTCGGTCGCCTGGTGGGACGCCGGGTCCGGGCCGGGGATCCTCACCGGCTCGCACCTCGACTCGGTCCTCGACGGCGGCGCGTACGACGGCCCGCTCGGCGTGGTGTCCGCGCTGGCGGCGCTCGACCTGCTGCGCTCGCGCGGCGTCGTTCCCGCGCGCCCGCTGGGGATCGGGGTGTTCGCCGAGGAGGAGGGCTCGCGCTTCGGGCTGGCCTGCCTGGGCTCGCGGCTGGCGACCGGCTCGCTGGCGTGGTCGTCCGCCCGCGAGCTGACCGACCGGTCCGGGGTGGCGCTGGGCGACGTCGTAGCGGGCGGGACGTCGTCGCTGCTGGCGGGCGTCGCGACGTTCGTGGAGCTGCACGTCGAGCAGGGTCGCGACCTGGTCGACCGGGACGCGGCCGTCGGGGTGGCCGGCGGGATCTGGCCGCACGGGCGCTACCGCTTCGACGTCGCCGGGGAGGCCAACCACGCCGGGACGACCCGGATGGAGGACCGGGCCGACCCGATGCTGACCTACGCGATGACGGTGCTCGCCGCCAACAAGCAGGCGCGGCTGGCCGGGCAGCGGGCCACCTTCGGGCGGGTGTCGGTGGCGCCCAACGGCACCAACGCGGTGCCCTCGCGGGTGACGGCGTGGCTGGACGCGCGGGCCTCGTCGGAGCCGGCGCTGGGCGCGCTGGTCGACGCGATCACCCAGCAGGCCACCGACCGGGCGTCGCGGGACGGGACGACGGTGGCGGTGACGGCCGAGTCGGTCTCGGGGGCGGTCGCGTTCGACGCCGACCTGGCCTCCGCCCTCGCCGAGCCCCGCGGGTGGCCGGTGATCGCGACCCAGGCCGGCCACGACGCCGGCATCCTCCAGGCCGCGGGCATCGCCACCGCGATGCTCTTCGTCCGCAACCCCACCGGGGTCTCCCACTCGCCCGCCGAGGCCGCCGCGCTCGGCGACTGCCTCGCGGGCGTGGACGCGCTCGCCGACGTGCTCGAGGGGCTGCTGCGGTGACGGCGTACCTGCTGGAGCGGGCCTGGGTCGACGGTGCCGTGCGCGACGACGTGCGGGTGGAGGTCGTGGACGGGCGGTTCGTGTCGGTTCTCCCTGACAGGTGCCAAGATCCCCGGTCGACCGGGGATCTTGGCACCCGGCTCCCCGGCCTCACCCTCCCCGGCCTGGCCAACGCCCACAGCCACGCCTTCCACCGCGCCCTGCGCGGGCGGACCCAGCGCGAGCGCGGCACGTTCTGGACCTGGCGCGAGCAGATGTACGACGTCGCCGCGCGGCTCGACCCCGACTCCTACCGCCGGCTCGCGACGGCCGTCTTCCGCGAGATGGTCGCGGCCGGGATCACCACCGTCGGCGAGTTCCACTACCTGCACCACCAGCGCGGCGGCACGCCGTACGACGACCCGAACGCCATGGGCCACGCCCTGGTCGAGGCGGCCCGCGACGCCGGGATCCGGATCGCGCTGCTCGACACCTGCTACCTCAGCGGTGGGTTCGGTGCGCCGGTCTCGACCGCGCAGCTGCGCTACGCGTGCGGGTCCGCGGAGGCCTGGGCCTCCCGCGTCGCGCAGGTGCGCGGATCGGGAGGCGACCAGGTCGTCCACGGGGCGGCCATCCACTCGGTGCGGGCCGTGCCGCGCGAGCAGCTGCCGACCGTCGTCGACGCCGCGCGGGGCGGCCCGCTGCACGTGCACCTCAGCGAGCAGGTCGCCGAGAACGAGGCCTGCCTGGCGGCGTACGGCGCGACACCGGCGCAGGTCCTGCACGAGGCGGGCGCGCTCGGCCCGGACACGACCGTCGTGCACGCCACCCACCTCACGGCGCGGGACGTCGAGATGCTCGGCGGGGTCTCGGTCTGCCTGACCCCCACCACCGAGCGCGACCTGGGCGACGGCATCGGCCCCGGCCGACGGCTGCACGAGGCGGGCGCGCGGCTCAGCCTGGGCAGCGACAGCCACGCGGTCATCGACCTGTTCGAGGAGATGCGCGCCCTCGAGCTCGACGAGCGGCTGGCCACCCAGCAGCGCGGCCACTGGTCCGCGGCCGAGCTGCTGGCGGCCGGCACCCGCCACGACAGCCTCGGCTTCCCCGACGCCGGCCGGATCGCCGTCGGGGCCCGCGCCGACCTGGTCACGATCGCCACCGACAGCCCGGCGACCGCGGGCACCGGCGCCGACGAGCAGACCGCGGTCTTCGCCGCCACCGCCGCCGACGTCACCCACGTCGTCGTCGACGGCCGGGTCGTCTACGACGGCGACCGGGCCGCAATCGGCCGGGCCCTCCACCACGAGATCCAGGGGCTGATGTCATGACCGCCACCGTGTTCACCGGCATCGCCGAGCTGGTCACCAACGACCCCGACGCCGCCGATCTGCTCGGGGTCCACGAGCACGCCGCCCTCGTCGTCGAGGGCGCCGAGGTCGCCTGGGTCGGCCCGGCCGCGCAGGCCCCGCCCGCGGACGCGTCGTACGACCTCGGGGGCCGCGCGGTCCTCCCGGGCTTCGTCGACAGCCACAGCCACCTGGTCTTCGCCGGCGACCGGGCTCGGGAGTTCGCGGCCCGGATGGCCGGGCAGCCGTACGCCGCCGGCGGCATCCGGACCACCGTCGCCGCGACCCGGGCGGCCACCGACGAGCAGCTCACCGCCCACGTCGCGCGCCTGGTCCGCGAGATGCGGCGGCAGGGGACCACGACCCTCGAGATCAAGAGCGGCTACGGCCTCACCGTCCGCGACGAGGCCCGCAGCCTCGCCGTGGCCCGGCAGTTCACCGACGAGACCACGTTCCTCGGCGCGCACGTGGTCCCCGACGGCGACCCGGGCGAGTACGTCGACCTGGTCACCGGCCCGATGCTCGAGGCGGCCCGCCCGCACGCCCGCTGGATCGACGTGTTCTGCGAGCGCGGCGCGTTCGACGAGGACCAGGCCCGCACCGTCCTCGCCGCCGGTGCCGCGCAGGGGCTGCGCGGCCGGCTGCACGCGAACCAGCTCGGTCCCGGGCCCGGCGTACGCCTCGCGGCCGAGCTCGGACTGACCGCCGTCGACCACTGCACCCACCTCGACGACGCCGACGTCGACGCGCTGCGCGACAGCGGCACGGTGGCGACCCTGCTGCCCGGGGTGGAGTTCTCGACCCGCCAGCCCTACCCGGACGCCCGGCGGCTCCTCGACGCCGGCGTCCGCGTCGCGATCGCGAGCGACTGCAACCCGGGCTCGTCGTACACGAGCTCGCTCCCGTTCTGCGTCGCGCTCGCCGTCCGCGAGATGGGGATGACGCCCGCCGAGGCCGTGCACGCCGCGACGTACGGCGGCGCCGCGGCCCTGGCCCGCGAGGACGTCGGGCGACTCACGGTCGGCAGCCGGGCGGACTTCTTCGCGATCGAGGCCCCCAGCCACGTGCACCTGGCCTATCGGCCCGGCGTCCCGCTGGTGAGCGGCACCTGGGTCGGCGGACGCGCGATCTGAGGTAGCCGCGGTCCCCGGCTAAGGCACCTGCCCGATGTGGGGCGCTACCTCAGACGAGCAATCTCGACCCCATGATCGAGAACAACGCCTTCGTGAAGTCCGAGCTCGCCTACCGCACCGACCGCATCCGCACCGGGATCGTCGGGCGTCGCAAGGGCCACGTCCGTGGCCCCTGGGTACGACGTGCCGCCGACGCCCGTGAGAAAACCACCTGAGCCGCCCCGCCCACCCGCGATGATGGAGGACGTGGCCCAGTCCAGGAGCACCCCGGCCGTGATGGTCGGTCGCGACGCCGAGCTGACGGAGATCGTGTCGTCGCTCGGCGTCGGTGCGTCGGAGCCCGGTGGGGTGGTCCTGCTCTCCGGCGACGCCGGCGTCGGGAAGACCCGGCTGCTGATGGAGCTGCGCGACCGGGCGCTGGCCGACGGCTGGCAGGTGCTGGCCGGGCACTGCCTCGACTTCGGCGACAGCGCGCTGCCGTACCTGCCGTTCTCGGAGGTGATCGGGCGGCTGCTGGCCGAGCGGCCCGAGCTCGTCGAGCGGGTCGCGGCGTCGTACCCCGCCCTGGCCCGGCTGCAGCCCGGCCGCCGGATGATCGGGGCCGACGAGGGGGACGACGCCGCGGCGCTGGACCGCGGCGACCTCTTCGAGGCCGTGCACGCCCTGCTCGGCACCGCGGCCGGCGAGGCGCCGCTGCTGCTGGTCATCGAGGACGCCCACTGGGCCGACCGGTCCACGCGCGACATGCTCAGCTTCCTGTTCTCGCGCCCGTTCACGACCCCGGTCGGCATCGTCGCGTCGTACCGCTCCGACGACCTGCACCGCCGGCACCCGCTGCGCCGTCAGGTCGCGGAGTGGTCGCGGCTGCGCGAGATCGACCGGGTCGCGCTGACCCGGCTGCCCGACGACGCCGTGCGCGCGCTCGTCGCCCAGCTCGTGCCGGACGGCCTCGACGCCAAGGAGCTGGCCGGGCTCACCCAGAACGTCGTCGACCGCGCCGACGGCAACGCCTTCTTCGTCGAGGAGCTCACCAGCGCCGCGACCGACGGCGACCCGTGGCTGCCCGTCGACCTCGCCGACGTGCTGCTCGTCCGCCTCGACCGGCTCGAGGAGACCGCCCGCCGGGTCGTCCGCACCGCCAGCGTCAGCGGCCGCAAGGTCGCCCACGACATGCTCGAGGTGGTCTCCGGGCTCGACCCGGTCGCCCTCGACGAGGGGCTGCGCGGGGCGGTGGAGGCGAACGTCCTGGTCGCCGAGCACGGCCGCTACGCCTTCCGGCACGCCCTCCTCGCCGAGGCCGTGTACGACGACCTGCTGCCCGGCGAGCGGGTCCGGCTGCACGGGCGGTACGCCGCCGCGCTGCGCGACGGGGAGGTGCACGGGACGGCGGCCGAGCTGGCCCGGCACGCCCGGCTGGCCACCGACCTCGACCTGGCCCTGGACGCCAGCATCCGCGCCGGCCACGAGGCCACCTCGGTGGGCGGACCGGACGAGGCGGCCTACCACTACCAGCAGGCGCTCGAGCTGCTCGCCGACCCGAGCCGGTTCGCCCGGGCCGACCTCGAGGTCTCCAAGCTGGTCGTCCAGGCCGCCGACGCCCTCAACGCCAGCGGCGACCCCGAGCGCGCCGTCGCCCTGATCACCGCCCACCTCGAGCGGCTCCCCGCGGACACCACCGACGCCGCCCGCTCCCGGATGCTGGTGGCCCAGGCCAACGCGCTCTACATCATCGAGACCGACCGCGACCCGGTCGCCGTCTCCGCCGAGGCGATCGCGCTGGCGCCCGAGGGCGACAGCCCGCTGCGGGCCCGCGCGCTGGCGGTGCACGCCCGGGTGCTGGCCGGGTGCGGCCGCTACGACGAGGCGCAGGTCGCCGGGATGGACGCGCTCGCGCTGGCCGAGCGGCTGCAGCTGAGCGAGCTGGTCGCCGACGCGGTCACCACCCTGAGCGGGCTGAAGAAGGCCGGCCCCAAGGAGGGCCTGCGGGCGGCGCTCGTGGAGGCCGTCGAGCAGGCGCAGGGGACCGGTGCGGTGATGGCCGAGGTGCGCGGGCGGTTCTTCCTGGGACGGTCCTACGAGGACTGGGCGGAGTTCGCGGACGCGGAGCGGTGGTTCCGCAGCGCGATCGACGTCGCGCAGGCGGCCGGGGTGCCGTGGGCGCCGTACGCCTTCGAGTCGCGGTGGCAGCTGGCCTGGGTGCTGCACGTCCAGGGCCGCTGGGACGAGGTCCTGGCGCTGACCGAGGTCGCCGACGCCACCCCGCCGCCGATCCCCCGCGCGCTGCTCGACTCGACCCGACTGCTGGTCGTGCAGGCGCGCGGCGACGACGTCGCCCCTGAGCTGACGGGCCTGCGGCGGCTCTGGGAGCGCGAGGGCGGGATCGCCATCCAGGCGGCGGAGCTGCAGACCGTGTGTGCCGGGCGCAGGCAGGACCCCGCGGCGGTGCTGGCGTCCTACGACGAGGCCGTCACGGTGCTCGGTCGGATCTGGACCGAGTGGTTCATCGCCCGGATCCGGCTGGCCGCGGTCGCGCTCGCGCAGCTGGCTCCGCTGGTGCCACGGATGAGCGCGGCCGAGCGCGAGCAGGTCGTCGTCGACGCCGACCGGCTGCACGGCGACGGGCACACGGTGCTGGTCCGCTACACCGACCCGTCCGGTCACTGGGGTCCGGAGGGCCGGGCCTGGGTCAAGCGCCTGGACGCCGAGACGCTGCGGGTGCGCTGGCTCGCCGGGGTCGACGCCCCGCCGCTCGAGGTGCTGCTGGGGGCCTGGCGCGAGACGGTGCAGCTCTTCGACGACTTCGGGCACGTGCACGAGACGGCCCGCTGCCGGGCGGCGCTGGCCGGCATCCTGCGGGCCACCGGCGACCTCCCCGCGGCGCGGGCCGAGGCCGACCGGGCACGGGACGCCGCCGAGGCCCTCGGCGCCGCGCCCCTGCTCGCCGAGCTCGCCGCCCTCGGCTCGGCGCCGGTCCGCAGCGACGCCGCCCCGGACGCGCTCACCGCCCGCGAGGCCGAGATCCTGGCCCACGTCGCCGAGGGCCGCTCCAACGGCGAGATCGCCAAGCAGCTGTTCATCAGCGCCAAGACGGTCTCGGTGCACGTCTCGAACATCCTGGCCAAGCTCGGCGCGTCCGGCCGCACCGAGGCCGCCGCGATCGCCCGACGGCGGGGGCTGCTGTCATAGGTGCCGTGATCTGTTCGAGCGCGTCCCTCGACGAGCCGCTGGCCGGCACCGCCCCCACCGACACCGAGTGGCTCTTCGTCGAGCAGCCCGGACCGTGGGCCGCGAAGGCGACCGCCGGCCTGTCCGTCCCGGGGGTCCGGGTCCAGCTGATCCGCCGGCCCGGCCGCTCGTCGCCGTCCGTCGGCGTCCGGCTCTTCGCCGCGTCCGTCGGGTCGGCGGTGTCGGTCCGCACCGCCGTCGTCCCTGCGGTCGACCGGCTCGACGACGCCGCCTGGGAGCCGTACGACGAGCCGCTGCTGATGGTCTGCACCAACGGCCGCCGCGACCGGTGCTGCAGCGAGCTCGGCCGCCCGGTCACCGCAGCCCTCGCCGCGCGCTGGCCGGAGGCCACCTGGGAGACCACCCACCTCGGCGGCCACCGCTTCGCCGGCACCCTGCTCGCGCTCCCGTCGGGCGTCGCGCTGGGCCGGCTGACGGCGGCCGACGCCGTCCCCGCCTGCGCCAACCTGCTGTCCGGCTCCCTGCCCCTCGACGTGGTCCGTGGCCGGGCCGGGCTGTCCGGCGCCGCGCAGGCCGCCGAGCTCGCGGCCCGGCGCGCCCACGGCCTGAGCGGCCTCGGCGAGGTCTCGGTCACCGGGACCTCCGGCGACGTCGTGAGCCTCCGGCTGCCGGCCGGCCCGCTCGAGGCCCGGGTCGTCACCGGCGTGGGCGAGCCCCGCCGGCAGTCCTGCGGCGACGACAAGCTGAAGGCGGCGCCGACGTACGCCGTGGCGCTCGGCGGGTCGGCGTCGGTGCTGTGAGGCGGTGTCCACCGCTCTCCTGCGGTGCTGCAGCACCGCGCAGCAGTGGCGGACACCGCGTGACAGCGCGCGCCGGGCTCAGCCGAACGCCCGGCCGACGTGACCCAGCAGGTCGGGGTAGCGCATCAGGTGGGCGCCGCCGTTGAGGTCGACCACCTCCCCGGTCAGCCATCCGGAGCGCGTGATCCACACGAC
>Ga0075365_10001763_pt1 | contig 10077 bp, 4 predicted proteins | sample EndMetdeltDD1765_FD_71387 | JGI IMG/M metagenome (GOLD analysis project Ga0075365, IMG submission 71387) | Populus endosphere microbial communities from Tennessee, USA - Endosphere MetaG P. deltoides DD176-5 | ecosystem: Host-associated > Plants > Roots > Endosphere | place: USA: Tennessee... | reverse complement strand
AAGCAGCAGCTCAAGACGGCGGCGTCGAACCTGGGCGAGACCATCGTCGTGGTGCTGGTGGGGCACCTGAACGCCACGATCATGGGCGAGCTGGACAAGTTCATCGACAGGGCGATCTCGCTGCTCGACGACATGCTCAAGAGCTGCGCGAAGCTGTCCGACCAGATCCTGGACAACCTGGTGGACATCCTGCGGCGGGTGTTGGGACAGAAGGACCTGTTCACGGTGGCCAAGCCCGGGGCGGCCGAGACCAAGGTGCATGACCCGAAGACCCAGAGCACCTGGAGCCGCATGTGGGGCAGCGCGGTGCGCTACACGAAGCAATCGGCGAACTACGTGGCCAGGAAAGCGGCGAGCCAGTTGCCGGATGGCGTGGCATCGCGCGTCAATGTGGTCATCGCACAGATGCTGGATTTCAAAGGCCAGTTTCGCGCGCAGCTCACTCGGCTGGCCGACCGGGAGGCGCAGGCCAGCATCATGTGGCTGCTGCACAAGCTGAAGGCGGCGCTGCTGCGCAAACGTGGCAAGCGCACGGCGAACGTGCCGCCGGCCAAGGGGGCGCAAGCGAACAAGGACAGGCCCGGCGATCAGTTGGAGCACATCGGCAGGCAGGCGCCGGCCCGCGGAACGCCCGGTTGCAAGAACTGTCCGGCGCCGGCGCGCAAGGGGGGCTCCATCGGCCTCGCAATAGGCAACGAGAGCTTCACCCACACCGACTTCGTTCTCGCTGCGCCGCTGCCCATCGAATGGGCGCGCACGTATTCGAGCGATCTCGATGCCTATGACCACGGCAGTCTGGGCGCGCGTTGGATCACGCCCTATGCGACCCGCGTGGACGTCGAGACGCCCGCGCGCGGCGTGCGGCAGGGGCAGCCGAGCTTTGTCTATCGCGCGGCCGATGGACGCAGTCATGCCTGCCCGCCGCTGGAAATCGGACAAAGCCATCGCGACGCCATCGAGGAAGTTACGTTCACGCGGCTGAGCGAGCGGCTGCTCGCGCTGGACTTCGGCAAGCCGATGCCCGAGGGCGGACCGTCGGACTGGCGCGAGATCTTCGAGTGGGCGGACTGGGCGGCCGGCACGCGCCCGCACTTCCGCCTCGTCGCGCAGCAGGCGAAAGATGGACTGGCCGTCGGCCTTCGCTATGACCATCTGATTGCCGCGACCGGCGAAGAGGTGCTCAGCGACGTTGTGAGCAAGCGGGGCGACGCGGTGATGGCCCACGTGGGCACGCGCCCCGACGCGAAGACCGGCCTCATCGAATCGCTGTGGGAGATCAAGGACGGGCAGGTGGTGCGTCAACTGGCCGCCTACACGCATGATGCCGAACGCGATCTCGTGGCTGCACAGGACGAGAACGGTGCCGCTTGGAGCTACGCCTACTCGCACCACCTTGTCATCCGGTACACCGACCGCACCGGGCGCGGCATGAACCTCGAGTATGACGGCACAGGCGCCGACGCAAAGGCCGTGCGTGAGTGGTGCGACGACGGCAGCTTTGCGCTCAAGCTCGAATGGGACCGCAACATCCGCTTGACCTATGTGACCGACGCGCTCGGCGGCGAGACCTGGCACTACTACGACATCGAAGGCTACACCTACCGGATCATTCATCCGGACCGTCTGGAGGAATGGTTTTTCCGCGACGCGGCGAAGAACATCACGCGGCACGTGCACACCGACGCCAGCATCGAGGACTTCAGCTACGACATCGACGGCAATCTGCAGACGCACACGCACGCGGATGGCAGCCGCGTGCATTTCGAGTACGACGCGCAGCACCGGCTCACGGGCATTCGGGACGGAGAGGGCGGGGTGTGGAAGCGCGGCTACGACCCCCAGGGCCATCTCACGGAAGAGATCGACCCGCTCGGCCACAAGACCGGGTACGCCTACGACAAGGCCGGGCAACTGGTGCGCATCACCGACGCCAAGGGCGGCGTCAAGCAGCTCACCTATACACCCGCCGGGCTGCTGGCGAGCTACACCGACTGTTCGGACAAGACGAGCCGCTGGGAGTATGACGGCCGCGGCCGCTTGCTGAAGACCGCCGATGCCGCGGGCCAGACGACCTGCTACCGCTACACGCCCCGCGGCGAAGGCGTGACGCCGCAGCGCGAGGCCAACCACGCCGGCCAGCTCGAAGAAGTGATCTTGCCGGACGCCATGCGCGAACACTTCGTGCACGACGCTGAAGGTCGCCTGCTTTCTCACACCGATGCGCTCGGCCGGCGCACCCGCTACAGCTTCACGCGCGCCGGCCTGATCGCCGCACGCACCGATGCGGCGGGGCGCACGCTGAAGTACCACTGGGATCTGCTGGGCCGCCTGACCGAACTGCACAACGAGAACGGCAGCCACCACGACTTCCGCTACGACCCCGTGGGCCGATTGCTCGAGGAAACCGGCTTCGACCGCAAGATCGCACGCTACGTGCACGAAGCCTCCACCGGTGTGCTCGCCGAGGTGGTCGAGGCCGGCCGCGCGACCCGGCTGCAATTCGACGCACTTGGCCGGCTGATCGAGCGCGATGCGGGCGAGGGACAGGTCGAGCGCTTCGCTTACGACCGCAACGGCCGCATGACCGCGGCCTCGAACCGGGATGCCCGGCTCGAATGGTTCTACGACGGGGCGGGCAACCTCACGCGGGAGCATCACCACTACCTGGAGCGCAAGCGAACCGCCGTCTGGCAGCACCGCTACGACGAACTCAACCAGCGCATCGCGACCGTGCGCCCCGATGGCCACCTCACGCAATGGCTGACTTACGGCTCGGGCCATGTGCATGGCCTGTTGGTCGATGGCGAGGACATTCTCGGATTCGAGCGCGACGACCTGCACCGCGAAGTGGCCAGGGAGCAGGGCAACGGCCTGAGCCAGCGCCAGAAGTACGACCCGGCCGGCCGACTGCTGGAGCAGCGCATCTCCAACACCGGGCGCGGCACCATCGAGGCGCTGGAGCTCAGCCGCCGCTACACCTACGACAAGGCCGGCCAGCTCACCGCCATTGGCGACAGCCGCCGCGGTCGCCTGGACTACCGCTACGACCCCGTCGGCCGCCTGCTCGAAGCCCACGGCCGCCTCGGCCGCGAAGTGTTCGCCTTCGATCCGGCGGGCAACATCGTCGACCCGCCTGCCACCCCCGGCCTCGCGCCGCAGGCCGTGCCGAGGCTGCTCGACAACCTGTTGAAGTCTTATGCCGGTACCAGCTATCGCTACGACGAGCGCGGCAACCTGATCGAACGCGTGCGCAACGGCTGGCGGACGGTCTTCGAATGGGATGGCTTCAACCGCATGACGTCGGCGACGGACCAGAGCGGCATCACCACGACATTTCGCTACGACCCGATGGGCCGTCGCATCGCCAAGCACTCGGGCGATTCGGCCACGCTGTTTGGTTGGGACGGCGATGTGCTCGCATTCGAAAGCACCCAAAGCCGCTCGGCGCTGGAGGAGGGCGGCGAGCACGGCTGGAGCGTGCACTACATCCATGAGCGCGGGTCCTTCGTGCCGCTGGTGCAGCTGCGCCAGGCGCGTGCGCTGGCGCTGAGCGAAACGACTGACGTGAAGGCGTTGATGGACGCCAATGGCGGCGTTTACGACATCGAGCAAGATCCGTTGTGGAACGGCCTGCAACAGAGAACGTCGCCAGTCTTCGACAAGCGCGACATCGCGTTCTATCAATGCGATCATCTGGGCACGCCGCAGGAGATGACCGACCACGAAGGGCGAGTGGCGTGGTCGGCGCAGTACAAGGCGTGGGGAGAGGCGCGGCAAGCGATCAGCGAAGCGGGCCGAAGGGCGGGGTTCCGCAACCCCATCCGATTCCAGGGGCAGTACTTCGATGAAGAGACAGGCCTGCACTACAACCGGTATCGGTATTACGACGCGGCCAGTGGAAGGTTTGTGTCGCAAGACCCGATCGGGTTGGCGGGAGGCGTTCATGCGATGGCGTACGCACCCAACCCGGTCGAGTTCGTCGATCCTTTGGGGCTGAGAAAGTACGTGATCCTCGGCGAAGGGCAGGCCGCCGTGGAGTCCTATGCCGCGGCCATGCGGATCAAGTTCCCGTGCGACGAATTCCGGACCATCAAGAAGGACTGGATGGGCATCCTCAAGGATTCGGGGGCGTCGCGCGAAGCGTTCAGCAGCAAGGAGTGGGAGCAGAAGGCCGTTGCCGGCAATGCCGCGTGGGTCAGGCAGCGCGCCGGGGAGGGCTACGAGTTCATCGACATAGGGACCGACGGTGCAGCCAACCGCAGCCCGTTCTATGCTGCCGAGAAGAAGGCATTGGGCAGGACCAGTGCCAAGATTTATCGGGCCAACCAGTGCGCCAGCCAGAAGGCTCGTGACGGGACGAGCGAAAGCGGGCGGCCCAAGGCAAAAGGAAGGTACGGAAAATGAGGCCATTCACCATTCATATCCCCATGCTTCGAAAGAAGGGGATTCCCGAGAAGATGACTGCGTTCTACGAGAACGCGCTCGGCTACGAGCCGGACCCGGAAATGGACGTGCTGAGGATTCCCGGCCATCAGAACCTTGCGATTACTTTCAAGTATTCGGACGCGGCCCCCAAGAGAACCGCAGCGCTCTACGAGTTCTTCGTGGAGAAGAACTTCCCCAGCTTTTGCGAGCGCTTGAAGAACAAGGGCGTGGAGTTCGATCTGGTCGCGCGTACCCCCGGCTTCTACATCGCGAGGATCGTGGACCCGTGCGGGAACTCGATCGAGGTGATTTGCGAGGAATTCGAGGACGAGTCCGGTGCCGACATTTCGGGATGGAGCGTCTATCAGGACATCGATTGAGCCGGGACGTGCCGATCTTGGACCCTGAACTCAACCCACCCCGCGCCATCGCGCTGAGCCGCGCCTGCGAGCGCTTTGCACAAACTGGGCAGGACCTGAAGAACTTCGAGATCCAGATCAGCGAGCGGACGCGCGAGAACGGCGAGGACGAGAACGGCGAGAACACCATCGGGATCGCTTTTGTCGCGAAGCTGGAACCGGGCACGAAAGGCCTGGGCAATGCAAACCGTCTCGGCCGCTCGGTTCTCTACATCGCGTCGAAGACCACTGGCGAGATCCTGCGCGAAGCGGCAAGCCGCTGAGCGCCTTACACAACGGAGAACAGTTTCATGGACAACGACGCCCCCGCTTCGATCTCGTCTCTCTCTCCCATCTCGGGCGCTCAGAGCTTTGCGCTCACTGACGAGCAGCGCCTTGCGCTGGCCGCAAAGGCCGAGGCCGGCAACGCCGAGTCTGCCTTTCGCCTCTCGCTGTACTACACCTTCACGTTCTCCGACGCCGAACAGGCCATGCACTGGCTGTCGATGGCGGCCAGGGGCGGCCATGGCGTTGCTCAGCACAACCTCGCCTACGACCTGTACATGGACGGCACGGACCTCGCAAAGGCCGCGTACTGGGCCGCGGAGGCCCAGAAAAACGGCAATGACGAAGCCGGCTGGCTGCTGAAGCAGATAGAGACGGAGAAGGTCGTATCCGGGTGGAGCCCGCTGACATGAGCTCGCAGTTGATCATCCTTGCCCACGACATGTGGCGCAAGGGCGCGGGCGGTGCGCCGGCCGGCCTCGTGGGGCAAGCCGACAGCTTCGCCTACGCGGGGCTCGACCTGGGCCTGGCACAGTTCGCCGGCTCGACTTTCGCGGGCAGCAGCTTCACTGCCACCAGCTTCAAGCAGGCGGGCTGGAGCGCCTGCCAGTTCACCGGCTGCAACTTCACGCAGTGCGACTTCGGCCGCATCTCGATCACCGGATGCACCTTCGTCAATTGCAGCTTCACGCGCGCGAACTTCGACGGCGGCAGCATCAGCGCCAGCACCTTCACCCAGTGCCGGTGGGACGACATCAGCTTTGCGCGCGGGCAGTGGAATGACGTCGGCGTGCTGAACTGCAGCGGCACCGTGGTGCATGCACAGGGGCTGCAAGGGCGCAGCGTGGACTTCACGAACAGCACCTTCGAGCAGCTGGAGTTCCAGGGCGCGAACATCAATTGAGAAGGCAGTAAAAAAGATGGCAGGGACGGACGAAAGCAAGGCGCCGGCGCAGCGCGAACCGCAGACGGCAGTGGCGCCGCTGAACACCATCGTCGATGAAGACGTCGCGGCGGCCAGCAAGGCGGTGGACGACTGGCTGCGTTCGTTCACGGGCGGCTACGTGACGCTCGAGCGCCTGACCATGGTGCTGGGCAGCCTGCCCATCGTCGGCAACATCATGGCGCTGGTGGACGTGTTCCTGGACCTCATCAATATCGTAGAGAAGAAGGCCAAGGACAGCGTCAGCGCGTTCCTGAATTGGGTCAGCCTGGGCATCAACCTGATCGGGCTGATTCCGGCGCCACCGACCATGGCGGCGGCCCGCATGAGCCTGCGGCCCACGCTGCACCTGGTGCGCCAGCAGCTGAAGACCGCCGCTTCCAATCTGGGCGAAGCGATTGTCACCACGCTGGTGGGGCACCTGAACGCCACCATCGTCGGCGAACTGGAGACCTTCATCGACAAGGCCATCGGCCTGCTTGGCGAGATGCTGAAAGGCTGCGCGAACCTGGCCGACGACATCGTGGACAACCTGGTCGACATCCTGAACCGCGTGCTCGGAAAGAAGGACCTGTTCAGCGTCGGCACGCCGCCGGTGCCCGAATCCAAGGTGTATGACCCGAACACCGAGAGCACCTGGAGCCGCATGTGGGGCAGCGCGGTGCGTTACTCGAAGCAGTCAGCCAACTACGTGGCAAAGAAGGCTACCGACTACCTGCCGGAGAGCGTGGCGCAACAGGTCAATGATGTGATCCGGAGCCTTCAGGATTTCAAGACCAGCTTCCGTGCCCAGCTCGAGAAGCTGGCGGACCAGCAAGCGCAGGCCAGCATCATGTGGCTGCTGCACAAGCTGCTGGAGGCCATCAGGCGCAAGAAGGGCCAGCGCGCGGCCATCGTGCCGCCGCGTTCAGGCGCGGTTTCGGAGCAGGACAGGCCGGGGAACCAGCTGGGGCATATCAACAAGCAGGCCGCAGGACAGAACGATCCCAAGGCTTGCAAGAACTGCCCCGGGGTTTCAAGCACGCCAAATTCCATCAGCTTCGTCACGGGCAGCGAGAGCCTCACGCACACCGATTTCGTGCTCGCGGCGCCGCTGCCCATCGAATGGGCGCGCACCTATCGCAGCGACCTCGACGCCTACGACCGGGGCAGCCTGGGTGCGCGCTGGCTCACGCGCTACAGCATGCGCGTGGACCTTGCCACGCCGGCCAAGGGCCGGCGCCAGGGGAAGCCCAGCCTCGTCTACCGCGGCGACGATGGCCGCAGCCATGCCTATCCGCTGCTGGCCCCGGGCCAGGCACACCGCGATGCCATCGAGGAAATAACGCTCACGCGCCTCAGCGAAACCTTGTTGGCGCTGGACTTCGGCAAGCCGTTGCCCCTCGGCGAGCAAGCCGAATGGCGCGAAATCTATGAACTCGTCGAACTGCGCGGTCAGCGGCATTTCCGGCTCGTGACGCTGCAGGCCAAGGATGGCGCCGCCATCGGGCTGCGCTACGACCATATGATCGCCTCCACCGGCGAGCAGGTGTTGAGCGACATCGTCAGCAGGCAGGGCGATGTCGTCATGGCGCATGTGGGCACGCAGCCCGATGCGCAGACGGGCCTCATCCAGTCGCTGTGGGAGCTGAAGGACGGCCAGGTCGTTCGCCAGCTGGCCGCCTACACGCACGATGCCGAACGCGACCTGGTCGCGGCACAGGACGAGAACGGCGCGAGCAGGAGCTACGCCTACAGCCACCACTTGGTCACCCGCTACACCGACCGCACCGGCCGGGGCATGAACCTGGAGTACAACGGCACCGGTTCCGATGCCAAGGCCGTGCGCGAATGGTCCGACGACGGCAGCTTTGCGACCACGCTCGAGTGGGACGAAAACATCCGCCTGACCTACGTCGCCGATGCGCTGGGCGGCGAGACCTGGTACTACTACGACATCCAGGGCTACACCTACCGAATCATCCATCCGGACAAGCTGGAGGAGTGGTTCTTCCGCGACGACGCGAAGAACGTCACGCGCCACGTGCACACCGACGGCGGCACCGACGACTACGCCTACGACAAAGACGGCAACCTGCAGGCGCACACGCGCGCGGATGGCAGCCGCATCCACTTCGAATACGACGAGCTGCACCGCCTCACCGGCCTGCGCGATGCCGAAGGCGGCGTGTGGAAGCGCGACTACGACGCGCAAGGCCACCTCACCGAAGAGATCGACCCGCTGGGGCACAAGACCGAGTACGCCTACGACAAGGCCGGACGGCCGGTGCGCATCACCGATGCGAAGGGCGGCGTCAAGGTACTCGCCTACATGCCGTCGGGCCAGCTCGCCAGCTACACCGATTGTTCCGCCAAGACCAGCCGGTGGGAGTACGACGACCGTGGCCGCCTCGCCAAAGCCATTGATGCCGCGGGCAACACCACCAGCTACCGCTACGCCGCCGGGCAGCTCGAAGAAATCGTGCTGCCCGACGAGACGAGCGAGCATTTCACGCACGACGCCGAAGGGCGCTTGCTCGCGCACGCCGACGCCCTCGGCCGGCGCACGCGCTACAGCTACACGCGCGCGGGTCTCATCGCGGGGCGCACCGACGCGGCAGGCCGCTCGCTCAAGTACCACTGGGACCTGCTGGGCCGCCTCACCGAGTTGCAGAACGAAAACGGCAGCCATTACAACTTCCGCTACGACCCAGTGGGCCGCCTGCTGGAAGAAACCGGCTTCGACCGCAAGACCACCCAGTACCGCCACGAAGCAAGCACCGGCACGCTCGCCGAAGTGATCGAGGCTGGCCATACGACGCAACTCCAATTCGATGCGCTGGGCCGCCTTGTCGAGCGCAACGCCGGCGAAGGCCAGTCCGAGCGCTTTGCCTACGACCGCAACGGCCGGCTGTTGGAGGCCGCCAATCGCGACGCGCGGCTGCAGTGGTTCTACGACTCCGCGGGCAACCTGACGCGCGAGCATCAGCACTACCTCGCGACTGCGCGCACGGCCGTCTGGCAACACCGCTACGACGAGCTCAACGAACGCATCGCCACCATCCGCCCCGACGGCCACATGACCCAGTGGCTGACCTATGGCTCCGGCCACGTGCACGGCCTGCTCGTCGATGGCGAGGACATTCTCGGATTCGAGCGCGACGACCTGCACCGCGAGGTTGCACGCGAGCAAGGCAACGGCCTGAGCCAGCGCCAGAAGTACGACCCCGCCGGCCGGCTGCTGGAGCAACGCATCTCCCACGCCGGGCGTGGCGCCATCGATGCGCTGGAACTCAGCCGCCGCTACACCTACGACAAGGCCGGCCAGCTCACCGCCATCGGCGACAGCCGCCGCGGCCGGCTGGACTACCGCTACGACCCGGTCGGCCGCCTGCTCGAGGCCAACAGCCGCTTGGGCCGCGAAGTGTTTGCCTTCGACCCCGCGGGCAACATCGTCGATCCGACGCAAGCTGAAGGCCCGGTGCAGCGCACGGCCAACAAGCTGCTCGACAACCTGCTGAAGGAATACGCAGGCACCAGCTACCACTACGACGAGCGCGGCAATCTCGTCGAGCGCGTGAGGAACGGGCGCAGGACCGTCTTCGCGTGGGACGGTTTCAACCGAATGACGGCGGCAACCGACCACGACGGCATCACGACCACCTTCAGCTACGACCCATTGGGCCGCCGCATCGTCAAGCGTTCAGGCGACGCGACCACCTCGTTCGGCTGGGACGGCGACGTGCTCGCGTTCGAGAGCACCCAAAGCACTGCCGCGCAGAACGAGCAGCAAGGGCAGGGATGGAGCGTGCACTACATCCACGAGCGCGACTCCTTCGTGCCGCTGGTGCAGATCAGGCAGCCGCGCGCCATGGCGCTGAGCGAGACGACGGATGTGAAGGCGCTGATGGAGGCCAACGGGGGCGTCTATGACATCGAGCAGGATCCGCTGTGGAACGGCGAACAGCGCAGCATGCCAAGCGCTTTCGACAGGAAGGAGATGGCGTTCTATCAATGCGACCACCTGGGCACGCCGCAGGAGCTGAC
>Ga0075365_10001762_pt1 | contig 10079 bp, 7 predicted proteins | sample EndMetdeltDD1765_FD_71387 | JGI IMG/M metagenome (GOLD analysis project Ga0075365, IMG submission 71387) | Populus endosphere microbial communities from Tennessee, USA - Endosphere MetaG P. deltoides DD176-5 | ecosystem: Host-associated > Plants > Roots > Endosphere | place: USA: Tennessee... | reverse complement strand
TCGAAGTCGCGGAACAGGTAGCGCTGCCCGGACTCGGTGAACCTGGTGAAGTCGTAGGGGCCCTCGTGCACCTGCTGCATGAACGGGGTGTCGGCGTAGACCAGGCCGTCGGCCCTGAGCACGCGCCTGATCTCGGCCACGACGACGACCGGCTCCAGGACGTGCTCGAGGACGGCCTGGATGATCACGCCGTCGACGCTGCCGTCGGCGAGCGGGATGCGGTGGCCGTCGGCGACGAACTGGGTGTGGTCGCTGGCGTAGACGTCGAAGCCGACGATGTCGCCGCGGTCGTCGGCGTACAACGTCTCGAGCCCGTTGCCGACGGTGCCGCCGCCGATCACCAGGATCCGAGGCTTGCGCTGCGGCTGGTCGGCGAGCAGCAGGTCGAGCATCGTCGCGGCGATCCGGGGGGCCGTGTGGTTGGCCGGGTGGAGCATCCGCTTCACGAGTCCGGGTCGCTCGGTGCGGGTGACGAGCGACGCCGCGTCGGTCGACGCCAGCGCCTCCCGGGACAGCACGCTCTGCTCGAAGTCGACGAACGCCGGGACCCCGGCGGCGACCGCGAACGGTGTCACCGAGTTCGAACAGCTGGCGGCGCTGCAGCGCCAGTCGGCGCCGACCCGCTCGATCGTGCTGCCGCACGTCGGGCAGATCAGGGCGCGCTCGGCCAGCAGCGTCTCGATGGGCAGCACCGCGTCAGGATAGGTCGCACCGGGGCGGCCGGTTGGATCCGAGTCCAAGCCGCGGCTCCAAGACGGTCACCGCCGTACAAGCGGCGCGGCCCGCCACTGGCCTAGCGTCGCTTCCAGGCTCTGGACCCCCTGGGCCCTCGGCCTTCACAGAGTTGAACCCCCCAGTTGTGGAGGCCACCGTGACGGCTCCCGTGCAGATCTGCCGGGAGCCGTCACGGTCGAACGACCCCAGCGTGGCAACGCCCGCACTTCCCTCGCACACGCTTGCGGTGGGACTCTGGCCGATGCGCTCCAGGAGCGCATGGGCGAGCGACGCGGAGGTCCCGATGTCGAGCACGGGGTCTCGGGTGATCAGCGCCTGGGCCACAGGACTCGCGGCCCAGGCGTCGGTCCCGGCCGCCGTCGAGGCGTTCATCGACACCGTGGACGGCGGGATCCTCCGCCAGATCCCCGAGCTCAACGACGACCCGATGATCGTCGCCGACCTGCACGCCAGCACGCATCAGCACTGGCTGGCCTTCCTCTCCATGCTGAGCCAGCCGGAGCACCAGCTCAGGCTCCCGGCGCAGGCGGAGGACCTGGCACGCACGCTGGCACGGCGTGGCAAGGAGCTGCCGATCCTGCTGAAGATCTACCGCGCGGCGCACCAGGGGGTCTTCGAGTACTTCACGTCGGTCGTCGACCAGCTGGACGAGAGCGCCCCGCCCCGCGACGAGGTGCTCAAGTTCCTCTGGCGCCGTGCGGACCTCTGGATCGACGACTCGATCGAGCAGCTCATCGAGGTCTTCTACGCCGAACGGGAGCGTCTCCACGACGGCGCGCTCGCACGCCGGGCCACGATGATCGACGCCCTGCTCGACGGGTCGGTCAGCGACGTGGACGCGGCGACCGAGGTCCTGGCCCACCAGCTGCGGCAGTGGCAGACCGGGTTCGTGATCTGGTCCGACGAGGCCGACACCGTGACCAGTGACTTCCTCCAGGCGACGGCCACCGACATCTCGGCGGCCCTGCGCGGCTCGGGCCCGCTGACGCACGTCGCCGGGAGTCGCGACCTGTGGTGCTGGGTCGCGACCGCGGAGCCACCGCTGGAGAACGCGGTGACCGTGCTCGAGCCGGTGCTCACCAGTCGCGGGGTGCACGTGGCGGTCGGTCTCTCCGCCCGGGGCCTCCAGGGCTTCCGCAGCAGCCACACCGAGGCGCGGGCCGCGCAGGGCCTCTGCCTCGCGGCCCGCCGACGCCCACGTGTCGTCGCCTACCGGGACGTCGAGATGCTCTCGCTGGCTCTGGAGAACGAGGCCCTGCTCCGCCGGATGGTCGAGCGCGAGGTCGGTGCCCTCGACGGCGACGACAAGAACCTGGCCCTGGTCCGGGAGACGGCTCTGACGTTCCTGACCAACCGGATGAACGTCGAGGCGACGGCCGACAAGCTGTTCGTGCACAAGAACACCGTGCGCTACCGACTCGCCCGGGCCGAGGAGCTGCTCGGCCATCCCCTGACGACCCGGCCCGCGCAGGTCGAGCTCGGCCTGCGCTACCTGGAGTGGTTCGGTCTCGCCGCGGATCAGTAGTACCAGGGGAACGGCGACCAGTCGGGCTCGCGCTTCTCCAGGAACTGGTCGCGGCCCTCGGCGGCCTCGTCGGTCATGTACGCGAGCCGGGTCGTCTCGCCGGCGAACAGCTGCTGGCCGACCAGGCCGTCGTCGATCAGGTTGAAGGAGTACTTCAGCATCCGCTGCGCGGTCGGGCTCTTGCCGTTGACCAGGCGCCCCCACTCGAGGGCCGTCGCCTCGAGCTCGGCGTGCGGCACGGCCTTGTTCACGGCGCCCATCCGGACGCCGTCCTCGGCGGAGTACTCCTGGCCGAGGAAGAAGATCTCGCGCGCGAACTTCTGGCCCACCTGGCGAGCGAGGTACGCCGACCCGAACCCGCCGTCGAACGAGCCGACGTCCGCGTCGGTCTGCTTGAAGCGCGCGTGCTCGGCGCTGGCCAGCGTGAGGTCGCAGACGACGTGGAGGCTGTGGCCGCCGCCGGCGGTCCAGCCGGGGACGACGCAGATGACGATCTTGGGCATGAACCGGATCAGCCGCTGGCACTCGAGGATGTGCAGCCGGCCGAGCCTGGCCTTGTCGACGGTCTCCTCCGTCTCTCCTTCCGCGTACTGGTAGCCCGTGCGGCCGCGGATCCGCTGGTCACCGCCGGTGCAGAACGACCGCTTGCCGTTCTTCTCGCTCGGACCGTTGCCGGTCAGCAGCACGCAGCCGACGTCGCTGGACTGGCGGGCGTGCTCGAGCACGCGGAGCAGCTCGTCGACGGTGTGCGGCCGGAACGCGTTGAGCACGTCAGGTCGGTCGAACGCGATCCGGACCGTCCCGTGCGCCTTGGCGCGGTGGTAGGTCAGGTCGGTCAGGTCGTCGAAGCCGGGGACGTCGTCCCAGGCCTCCGGGTCGAAGGTCTCCGACACCCCGGCTAGTGCGCTCACGTCTACGGACAGTAGTGACACGGTGCATCCATGACTGCAGTGCCGGTCGCCCTGGCCGAACCGACCAAGAACCCGGCGACCCGCTGGGTCGCGCTGCTGACCGTGGCGAGCATCGGGCTGTGGGCCGGGTTCTTCGGCCCGATCTCCGTGCTCCTCGCCCAGCAGGCCGAGGCCATCGACCCGGCCGACAAGGAGCAGGTGCTCGCGCTGGTCACCGGCCTTGGTGCGCTGACCTCCGCGATCTGCAACCCGATCGCGGGCGCGTTCTCGGACCGGACGACACTGCGCCTCGGGCGCCGGCTGCCGTGGATCATCGGCGGCACGCTGGGCGGTGCGCTTTCGTTGGTCTTCCTCTCGGCCGCGGACAGCGTGTGGTGGATGGTCGTCGGCTGGTGCGGCGTCCAGGCCTCGCTGAACGCGCTGCTCGCCGCCTCCGTCGCGATGATCCCCGACCAGGTGCCGGTCGGACGCCGCGGGCGGATCGGCGGCATCGTCGCGGTCGCGCAGACGGTCGGCGTCGTGGGTGGCACCGGCATCGCCGCCGCGACCGGCAGCATCGCGGCCGGCTACGTGGTGACGGCGGCCGTCCTCGTCGTGCTCGTGGTCCCGTTCTGCTTCAGCGCCAACGACGCGGTGCTGCCCGCCCAGTTCCGGGAGCCGTTCGTGCTCGGCGCGTTCGTCCGGTCGTTCTGGATCTCGCCGCGCGCGCACCCGGACTTCGCCTGGGCCTGGCTGACCCGGTTCCTGGTCAACCTCGGCAACGCGCTCGGGCTGCTCTATCTCCTCTACTTCCTCCAGGACGTCCTCGGCTACTCCTCCGACGACGCGGAGAAGCGGATCCTCACGCTGACGGCGACGTACGCAGCGACGCTGGTGCTGACGACCGTCGTCTTCGGCGCCTGGAGCGACCGCCTGGGGCGCCGCAAGATCTTCGTGATCTGGTCGGGCCTGGTCGCCGGCTTCGCGGCGTTCCTGCTCGGCGTCGGGCAGAGCTGGCCGGCCTCCGTCGCAGCGGCGGTGGTGATGGGCTGCTCGTACGGCATCTACGTCTCCGTCGACTTCGCACTGATCACCGAGGTGCTGCCCGGTGCCGAGGATCGCGGCAAGGACCTCGGCGTCATCAACATCGCCAACGCGCTGCCGCAGGTGCTCGCGCCGGTCCTGGCCGGCGTACTCCTCGCGATCGTCGAGGCGTCCGGAGGTGCGGTCGACACCGACGGCCACGGGTTCTCGGTCGGTTACCTCGTGCTGTACGGCGTCGCGTTCGCCTCGAGCGTGCTCGGATCGGTCTTCGTGACCCGGATCAAGGGTGTTCGCTGAGGGCCGGCCGTCCTACATTGACCCATGCGCACGCCTCGGATCGCTGCCCTCCTCGTCTGCGCGGCGCTGGTCGCGTCGTCGTCGCCGGCCGTCGCCGGGACCGTCACGATCCAGGACGAGGGAAGCCAGGGGACCATCGCCACCGGCGACGTCCCGCACCGCGACATCAACATCAAGTCGTTGCGGGTCACCTACAACGCCAAGGGCGCGTCCGCGACGCTCCGCCTCGAGGACTTCAGGAAGACCAAGCGCCTGCGGCTCTTCGTGGGGTTCCTCAACTACCCCACGGACGACTTCGACGCACCCGCCCACGGCAACCTCCTCGAGCTGCGGATCAACCAGAACAAGAAGCTGAAGCGGGTCAACTGGGTGATCGACACCGAGCTGTACGACGACTACAGCGCGCAGAAGTGCCGAGGCATCAAGATCAAGCCCGACTTCGCCAAGGACCTGATCACCTACACGCTGCCCAAGAAGTGCGCGCGCTACCTGAAGGGCCGCGGCTACATCTACGGCTACGCATCCACCCGGAAGTTCACGGCGAAGCACTGGGACGACGGCTCTCCGGCGAACTCCACGGGCGACTGGTTCGGCACGACGTACGACATCCGCGTCGAGCGCTGAGGAATGTCAGGAGCCCCGACCGGGTTCCTGACTGGTATGACCTTGCAAGGAACCTACGAGCCCAGCCCGTCCGAGTGGGTGCGCCACCAGGTCGAGGAGTACGAGGCGTCCCACGGCGAGCGCGCCAACACCCTGCGTGGCCACCCGGAGTGGCCGATCGTGGTGATCACCTCGAAGGGCGCGAAGTCCGGCAAGCTGCGCAAGAACCCGGTGATGCGGGTCGAGCACGACGGCGTGTACGCCGCGGTCGCTTCCAAGGGCGGTGCTCCGGAGCACCCGGTCTGGTACTACAACTTCCTCGAGCACCCCGAGGTCGAGCTCCAGGACGGCCCCGAGCCGCACACCTACCGGGCGCGTGTCGCCGAGGGTGCCGAGCGCGCCGAGTGGTGGGAGCGCTGCGTGGCGCAGTACGCGCCGTATGCCGACTACCAGGAGAAGACCGACCGCGAGATCCCGGTGTTCCTCCTCGAGCGGGTCTGAGACCTAGGGCCGAGTCAGCGAGGTCGCCAGCGACACGAGGTGGCCCAGCCGGGCGACCTCGGCGTCGACGAACTCGGGACCGCCGCGGCGGCCGATGACGAAGAGCTCGTTGCCGTCGATGCGGGCTCCGGCGTAGAGGTTCATGTCGTCACCCGCGACGTCGATGCGCGACGCCGCGTCCAGCTCGACGAACGCGAGGTCGGCCGGCGCGCCGCCGGTGCGCTGGGTGACCCCGTGCGAGCGGTGCACCCGCACCGCCCAGTCCGCCCGGAACACGTCGGGCAGCAGGTCGACGATGCGGTCCAGCGCCTTCTCGGGGTCGTTCGTCAGCTCCTCGACGGCCTCGAGGTCGAGGAACAGGTTGCCGCCGGCGGCGTACCGGTTGATCCAGAGCACGCTCACGCCGTCGAGCCGGTTGCACGCCGAGACGATGGAGTCCGGCATCGCGCCGCTCGGCAGCTCGAGGAGCACGTCGTCGACGGCCGTCTGGCTGTCGAACCGCTTCTCGACGATCTCGATCGCCTCGATGTCGCCGCCGGCCTCACCGATGGCGGTCGCGAGACGCCCCAACGACCCCGGGACGTCGGGCAGCTCCACGCGCAGCAGGAACGGCACGTCTCCACGCTAGGCGACGTGGGTGACGGGCAGGTTTCGGGGGTGTCAGCCCGTGGATAGCCGCTGCCGGAGGCCGGTCGCGCGGTCGGCCTCGGCGGCGACGGCCGCCCGGACGGCGGCCTCCGTGCCGACCACGCGTACGTGGTGCTGGGCCCGGGTCACGCCGGTGTAGAAGAGCTCGCGGGTCAGGAGCCGCGACTCCTGGTCGGGCAGCAGCACGGTGACCCGCTGGGCCTGGCTGCCCTGGCTCTTGTGGATGGTCAGGGCGTGCATCGTCTCCACGGCGTCGAGGCGTCCGGGGGCAAGCTCCTTGAGGCGCTCGGAGCCGGACACGAACGCGCGCCGGCGATCCCCCTGTCGCACGACGACACCGGTCTCGCCGTTGTAGACGTCGAGGGCGTAGTCGTTGGACGTGACGAGCAGCGGGCGGCCGACGTACCACTCGCCCGAGACGTCGACGTCCGGCTGCTCGGCCAGCCAGCGCTCGACGAGACGGTTCCAGCGCCGCACGCCCGCTGGGCCCTCGCGGTGCGCGCAGAGCAGGCGGTGCCGGTCCAGCTCACGCAGGGCGGTCTCGGGGTCCTCGTCCTGAGCGGCATGGAGGACGGCGAGGGCCGCAGCCAGGCAGTCGGGGCGGAGCGCCGCCTCGATCTCGGCGTCGCCGACCGCCTCGACGAACGAGATCTCCTCGGACGGCGCACGGAGGCGTTCGAGGACCAGATCGGCGTCGCCCGCGCGGAGCGCCTCGGCCAGCGCCTCGATGTCCTGGGTGCTGCGGAAGTTCCTGGTGAGCGCCCGCACGGGGGAGTCCGCGGACCCCTCGTAGCCCGCGACCAGGTCACTGAGCACCGCGCCGGCGCCGACCGACGTGAGCTGCTTGGGGTCGCCGACCAGGACCAGCCGGCACTCGTCGCGCAGTGCCTCCAGGAGCCGGCTCATCATGGTCAGCTCGACCATCGACGACTCGTCGACGACCACCACGTCGTACTTGAGCCGGTTGCCGCGGTCGTGGCGGAACCGGGTGGCGTTGTCCGGCCGCCAGCCCAGCAGCCGGTGCAGCGTGAGGCCCGCCGGGTGGCCGACCCGCTCCGCCGCCGCGGCCGCCTCGGGGGAGTGCTTCGCGATCTCCGCGAGGCCGGCCTCGACCGCTTCCTGCAGCCGGGTCGCGGCCTTGCCGGTGGGGGCGGCCAGGGCGATCGACAGGCGCCGGTCCTGGGCCGCGGCCTGGTCGGCCATCAGCACGAGCATCCTGGCGACGGTGGTCGTCTTGCCGGTGCCGGGGCCTCCGGTGAGGATCGTGGTCCAGCGCCGGGTGGCCGCCTCGGCGGCCTCCAGCTGCTCGGGGCTGACGTGGTCGCCGCGCACGAGGTCGACGACGGCCGCCAGTCGGCTCGCGTCGACCACCGGCGGATCCTGAGCGGCGCGCGCCGTGAGGTCGTCGAAGACCTGCGTCTCGAGACGGTGGTAGCGGTCGAGGTACAGCCTGTCGAGGTCCCAGCGCAGCGCGCCCGACTCGACGAGCGTCGACGCGCGGACCGCCTCGACCCACGGACGGGGCTCGGGCCACGGCAGCTCCGGGGCGACGTGCGGGACGGCGGCGAGGTCCAGGCACACGGATCCCCGCCGGACGGCGCGGACGGCGAGTGCGAGTGCGAGCAGGACCCGCTCGTCGGACTCGCCGCCGAGCTCGCCGACCCGGGTGGCGACGTGGATGTCGGAAGCGGTCAGGAGGTGACCGGCGTTGAACGCCGTCAGCAGGCCGTTGCCCTCACGGGTCAGCCGCCAGTCGTGCTCGCCGACCGGTTCGAAGAGCTCGGTCATGCCGCCCCACCGGTTGTCGAGCCCGTCGAGACACCGTCCAGCAGGTCCGAGAGCGCCTCGACCAGCGCGACCGGCGGCTGCCAGGCGAAGACTCCGCACGGGGCGCCGTCGACCAGCGGGGTGTCCGGTCCGCACATGCCGCGGAGGTAGAGGTAGAGGACCCCGCCGAGGTGGCTTGCGGGGTCGTAGCCGGGCTGGCGCCAGCGCAGGAAGCGGTGCAGCACGGTGGCGTACAGCAGCGCTTGGAGCGGGTAGTCGGAGTGCCCCATCGCCTCGGTCAGCGCCTCGGGGCGGTAGGCGTGCGCGGTGAGCGGCTCGTCGATCGGGCCGAGCCAGTTGGTCTTGTAGTCGACGATCAGGTAGCGCGGCCCGTCTGCGCCCCGAACCCGCAGCACGACGTCGACCGACCCGGTGAGGTAGCCACGCAGCGGCTGGTCGCCGAGTGGTCCACGGAGCGCCTCGGCGTACGGACGGACCGGGTCGTCGGCGGGCAGGTGCGTCTCGAGGAGAGGAGCGATGTCGCCGAGCCGGACGTCGGCGTCCGCGCCGCGCACGTCGCCGCCGACCAGGGGCAGCTCGAAGTCCATCTCGCGCAGGCGGTCCGTCAGCGGGATCTGGCGGAGGGTGGCACCCGCCAAGGGGCCGAGAGGCGAGTCGCAGACCGAGACCAGCGCGTCCGCCAGCTCCTCGCGGTCGAGCTCGACCGGCCACCACCCGAGCTGCTCGTCGATGTGGTCCAGCAGCTCGGCCCGCAGGTCGGGGGCGTCCGGGTCGGTGTGCTCGAGGACGGCGTGCACCAGCGACCCGAACGTGGCGCCCACCGGCAGCTCCGCCATCGGCGACGGGACCGACGGCGTCGACGATGCGGCCGACACCATCTCCTCGGCCGACACGTCCTCGTCGTCCTTGCCCACGACCTCGGGCTCGCTGCCGACCGCAGGCGCGGCGCCAGCGTCGACCCGGCTCAGGGACGAGTAGGAGCTGCGCTGCCAGGTGGTGTCGACCGCGCGGGTGAACCGGCGTACGTCGAGGTCAGGTGTGGCCACCAGCGGTGGGTCGTCTCCGGGGTCGGCGGGGATGGCGGGTTCGGGGGCCGGGCCGCCGCGGTCGCGCCACGCGGCGAAGAGGGCCACTGCCTCGTCATCGCTCGGGAGCCCCGGTGAGAGAGGAACGGTCGGGTCGTCCTGGACTCGCATCAGCAGCCGGTGCAGCGGCGAGTGGATGGCGTTCTTGGTCGGGGCCCACCAGCAGACGACCTGGGACTTGGCGCGGGTGAGCGCGACGTACAGCAGCCGCAACCACTCGCCGGCCTCCTCGTCCGCCCACCGCCGGCAGTGCTCCGACCAGTCGGCACCCCCGCCACCGACGTTCAGGCAGCGACGCTCCTCGGCGTCGTGGAACCGCGGGCGGACCGGGTCGCCGACGTGCCGGTCGGCCAGGGCCGGGAGGTAGACGACCGGGTACTCCAGCCCCTTGCTCGCGTGGATCGTCACGAGCTGCACGGCTGCGGCGTCGGAGTCGAGCCGTCGGGTGCGCTCCAGGCCACGGCCCGCGCGGCCCTCGGCGACCTGCTCGCGCAACCAGGTCAGGAGCGACGCGAGACCCTGGCGCTCGGTCAGCGTCACCTCGTGCAGCGCCTCCCCGATGTGCCGCAGGTCGGTCAGGCGCCGGTCGCCACCCACCTCCGCCAGCACCCTGGCCGGCAGACCCCGCTCGGTCGCTGCCTCGAGGACCGCCGCCATGCCGCGGACGGCGAAGAGCTCGACCCACGACCTGAGCACCTCGGCTACGTCGTCGGTGAGGTCGTCGCCGCCCGCATCGATCTCGGCGGCGGTGTGCCCGAAGAAGCAGGTGAGGGCCGCTGACCGGACCCGGACGCTGCGGTGCGGCTGCTCGAGCGCCTCGACCAGGGTCAGCCACTCGACGGCGGCCGGCGTCGAGAACACGCTGCCGCCGCCCGCGATCACGGCGGGGACGCCGACCTCGAGCAGTGCTTCCCGGGCGTCGGCCAGGTCGGCGTGCCGGTAGGCGATGACCGCGACGTCGCG
>Ga0075365_10001761_pt1 | contig 10085 bp, 5 predicted proteins | sample EndMetdeltDD1765_FD_71387 | JGI IMG/M metagenome (GOLD analysis project Ga0075365, IMG submission 71387) | Populus endosphere microbial communities from Tennessee, USA - Endosphere MetaG P. deltoides DD176-5 | ecosystem: Host-associated > Plants > Roots > Endosphere | place: USA: Tennessee... | reverse complement strand
CAAGGGGCGACCGGCGCGCGCGGAGCCACCGGAGCCCGCGGAGCGACTGGAACAAGAGGCGCGACCGGAGCGCGCGGAGCGACCGGCGCCAGAGGCGCTACCGGCGCAAGGGGTGCGACCGGATCCCAGGGTGCGACCGGTACTCGAGGTGCCACTGGAGCGCGCGGAGCCACTGGATCACGGGGTGCTACCGGTGCAACCGGAGCCACCGGCCCTGCCGGACCTCAGGGCGCAACCGGACCTCGCGGCGCCACGGGCGCCAGGGGCGCAACCGGAGCGCGGGGCGCCACGGGCGCCAGGGGCGCAACTGGCGCGAAGGGCGCCACCGGTACCAAGGGTGCTACCGGCGCGAGGGGTGCGACCGGTGCTCAGGGTGCGACTGGGCCTCGCGGGCCGATTGGTCCTACCGGCGACGTGGGTGCGACGGGTGCCACGGGCGCGACCGGTCCAAACGATTGCGGTCCAAACGCGGAGTGCCTCCAGGCGCTGTCCGTGACCGCGTCGAAGATCGCGAACGGGACGCTGACCAACACTCAGATCTCCAACTCCGCGGCGATCGCCTATTCGAAGCTGAACCTGGCGAGCGCGATCGTCAATGGCGACATCTCATCGGGCGCCGCAATCGCGTATTCGAAGCTGGCGCTCGGCGGCTCGATCGTCAACGGCGACGTCGCGACCGGGGCCAATATCGCTTACTCGAAGCTCAACCTGGCGAGCTCGATCGTGAACTCCGACGTGGCCACTGGAGCAGCGATCGCCTATTCGAAGCTGAACCTGACCGGGTCGGTCACGAACTCCGACATCAGCAACACAGCGGCGATCGCCTACTCGAAGCTGAATTTGACCGGCTCGATTACGAACTCCGACATCAGCAACACCGCCGCGATCGCCTATTCGAAGCTGAACCTGACCGGCTCGATTACGAACTCCGACATCAGCAACACAGCGGCGATCGCCTACTCGAAGCTCGCGAACCTGGCGACGGGCCAGATCATCGTCGGCAACGGTGGCACCGCCACGGCCGCGACGCTCGGCGGCGACGCGACCATCAACGCGAGCGGAACGCTGACGATCGCCAACAACGCAATCACGACCGCGAAGATCGCCGACGGCCAGATCACCACCAACAAGCTGGCCTCGGGTGCGGTGCCGACGATCATCGGCGGTAGCAGCGGGACCACCATGGGGAACGCCGCCACGAACTTCATGGGCTTGTTCACGGTCGGCAGCGCCACCGAATCCGTGGTGCAGGTGCCGGTCCAGACAAGCGGCACGATCTCCAACTTCGACGTGCGGATATCGGCGGCCGCGGGCACACTGCCCAATTCCTGGACGTTCACCTTGCGAAAGAACGGCGCGAGCACCGCTATCGCGTGCACGATCAGCGGCACGACGGCGACTCAGTGCGGCGACGCCGCGAACAGCGTCAGCTTCAGCGCCGGAGACCTGCTCACGATCCAGATCGTCCCCAACAGCACTCCGACGGCCAGCATCGGCCGGTGGACCGCCAGGCTGAGCACCCCGTAGCGAGTGCTGTTGACGCAGAGCGCTGACATATCCCCCCGAGCCCGCGTGGAAGCGCAGCGTACGGCTCCCCAACCGATCTATCCGGGCAAGCAGGGCGCTCAACATGATCAAGTCCTTTAACGCTTAGATGGCAGTTAGCGTTCGCGTGCAGGATTCGGCCAGGCAGTCCAGTAAGGAGGAATCGCGTTGAACGACCGGTACCAACTTCGAGGCGTCCGCATCGGCGCGGTCATTGCGATCGCCGCCGTCGCCGCCTTCCTCGTGTGGTTCTTCGCGATTCGCGACACGGGTGACGACGACAACGGCGGCAGCCAGGCGTCCAATCCAGATGTCGTCCCGGCCCAGGCGGCAACCCAGGCCGACATCTCGAAGCTGGCGGAAAAGGACGGTCAGCCCATCTACTGGGCCGGCGATCAGCCCGGGACTTCGGACATCGAGCTGACGAAGACCGCCGATGGCAACGTCTACGTGCGCTACCTCACCGACAACGCTGACATCGGCACACCACAGCCTTCCTACCTCACGGTCGGGACCTACCCGTTCGGGAATGCGCTCCACGCCATCAAGGTGATCGCGAAGGAGCCGGGGGCAAAGACCTTCAATGTCCCGAACAACGGGCTCGCTGTCCAGAACACGAGCTCGCCGACCAGCGTATACGTCGCGTATCCGGATGACAAGACCTACGAGATCGAGGTCTACGACCCCGATCCCGCCAAGGCGCTCGACCTCGTCCAGTCCGGGGACATCCAGCCAGTTCCCTGAGCGTTGCGCACAGCGCCTGAGCTGACGCGGCGCGGGGCGGCGCGTTGACGCTCTTCATCACCTGGGTCCTGTTTCCGCTGGTCCTGACCGCGCTCGCGCTGGGCTGCGGCCTCCTCGTAGAGCGAATCGCCGGCATCGACATCCCGGGCGTTCTGCTGCCCGCCGTGGGATTCGCCCTGATCATCGTCGTCGCGCAGTTCTTCACCCTCGACGGCGGCCTCGCGGAGCTGACGACGCCGGTGACGGTCGCCCTGGCGGTGGTTGGATTCGGGCTCTCGATCCCGGCGCTCGAACGGGGGGTCGCCTGGTGGGCTGTCGCCGCCGCGCTGGCCGCATTCGCGGTCTACGCGGCGCCAATCGTCCTGTCAGGTCAGGCCACGTTCGCCGGCTACATCAAGCTCGACGACACGGCGACATGGATGACGCTCACCGACCGCGTGATGGAGCACGGCCGGAGCCTCTCGGGCCTGCCGCCGTCGACCTACGAGGCGACCCTCGACTTCAACCTCGCCTCCGGATATCCGGTGGGCGTCTTCCTCCCGCTCGGCGTGGGCCGGGCGCTGGTGGGTCAGGACGTCGCCTGGCTGGTTCAGCCCTACATGGCGTACATGGGCGCTCTTCTGGCACTCGGGGCATGGTCGATCACCGAGCCGCTCGTGAAGTCGCCCTGGCTGCGCGCGCTGGTCGCCTTCCTGGCCGCGCAATCGGCTCTCCTCTTCGGCTACTACCTCTGGGGCGGAATCAAGGAGATGGCCGCCGCGGCGTTCGTGATCTCGATCGCGGGGCTGGCGGCGTTCGCGATCAGGGAGTGGGAGTCGCCGCGGCCGCTGGTGCCGCTGGCGATTATGAGCGCCGCCCTGATCGGAGTTCTGAGCGGTGGCGGCGGGGTGTGGCTGGCACCGATCCTCGTGGTGGTGCTGTTCGTCTTCATCCGCGCCCTGGACGTCCGCGAGGTCGCAATCCGCGCGGTGATCTTCGCCGGCGCGGTCGTGGTGATGTGCCTGCCCGTGATCGTCCCCGGCGGCCTCCTGCCCCCGACATCGTCGCCGCTGACGGACGCGACCGCCCTGGGCAACCTCTACCACCCGCTGAACGGCTTCCAGCTCTTCGGCGTCTGGCCGAACGGCGACTTCCGCCTCGATCCCGAGGACCTGACCACCACATACATCCTCATCGCGGTCGTCGGGCTCACGGCACTGCTCGGTCTGGCGCTTGCGGTCAGGGCGCGGGCGTGGGCGATCCTCATGTACGTCGGAGGCGCGATGGTCGCCTCGCTCGCAATCTTCATCATCGGTTCGCCATGGGTGGGAGGGAAAGCCCTCGCGACAGCGTCGCCGGCCATCCCGCTTGCAGCGGCGGCCGGGGGCGCTGCGCTGTTCGGGCGCGGCCGGCACATCGAGGGCGGAATCCTGATCGCCGTCCTGGCCGTCGGCGTGCTGTGGTCGAACGCCCTCGCCTACCGTGACGTGAGCCTCGCTCCGCGGGCCCAGCTCGCGGAGCTGCAGAAGATCGGCGGGATCATCGGCGACGCCGGCCCCACGCTCATGACCGAGTACCAGCCGTACGGCGTCCGGCACTTCCTACGCGACGCGGCCCCCGAAGGTGCGTCGGAGCTTCGCCGCCGCAAGGTGCCGCTCCTGAACGGCCACGGCCTCCGCAAGGGCATGACAGCCGACATCGACCAGTTCCAGCTCGGCGGGATCCTGACCTACCGCACTTTGGTCCTGCGCCGAGGTCCCGGTGGCAGCCGGCCTCCCTCGCCGTACCAGCTCGTCTACGAGGGCTCCTATTACGACGTTTGGCAGCGCCCGGCGAGCTCGACGCGCTTCGTGATCGCCCACCTCGGCCTCGGGACGGAGACCGACCCGGCGGGCGTGCCGAAGTGCTCGGAGGTGCAACATCTGGCACGGCAGGCCGGGCCGGGCGGAACCCTGGCGGCGGTGAGCCGCGATCCGGTCGTGGTGGTCCCGCTGACCGACACCCAGCATCCGGCGGCCTGGAACTCACCGCAGTACGAGTTCGCCCTGCTCCCCCGGACACCCGGAACCCTGACCGCGCAGGTGCAGATCCCGCAGGCCGGCGACTACGAGATCTACCTCGGCGGATCGGTTCGGCCCCAGGTCGACCTTTCGGTCGACGGAGAGCAGGTGAGCTCGGTGCGCGCATTCCTCAACAACTTCGGCGAGTACGTGCCGTTCGGCGACGTCAACCTGACCGCCGGTGCCCACACCATCTCGATCACGTTCCACGGATCCGATCTGCATCCGGCGAGCGGCGGAACCGCCGAGCCGATCGGCCCCCTCGCGCTCACCGAGCAGGACGCCGCTGACTCGCGGATCTCCTACTTCCCGGCCAGCCAGGCGAACCAGCTCTGCGGCAGGCCGTGGGATTGGATCGAGGCGGTCAGCGGACCTGCTTAGCCCGCTAGCCGGATGCTGAAAGCGCCTCGCCGGCGCTCTCGCCGGCATCCGCCCACAGCTCGCTCGTGGGCTGGGGGCGGCCGATGTGGTAGCCCTGTGCGAAGTCGACGCCGTACTCGCGGAGCAGCTCAATCGTCGCGTCGTCGCCGACGAACTCGGCGATCGTCGTCTTGCCCAGACGCACAGAGAGGTCGACGATCGCCCGGACCATCGCCTGGTCGGTGTCACTCGACGGCAGGTCGCTGATGAAGTCGCCGTCGATCTTCAGGAACTCCAGCGGAAGGTACTTCAGGTAGTAGAAGGACCCGAATCCGGCGCCGAAGTCGTCGAGTGCGAACCGGCATCCCATCGCCGTGAGCTGGGAGGCGAACTCCCGCGCCTCGTCCATGTTCAGCACGGCGGTCGTCTCCGTGACCTCGAAGATCAGGTTCGCGGGGTCGATGGGGACGTTGCGCAGCTCCTGCTCGATTGCCCGCGGCATGGTCGGGTCGCCAAGCGTTCGGCCTGAGAGATTCACCTCCAGGCGCAGATCGCGACCGGCGCGGCGCTGCTGGTCGATCAGGTGAATCGCTTGCCGGGTCACCCACATGTCGATCTCCCGGACCATGCCCGAGCGCTCGGCGCTCGGCAGGAACGCGTGGGGTGGCAGCAGATCTCCGTGAGGGGTCTCGAGGCGGACCAGCAGTTCGTATTGGGAGATCTCGTTGGTTTGCAGGCTCAGGATCGGCTGCGCCAGGAGGGTGAAGCGCTCGTCGTCCAGCGCGCGCCGGATGCGGTCGGCCCACGCGGGGCTGTCACCCGCCTCCGGCTTCGCGTCGGCGGACGATGCATAGACGCTGAAGCGATCGCGGCCGGCCTCCTTGGCCTCGTAGACGGCCACGTCGGCCTCCACCATCAGCTCCTCGGCGGTTTGGATTCGAGCCTCGGAGATCGCCGAGACGCCGATGCTGGTGGTGAGGCGCAGCCGCTTGCCGCGGAACACGGCTCTATGGCGGCGCAGCGTCTCGAGGAGCTTGGCCGCCACGTGGCTCGCCTGGTCGTTATTCGCGTACGGGAGGAGGATCGCGAACTCATCGCCACCCAACCGGGCGAGCACGTCGGTCTCGCGCATCTGGTTTCGGAGCAGGTCCGCGACGCTCCGGATCACCGCGTCGCCCGTCCGGTGACCGAGGCTGTCGTTGACGTACTTGAAGTTGTCGAGGTCGAGCAGGAGCACCGCGCCACCGGTGTCGTAGCGGGCCGCGTTGACAACCCGCTCGGATAGCTCCTCCTCGAAGCGCCGGCGGTTCAAGAGACCCGTGAGCGGGTCGTGATCGGCCAGGTGGCGCAGGCGCGACTGGATCCGCTCGCGCTCGGTCACGTCCCGGAAGCTCCAGACGCGCCCGTGTATCTCGTCGTCGTTGCCGCGCTGCGGTCTCGAGTAGCGCTCGAAGACCCGGCCGTCCCTGAAGTGGAGCATGTCGAAGCTCTCCGCCTCGGGACGCTTGTAGAGCTGGCCGATCTTCCGGACGAACGACGTGGGATCGACGAGCTGGTCGCAGACGAACGCGATCGAGCGGTCGTCGTCGCCGGACTCGACGATCTCGTCGGGCAGCCGCCACATCTCCTTGAAGCGGCGGTTGAAGCTCACGATCTGCCCCTCGCGGCCGACCACCAGGATCCCGTCCGCGGTCGACTCGAGCGTCGCTCGCTGAAGCGAGAGCGATTCCTCGAGCTCGCGCTCCGACCGCTCCCGCTCGGCGAGGCGGAGGTCCATGAGCTCCTTGATGCGGCCGAAGAGGATGGCGGCTACCACCACCGTGCCCATCGTGATCACCCAGCGCGCGAGCTCGTTTCCCTCGGAGTGCCCCAGGGCGAGTACGACGGCGTACGACGCGCCGACGAAGGCGATCTGGGCCGCCGCCCGCACGCGGGTGAAGAAGTACGCGGCGTAAAGGGCGACCCAGATGTAGAACATCTCGGTGGTCGTGGGCCGCACGCTCGCCGCGAGCGTGCCGAGGCTGACGACGACGGTCCCCACGGCGAGGAGGAGCTCGAACCCCCACACGGGAAGGCGCCGCCAGGTGAGGAAGATCACCACGCACGCGGCGAAACCGGTTCCGCACGCGGCGAACTCGACGAGCCGCTCGCCGGACGACAGGTAGCTCGCCAGCGGGATCCCGATCGCGCCGAGCACCGTCCCCGATGCGAACATCAGGAACAAGGTCCCGGCCATGGCGGCGCGCTCGTCAGGGGCTTCCCTGAGGCTGAGCCGCAGAGCGTCGATACGCCACTTGATCGATCGTGCCAGCGGCATGGATTCCCCTCCCAATCCGCATCGGTATCCCGCGGGCGCGGCTTTAGCGGGATGCGTCCAGGCTGGATCCGCGCACCGCGCGGCTATCGTCCTCCGAGTGCCGAAGTTCGAGCTGAACCCCGCCTACACGCCGACGGCCGACCAGCCAAAGGCGATCTCGTCGCTGGCCGAAGGGCTGGGAGCGGACGAGCGTTTCCTCACGCTGCTCGGCGCGACCGGGACCGGCAAGACGTTCACGATGGCGGGCGTCATCGAGCGGATGCAACGGCCCGCGCTCGTGATCGCACACAACAAGACGCTCGCGGCTCAGCTCTGTAACGAGTTCCGGGAGTTCTTCCCGGACAACGCCGTCGAGTACTTCGTCAGCTACTACGACTACTACCAGCCCGAGGCCTATGTCCCGGCGCAGGATCTCTACATCGAGAAGGACTCCTCGATCAACGACGAGATCGACAGGCTGCGCCACTCCGCGACGGCCGCGCTGCTTGCGCGCCGCGATGTCGTGATCGTCGCGTCCGTGTCGTGCATCTACGGCATCGGTTCGCCCGAGCTCTACCGCGAGCAGATGCAGCTGTTCAAGGTGGGGGAGTGGGTCGACCGCGACGAGCTGTTCCGCAAGCTCATCGGGATGCAGTATGGGCGCAACGACACCGTCCTCACGCGCGGGACGTTCAGCGTGAAGGGGGAGATGCTCGAGGTCTTCCCGGCCTATGCGGAGACCGCGTACCGGATCGCCCTCTTCGGGGACGAGGTGGAGTCGATCCAGCACTTCGACCCGCTGACCGGCGAGATCTTCGACGAGATCGACCACGTGGCGGTGTGGCCCGCAACGCACTACGTCACCAAGGAGGAGACGATCGAGCGGTCGGTGGCCGAGATCAAGCACGAGCTCGCCGAGCGCGTGGCTTTCTTCGAGGAACGGGGCAAGATGCTCGAGGCTCATCGGCTGCGCCAGCGGACCGAGTACGACATGGAGCTCCTCAAGGAGCTGGGGTTCGCACCCGGAATCGAGAACTACTCACGGATCCTCGACGGCCGAGCGGAGGGCAGCCCGCCGCACACGCTGATCGACTACTTCCCGGATGACTTCGTCGTCTTCGTCGACGAGTCGCACCAGACGGTCCCGCAGCTCGGCGGGATGTACGAGGGCGACCGGTCGCGGAAGCAGACGCTGGTCGACCACGGCTTCCGGCTTCCGTCGGCGCTGGACAACCGGCCGCTCCGCTTCGAGGAGTTCCTCAGCCGGATCGGCCAGATGGTGATGGTGTCGGCGACGCCGGGCGAGTTCGAGCGCGCGTCGGCCGCGCGGATCGTCGAGCAGATCGTGCGACCGACGGGGATCGTCGACCCCGACGTCGAGGTCCGCGAGACCCGCAACCAGATCGACGACCTGATGAACGAGGTGCGCCGCCGCGTCGAGGTGGGCGAGCGAACTCTGGTGACGACGCTGACCAAGAAGATGGCCGAGGACCTCACCGCCTACCACCTGGAGCACGGTTTCCGCGTGCGCTACCTGCACTCGGAGATCGACACGCTCGAGCGGATCCAGATCGTGCGTGACCTGCGGCTGGGGGAGTACGACGTCCTGGTGGGCGTCAACCTGCTGCGGGAAGGCCTCGATCTCCCGGAGGTCTCCCTGGTCGGGATCCTCGACGCCGACAAGGAAGGGTTCCTGCGCGGAGAGACCAGCCTGATCCAGACGATCGGCCGCGCGGCGCGGAACGTCCGCGGTCAGGTGCTCATGTACGCCGACCGCGAGACCGAGGCGATGCGCGCGGCGCTGCGCGAGACCGCCCGCCGCCGCGAGATCCAGCTCGCCTACAACCGCGAGCACGGCATCACGCCCGAGACGGTCCAGAAGGGCATCTCCGACATCTCCGACTTCCTGGCGATGGAGTCTCGCGCCGCGCCCGCTCGGCGACGCCGGGTGCACCGTGACGGAGAGGCGATCAAGAGCCCCCAGGAGCTCGAGAAGATCATCGTCGAGCTGGAGGAGGAGATGCTCGCGGCGGCCGACGAGCTGCGCTTCGAGGAGGCGGCACGCATCCGCGACGAGCTGAAGGAGCTCCGCGCGGACCTGGACGCCCTGCGGGCGTAGTCACAACGCTCACGCAATGAGGCGCGATCGTCGTTTCCGGGCGACGAGCGATATATGGTCAGCGGGTGGATGTGTCTCGGCCGCGGTCGCCCGATCGGCGCGCCGACCTGGTCGCCCTAGTCCTGATCGTCTGCGCGGTCGCCGTGCTGGCCCTCAAGTGGTCGGACGAGGTGATCTGGTCGCCGGACGCGCTCTTCTACCAGACGCGGGTCGAGCAGATCCGGGGCGCATCGGAGCAGGAGGCGCTCGACAAGGTCTGGAACGGGCCGCTGTCGGCTGGATTCCGGGCCGACGATTCGCAGCGCGCCAGGGCCGACCAGGCGCTCGCCGACCCGCGCTGGGTGCCGGAGAGCTACGAGCTCTATGCGCGGCGGTGGACGGTGCCGGTTCTCGCGGCCGCCGTCTACCCGATTTTCGGCATCGACAGCCTCATGGCCGTCAACATCTTCGGAACCCTCGTCTTTGCCGTCGCGCTGTTCCTACTCCTGCGACTTCGCTTCGATCCGCTCGCGTCGTTCATCGGCGTCGCCGCGGTCCTCGCCTGGCCTGACCTCCGGTGGGCCTTCCTGCCCTTGAGCGACGCATGGGGGCTCGCGATGCTCACGGTGACCTTCCTGATCGGCATCAAGGCGCTCGACGGCTGGTCGCGCGGATGGCTCATCGCGTGGATCGCCGCGATTCTGGTGCTCAGCGTGTCGCGCGAGCTGACGCCGATCCCCGTGCTCGGCGCGGCGGCCGTTGCGATCGTCTACCGATGGCGAGAGCCGGCCATTCTTGCCATCACGGGGATTCTCGGAACGCTCCCGGCCCAGTTCCTGTTTCCGAGCGGCAAGTCGCTGAATTGGGGGTTCGCGTATGCGTTCAGCGGCAACCGAATCCCGACGGACTCGAGCTGGGGATTCGTCTTCGACCACTATTGGAACGCGCTCGAGACCGGGACCAGACAGAGCATCGATTACCTCTTTGCCGCCAATCCGGTGTA
>Ga0075365_10001760_pt1 | contig 10087 bp, 10 predicted proteins | sample EndMetdeltDD1765_FD_71387 | JGI IMG/M metagenome (GOLD analysis project Ga0075365, IMG submission 71387) | Populus endosphere microbial communities from Tennessee, USA - Endosphere MetaG P. deltoides DD176-5 | ecosystem: Host-associated > Plants > Roots > Endosphere | place: USA: Tennessee... | reverse complement strand
TCATCAGAGGTGGTGCCCACCCGTGCATGCTAACCAAGTGCACTTCGCTGCCCGATAAGCTCAGCCACATGAGCGAACCGACCCGCTGGGAGTACGCCACCATTCCGCTGCTGACGCACGCGACCAAACAGATCCTCGATCAGTGGGGCGAAGACGGCTGGGAGCTGGTCTCGGTCCTGCCCGGACCGACCGGTGAGCAGCACGTCGCATATCTCAAGCGACCGAAATGACCGTCTCGGCCAAGCTCGCCGAGCTGGGCATAACGCTGCCCGATGTGGTTCCGCCGCTGGCGGCCTATGTGCCCGCCGCGCGCACCGGAAACCTGGTCTACACCGCGGGCCAGCTGCCCATGGAGGCCGGCAGCCTGCTGCAGGCGGGCAAGGTGGGCGCCGGAGTCACACCCGAGGACGGTAAGGCGCTGGCGCGGGTCTGCGCGCTCAATGCGCTGGCAGCCGTGCACTCGCTGGTCGGCATCGATTCGGTGACCCGCGTGGTGAAAGTCGTGGGCTTCGTGGCGTCCGCGCCCGGCTTCAACGGCCAGCCCGGCGTCATCAACGGAGCGTCGCAGCTGTTCGGTGAGGTGTTCGGCGACGCCGGGGCCCATGCCCGGTCGGCCGTCGGCGTTTCGGAGCTGCCGTTGGATGCCCCGGTCGAGGTCGAAGTGATCTTCGAGGTGGCGTGACCCTCGAGCACCCCGCGTACAAGAAACTCCGTCCGGTGACGGAGACCGCGTCGGTGCTGCTGTGCGACAACCCCGGCATCATGACGCTGGAAGGCACCAACACGTGGGTGCTGAAAGGGCCGGGCAGCGACGAGATGGTCATCGTCGACCCCGGACCCGAGGACGACGAGCACATCGAGCTGCTCGTCGGCCTGGGCAAGATCCCGCTGGTGCTCATCAGTCACAAGCACGAGGACCACACCGGCGCGATCGACAAGATCGTCGACGGTACCGGCGCGGTGGTCCGTTCCGTCGGCAGCGGCTTCCTGCGGGGCCTCGGCGGGCCGCTGACCGACGGTGAGGTCATCGACGCGGCCGGCCTGCGCATCACGGTGATGGCCACGCCCGGGCACACCCTGGACTCGGTCTCGTTCCTGCTCGACGATGCCGTGCTCACCGCCGACACCGTGCTCGGTCGCGGCACGACCGTCATCGACAAAGAGGACGGCAGCCTGCGCGACTATCTGGAATCGCTGCAGCGGCTACGCGGTGTCGGCCACCGGACGGTCCTGCCCGGCCACGGTCCGGATCTCGCCGACATCGAAGCGGTCAGCGATATGTACCTGGCACACCGCGAGGAGCGACTCGACCAGGTGCGGGGGGCGCTACGTGAGCTCGGCGAGGACGCCACCGCCCGACAGATCGTCGAGCACGTGTACACCGACGTCGACGAAAAACTGTGGGACGCAGCCGAATGGAGCGTCCAAGCCCAGGTGAACTACCTGCGCGACTAGCTAGCGTGCGCGGCGAGCCAGGCGTTCGCTATCGGAGATCAGTACGCTCTTGCCCTCGAGCCGAATCCAACCGCGGTGAGCGAAATCGGCGAGCGCCTTGTTGACCGTCTCACGCGATGCGCCGACGAGCTGAGCGATCTCCTCCTGCGTCAGGTCGTGGGTGACGCGCAGCGCGCCGCCCTCCTGAGTGCCGAAGCGCTGGGCCAGCTGCAGAAGCTGTTTGGCCACGCGGCCCGGGACGTCGGTGAAGATCAGGTCGGCGAGGTTGTTGTTGGTGCGGCGCAGGCGGCGGGCCAGCACGCGCAGCAGCTGCTCGGCGATCTCGGGGCGGTCGGCGATCCACGCGCGCAGCGCGTCGCGGTCCATCGATACGGCGCGCACGTCGGTGATCGTCGTGGCGCTGGACGTCCGCGGACCGGGATCGAAGATCGACAGTTCACCGAACATGTCGGACGGACCCATGATCGTGAGCAGATTCTCACGGCCATCGGGTGAGCGGCGGCCGATCTTGACCTTGCCGGAAACGATGATGTACAGCCGGTCGCCAGGCTCCCCCTCGGCGAACACGGTATGCCCACGCGGGAAGTCGACGGGCTGCAGTTGTTTGGTCAGCGCTGAAACCGCGCTGGGTTCGACTCCCTGGAAGATTCCGGCCCTCGCCAGGATCTCGTCCACGTTGCCCCTCTTAGCTGTTGGCTGATATGACATGCGCAGGCTGACCACTGATTGGTTAGCGAGATCAGTCTAGAGGTATGCCTCTTCGTGACCAGCCCACGCTACACACGATTGGGTTGTCGGGTCCGCTGAAATTCAGGATTGGCCGCGCTGTGGATCAACTCCCGCGTCGGCAAACGCTCGGCATCCACACTCTGTATTCGGCCGTTCTGTTTGAACGCCTGCCCCTGCAATCGCCGATGTTGGCGGTCCATGGCGCGGCTCATACCGTCTCGCGCAAGTGTGTTGACGTCGTCGGCCTCGGCTTGATCGAGAAACGCGGCCACGTCGGTCGCCGACACCGTGTCGCGCGACAGGCTCGTCTCGAGTCGTTCCAGCGCGAAAGTTGCCATCATCAGCAACCCCGGAATTAGGGCCACGAGCAACCAAGACACAAGGGAGAAGTAAACACGGCCAAGGTCTCAGCGGGATTACGAATTGTCACCGGTCCGCGCAGAGTTCGCGGGTGTCTGTCGGGGCCGCTAAGTACGCTGTTTTTGTGACTGTGCCCAAGCGCGCCCGCAAAAGAGACGGCGAAACGCGTCTCGGTCTCGTCCGTCGCGCCCGGCGAATGAATCGTGAGCTGGCACAGGCGTTTCCGCATGTGTACTGCGAACTGGACTTCACCAATCCACTCGAGTTGGCCGTCGCCACCATTCTGTCGGCCCAAAGCACCGACAAAGGTGTCAACCTCGCCACCCCCGCGTTGTTCAAGAAGTACCGCACCGCACTGGACTACGCGCAGGCCGACCGCACCGAACTAGAGGAACTGGTGCGGCGAACGGGCTTCTATCGCAACAAGGCCAACTCGCTGATTCGGTTGGGCCAAGAACTCGTCGAGCGATTCGACGGACAAGTTCCCAAGACCCTCGAGGAACTCGTCACGCTGCCAGGGATCGGCCGCAAGACCGCGAACGTCATCCTCGGCAACGCCTTCGGCATTCCGGGCATCACCGTCGACACCCATTTCGGCAGGCTCGTCCGACGCTGGCACTGGACCACCGAAGAGGATCCGGTGAAGGTCGAGCACGCGATCGGCGAGCTCATCGAGCGCGCCGAGTGGACCGACCTGAGCCACCGGGTGATCTTTCACGGCCGCCGCGTCTGCCATGCCCGCAAGCCCGCCTGCGGCGTATGCGTGCTCGCCAAGGACTGCCCGTCGTTCGGCACCGGTCCCACCGACCCGCTGACCGCCGCGCCGCTGGTCAAAGGTCCTGAAACCGAGCACCTGCTGGCACTGGCCGGCCTCTAGCCGCCACCCCACCGCACCGATGAACACCTCGACTCGATGGACCGTGGCCGTGATGGTCGTGGTGGTCGCGCTCGGTGCGGCGCTGTGGACCCAGCTCGGCGGTGACGAATCCCAGCCCGGCTCGTCCGGTCCCGGCACGTCCCGCGACCGGCGGGACGCCGACACCGCGGAGGCGTTGGCCGGACCCCGGGCCCGCGCCGACCTGGCGCCCTGCCCGACGCCCGGTACCGGGGAAGGTCCAGCGGCGTTACGCGGCATTGTCCTGGAATGCGCAGGTGATGGCTCCAGCGTCGACGTCGCGAAGGCGGTCGCGGGCCGTACGGTCGTGCTCAACCTGTGGGCGTACTGGTGTGCGCCGTGCGCCCATGAACTCCCGGCGATGGCCGAGTATCAGCGCCGGCTCGGCCCCGAGGTGACGGTGCTGACGGTGCACCAGGACGAGAACGAGACGGCGGCCCTGCTGCGCCTGGCTGAGCTGGGCGTACACCTGCCGACGCTGCAGGACGGCCGCAGACGCATCGCGGCCGCGCTGAAGGTTCCGAACGTCATGCCCGCGACGGTTGTGCTGCGTGCGGACGGTAGCGTTGCCGCAATCCTGCCGCGGTCCTTCGCAGATGCCGACGAGATCGCCGCCGCCATCGACCCACTGTTAGGAGAGCCGGGGTGAGTTGGGACAGCGACGGGAGCGAACTCGTTCCCGATGCTGCTCCACCGTGGCTCAAACCGCTGATCGACAACGCCAAGGACATCAAGCACGCCTACCGCAGGCGGGTGCCTCCCGAGGTGCTCGCGATGGTCACCGCCGCGAACACCAAGGCCGCGGTCACCGGTGCGCGACGGGACGCGGCGGTGCTGGTGCTGTTCTCCGGCCCGCCCGACTCCCCGTCAGGCGGCGTACCCGACGAGGCCGACCTGCTGGTGACGGTGCGCGCGTCGACCCTGCGCCACCACGCCGGACAGGCCGCATTCCCAGGTGGTGCGGCTGATCCGGGGGATACCGGCCCGGTGTTCACCGCACTGCGCGAAGCCACCGAGGAGACCGGGATCGACCCGACCCGGCTACGGCCGCTGGCCACCCTCGAGCGGATGTTCATCCCGCCGTCGGGCTTCCACGTGGTGCCGGTGCTGGCGTATTCGCCTGATCCGGGTCCGGTGGCGGTGGTCGACGAGTCCGAAACGGCGGTCGTCGCGCGCGTTCCGGTTCGGGCATTCGTCAATCCCGAGAACCGAATCATGGTCTACCGCAAGGAGAACACGCGCCGCTCCGCAGGTCCGGCGTTCCTACTGAACGAGATGCTGGTGTGGGGGTTCACCGGGCAGGTCGTCTCGGCGATGCTCGACGTCGCCGGCTGGGCGCGGTCGTGGAACACCGACGACATCCGGGAAGTAGAGGACGCAATGGCGCTAGTCGGGCGCCACGACGACTACGGTAAGTCGCAACCATGACATCGTCGCAGTGGCTCGACCTCGCCGTCCTCGCGGTTGCGTTCATCGCCGCCGTCTCGGGCTGGCGCTCGGGCGCGCTGGGATCGCTGCTGTCGTTCGTGGGTGTGGTGCTCGGCGCGGTGGCCGGTGTCCTGCTGGCGCCGCACGTCGTGTCCAGCATCGAAGGTCCGCGCACCAAGCTCTTCGTGACCCTGTTCCTGATCCTCGCCTTGGTGGTCGTCGGTGAGATCGCGGGCGTGGTGCTGGGCCGCGCGGTGCGCGGCGCCATCCGCAACCCCGGGGTGCGGACGCTGGACTCGACGATCGGCGTGGCGCTGCAGATCGTCGCCGTCCTGGTCGCCGCGTGGATGTTGACCTACCCCTTGCAGACGTCGGACCAGCCGAACCTGGCCGCGGCGGTGCGCGGCTCGGTGGTGCTCAAGGAAGTCGACGGCGTCGCGCCGGGCTGGCTGCGGTCCGTGCCGACGCGGCTTTCGGCGCTGCTGGACACCTCGGGTCTACCGGACGTCCTGCAGCCGTTCGGCCGCACTCCCATCGTGGCCGTCGACGCCCCGGACGCCGCACTGGCTGCCGACCCCGTCGTCGCGGCGACGCGGCCGAGCGTGGTGAAGATCCGCGGCGTCGCACCCGGCTGCCAGAAGGTGCTCGAAGGCACCGGCTTCGTCGTCGCCCCCAACCGCGTGATGTCCAACGCGCACGTGGTCGCGGGCGCCGAGAGCGCGACCGTGGAGGTCGACGGCCGGACCTACGACGCGTACGTCGTCTCCTATGATCCGCAGGCCGACATCTCGATCCTCGACGTGCCCGACCTGGCTGCCCCGCCACTGGAGTTCGCGCAGGGTGAGGCCGCCACCGGCACCGACGCCGTCGTGATGGGGTACCCGGGCGGCGGCGACTTCGCCGCGACCCCCGCCCGCATCCGCGAGACGATCGAACTCAACGGACCCGACATCTACCGCAGCACCACAGTCACGCGCCAGGTGTACACCATCAGAGGCAGTGTGCGACAAGGCAATTCGGGCGGGCCCATGATCGACCGCGGCGGCAAGGTGCTCGGTGTGGTTTTCGGTGCGGCCGTCGACGACGCCGACACCGGCTTCGTGTTGACCGCCGAAGAGGTCAGGCGTCAGTTCGAGAAGATCAACAACACGCAGCGCGTCCCCACCGGCGCCTGCGTCACCTGATCAAGCGCCGTACACCTGCGCCACGAAGCGCGACAGCTGATCGTTGACGGCATCCGGTGCTTCTTCATGGGCGAAATGCCCTGCGCCGGCAATGGATACGTAGCGTCCGTGCGGAGCATAGTTCTGGGTTCGATACACCGGGTCGGCTAGGACATACGGGTCGGTTTCGCCGCGCAGGTGGAGCACGGGGACATTGATTGGCCGCTTCATCGAGCGCATGAACCGCCGCCCTTCACCGCGGAACTGGCTGCGCACCGCCCAACGCTGATACTCCAGCGCCGAATGCGCCGCGGAGGGAATTTGGATCGCGCGTCGCATGTGCGAGATGGTCTCGGAGAAGTCCTCGGAGGCAAGCCATTTCCCGCTGGCCCGACTGCGGACCAGCCGCTCGAGTTCCTCAGCGTCGTGACGCGTCAGCGCATGCTCGGGCCACGACGGTACCTGGTAGCGCAGCATCCACGGCAGCAGTGCCCGGCCCTGGTCACGTCGCCTCAGCGTGGAAGCACGCAGCGCCACCGGATGTGGTGAGCTGACGACCGCGATCGAGGCGACCATGCGCGGATGCAACACGGAGGTCGCCCAGCAGACCAGCCCGCCGTCGGCGTGGCCCACCAGCGTCGCGGACTTGTGGCCCAGCGCTCGCACCAGGCCGGCGGTGTCGCCGGCCAATGTCCAACCGTCATAACCGCGCGGCGGTTTGTCGCTGCCGCCGTAGCCACGCAGGTCGACGGCCACCACCCGCGCGCCCGTCAACCCCCGCAGCTGATGGCGCCACGACCACCAGAACGAGCCGAACCCGTGCAGCAGGATGACCAGCGGCCGCTCCGTGACGGGGATCGACGTCGAATCCTGGGATTGCGCCTCGACCACATGGAAGCGAATTCCGTTGGCGTGCACCTCGAGATGGTTCCAGGGACCGTCGATCCGAACGACCGACGGATCAGGCGGCACTACCAGCCTGACGGATCAGAGGTCGCAGCCGGCTTACCGGGCTTTGCGTCGTCCGTCGACTCGATCGCCACGGCCTTGTCGTGTCCCGGTGTCAGTGCCTCGGGGAGTTCCTTGACCGATTCGATGGTCTTCTGCGGCCCCCTGATCCGGCGGACCTTGAGATAGCCGAGGAACGCGAAGATCGCGGTCACCAGGACCATCACGCCGAACACGATCAGGAATGACGCCCACCGCCACAGCCACGTGTCGAGCAGCTCGGCGGCGAAAAAGAAGAAAAAGAACGTTGAGTAGAACAACACCACCAGCGCGAGGATGAAGAAGACGCTGCCGGTGAGCCCCTTCTTGACGTCGCGGGTGATCTCGGCCTTGGCCAGCTCCACCTCGGCGCGCACCAGCGTGGACACCTGCGCGGTCGCGTCCTTGACGAGGTCGCCGATGGACGGGTCGGGCTTGGGAGCGTGCGGGTCGACCAGTGGTATCGAGGTCACGGTGGTCGGCACGCCATTCCTGCGATCGCTCACGGACAATTCCTCCCGCATTTCCTGTCGGTCTGCGGTTCATGTTGCCATGTGGCGCGCCGTCAAACGATTCCGGCCGACGTTAGACTGACGAGGTCCAATGGAACGCAGGTCGGGCGAGCGCAGGAGGTTTTTCACTTGAGGAGCAGCGGTCGCTGCCTGCAGATTCCAGTTGTCGTCGCCGCGCTCGTAGCGCTGATCCTGCCGACGGCCCCGGTCGCGAGCGCCCAGGATCCCGTCATACTGGGCGGCGGTTCGGGCCTGGTGGTCAACGGTGAGACGTTGTGCACGCTCACCGCGATCGGCAACGACAACAAGGGCAACCTCATCGGCTTCACATCCGCGCACTGTGGTGGTCCGGGAGCCAAGGTCGCCGCGGAGGGCCATGAGAACGCCGGCGAACTCGGCACGATGGTCGCGGGTAACGATCTTCTGGACTACGCGGTCATTCAGTTCGACCCGCAGAAGGTCCGTCCGGTCAACAACATCGACGGCTTCCAGATCGACGGCCTCGGTCCCGACCCCGTCGTCGGCGACATCGCGTGCAAGCTGGGACGCACCACCGGATACTCGTGCGGCATCACCTGGGGGCCAGGTAACGAACCGGGCACCTTCATCAACCAGGTGTGCGGTCAGCCGGGCGATTCCGGCGCACCGGTGACCGTCAACAACCGGCTGGTCGGCATGATCCACGGGGCGTTCTCCGAAGAACTCCCCACCTGCGTGGTCAAGTACATCCCGCTGCACACGCCCGCGGTGAACATGTCGTTCAACACGCAACTGGCCGACATCGTCGCCAAGAACCGGCCCGGCTCCGGCTTCGTCCCCGTCGGCCCCGCGCCGGCCGCCTAACTGTTTCCGGCGCGGATCGCCTCAAACACGCTGGGGTCCACCAGAGTTGACGTATCGCCGAGCTCGCGACCCTCGGCGACATCGCGCAACAGCCGCCGCATGATCTTGCCGCTGCGGGTCTTCGGCAATTCCGGGACGACGTGGATCTCGCGCGGCCGTGCGATCTTGCCGATCTCCTTGGCGACCTGCTCGCGTAGCTCGCTGACCATCTCGTCGCCGCTGTCCTTGGCGTGCGATTCGAGGATGACGAACGCGCAGATGCCCTGACCCGTGGTCTCGTCGGAGGCGCCGACGACGGCTGCCTCCGCCACCCCGGAGTGGCCGACCAACGCTGACTCCACCTCGGTCGTCGAAATCCGGTGCCCCGAAACGTTCATCACGTCGTCGATGCGACCCAGCAGCCAGATGGAGCCGTCGTTGTCGACCCGGGCACCGTCACCCGCGAAGTACCAGCCCTGCTTTCCGTAGCGGGACCAGTAGGTTTCCTTGTACCGCTCGGGGTCTCCCCAGATGCCGCGCAGCATCGACGGCCACGGCTGATCGAGCACGAGGTATCCCGTGACGTGCTCGGCCTCGTCGGCGCCGGGCACCAACTCCTGGCCCTCCTCGTCGACGATCATCGCCGAGATGCCGGGCAGCGGCTTCATCGCGGAACCCGGTTTGGTTTCGGTGACTCCGGGCAGCGGCGAGATCATGATCGCGCCGGTCTCGGTCTGCCACCAGGTGTCGACGATCGGAGTTTTGTTGCCGCCGAACGCATCCCGGTACCACCGCCAGGCCTCCGGATTGATGGGCTCGCCCACCGAACCGAGCAGGCGCAGGCTCGTCAGGTCGTGTGCGTCGGGGTACTCACGGCCCCACTTCATGAACATGCGGATCAGCGTAGGCGCCGTGTAATAGATTGTGACGCCGTACTTTTCGATGATCTCGAAGTGTCGGTGCTCGTTCGGTGAGTTCGGGGTGCCCTCGTAAACCACCTGTGTCGCGCCGTTGGACAGCGGTCCGTAGACGATGTAGGTGTGGCCGGTGACCCACCCGATGTCGGCGGTGCACCAGTACACGTCGGTCTCGGGCTTGATGTCGAAGACGTTGTGGTGTGTGAACGACGTCTGGGTCAGGTAGCCGGCGGAGGTGTGCATGATGCCCTTGGGCTTGCCGGTCGTTCCCGACGTGTAGAGCAGGAACAGCGGGTGTTCGGAATCGAACGCCTCGGGGGTGTGCTCGTCTGATGCGGGCTCGACGGTGTCGTGCCACCACACGTCGCGACCCTCGGTCCACGGTGTGTCGATCCCGGTGCGGCGTACCACGAGCACGTGCTCGACGGAGTCCTGTCCCTTGCAGGCCTCGTCAACGGACTCCTTCAACGACACCGCCTGGCCGCGCCGGAACTGCCCGTCGCTGGTGATGACGAGCTTGGCTTCGGCGTCCTCGATGCGGGCCGCGAGCGCGGTCGCCGAGAATCCGGCGAACACGACGGAGTGCATGATGCCCAACCGCGCGCACGCCAGCATGGAGACGATGGCCTCGGGCAGCATCGGCATGTAGATGGCGACCCGGTCACCCGCGACGAGACCCAACTCGGTGAGTGCATTGGCGGCCTTGCACACGTCGGCCTTCAACTGCGCGTAGGTGATTGTGCGGGTGTCGTCGGCCGGTTCGCCCTGCCAGTGGATCGCCACCCGGTCGCCGTTACCCGCCTCGACGTGGCGGTCCAC
>Ga0075365_10001759_pt1 | contig 10088 bp, 6 predicted proteins | sample EndMetdeltDD1765_FD_71387 | JGI IMG/M metagenome (GOLD analysis project Ga0075365, IMG submission 71387) | Populus endosphere microbial communities from Tennessee, USA - Endosphere MetaG P. deltoides DD176-5 | ecosystem: Host-associated > Plants > Roots > Endosphere | place: USA: Tennessee... | reverse complement strand
GCTCAGGACACGGTCGCAGCAGTCACAGGAGGCCTCGACGTGGACGGCGGTCGGGGCGCAGAAGCTCGACGCCGGCGATGCCGCGGCGGCGGCCGACTGTTTCCGCCGCGCCACGCAGGTCTTCGACGGTTTCGCTCCGGCGCACTATCAACTCGGGCGCGCCCTCGCGCGCCTCGGCCAGCACGACGCCGCCCGGAGCGCCTTCGCGCGAGCGCAGCAGCTCAATCCCGCGCTCGTGCCACCGAAATAAGGCACGGGCGCGTTCACGCCTTTTCTGCCGGAGTTCAGCAGATCAGGCGATCGGTCGTCCGCATCACTTCAGTGCGAAGCGCCGTCAGCGAGCGCGCCGATGGAGGAAGATCGTGTCGGCGAGGGGCGGCGCGCCCGGGACGCGCGCAATCGGCGCCTGCCGTGCCTGCTCGAACGGCAGTCCGGCCGCCGCGGCGATCTCGCGTAACGCCGCACGCGGCTCGTTGTGCAGCAGGATGCCGCCGGGCGTCAGCATCGCCGCGATGTTGCTCGTCGCCAGGGTCAGCTCCACCTCGTCGAAGTAGGGCAGGATGTTTGTCGCGATCGCGAGATCGAAGGACGCCCCGGGCAGACGCTCGGTGACGATGTCGAGCGGGACGGCGGTCAGCGTGAGCGCGGCGGCCGGGGGCACGCGCACCACCTTCGTGAGCCGGCCGTTGACCTCCGCCACCGGCGCGCGTGACCCGGAGATGGCGTTGCCGAGCAGCGCGAAGTATTCGCGATAGTCGCGCTCGAGCGACACCTGTCCGGTCTGCTGGAGCCCTGACACGAGCTGCAGCGACGGCGGCGCGGCGCGCTCCCGCCGCAGGTGATCGACCACGCGCGGATTGATGTCGGCGCCGACCACCTCGAGGTCGTCGAGCCGCGCGAGCCCGAGCTCGACCAGCGCATCGATCACGGCCCAGGGCTGATAGCTTTCCGGCGGCGCCGCGTCGATGAGCGCCGTGCGGGGCGCCAGGTCGAGGCCGGGCCCCACGATCAGGACGCGCCGCACCCGGCGGCCGGGCTCGAGCGACTTCAACACGGCGAGGCCGAGATGAACCGCGTAACCCGCCTCGACGGCGGTGTCGGTGCTCAAGCCGCGCGATCGGTAGAGCGCGGCGACCGCGTCCGCGGCGTCCGGCGCGCGCTGCGCGACGAACTCCTTCTGATAGAGGAACCGCATTGCGCGCAGGTACTCGCGCAGGAGCGCCCCTTCACGTTGCGCTCCGCGCGGCAGCGCCGTGCCCACGAGCTGGCGAAAATAGACGACTCGCGCATCCCGATCGCGCGAGTCGAGCCCGCGGAGCAGGTCGCGCGCACGCGTCCGGACGGCCGCGGGCACGCGGGCGATGTCGCCGCTGCCCTGCTGCAGGTAGGCGTCGCGCTCGCCCGCCGGCAGCGCGTCGACGAGCGCGCGGGCGCTCAGCGCCGGCTCAATCGGGGGCTGTCGCGTGAAGTGGGTCGATTGCAGCAGGTAGAAGACGAGGTGATCGAGATCGCCTTCACGCACGCGGCCGGCGTGGACGCGACGGAGACGGGCGAGGTAGTCGGGGAAGCCGGACGATGAAACGCCGGCGGCGGCGACCCTGTCGCGCGCCGCCGGCGGGAGATCGTTCCAGGTGAGAGAAGAGGCCGGCTGCGCGCCCGACGCCGCCGTCAGCAGCGCGCAGCCCAGAGTCAACCCGACTGCCGAACGCCGGAGACCTTCAGCCTTCAGCATTCGGCAGTCAGCATGTAGTCCTCTACCAGGTCAACTTGAATCCCAGCTGGATGAAGCGCTGGAAGTTCGACTGACCGGTCGTGTTGCGGTTGATCCGTCCGAAGTCGGCCGAGGCGGTGTCGGTGTTGTAGCCGCGCTCGTCGTACATCGGGCTGTTCAGCAGGTTGAACGCCTCGATGCGGAACTGGAACCGGACCTTGTCGGTGATCGGGAAGGTCTTGGCGATGTTGGCGTCGAGCTCCCAGTAGATCGGCCGGCGGAACTCGTCGTAGCGGAACATCGCGGTACGGCGCTGGAACGCCTGGCGGATCAGGAAGTACGGCTGGGTGCAGCCGTAGGCGACCGAGTACGACTGCAGGTCGTAGCGGCCGGTGGCGGTGTTGTAGTTGCCGACGCACGGCTTGACGCCGTAGATGTACTGCCCTTCCTTCTTGCCCGACAGCGCGATGTCCTTGGGGCTGACGCCCGGGGCGAGGTCGACGTTGCCCGGCATGTCCCACGGCTGTCCGGACTGGAAGACGAACATCGGCGAGAACGACCAGCCGCCGATCAGGTAGCCGAGCGTGCTCTTCTCGTTTCGGTGCCACGGCAGCTCCCACACGCCCGACACCGTCATGCGGTGCTTGCGCTGTGAGAAGTACGGGCCCTTGTTCTTCAGCAGGCTGACGTCGTCGACGAACGCCGCGCCGCCGTTGTTGCTGCCCTCTTCGGTCCAGCGCGGCACCCAGGTGTAGTTCGCGTTGAAGGTGAAGCCGGCGGCCCAGCGCTTGTTGCCGACGAACTGCAAGGAGTCGTAGGTCATCTTGCCGTCGTTGCGCTCGGTCATGTTGAAGCCGGTGAAGGCCGGGAAGGGACGGGCCAGCTCGGAGCGCGCGATCGTGGCGTTGGTGAACCGCGTCGTCCCTTCGAAGCCGGGGACGTTGAAGAACGGGTTGGTCACCAGCTGATCGCACAGCGTCCGGCTTCCGCCGGTGGTGACGTCGCACTGCGCCTGGAAGGCGGCGGACGGCTCGTTGTAGCCGTTCCAGCTCGACTGCATCTTGTCCGAGCGGCTGCCGACGTAGCTCGCCTCGAGGGCGATGCGTCCCGGCAGCTCGCGCTGCACGCCGATGGAGAACTGGTGGACGAACGGCACGACGAAGTCCGGGTTGGAGAAGCTCGGGCCGCGGCCGAGGAACGTGAGCGGGCCGAGCGAGCTGCCGGTCGGCACGTCAATGCCGTTCGGGAACGGGTTGGACAGCGCGTAGGTCGGCGTGCGGCCGCCGTCGTTCGAGGCGATCAACGTGGTCGACTGGCTGAATCCGTTGGTGAAGGACTGGGCGGTCGGATTCAGGAAGTACTTGCCGAAGCCGGCGCGCAGCACGGTCTTCTCGTTGATCTGGTAGGCGGCGCCGGCGCGCGGCTGCCAGTTGTCCATGTCGAACTTCCACGGCGTCGTCGGATTGCCGTTGACGCCGAGGAACTGCATGCCCCCCTGCACGGGGATGCCGACGCGGGCCGACACCGGATTGAGCAGCGTCGGGTCGAAGGCGTAATTGAGCCGGTTCTGTTCCTCTTTGACCGGGCTGTTGAAGTCCCAGCGGAAGCCCAGGTTCAGCGTCAGTTTGTTGCTGATGCGCCAGTCGTCCTGGATCCAGGGGGCGACGAAGTCCCAGTAGTAGTGCGGGAAGAGGTTGACCGGAACGTTGCCGCCCGAGGGCGCGCCGAGCAGGAACGAGGCGATGGCGTTGCCCTCGGTGTTGCTGGTGCTGTTCAGCGTGCTGCGCGTGAAGTTGCGGTTGAAGTCGACCTGGCCGCCGGCATTGCCGTAGTTGTCGTTGTAGACATTGGTCCGGCGGATGTCGAGACCGGTGCGGATGTTGTGCTTGCCGCGCGTCAGCGAGAGGTTCGGCTGGACGCTGAACACCTTGTTGGTGTTGGGGCCGAAGCCGCGCGAGAACTGGACGAACTGATCGAACGTGAAGACGGGGAACATCCCGCCGACGTCCTTGGCCGGGAACTGCGACACCACGCTGGCCGGCCAGCCGAACTGGGTCGCGTCGAAGCCGAACGAGGAATCGGCGCGGCTGCCCTCGAGGTAGTAGGTGTAACCGGCGCGCACGTTGAACACCGTGCCGCCGCCGAAGATGTGCACCCAGTCGCCGACGAGCGCGTCGTTGGCGCGAATGAGCGGCAGCTGGCCGTTCTGCGCCGGACCCGTCCGGATCGCCGTCGTGTTGCGCACTTCGTTGCGCTCGTTCTTGCCCCAGCGGAAGAAGGTGCGGTCCTTGCTCGTGAAGTTGTGGTCGATCTTGCCGACCCAGTTCCAGAACAGGTCCTTGTTGAAGTGCTCGTTGTAGCAGAGATTCGACTGCCAGTCGGGCTGCCCCGGCGTCGTGCAGTTGGCTTCGGGGAAGTACTGCAGGAGCCCGCGGGCCGTGGCGTTGATCCGGTTGGCCGGGATGATGTTGCCCGGGAACGCATCGCGCGTCCAGACGCCGTTGACGTCGCGGCCGGTGGCCGGGTCGTAGATCGTAATCAGGCGGCCCTGGGCGTCGACCAGCTTGCTGAAATCGCCGGTCTTCATCGCCGCCGTCGGCACGCTGCTGAACTGCGCGGCCGGCGTGCCCTCGCGGTACTTCTCGCCGTTGAACATGAAGAACGTCTTCCCCTTGCCGTTGTAGAGACCGGGGATGATCACGGGGCCGTCGACTTCGAAGCCGTACTGATCGAGGTAGTGCTCGACCTTCGGCGTGTTGCGCGAGTTGAGCAGGAACGAGTTGGAGTCGAGCCACTTGCGCCGGTAGTACTCGTAGCCGGTGCCGTGGAAGCTGTTGGTGCCCGACTTCAGCGACATGCTGACCACGCCGCCGGCGGTGCGGCCGTACTGCGCGTCATACGAGTTGGTCTGGATCTTCATTTCCTGGACCGCGTCGGCCGGCGGCACGTAGGCGATGTTGTTGCCCCCCTGGTTGGCGTTGTTCGGGGCGCCGTCGAGCATGAACTCGTTGTTGCGGTTCTGCCCGCCGTTCATCGACCAGTCGGCCAGCGCGCCGTTGTCGAACGGGCGCAGGTAGATGGCCTGGGCGTTGTAGTTCACGCCGGCGACGAGCACCGCGAGCGCCATCGGGCTGCGCGACTGCAGCGGCAGCTCGGCGATGCGGTGGCTGTCGATGACCGTGCCGCGGTCCGCCTTGTTGGTCTCGAGCAGCGGCGATTCCGCGGTGACCGTCAGCTCCTCCGAAATGCCGCCCACGCCAAGCTGCACGTTGACGAGCGCCGACTCGCCCACCTGGAGCCGCATGTCCTTCTGGTTGAACTTCTTGAATCCGCTCAATTCCGCGGTCAGCGTATAGAGACCGGGACGGAGGAACGGGATCGTATACGCCCCTTCGGCGTTGCTGACCGCAGTCGCGATCTCCCCGGTTTCCTGATTCAGGGCCGTGACCGTGGCGCCGGGGATGGCGGCTTTACTGGGGTCTGTGACCTGCCCCTTGATTGTGGCGCGGAATTCTTGTGCACCCGCCACGCCGGCGGCTAACAGAGCCAGCACGGCGAACATCGCCGTGTATGACCGCATTCTCATCTTCAAACTCCTTGGGACAGTGACGCGCGGACCCGTGCCCGACCGGCGCGGACTCAGATCCGACCGGCCGCGTTTATACAACCTTTGAGCCGCACCTGACAATGGTTTAGTGCATTAAAGTTACTTATTGGCGAATTAGGAGTCCGGAGCGACGACTCGCATCCAGATTGTTGGATGTGCTGACGGGTTCGGCTGGATCGAACAGACGTCGAGAGGCGTCCGCCGCCGGCCCGCCAGAGGCCTAGCGCCGGGTGAACTCCATCGTTGCTTCGCGGCGCCGCTTCGTCCGGAAGCCGCGCACGTAGAGACGCGAGCCCGGGGTCGGGTACTTGGCGGCGTAGGCCTCTTCGACCGCGTCGCGGATCCGCTCCGATCTGACCGGCACGGCGCGGACGTCGACCTCACGGCCGTCGACCTGGATCGTGCCGCGCGGATCGTCGAGGAACGTGCGGTACCAGCCGCCCGGTTTCAGCGACCACGAGCGCGCGAACACGCGGCCGCCCACGACCACCGGCCAGATGCCGACGAACCGATGGTCGGACCGGAGGCCGGCGCGGACGCCGAGAATCTTGCTGGCGTCGATGGCGGCGACGAGGGCACGCGGGAAGGTCCGCTTCACGCCGGCACGGGATCGAGGACGACGATCAGGAACGTCGCGATCGGTCCGAGCAGGAGCGACGCCAGGAACCACGCCAGCCCGCTGCGGCGCTTGCTCTGCGCCAGGCCGGCATTGATCAACGCCAGCGTTCCCCATCCAATCGCATATTCACGCTGCATCTTTTGCTCGCCCTCGATGTTCGCCCTCGATCGGCTGCACATCATCGCACCGGCCGGCACCTGCTGCAACCGCCCGGGGCCCGGTCAGGCGTGTCATGCTTTCGGGCACGATGCCCGAACTGCCCGAAGTCGAAGCCGTGCGCCGCCGCCTCGATCCCGTGATGGCGCAGCAGCGCTTCACCCGCGTCAGAGTCAATCGTCCGGACCTCCGCACGCCGTTTCCGCCGCGATTCAGCGCGCGTCTGAGCGGCCGCACCGTGCTGGCCGTGCAGCGCCGGGCGAAGTACCTGCTGCTGCCGCTGTCGTCCGGCGAGACGCTGGTCATGCACCTCGGCATGTCGGGCTCGTTCGAGATCGACGTCGCGCGGGCGGACCCGGAGGATGCGCGTCACGATCATGTCGTGTTCCGCATGTCGTCGGGCGCGGTCGTCACGTTCAACGATCCGCGGCGATTCGGCTTCATGGACCTGCTGGACGCCGACGCGCTCGGCGCGCATCCGGTCCTCAGCACGCTCGGACTCGAGCCGCTGTCGCCGGCGTTCGACGCGGCCGCGCTGGCGCGGGCGTGCCAGGGGAAGAAGACCCCGCTGAAAGTCGCGCTGCTCGATCAGCGCGTCGTCGCCGGGCTGGGCAACATCTACGCCGCCGAAGCGCTGCACGTCGCGCGCCTGTCGCCGGATCGCCAGGCGTCGACCCTCGCCACCGCGTCGGGCGCGCCGCGGGAGCCGGCCCGCCGGCTGGCGGCGGCGATCAAGCAGGTGCTGACCGAAGCGGTCGCGCGACAGTCGCGCGAGGTCTACCGCGCCGCGAGATTCCGGGTCTACGATCGCGAAGGGGACCCCTGCCGGCGCGGCGGCTGCGGCGGGACGATCCAACGGCGGACCCAGGCCGGCCGCTCGACGTTCTTCTGCCCGCGCTGTCAGCGGTAGCGGGCCGCTCCCGCCCTGTGGTAGGTTCCGTCGGACTCAGACCGGGTCTCGGCAACGGAGGTGGTGCGTGGCGAAGGCGAAGGCGTCGAAGGCGGTGTCGAAGGCGGACGCGACGAATCCCAGCTGGAATTCGACCGCGCCCCTCGGCGAGTTTCGGCCCTACATTCCCGAGTCGGCGGATCTGCCGGAGTTCACCTTCAAGGCGGTGCTCTTCGGCGCGATCTTCGGGATCATTTTCGGCGCGGTGACCGTCTACGTCGGCCTGCGCGCCGGCCTGACCGTGTCCGCCTCCATCCCCATCGCGGTCCTCAGCATCAGCCTGCTGCGCGCCTTCGGCAAGGCGACCATCCTCGAGAACAACATCGTGCAGACCGCCGGATCGGCCGGTGAGTCGGTCGCCGCCGGCGCCATCTTCACGCTGCCCGCGCTGATCTTCATGGGCTTCCCGTTCGAGTACTCGCGCATCTTCATGCTGGCGCTGATCGGCGGCTGGATCGGCGTCCTCTTCATGATCCCGCTGCGCCGGCAGTTGATCGTCCAGGAGCACGGCAACCTGCTCTATCCGGAAGGGACCGCCTGCGCCGACGTCCTGGTGGCGGGAGAAAAAGGGGGCTCGTTCGCCAGCCGCGTCTTCTGGGGCCTGGGCCTCGGCGGCGCCTACACCTTCCTGATGGCGACGGCGCAGGTGTGGAAGCAGCGTCCGCTCTACGAGCCGGCCTGGCTGCCCGGCGCGTCGTTCCGCGCCGAGATCACCAGCGAGTACCTCGGCGTCGGCTACATCATCGGCCCGCGCATCGCCGGGACGATCTTCGCCGGCGGCGTCTTCTCGTGGCTGGTGCTGATGCCGGCGATCAAGTTCTTCGGCGAAGGCCTCGCCGACCCGCTCTATCCGAGCACCATTCCGATCCGCGCGATGAGCCCCGGCCAGATGTGGGAGAACTACATCCGCCCGATGGGCGCGGGCGCCGTCGCCATGGCCGGCCTGATCACCCTGATGAAGACGATGCCGACGATCGTCAAGGCGCTGCGGAGCGGCATCAAGGACGTCCGCGCGCAGCAGGCCGGCGCCGACGCCGCGTCGGGCACGAGCCGGCTCGATCGGGACCTCTCCATGCGGTGGGTCCTGCTCGGCTCCCTCGCCATCATCGTGGTGATGTGGCTGATGCTGACCTTCAACCCGATCGCCGGCGCGCGGACCTCCGGCTTCGAGAATCTCGTGGCGTCGTTCTTCGTCGTGTTGTTCGGCTTCCTCTTCGTCACGGTCTCGTCGCGCATCTGCGGCCTGATCGGGACCTCGGCCAACCCGGTGAGCGGCATGACCATCGCGACGCTGATGGCGACCTGCGCGATGTTCCTGGCGATGGGCTGGACGGCGCCGGCCTATTCCGCGCTGGCGATCATCATCGGCGGCGTCGTCTGCGTCGCGGCGGCCAATGCCGGCGCGACCTCACAGGACCTGAAGACCGGGTTCCTGATCGGCGCGACGCCGTACCGGCAGCAGTGGGCGCTGATGATCGGCGTCATGGTCTCGGTCTTCGTCATCGGCGGCACGCTGATGCTGATGAACTTCGGCCTCTCCGAGTTCCGCCCGGTGCAGCGGGCGATCGACGTCGAGCAGATCCGCGCGGAACAGGGCAACCGGGGCGCCGCCGTCCGCATCGAGAAGGAGCTCAGCGACCCGCATCCGCAGGTCTACAAGGACAAGACCTACATCCTGATCAACGCGCTCGGCTCGCGCGAGCTGCCCGACGGCAAGTATCTCTACGACCCCGATACGAAGCAGATCGAGGTGCAGTGGATCACCGGCATCGGCAGCGACAAGGCCGCCGCGCCGCAGGGACGCCTGATGGCGACCGTGATCACCGGCATCCTCAATCAGCGCCTGCCCTGGCGCCTGGTCGCGATGGGCGTCTTCCTGGTCATCGCGGTGGAGCTGCTCGGCATCCGCTCGCTGTCCTTCGCCGTCGGCTCGTACCTCGGGCTCCACACGACGCTGGCGATCTTCTGCGGCGGCGTCGTCCGCTGGGCGGCCGAGCGCGGCCGCGCGACGAGCGGGGCGCACGCCGAAAGCGACGTCAGTCCCGGGTCGCTGTTCGCCAGCGGCCTGATCGCCGCCGGCGGCGTCCTCGGGCTCATCGCCATCGTGATCAACGTCCTCGGCGATCCGGAGCTCGGCATCAAGCTGATCCCGCCGGGCGTGCTGGCGTTCGGGCCGAAGATCGCGCCGGGCCTGTCGACCTCGAACCTGTTCGCGGTCCTGATGTTCGCGCTGCTGGCCTACTCGCTCTACCACTTCGCGCGGAAGAAGCTGGACTAGGCGGCGGGGCCGGCACGCTACTTGATGCCGACCACCATCGAGTCCGGGCCGACCAGCGGCTCGACCCGGGTCGAGGAGAAGCCTGCCTGCCTCATCCACCCGACGCAGTCGGCGCCGGTGTAGTCGAAGCCGCCGGGCGTCTCGATGAGCATGTTCAGGCTCATCAGCAGGCCGAACGCGTTCGTCGAACGGTCGTCGTCGATGATCGCTTCGTAGACGACGAGCGCGCCGCCGGGCGGAAGCGCGGCGAAGGCCTTGCCAATCAGCATCTGCTTGGTCGGCAGATCCCAGTCGTGCAGGATGTGTCCCATCAGCACGACGTCGGCCCGCGGGATGTCGTCCTTGAAAAAGCTGCCCGGACGGAAGGTCAGCCGATCGGCGACGCCGAGCGCCGCGACGTACTCGTCGAAGATCGGCGCGACCTCCGGCAGGTCGAACCCCAGCCCCTGAAGGTGCGGATTGGCGACCGCGATCTGCGCCGCGAGATCGCCTTGCGCCGTGCCCACGTCGACGAACGTGCGGTAGCCGGCCCACGGGAACACGCGCGCGATGGTCAGGTTGGCGCCATGGCTGATGCCGGTCATGGCCGCGAGGAAGCCCTTCAACCGCGCGGGATCGGCGTAGAGCGTTTCGAAGACGCCGGCCCCGCCGGTCCGCAGCTCGTTCTGCGGCGCGCCCGTCCGCAGCGCCTCGGTGAGACCGCCCCAGAACGGATAGAGACGATGGTTCGCCATCTCGAGGATGCCGCCGACGTACGAAGGCTTGTGC